>Ga0307492_10000306_pt1 | contig 21100 bp, 15 predicted proteins | sample SI3LmetaG_FD_202365 | JGI IMG/M metagenome (GOLD analysis project Ga0307492, IMG submission 202365) | Sea-ice brine microbial communities from Beaufort Sea near Barrow, Alaska, United States - SI3L | ecosystem: Environmental > Aquatic > Marine > Coastal | place: USA: Alaska | collected 2017-05-06 | reverse complement strand
TGAATTTGCCGGGGGTGAACAGCATTCGGTAACCACCTGTTATTACGAGTTCGCCAAGCGCTATTATGATGACGCCGGCCAACTGTACCAGGGATTCGTTGCCGCCAGTGCCGACAAGATTTTTGAATCGACCCACAGCCAGAGCTAAATCCGGTGCACTGGGCAGGGCCGTTGTTAATGCGCGGCCACTGCCCTACACTGCTATTTTTACGCTGTAGCGCCTATGACACGCCAACAAAACCCTAACCTTCTGTTGTGGCTCGATTTGCCCGTGACCAACCTGGATGCCTCAATTGCCTTCTACAGTGCCGTTTTCGAACAGCCGTTGCGCGACGCGCGGCCCCAGAGCGCCAGTGCGACCCTGCAATTGACGGCGTCCGGTTCGGGCCTAACACTGATTGAGCGCATCCGGCCGGTTGATCCGGCTACCGGTATCCTGCCCTATTTCAACTGCCATGGCCGCCTGGCCCAGGCCGTTGCGCGCGCACAATTAAACGGTGGGGTTGTGTTGCAGCCGATACAGAGTATGGAACCCTTTGGTCAGCGGGCGGTCATACAGGATCCTGATGGTCATCTAATTGCACTACACAGTGCGGAGTAATCATGTGTTTAGCTGTTTTTTCTTGGCAACCCGGTAGCGCTGTGCCCCTCAGGCTGGTCGCCAACCGTGATGAGTTTCGTCAGCGGCCAACCCAGGCCATGCACTTGTGGCCAGATCAGGACCTGCTGGCCGGTAAAGATCTACAGGCCGGCGGTACTTGGCTGGGCTTTAATCGGCGTGGCGCTTTTGCCCTGCTGACCAACATTCGGCCCGGCTTTATCGGTCTCAGTTCAGCCTTGAGTCGGGGTGACCTGGTGCGCGAATTTCTCCAGGGGTCCGATAGTATCGAAGCTTACCATCGGGGCGTTCAAGCCAGGCTGAACGACTATGGCGGTTTCAATCTGGTGTTAGGGGATGGCCAACGGTTATTCTATTTCAGCAGCGTCCACCCGGGTGGCCAATGGTTAGCGCCCGGCATCCATGGCTTGTCCAACGACAGCCTGAACACGCCCTGGCCAAAAACCGAGCTGGCAAAACAGCAGATGCGCGCTTGGCGCGAGACGAGCTTGCCGGCAGTGGCCAACCAAACGATTCTAACCGCGACCGCGACTGCCGACCGCGACCAACTCCCGAGTACCGGAATACCGCTGGACTGGGAGCAAACCCTGTCGGCCCAAACCATAGTGGGTGATGACTACGGCACCCGGTGTCGTACCCTGGCCCGCCAACTGCGCTCGGGCGCTTTTGAGGTCATTGAACATCAGCTTGATGCACAGGGTCAGATCATTGCCAGCGCGGAATTCAACCTAGCCGACGGTGCAGATTAACCGGTAATTGTTGACGCACCGCCGCGACCCGATCGAAGTCAACCGTCAGCAATTGACTGCTCGGCTTAGCGCCTAGGTCTTGCGTCTCGCCCCAAGGATCAACCAAAAGCGAATGCCCCCAGGTTCGTCGACGCTCATCGTGCTGACCGCATTGATTGACGGCCGCGATAAAGTAGCCATTCTCAATGGCTCGAGCGCGACACAGGATGTCCCAATGGGCCTGTCCGGTCTTATAGGTGAAGGCCGACGGCACCAGGACCAACTCGGCACCGGCATCATTGAGCTGGCGAAACAGCTCGGGAAAACGCAGGTCGTAGCAGACTGCCAGGCCGATGATGCCCCAAGGGCTGTCCAGCGTGACCACCGCCGACCCCGGCGAATAGCTATCGGATTCCTTATAGACGCCCTGCTGGTCGCCCACCACGGCGTCAAAGAGGTGGATCTTATCGTAATGACTAACGACCTCACCCTGGGCATTGACGACATGACAGCGTGCTCTGGGCCGACTGTCAGCATCGGTCAGCACCGGCACCGTGCCGGCCACAATCCACAGTCCGTATTGGCGTGCCAAGGTACGAATAACCGAGCCAACCGGGCCGTCGAAACTGCGCTCCAGGGCCGCCAGCGGAGCAGGGTCGGCAACACCAAACTGGGCAAACATCTCAGGTAACACCACCAATTCGGCAGCGCTGCTGGCCGCCAGCGCAATCTGCTGTTCGACCCACGCCAGATTGACATCGACCTGCGGGCGGCTGGTCATCTGTACGAAAAAAATATTCAATGGTTTGCTCATGGGTCAGGGTCTCCTTGGGTCGTTTTTAGGTCGCGGTTATCATCGCCCGCCGCACTGGGCTCGGACACACCAGCTGCACCGACTCGGTAAAACCGAGTCTCGGGGGCTTCAAACGATCCGGTAATGTGCATGCGCGCCGAACTGAGGCGTTCGAGTTGATTATTAAAGACCCGCTCGGTCACATAGATGGCGGCCGCAGCCTGCGGGGATACGCCCGCGAGCAGTGCGACGAGGGGAAAGGTACTCGACAGCGGGACGGTCAGCGTCATGTCGACATCCAGTTCATCCGACAACAGATCAGCGTCACCATTAAAACGAAATTTAGTCGCCGAGCCATCGATGACCAGTTTTTCTCCAACTCGCGCAAAACCGCGATCAAATAGGAGCTCGCCATCAATGGCGTCAAAGGTGATACCGGAGCGCAGCAAATCGGAAAAATCCAGCGCAATTCGATTCAATACCCGGGTAAAGTTCAATAACCCAATGAGCTTGACGCCCTCGTATTCGGGCACGTCCAAGATGGCGCCCTGATTGAACTTGAGCTTAATGGCGCCCTGCAATCGCTTGAAGTCAAAATGGGCCGGGGAACCCTGCCAGAAGGTATCGATATCCAACTTGCCGTCTCGGGTCGTCAGCACTGGCGCATAGCCCCAGGTGGTGAGTACGTCCTGAACATTAGCGGTGCGAATCGAGCCGTTAAAGCGGGTCTTATGCTTGCCCTGCGCTTTAGTCCAAAGCAAGTCTCCGTTCAGCGTAGCCCCGGTCATCTGGCCGACTAGGTCGGTGGCGCTCAAGACCCCGTCCTTAACCCTGACTTCGGTGCGCCAATTGCCCATGTCCCGCTTGTTCCAGATTAGCTTATTGATCTGTACAGACAGATCGGGAACATCGCTCGGCAGATAGTCAAGCAAGGGATCCAGCTGATCGGCAAAGGGAATCTCGTCCGTTCCGGTAGTCAGTGCCACCCACTGTACATCGGCGAAGATCGGCTCCGTGCCGTGCGGGATCGATACCTCCGCCTGCCCTTCGTCGCTGCTGAACGAGATCAGCCAGGCATCATTGGCGCGCAGTAAGGTGGTCGCGACATTGGTCCAGGGTTGGGCCAGATAGACCAGGTGTTTGGCCCTGATGCTGATAACCGAAATTAGCGATTCAAAGGCCCGCCCCGCACTGTCCAGGGTTTGGTTTGGATAGCGTTGATCAAAGGCCTGTAAATACTGCCACCAGTTATCCGCGTCAGCTTGCTCGACCTGGATATCAAAATATAGGCCCTGGTCAGACCGGACTCTCAGCGCTTCGTTGATCGCCACCGTACCGCGCCGGACCTCATTGAGCGCATCCAGTTCCAGATAGCTGGACAGGGTTTTATCCAGCTTAGCCGCAATGGTCGTCCACCCGCGTTGATCGAAGTTAATATTCAAATCCAGGGCCATGGCGGTCTGCGCGGCCTTAGTTAAGGGCGCCGGCAGAGCCAGTTCCAGGCCGACCAAATCACTTTGGCTGTGGATCCGAGTCTTGTTAGGGTCGATGCTGATCAGGGTACTGTGGGCAATATTCACCGCTTGGGCACGCAGAAACGGGTCACCGATCCGCGCACCCCAGAAATTGACCGGCGTGTCACCGGACACCCCTATGGTGAGGACCGTCGGGGCATCGCTGGCCAGCGTCACCCGCTGCAACAGGCCCTTGTGAGTCAGCGTCAAGGCTGAGCTACTCAGCCCAGTCTGGCTTCGGTAGATAAGTTGACCATTGATGTCGGTTACTGCCAGATCCAAATCACCCAATTGCACGTTCACACCCCGCAGATCGGCTGTCACGGCAACCTCAGGTTCACTCTCCGCCGCCAGTGGCCAGTTCAGTTCAAGCGTCAAGTCAACCGCGCCGTCGCGCGCCGTCCAGTCGGCGAATCCGGCTTTGGCCGCAAGCTGCAACGGACCAGTCTGCAGGAACTGTAATGCATCACGCGGTGAGGATTTGGCTGTCACCTTGGTGGTCATGCGATCATCGGCAAAGTCCAGGGTCAACGCCATATTGCTCAACGCAAAACCCGGATAACTGCCCTGAACCCCGCTAAAACTTAAACCCTTATTAGTCATGGCAAACTCACCGGCAATGCCAGTGACGGGCGACCAGTTGTCGAGAAAACCCATCTCCAGATCGGTCACGCTGGCATTAACAAAAAACTGACTCTGGCGCTTACGATCCTTATCGCTGCTGCTCAGATAGTTGACCTCGACCGCATTGAAGTCCCCCTGACGCAGCCTGGCCTCAATAAGACTCACTGTCTCCGGCTTGAGTAATCGATTGTTAGCCAGAAACTGAACCCAGGCTGCGTCCAACTGTGCACCCTGGACCTGAAGTTCAAGCGCGCCATGGGTTCCCGCCTGGCGCGCGCCTGGGGTGGGCGACATCGAGTGCCAGAGCAATTGCAGTGGCAACGGCTGGTCGATAGACAACCCATCCCCTATCGGCACGGCCAGGGTCAGGTCGGCCGAGCCTTGACTAAACAGGCCCTGCTCGGCATCGGCTTGCCAGTCCAATTGCACCGCCGCGCTCGCGAGCCTGAGCGGTCTGATATAGAGGTCGGGCAGTTCTATCGGCACCTGCTCTGCTGTCAGTCTGAGCTGCCCGCCATTGCCGGCCATCTGCAAGGTGCCATTGAAGTGCTCGACCCCGGGCACAGACTGAACCGGGGTGGTGGCCAGATCGGTCACGGCCGCGCTCAGTCGCAGGGATTCAGGCTGCTGGTCAACCCGGGTCAATTGCCCGCGGTCTAAAAACCCGCTCGGTTGCAGACCGGCCCAGAAGCCGTTGCTGTCATTCAAACCGAGCCAGTGTCCGACCAACTCGACCGCTAACCGGTCCCACTGCAGGCTCAGCTGATCGTGCTGCCGCTGGATATGGGCCTGTGACGGTGGCAGCGCTTGACCGTTTAGCGCGCCCTGCAACAGGTTCAGCCAGCCATCAAAGCCGTCTGCTCTATTATCCAAATAGCCTTCTGCTCTTAGGTCCTGCAACTGGACGGTCGCAGCGGACCCGACCACCTCAATGGCATCAGCGTGCAGCCGCGCAGTGACATCTTGCCAGTGATGCTGGTCAAAATTGACCCAATACTCGCCGCTAACCACCGCCTGCCGGACCTGTGCCTCCATACCCCGCAACCAGGGCGCGATATCGATGGCACCGTGCTTAAAATAGGCCAGATTGGCTCGGTTCGGGTCCTGTGTGGTTTCGACTTGCAATTGGATGGGTATATCAAAGCCTTCGGCACTAAAGACCGCATCGGCAACCAGGCCATTATCGCCGCCCATACCGCTGAGCCGCCCCTGGTTCAGCGTCAGGTCGAACATTGGTAGGGTTAGCGGGCGAATGCTCAATTGGGTGTTGGTGAACTGTACTTCCTGCTGACGTTGCAGGAGCAGCATGAGATCGTTCAACTTAACGCCGTCTCCATCGGCCGCGGCCAGTCCCTTCATCTGCCAGCCGCTGACGGTTTGGAACAGTTCAGCACTGAAGTCATCTAATTCGAAGCGAATAAAGGACAGCCCACCGCGCGACACCGACTCGTAGAGTCCGGGTGCCAGCGTCATCGAGGCAATACTTAGGTCTTGACCCACCTGAATATCGGTCAGCCGCACGACGGGATTAAAGCGTTCCCAGTCACCGCGTAATTGACCGATGCTGACCGGAGCCCCCACCTGGGAGCTGAGCCAGATTTCGACCTCCGGCTTGAGTGTCTCTATATAGGGAAAAAACTGTCGCCCGAGGGCCAGATAGGCAGCAAAAAGCAGCACCCAAAAGGCCACGACTCTGAGCACAGCATTGCGGGCCGCGCTCCAAAAAGTGCTTGTCGTCGAGGCCATCAATTCATTGCTCTTTTATCACCCGTCCACCTGATGCTGATCACTATAACAGTTTGAGCGCTGACCGGCGTACTCGGTACCCCGACTACTGAAGAATGACATCAAACTGTTCTTGGCTGTAGATCGGTTCAACCTGAAAACGAATCGGTTTACCAATGAACTCTTCCAGATCAGCGACATTGGACGACTCCTCATCAAGCAGCCGGTCGACAACCTGTTGTGACGCCAACACCAGATAGCGATCGTTATTATAGGCCCGCTCTTCGCGCAGAATTTCACGAAAAACCTCATAACAGATGGTTTGCGGAGTTTTTTGCCGACCGCGGCCGTGGCAAACCGAGCAGTGCTCGGTCAGTATATGCTCCAGACTTTCACGCGTCCGCTTGCGCGTCATCTCGACCAGACCCAATTCGGAAACGCCGGTTACCTTGCTTTTGGCATGATCCTTTTCAAGATGTTTTTCCAACATCCGGTGGACCTGACGACGGTGCTCTTCATCGACCATATCGATAAAGTCGAGAATAATGATACCACCCAAATTACGCAGACGCAGTTGCCGGCAGATCGCCGTAACCGCTTCCAAATTGGTTTTAAAGATGGTTTCTTCCAAGTTACGGTGGCCGACAAAGGCGCCGGTATTGACGTCGATCGTGGTCATGGCCTCGGTTTGGTCAATAATCAGATAGCCGCCCGACTTCAATTCAACCTTTCGGCTCAACGCCTTAGACACCTCATCCTCAACCGAATAGAGATCGAAGATCGGCCGTTCACCCGGGTAATACTCGAATAGATCAATCACCTCGGGCATGTACTTGGTGACAAAATCGTGCACCTTGGTAAAGGTTTCCTTCGAATCGATGCGGATTTTTTCGATATCGGCCCGCACTAGATCGCGCGCCACGCGCAAATAAAGAGGTAAGTCTTCATAGATCACGGTCATTGGGGCATTGTCCTTAATGCGCTCTTGCAACACCCGGAACACCCGTTTCAAATAGTTCATATCCGAACGAATCTCAAACTCACCAATGCCTTCGGCGGCGGTGCGCAGAATGAATCCGCCCTTCTCGATTTCTTCCAACAGCTTCATTTCAGTGACCGCCTTACGCAACCGATCGCGCTCTTCCTCACCATCGATACGTTGTGACACACCGATATGATTGGAACCGGGCATAAACACCAGATAGCGGGACGGTATCGACAGGGCCGTGGTCAGGCGCGCACCCTTGGTTCCCATAGGGTCCTTGATCACCTGGACGACAAGCGACTGGCCTTCCCGGACTAGGGTTTGAATCGGCTTGTGCGGCTCATTATCGACTCGATCGTGATCGATGTCGGACGCGTGAATAAAGGCCGCACGTTCCAGCCCTATATCGATAAAGGCTGCCTGCATGCCAGGCAAGACGCGCACCACCTTGCCTTTGTAAATGTTACCGACCAGTCCGCGGGTCTGGCTGCGTTCTATATAAACCTCTTGCACCGCACCATTTTCGACCAGTGCTACTCGGGTTTCCATCGGCGTAACATTTACTAAAATTTCAGAAGTCATGTTAGATCCTGTTAAAATCGGAATAAGCTTGTAGCCATATCAGGGTCCGTCGCGCTCAGAACGGCATCAGGCCCTGACACAGAGAAAATCGTGCCTGGCCCAGCAAGCGGGCCGTCTCATGCAGCGGTAGACCCACGACGGCACTGTAACTGCCCGCTACCCGGGTCACAAAAACCGCGCCCAAGCCCTGAATAGCATAGCCGCCCGCCTTGTCGAGTGGCTCGCCGGACTGCCAATAGGCCGAAATTTGTTGCTCCGACAGGGCCATAAAGGTGACCTCGGTGGTCACCAGGTCGCGCAAACATTGGCCCTCGCAGACCAGCGCAATACCGGTCAAGACCTGATGGGTGCGGCCCGACAAGAGTCGCATCATGGTCTGAAAATCGCTTTTAGAGGCGGGTTTACCGAGAATTTGGTCATCGATAACCACGCTGGTGTCAGAGCCTAGGACCCAGCAATGCGCCGCCTGATCCACCAGTTTCCAGCCAGCCTGTGCTTTGGCCAAGGCGAGTCGGTCGACATAGGCTCGGGGCGCTTCGGCGGGCAAAACTGACTCATCGATATTGGCCGTCAGGGTGGTAAATTCGACCCCTAGGGAGGTCAACAATTCGCGCCGCCGAGGGGATTGGGAAGCCAATATCAGCTTGGCCATTATTGCACCCGCACGCGTAACTGCAAGGTGCGCATGAGGCCGTAGACCCAGGGCCAGAGGACGGCAGAGGTCAGTGCTGGCCAGATATGCATTTCGCCCGAGACTACCGACATCAGGCCAATCTTTAACCATTGACTGAAGACATGGGTGACGCCAATAATAATAAACACCGCTAGGGCCTGTTGGCCCAGCGGATACATCCGTAGCCGGACATTTAATAACAAGACTGCATAGGCGAGCGTAGCAAACACCAAGCCATACAGACCCAGTGTAGTGCCCATCAGAGTGTCGTAAAATAACCCGATAACAAAGGCCAGCAAGATGCCAAAGCGCTCCGGCAGAATCAACACCCAGAAGATGATCATCAGCCCAACCCAATCGGGTCGGGCAATCTCAAATCGTCCGGGCAGCGGCATCGCTGCCAAGTAAAAGGCAACAAACAGGCTCAACCCGATCAGCCAAACGCCATGTGCCGGCTTGTCTTTCATTGCGCCGCCTCCTGAAACACGATCAACAGGGTACGTGATCGACCCAGGTGGGCCAATGGAATGGCACGAATCCGGGCAAAGGGTTCGCCCGGGTCGTGTTCGATGGCGATGACCTCAGCGACCGGATAACCGGTTGGAAAACGATTGGCCAGACCCGAGGTGACCAGGGTGTCGCCAATTTTTATATCCGCTGTATCCGGCACATATTCCATCTCCAGGCTGTTCAGGTCGCCGGTGCCGACCACCACGCTGCGCATGCCATTGCGATTGACATAGACCGGCACCGCCAGGTTTACATCGGCCACCAATGCCACGCGCGACGACAGCGAGTCGACCTGCACCACCAGACCAAAGAGGCCGTCGGCATCGACCACCGCCTGCCCGACCGTCACGCCATCCTGGGCACCGCGATTGACGATAACCTGGATACTGAACGGATCGGGATCGACACTGATCAATTCCGCGGTAATAAAATTGGTCTCAAGACGCGGCGTCGCATTCAACAATCGACGCAAACGGTCATTTTCGGCTTCCAGAATAGAGAGCCGCTGCATCTTTTGCTGCAAAATTATCATTTGGCTGCGCAGCGACCGATTGGAATCGAGCAGGTCATTGCGTTCAGAAAAGGTTTCGGTCGACCACTGCACTAGGTCACTGGGTAAGGCGACCAACGATTGTACTGGTGCAACAACGTAAGACAGGCTCTGACGGACCCGGTCGAGCTGGCTAAAACGCAGGTCGAGAAACATCAGCAAGAGCGCACCGGCAATAGCAACGGCGAATCGATACCCATGCTGTGGACCTGCTGAATAGATCGCTTTAATGATAGGGCTCCTGGTTTGGTCTGCGAGCAAAAAAGGCTGTTTAGTTGGAAAACTGGCTCCGGGTGGCCGATATAAGGAAGCCCTGCACAGGGTGCAAGGCTTCAGTCGACCGAGTGACGACTATTGGCCCAAGATGGCACCAGCAGTCTGTGGAGCAGTCAGGTTCATTCGGAACTGAGGAAGTCGAAGGTACTGTCGTCCATCATCTCAAGGGCTCGACCGCCGCCGCGCGCCACGCAGGTCAACGGATCATCGGCAATCAGCACCGGCAGACCGGTTTCTTCACTGAGCAAGCGATCGATATCACGCAGCAAGGCACCACCACCGGTCAAGACCAGACCGCGCTCCGCTATATCGGCGGCCAATTCTGGTGGCGTCTGCTCTAATGCACTCTTAACAGCCTGAACGATAGCCGACAGATTTTCCTGCAGGGCTTCCAACACTTCATTACTATTGAGGGTAAAGCTACGCGGGATACCTTCGGCCAGATTTCGGCCACGAACATCGATTTCGCGCACTTCGGCACCGGGATAGGCACAACCGATCTCAATCTTGACGCGCTCGGCAGTCGCTTCACCGATCAGGGAACCGTAGTTGCGGCGCACATAGGAGACAATGGCTTCATCGAATCGATCGCCACCGACCCGGACCGATTCACTCAAGACGATGCCGTTGAGCGAAATCACAGCAATCTCAGTGGTACCACCGCCGATGTCGACAATCATCGAACCGCGCGCCTCTTCGACCGGCAAGCCAGCACCGATCGCGGCCGCCATAGGCTCCTCGATCAAATAGACTTCACGGGCACCTGCGCCATAGGCCGATTCACGAATGGCTTTGCGTTCAACCTGAGTCGATTTACATGGCACACAGACCAATACTCTAGGGCTGGGCGCAAACCAACTGTTTTCATGGACCTTATTAATGAAGTGTTGCAACATCTTTTCAGTAACATGAAAATCGGCAATAACACCGTCTTTCATCGGCCGAATGGCTTGGATGCTGCCAGGGGTCCGGCCTAGCATCCGCTTGGCTTCTTCGCCAACCGCCGCGATGGTTTTGGTGGAACCGGTGGTGCGCACCGCAACAACGGAAGGTTCATTGAGCACAATATCTCTGTCGCGAACATATATAAGGGTGTTGGCAGTTCCCAGATCGATCGACAAATCACTTGAAAATAAACCACGAATTCGTTTAAACATTTTATTATCGCTTTAATGCAAAAGGTGACAGACACACAACAGGTCCGCAATGTATCAATGGTGGGGTTTTTGGGCAAGGAGTAAATGTGATAACCTAGCCGCATTGACACTTTTACATTGAATTGGTCGGAAAACAAACAAAGCTGAGCCCCTTTTCTGGAAAAACCGCTAATTTCCTTAGAATTTCCCTATTAGGCCCAAGCTTTGCGTTTCAGAGTAGGTTAACATTTTATTTACTTCCATTGTCTGTTCAGGAGAACCCCCCGACCATGAGCATCGATCGCTCTCAGGTTGAAAATGTCGCCCGTTTGGCGCGCATTAAAATCGACGAAAATGAAATGCCCGATTACGTCCGCAGCCTATCTTCGATTCTAGCATTAGTTGATCAGATGCAGGCCATCGACACCACCGATGTTGAGCCGCTGGCCAACCCACTCGATGCCGCACAACGGCTACGGGTCGATGCCGTTACGGAAGAAAATCAACGCGAACTGCTGCAAGCCAATGCCCCCCACGCCGAAAAGGGACTGTTTCTGGTCCCTAAAGTTATCGAGTAAGGTACCCGCGCATGTTAGATAAAACCCTCAAGCAATTGTCTGATGGTCTGGCACAAGGCGACTTTTCCAGTGTCGAATTGACCACTGCGTACCTAGACAGAATTAAGCACGCCGACGGCCGCTACAATGCCTTTATTACCGTCACCGACGCGCAGGCGCTGGCCAGCGCCCAGAGCGCCGATACGACCCGCGCCAGCGGTCAGGCAACGGCGTTAACCGGCCTGCCGATCGCCTACAAGGACATCTTTTGCACCGCCGGGGTACGCACCAGCTGTGGCTCTAAGATGCTGGATAACTTTGTCGCACCCTACGAATCCACCGCGACCGCTCGACTGGCCGGCGCAGGCATGGTGATGCTTGGCAAGACCAATATGGACGAGTTCGCCATGGGCTCCTCGACGGAATCCAGCTATTACGGCCCAACCCGCAATCCCTGGAATCTTGACGCCGTGCCGGGCGGCTCCTCAGGCGGTTCCGCGGTCGCGGTCGCGGCCCGACTGGCACCAGCCACCTTGGGTACCGACACCGGCGGATCGATTCGCCAACCGGCAGCCTTCTGTGGCATTACCGGCCTTAAGCCTACCTATGGCCGAGTGTCGCGCTGGGGCATGATTGCCTACGGCTCGTCCCTGGACCAGGCCGGGCCTATGACCCAGACGGCCGAAGACGCGGCTTTGCTATTAAACAGTCTGGCCGGGTTCGACGCCAAGGACTCCACCTCGATGGACCGTCCGGTCGAGGATTTCATGGCCAACCTGCATCAGCCGATCAAGGGTCTGAGAATTGGCCTACCCAAGGAGTACTTTGGTGATGGCCTTGATCCGGGCATCCGCGCGGCCGTCATGGACGCCGTTAAGCAGTTCGAAGCCATGGGCGCCGTGGTTAAGGAAATATCTCTACCGCGCACGGAGCTGTCGATTCCGGCCTATTACATCATCGCCCCCGCCGAAGCCTCGACCAACCTGTCACGCTATGATGGGGTGCGTTATGGCCATCGCTGCGACGCGCCGACCGATCTGGCCGACATGTATATGCGCACCCGCGCCGAGGGTTTTGGCACCGAAGTCAAACGCCGCATCCTGGTTGGCACCTACGCCCTATCGGCTGGCTATTACGAGGCCTACTATCGCAAGGCGCAGCAGTTACGGCGCCTGATCAAACAGGATTTTCAGCAGGCCTTGGCCGATGTCGATGTCATCCTCGGGCCAACAACCCCCTCGCCCGCCTGGACGATCGGTGCGAAACAGCAGGACCCGGTGTCTATGTATCTGGAAGACATCTATACCCTGTCGGTCAACCTGGCGGGCCTACCCGGCCTGGCCCTGCCCTGCGGTTTCCAAACCGGGTTACCGGTCGGTCTGCAGCTTATCGGCAACTATTTTGACGAGGCCCGGTTGTTAAACATCGGTCATCAATTCCAGCTGGCAACAGACTGGCATACCCGCAAGCCGGAATTATAAGGAGAAGCGTATGCAGTGGGAAACAGTTATCGGGTTGGAAATTCATGTCCAGCTCTCAACCCAATCGAAGATATTTTCCGGCTCCAGCACCGCTTTCGGTGCCGAACCCAATACTCAGGCCAGCGGTATCGATCTGGCCTTACCGGGCGTATTACCGGTGTTTAACGAGCAGGCGCTGACGAAAGCCGTGGCTTTTGGCTTGGCGATTGATGCCGAGATTGGCAAACGATCGGTCTTCGATCGGAAAAACTACTTCTACCCTGACCTACCCAAGGGCTATCAGGTCACGCAGATGGATTTCCCGATTGTCGGCAAAGGCAGTGTCGATATCACCACCGAGGATGGCAGCAACTTCACCATCGGGGTGACCCGGGCGCATCTGGAAGAGGATGCCGGCAAGTCGCTGCATGAAGACTTTCATGGCATGACCGGTATCGACCTGAACCGGGCTGGCACGCCCTTGTTGGAGATCGTGTCCGAGCCGGATATTCGCAATGCCAAACAGGCCATTGCCTACCTGAAAAAAATCCACAGCATCATTACCTATATCGGCGTGTCCGATGGCGATATGTCGCAAGGCTCGATGCGCTGCGATGTCAATATCTCGCTGCGTCCGTTCGGCCAGGCTGAATTTGGCACCCGCACCGAATTAAAGAATTTGAACTCGTTTAAATTCATCGAGAAGGCAATTCACACCGAGGTCGAGCGCCAGAAAGACATATTGGAAGACGGCGGCCGGATCATTCAGGAGACCCGCCTCTATGACGCCGATAAGGATGAAACCCGGCCGATGCGCAGTAAAGAATTCGCCAACGACTATCGGTACTTCCCTGAGCCCGATCTACTGCCGATCGAAATCGATGATGCCTATATCGAGGCGATACGAGGCACCCTGCCGGAATTGCCGGACACCAAACTGGCGCGCTTTATCGCCGACTTTGGTCTGACCGAATACGATGCCGATGTCCTGACCAGTAGCCGCCCAATGGCCAACTATTTTGAACGGGTAGCCGAGCAATGTGGTGATGCCAAGCTGGCCGCCAACTGGTGCATGGGCGATTTATCGAAGCTGTTGAATCAACAAGGCCTGACCATCGATAACTGCCCCATTGCCCCAGAAGAACTGGGACTACTGTTGGTACGGATCAAGGACAATACTATCTCGGGCAATATCGCCAAGACGGTGTTCCAAGCGATGAGTGACTCAGAGGGCTCGGCCGATGAGATTATCGCCGCCAAAGGCCTTAAACAGGTCACCGACAGCGGTGCCATTGCGGCACTGGTGGACCAGGTCATCGCTGACAACCTCGACCAGTTCAATGCCTTCAAGGGCGGCAAGGACAAGCTGATTGGCTTTTTTGTCGGTCAGGTGATGAAGCTCTCTAAGGGTCAGGCCAATCCCGGTCAGGTCAACGAGATATTGCAAGCCAAGATAAAAGAGTAGCTAGCGCGCTCACCAACCCCATCGACCCGTCCCTCTGGCCGATGTCGAGTCGGGCCAACCAGGCCCGGCTTGCACCCTGCCAGGCCCTCCGGTATCTGCGATTCGCTAGGCCAACCCTTGCGCCCTGTCGGCTGGCCAGCAACTTGGCTATCCAGACCCTAATGTCAAACTACCTCGCTATTGGTCAGCATCGCCCACAGTTCCGTCTATACTGATATATGCCATCTTAACGGGTTAGATTGGCCAGACTTCAAGCTAACATCCACCCTTAGGCCTAAGGTGACCTATTGATTTCATTAATGAGACTGATGCACCTAGCTGCTGGCCTAATGCTTTGGGCAGCAACTGGGCTAGTAATGGCAGCCCCCATTCCTGTATTAGACGCTCAAGTGAGTCACCCCAATGGTGCCGTCAGCCTGGCCGGTTCGTGGGGGCTCGCCTGGGATCGCTGGGTGCCGTTGGATCAGGTCTTATCCGCCGACCTCTCGGTCGATATTGTTGAACTGCCAAACTACCTGGTCGATTTACCGATTGCCGGCCAGATTGCAACCGATGGTATCGTTCAAGGCTATGGCACTTACCTGCTGCAGCTGGACAACCTCGATACGGCTTTTGACCGTCCGACGCTGTCGATGCGCTATGCCCGAGAGGCCTGGCAAGCCTGGTGGGTGGACCGCTCTGGCGCCATTCAACTGCTTGGGCACTCCGGACAGATAGCCGTCAAACCCGAGCATCAGCAGTTTCGGTACAAGGCAGCACTATTGGCGCTGCCCAGCAACAGCCAGAGCGGCACTCTGGTGATTTATCTGTCGACGTACCATTCTAATCATGCCGGCCTCTATGGCGAATTCACCATTCGTGAGCACGACAACACCTTGCGGATGATTCTGACCGACCTTTCGGTGCGCACCTTCCTAATAGCAGTGGGCATCTATGCGACCATTCAGAACCTAGTCTTTTATTTGCGTCGGCGGCAGGAAACCACGCTCCTGTTACTGGCCATCTTTTCGGGCGTCAGTCTGTCTAGGGCGGCCTTTTCATCTGGTTATGTCGACTATTTTGTGGCCCAACCCGCGTGGTCGATTTTTTTCTATAAGGTCGAATACCTATTGATTTTTTGGCCCGCCATTGCCGGCCTACAGTTACTGCTGATTTTTTTCCCGTTACCGTCGGGGCGTCGAATTGTAGCCTTAATCTATGGTTTTTTTGCCTTAGCCATTATCGCGACGATACTCGCACCGATGTCCCAGGTAACCCTCAACCTTTGGGCCTATCAACTGGCTCTGCTGTTTTTTACCGCGCTCTGTTTGCTGACAATTATCCGGGGCATGGTGCTGCGGCTACCCGATGCGCGCCATTTTTTACTCAGCGCCACGCCCCTGATGATGGCGGTAATAAATGATGTAATCGCCGGGCAACTGGCCAGCTATAACCTCTACATAACCGAGTATGCTCTGTTCCTCTTCCTGTTTGTGCAGACTCAGATTCAGTCGGCCCGATTTGTCGACGCGCTGAAAACATCCGAACACTTGAGCGCAAATTTAACTGAGGAGGTTTCTTTAAAAACCCGGCAACTGCGCTTACACAACGACTTACTGACCGAAAAAGCCGAACATCTAAGCCATCAAAACGATGCCATCAGGCTCATCGCCGAGACCGACCACCTAACCGGCCTGCTCAATCGGCAGACGCTGGATAAGCTATCTGAGCTGCAATTTCAGTTAGCCCTCGGCTATCGCCAACCCTTGACGCTGGTGATTATGGACCTTGACCATTTCAAAGCCGTAAACGACACCTACGGTCACTTAGTGGGCGACGAATGCCTGATCTTCGTCGCATCCTTCCTAAGGGGCTTCAAGCTGCGCAAACGCGATATCATCGCCCGTTTCGGCGGTGAGGAAATGGTCATCCTGTTGGCCGATACCGACCTTGAGATGGCGACCAAAATCACCCAGGAACTGTGCGATAGCCTGGCGCAGACACCGGTGACCGGAGATCACCCCGACATCACCCTAACCGCCAGCTTCGGTATCGCAGAGCTAACCCACAGCCAAGCAGTCAGCGTGCACCAGCTACTTGGCTTCGCCGATAACGCTCTGTACCAGGCCAAACGGCTCGGTCGAAACCGGGTAGAGGTCTATTCCCCCGCCCATGGCGATGCTGAGTTGTGATCGACAAGGCCAATCGCCTGTCACGCAGGCTGAGAGACAGAGGGCACAGCGCAGGCCCCTTTAGATTCGATTTCAGGCAAAAATGTCCGACGATGCCCCGAGCTGATAAATGGACATCCTGTAATCTACTGACACGACTGGCCGCTGCCCTGGTACTTTGGGCATTGTCCGCTCCCTTGATGGCAGCGCCCGTTCCCACCCTGGACCTTGAGACTCGACTGAGCGACGGCCAGGTCGGTCTAGCCGGTACTTGGGGATTCACCTGGGGCAGCTGGATACCCCTGGATCAGGTGCGCTCTACTGAACTGTCTGTCGAACTGATTGAATTACCCAACTATCTACTCGACTTGCCGATAGCGGATCAGGCTAAGACCGACGGCATCGTTCAGGGCTATGGTACCTACCTGTTGCAGTTGGATAACCTAAGCTCGACGTTTGAGCATCCGACCATATCAATGCGCTATGTGCAAGACGCATGGCAGGCTTGGTGGGTCGATAGTAACGGTGCCGCGCAGCTGTTAGGTGAGTCTGGACGGATAGCCATGCGCGCCGATGAGCAACAGTTTCGCTCTAACACCAGCCTGTTAGCGCTGCCGGCTAACAGCCCAAGCGGTACGCTGGTGATCTATCTGTCCGCCTATCATTCAAACCATGCCGGCATCTATGCCGAACTCACCATTCAAGAACAGACCGAAACGGTGCGCATGATTTTGGCTGACCTTGCCCTGCGCTCCTTCCTTATCGCAGTAGGCCTCTATGTCACCATCCAGAATTTGGTTTTCTATTTCCGTCGACGCCAAGAACAAACTCTCCTGCTCTTAGCCGTATTCGCACTGGCCTGTATATTAAGAGCCGGGCTGTCATCCGGCTATGTCGACTATTTTGTCGCGCAACCTAGCTGGACGATGTTGCTCTACAAGGCAGAATATCTCCTAATAGTTTGGCCTGCCATCGCCGCCTTGCATATGTTACTGGCGTACTTTCCAATGCCGGCGGGCCGTCGAATCATCGTGCTGGCCTATGCTTTGCTCGCCCTAGTGGTGTTCGCTACAATCCACGCGCCCTGGGCGCAAGTAACCCTGTACCTGTGGGTCTATCAGTCGCTGCTACTCTGTTTTACGCTGCTCAGTCTACTCTCCATCATTCGCGCGTTGGTGCTCAGGTTACCCCATGCCAAACATTTTTTGCTCGCCACGACGCCGCTGACATTGGCCATGTTAAATGATGTCGTCGCCGGGACCCTGGCCAGTTATAACTTTTATATAGCCGAATATGGACTATTTCTATTCCTGTTCGTGCAAACTCAAATGCAGTCGGCTCGATTTATCGACGCACTAAAAACATCTGAACACCTGAGCGCCCACCTAGTTGAGGAAGTCACCTTTAAAACGCGCCAACTGCGCCTGCACAACGAAGTACTGACCGTCGAAGCCGAACAGCTAACGCATCAAAACGATGAGATTAGGCTAATCGCCGAGACCGATCACCTAACCGGCCTGCTCAATCGTCAGACCCTGGACAAGTTATCTGAACTGCAATTTCAGTTAGCCCTTGGCTATCGGCAACCCTTAGCTCTGGTAATTATGGACCTTGACCACTTCAAAGCAGTGAATGACACCCATGGTCACCTGGTGGGTGACGAGTGCCTGATCTTCGTGGCGTCTTTCCTGCGAGGCTACAAACTGCGCAAACGCGATATCATCGCCCGCTTCGGCGGCGAGGAACTGGTCATCTTGCTGGCCGATACCGACCTTGACATGGCGACCAAAATCACCCAAGAGTTGTGCGACAGCCTGCCCAAAACCCCGGTGACCGGCAATCATCCCGATATCACCCTAACCGCCAGCTTCGGTATTGCCGAGCTGGCCAGCAGCCGGGCGCGCAGCGTGCATGAGCTAATTGGCTTCGCCGACACAGCCCTCTATCAGGCCAAACGGCTGGGTCGTAACCGGGTTGAGGCCTACTCCCGGAACAGTGACGACGCCGAATTGTGAGCGCAGAGCCCGTCCCAGAGTTCATCAACGCGGCCAAGCAACCGTATGGGCTTCAGCTCAGCAAGAGTTCATTGACACCCTAGTGTTATAACGCAACAGACACCCCACCCAACTCAAACACTGGTGGGGCATTAGCCCTGTGCCGCCCAATCGACTCGATCGAAAACTCGAGCTAACCTATAGACTGAGCCGGATCAGCCTCGAATCCCGGTCGAAAATCCCCGCAAAAAAATAAATCCGCCGCCAAAGCGCATGGTTGATAGAGGCTTTTGTCTTTTTTCGAGGGAAAAACCCCAGAACCCCTATAAGGCCAAGCGACTGAGGCGCAACCGGGTTGAGACCTACTCGCCGCCCGACACAACAATCGACTCACGAAAACAGTCCGCTCGGTATATATTAATTGCACATCAAACCCTTATCGTGGTCAGCTCGTGCCCTTTTTTAATAGCCTCTCATATTTAAAAGCCGAAAATATACATCGCTATTCAACCGCCAGCGCACGCCATACCTCTTTATACTTTAGGCCGATTTTAAATATGATTAACTCTGGACGTCTGTTATTGTCAAAATGAAATCGGGCAACTCAAAGACTAAATGACCCATTTTATAAACACTGGGCAATGAGCCACGATGTTGACTTTTGAACGTCAAAAGCCCGCCATAATCCTCAAAAAAATCTAATCATCAAAAAACAACATGGAAAACAATGTATTATGCGTAAAATACAGACACTTACATTGATCGTGGCCGCAACGGCTGCCCTCACTGCATGCGATCCAGAGGCCATCTCTGAGGGCATAGCGGCGCTTACCGCGTCAGAGACGCCGAAGGAAGATATTAAACCGGGCGATATTGACAAAATGGCGAAGGAAGACGGTGGCATGAAAACTTTTGTTACCGAAACCAACAAGGTCGACCCAGCGGTTGCTGCTAACGTTGCCGCCGACAAGTTAGTCTTAACGGATTTTCTAGCGAAAGACATTTGGCGCCTAGTGAATAGATCTTTAGATGGGATGAATGCGGTCATTTTCCAAGAAGAAGGCCCGTTCAGCTCGTGCACGTTGGATGACCATGAGAATGATCGCTACACCATTGACGCTTGCTCCGGTGTAGTCAAAGACAAAAATGGTAAGGACATGACCCTGCATTTCGAGGCCGATGTTGTCTGGACAGACACTGCAACCGGCGGCGATAAAACCGAGGGTGAGCTCTACTTCGGTTTCGAACGGGGAGACGATTTTTACGTAATCGGTATCCAGGACCTCCTCTGGCTTGAAGAAGAAGGCCTAAATTCATCATGGGACGAGCGTATTTCAGGCACCGTTTTATACGTGTCTCTCGATCGGGGCGATTTTTATGAGGGTTATGCAACCTTAACAACCCCCGTGGCGTTGAGCTCTCCATTTGACGCTTACGATCGCGAATTCAATTTCGGGAACGTTACACTCTCAGATGTTGATGGCAATTCCTTTGATCTAACCTATGATGGCGGAACGAACAATCCAGTGATTACAATAGGCAACTGATACTCGCCCCGATAACAGATTCGCAGTGAAACTGTTATCCGAGCGATGGGCCTAGTGCACTGATAGGCCCTTTTTGCCCTGTTTATCCCTTAAAGTCCTTTGAGTTAGCCCCGTCTATAGCGCTCTGTGCCCCAACACCTTGCCCCTTCGTGCGCCAATTTCGATAAATCCCCGTGAACAGCCGTCAGGCCGTTAGCCGCACAAAGCTCGAATCCCGGTCGAAAATCCCCGCAAAAAAATAAATCCGCCGCCAAAGCGCATGGTTATCGCGCTCCGTCAAAGTCAACAATCCAGAAAAATAAAATTCCCTTTCACCACTACAGATAGTGCTTTAGAATGCCCTCAAACACTACAACTAGTATTTAACCTCATTTCGTGAACTAAGGAGCTGGCCGCTATGACCGGACACACAGAGCTAGAGCGTGACAATTGCATCAAGATCGACCATCAACCCGCGTCGATCGATATCTGGGATTCCAAGTACCGACTCAAAGACAGTCGCGGCAACCCGGTGGATAACAGCATGCAAGACACCTTCTCGCGTGTGGCCAATGCCTTGTCAGCCGTCGAGAAGGGCAAAAAGAAGCAAGATGAGTGGCAGAGCAAGTTCCAGTGGGCGCTCGAGAACGGCGCCATCCCGGCCGGTCGTATTGTCTCCAACGCTGGAGCCCTGGCCCACAAGCCGGCCACCTCGACGATTAACTGCACCGTCTCGGGCACTATTGAAGATTCGATGGATGGCATCCTCAAGAAGGTCCATGAAGCGGGCCTAACGCTAAAGGCTGGCTGTGGTATTGGCTATGAGTTTTCGACGCTCCGCCCGCGTAACGCCTTTGTCTCCGGTGCGGGTGCCTATACCTCAGGCCCGCTATCCTTTATGGATATCTACGACCGGATGTGTTTTACCGTGTCCTCGGCCGGCGGTCGACGCGGCGCCCAGATGGCCACCTTTGATATCAGTCATCCGGACGTGGTCGATTTTATCAAAGCCAAACGTGAAGACGCCCGTCTGCGCCAGTTCAACCTATCGCTGCTGATTACCGCCGAGTTTATGGAAGCGGTTAAACAGGACACCGACTGGCCACTGGTCTTCCCGGTCTCCGAAGCCGAAGTGGTGCGTGATGGTCTGGATGTCGACAACAGCGCTGAAGTCATCTGGAAAGACTGGCATGTTAAAAAGGGCTATATGCAGAACGCCGACGGCCAGGTCGC
>Ga0307492_10000305_pt1 | contig 21114 bp, 20 predicted proteins | sample SI3LmetaG_FD_202365 | JGI IMG/M metagenome (GOLD analysis project Ga0307492, IMG submission 202365) | Sea-ice brine microbial communities from Beaufort Sea near Barrow, Alaska, United States - SI3L | ecosystem: Environmental > Aquatic > Marine > Coastal | place: USA: Alaska | collected 2017-05-06 | reverse complement strand
GCATCATGGTGAAAAATGGTCAACAAGTAAGCGTCTCTATTCGTAATGCGCATTGTGGCGATGATTTGACCGCATTAAAAGCATCTGTAAAAACAGAATTTCTGTCATTAACGGAGCAAGAACGTGAGATACGAGCTGTTTTGGCGCGTCTGGAAAGTGATTTTATGCGTGGTTTTAAATCGCTGAACTCACACTGACTTGCCTAATGTCGGATAACATTGAGTGTAATATAAAACCTTAGATAATAGGGAAAATAATGAGCCCAGATAAGGATAATCGCTTTGTTAAAAATGTAAATAGCAAAGTGACTCGCAAACTAAAAGCCCAACGTCATCCTGGACGCTCGGTCTGGATGGGACTGGGGACAATGGGTATTGTCGGCTGGTCTGTCGCGGTACCAACCTTGCTGGGTTTGTTGCTCGGTGTTTGGTTAGATAAACATTACCCTGCCGGATTCAGCTGGACACTTAATTTAATGATCATAAGCATAGTGATTGGGTGTTTTAGTGCTTGGCATTGGGTATCAAAAGAGGCGCGAGCCATACATAAGGATGTAAATGATGACTGAGATGTTGATACTAGCATTGCTGACGGGTGCTGCCTTAGGCATATTTTTCTTTGTTGGCTTATGGTGGACGGTGCGCAAAGGTCTTGTTTCTAAAACACCGGCAACATGGTTTTTCTTGAGTTTTTTTCTGCGTATGGCGGTTGCTTTGAGTGGTTTCTATTGGATTGCGCAAATAGGTCAATGGCAACATTTAGCCATAGCATTGTTGGGTTTTATTATCGCTCGCCTAGTATGGACTCGAATTGCGACGTCACCCTATGACCAAGAACTTATTCGTGAGAAGCACCATGCACCTTAGTGCTGATGAAGTCATTTTCTGGGAATCGGCTTTCGTCAATCTTAACTTAACCATAGTGACAACATGGGGAATCATGTTGCTAATGACGATTGGCGCATGGCTGGTTACCCGGCGTTTAGGTAGCGGTTTGCATATATCACGTTGGCAAAATGTGCTTGAGGTAGTTGTTTTAGGCATTAAATCACAAATAGAAGAAGTGGGACTAAAACAATCACGCCGTTACTTGCCATTTATAGGCAGTTTGTTTTTATTTATTTTAATGTCGAATTTACTTGGTGTATTTCCTTGGTATGAGCCTCCAACAGAATCTTTATCAACCACCATTGCTTTAGCATTATGTGTCTTTGTGGCAGTTCCGTTTTATGGTATTCGTAAGCAGGGAATATGGGCTTACTTAAGCTCCTATATAAAGCCAACGGTCATCATGTTGCCGTTTAATATCATTAGCGAGATTTCCCGCACACTTGCATTAGCCATTCGTTTGTTCGGAAATATCATGAGTGGAGCAATGATTTTGGCGATACTACTGATGGTGACACCTTTTATTTTCCCTATATTAATAAATGTATTACACCTGATAACCGGTGTAGTACAGGCTTATATCTTTAGTATTCTCGCCACCGTTTATATAGCAGCCGTTACTACCGGAAAAGACACAACAGAGAAAGCGGATTAAGCGAATACTTTAACTTAACAAGTACTTAACTTAACAACTACAGCGTACAAAAGAGGAACATTTATGGACAGTATGACTTTAATTGCGATGACTTCAATTATTACCGCAGGTTTAACTATCGCTATTGGCGGACTTGGTCCGGCATTAGGGGAAGGTAAGTCGGTTGCTAATGCATTGACAGCATTAGCCCAACAGCCAGATGCCTCGTCAACTATCACCCGAACCTTGTTTGTTGGCTTGGCAATGATTGAGTCGGTTGCAATTTATTGCTTTGTGGTTTCAATGATTTTGCTCTTTGCCAATCCATTCTGGAATTATGTCATCGCGCAAGGTGCTGGAGGTTAATCGTGTTATTCGATTGGTTTACCGTACTTGCACAAATAGCTAACTTCCTGATTTTAATGTGGTTATTGAAGCGATTTTCATACAAGCCTGTGTTAGACACGATTGATGCCAGAGAAAAGCGCATCGCCGATTTGTTGAAAGAGACGGAGTTAAACCAGTATCTGATTTATTGGAGCAAGCTAAGGCCCAAGCAGCTTCTATGAAGCAGCAAATGCTAAATGCAGCCTCGCAGGATGTGGCGCAGCAACGTTGTCAGTGGTTAGCAGGTTTGCAAAAAGAACAACATAACCTTGAACACGAGATTAACCAACGTACACAACAAGAAGTATTTTATGTGGCGCGAAAAGCTTTGCAGGATTTGTCTGATGTCGAGTTGGAGACACAGATTACTCAGATGTTTATAAAGAAGTTCGAACAACTTAGCCTGCAACAACGCCAGCAGTTTTCAACAAGAGCCCAAGGTGAATTGGTGATTCGTAGTGCTTTGGAATTGTCTGCTAGTAATAAAAAGGTATTGCAGCAAGCAGTAGTGCAAGCTTTTTCAGCGCAGTTACCGTTATATTTTGAGGTAGATTCAGCATTAGTGAGCGGCATTGAAGTGGTCGGCAGTGGTCATAAACTGAGCTGGAATATTGACGACTATTTATCAAATCTTGAAGGCAATCTTGCTGGACTAGTGAATAGCAAAGTTGAACAGAATGTTAGACAAACGTCAGGCGAAGGAGCGTTGAGTGCCTAACTTAAATAGGTTGGTCGATCGTGCGTTTCAACAATTTCACACGGCTTGTGAAGCGTTTAATCCAAATTTGCAAAGTCGGGAAATTGGTCGGGTAAAAAGTGTTTCGACAGGAATTGCAAAAGTAACGGGGTTACCCGCGGTGGGTTTTGAAGAACTGGTCAAGTTTCCAAAGGGCTTATTCGGAATTGCTTTTGATTTAGATGAAAATGAGGTGAGCGTGGTGTTGTTAGGTAATTACTGGAAACTGCAAACCGGTGATGAAGCTGAGCGCACCGGGAGAGTAATGGACGTCCCAGTAGGCAAAGAGCTAATTGGCAGGGTGATTAATCCAATGGGCGAAGCAATGGATGGTAATGGCCCTTTAAATTGTGCTAAGCGATTACCGATTGAACGTCCTGCGACAGCAATTATGGACCGAATGCCGGTTACCGAACCCCTGCAAACTGGCATTAAAGTCGTGGATGCCATGGTGCCGATTGGCCGCGGTCAGCGAGAGTTGATTTTAGGTGATCGTCAGACTGGGAAAACCACGATTGCGGTTGACACTATTATTAATCAACGTGGTCAGGATGTGCAGTGCATTTACTGTGCAATTGGCCAGCGAGCTTCGGCAGTGGCAAAGGTTATAGCTGATCTCGAAATGCATGGTGCAATGTCGTATACCACTGTGGTGGTCACTGAAGGCAATGATGCACCAGGGCTAACTTATATTGCACCTTATGCTGCCACTAGTATCGCAGAATACTTTATGCATCAAGGTCAAGACGTGTTAATTGTCTATGATGACCTGACTAATCATGCCCGTGCCTATCGGGAAATTGCTTTGCTGTTGCGGCGTCCACCGGGGCGAGAAGCTTTCCCTGGTGATATTTTCTATATTCATTCGCGTTTATTAGAGCGAGCAACTCATTTAAGTGAAGCCTTAGGAGGAGGTTCTTTAACCGCATTACCGATTATTGAAACAGAGGCACAAAACATGTCTGCCTATATTCCGACAAATTTAATTTCGATTACCGATGGACAGATATATTTGTCGCCCAAATTATTTGAATTGGGAATTTTGCCAGCAGTTGAGGTTGGCCGTTCGGTGTCCCGAGTAGGAGGCAAGGCGCAGCGCAAAGATTATCAGCAGGTAGCAGGGAATCTTAAACTAGCCTATGCGCAATTTGAAGAGTTGGAAAACTTTGCGCGGTTTGGCACGCGTTTAGATGACAGTACACAAGCTCAATTGGAGCATGGAAAACGCATTCGTGCCTGTTTAAAACAAGGTGAGCATAAACCTGTTCCGGTTGATGCACAAATTGCTTTATTAAAAGCACTCGGTGAAGGACAATTTGACGAAATGCCATTGACCAAATTATGCCAAGCAGAGCAGGACCTTTATCGTGATTTAAAGACGGATGACCACAAAGGCGGATTGTCAAAATGACGTGTTCTTTTTCTGTTGGACTCCCCTTATGACCGATAGCTTAGAGGCTTTGCGTAATCGTGTTGACGGCGCAGTTAATTTGCAGGCTGTTGTGCGCACGATGAAAGCACTGTCAGCATCGAGTATTACTCAGTATGAAAATTCAGTGCGTGCCCTAGATAGTTATTATACAGCGGTAGAGCAAGGATTAATTGCTTGCTTGAAGCAACCCAACGCATTACATTCTTTTGCCAAGGAGCAGGACCGGAGTTGTCCTGCTGCAGTTATTGTATTTGGTTCCGATCAGGGCTTAGTTGGGCAATTTAACGACAGCCTTACTGAATTTGTTCGGCTAAAACTGACTAAGATCGGCGGCGAACAAAAGCTGTGGGTGGTCGGTGAGCGGATACATGGTCGTTTGCAAGATGCTGGTCTAGCACTAGAAAATTGCTTTAATGTGCCAGGCTCTGTTGAGGGTGTCACGCCTTTAGTCGGAGAATTACTGTTGGCGACAGCGCATTTGTGGGAATCAGGTATCCAAAGCCCACTATATTTATTCCATCATAGACCGGGGAACCTATCGGGCGAATACTCACCACGTATGCATCAACTTCTACCCTTAGACTCATCTTGGCAAAAGATTTTGCAACAACAACCTTGGACTGGGATGAGTTTACCTGAGACATTAGGAACAACAGCGCTAACATTACGTGCATTAATTCGAGAATATTTATTTGTTTCGTTGTATCAAAGCTGCGTTGAGTCATTAGCTAGTGAGAATGCGAGCAGATTAATTGCGATGCAGCGTGCAGAAAAAAATATTGAAGATATGCTCGTCAGCTTACGAGATAAATATCATTATCAACGTCAAGATGCGATTGATACCGAATTGTTTGATGTGGCAGCGGGATATACTGCTAAATACTGAGTCGTCTGTTTTAACGATTCATCCTCAAACGTCAACCCTATTAAATTGACCTCGGAAAGAGCGTACTTTGAACAATACCATGTTCCTTAACAATGCTTAATGGTTGTAGGAATAGAGTGCTAAAAGTAATTCATTGCCTAGAACCCGTAAAACTCTCTGCATTCTTGTTCTCGACCTCGTATAACACGTTGCCCAATCAATGGCCCTCTCGTTTCTGTTACAACGGTATATTGACCCTCTTGATGTTGTTCATCGTAAAAATAAATAATCACCCAATCATTCGTTCGTTTTAACTCATTAGCAAGCAGTGTGTTTGAAAAGAGCACTGTGAAATGCCATCTATCATGCTTAGTATGATAGATGGGAAGCCATGCCACCCTTTTCGGATTAAAACGACTAGGTGTAATTGTTTGCAGTTTCCCTGCATTGGCTTTTTCACGATATTTAGCATCAACGTTGAGTAATAACGAGATGGAAGGAAAATTCTCAACAGATTGTTTTACATCTGACCGTTTAAGTTGTCTGCCTAACGTTGTTAATAACCATGCCTGGATTCCATTTAAGCGACTTTCTCCCATTCCAGGAACTCTACTTAAACTACCATTGTGTAATGCCTGCTCCAGAGCTTCAAAACTATCAGCATGAGTATAGGAATAAATTCTGCTTGCCAGTGCCAGTCCAACGCCCGGAATTGATTGAAATAATCTGACAGGATCTGATTCGCCTTTTAAGTTATTCAGCCGGGTCATACGACCAATAGCAACATATTCATAAATCGATTGTGCTATTCCTAAGCCAATGGTGGGCAAATCAATAAGCCCTTGTATATTTTCTCTTTCAACAATATCCTTAATATTTTTAGGGAGTTTTTCAACAGTATTTGCCGCATTAAAATATGCCCGCACACGAAATGGATTAGCATTCTGTTTTTGTAACAAGTAAGCAATTTCACGTAAACGATCTGCAACTTCCTGATTAAGAGCATTAGCAATGGCTATTGGTGATTGTTTTACTATTCTGTCCATAATTTGTTTACTCACTGTCTAGATATAAAGAAATATTGGGCAATAACTAAATCAGGCAACACAACATCACTTGATATATTTTGAATGTTTTTTAACAAATATAAATGACTTTTATCAGCAAAAACACAGATTTTAATTTGAATACCTGCTCCAGACTAGCAGTTAGTTCAACTGACAAATATCACATCATTACTCCAATACAAGTATTACTCTAATGGGTATAAAGAAAATTAGTGTTTGGAAAAACAAAACGAAAGAGATGACTCGATGACTTATTCACTAACTCAATCACGATATGACTTCAACCAACTTGACCAACACCTTCAACAATTAAAGCAAATAAAAAAAATTGCCTTAGTCGTTGAAGGTGGCGGTATGCGTAGCATGTTTTCGGCCGGTGTTCTTGATAGCTTTTATGAACTTGAGTTTGATCCTTTCCAGCTGTTTTTGGGTGTATCAGCAGGTTGCCTTAATCTTGCTTCTCACCTTGCTGGCCAGTATCTCAGAAACTACCGTGTAATGATGTTCTCTGCAGACTGCGGACGATTGGTCAATCCATGGAATTTCTTACGTGGAGGCCACTACATTGATCTGGATTGGCTCTTTAATGAATGCCTAGAATCTCATCCTCTTAATAAAAAATGGGCACTCAAATATCTTCAGGAAAACAATAAAGAATTTATTGTTGTTTGCACGAATGTTGAAACGGGTAAAGCCCATTATTATTATTCCAATGAAAAGAATTTTCACGAAATTCTCATCGGTTCATGCTGTATACCCCTCTTATATAGAAATCCTATATATATATATATATATATATATATATCTGACAACCTTGTTATGGATGGTGGCATAAGTGATCCTATTCCTGTGAAAAAAGCCTATGAGGAAGGTGCCACAGATATAGTAATTATTCGCTCTAGAGGTGAAGACTACAGATATAGCGAGAATCAAATTGTTGAGAAGATGGGAGCCTATTTTTACAAAAATCATTCCAAACTGAGGAAATCCATTTTAAACTCTGCAGGGACTTACAATAACAGTATTGATTTTATTGAAAATCCACCTGCGAATATTAATATTTACCAAATTGCACCAACAATAACCCTCGGTACAACTTTTATGACCACCGATACTCAATTACTTGAAAAAAATTATCAACACGGTAGACAATTGGGAAAAGAATTTGTCTGTAATTGGCATGTTAAAGCCAATGTTATGAGTGACCAAATGAGTATGGACAACCAATTCTCTCCCATGAGAATGAAAGCCTATGGAGTGGGGAGTAGTTAAAGTAAAGATAATTACCTTTAGGATATATCCTTGGTAAATATTCATAACATGACATATATCAGAATATGAATCTATATTCTTCTATAAACTTATTCTAAATTTTAATGTTATTAGTGACATTGTTTGTAAACGTCTGCCGAAAGGCACATTGCCTTTTAGATGGTCGTTCTTAGTTTGACATTCCAAGGCATAAGATACTCAAGGTCATCAAATTGCTTTGGTAACTCTTCAAGCAAGAGCATTAAATAGTTGAAAGGTCTGATCCCATTAGCCTTTGCTGTTTCAATTAAACTATAAAGAGTAGCACTCGCATTAGCGCCACTGGCAGTATTGCAAAACATCCAATTTTTTCTGCCTATCACAAACGGTTTTATTGCCCGCTCAGCACGATTGTTATCAACATTAATATCACCGCTTTTGATATAACCACTGAGTTTGTGCCATTGGTTTAAGCTGTATTGAATGGCTTTACCTATGGCTGATTTAGGCAAAACTTGTCGGATGGATTTATCCAACCACTCTTTCAGCTCGTTTAATAGTGGCAATGATTTTTCTTGTCGAACGTTGTATTTGTCATTAGCCGCTAAATCCTTGATGCTTTTTTCAATCCCATAGAGTTTGGCTATTTTCTTAATGGCAATGTCAGCACGTCCCCTTTTATTTTTAGGTTGTGCTGTTTTGGCCTCGACAAATTTTCGTCTCGCATGTGCCATGCAGCCAATTAACTCTGCATCCACCTGCTCATAAGCGGCGTAACCATCGGCTTGCAAATAGCCCTTAAATCCCTTTAAATAATCCACCGCACAACTTCCCGCTCGACTGGCCTGATAATCATAAAGTACGATGTTTTTAGTGCCATTATCGCTCGGCGAATCAGTGCCTGAGCAATACACCCACATGTAGCATTTATTTTTATCCTCATGAATAACCTTGAGCGTGGTTTCATCCGCTTGAACCACCGGCTGATTCAGTAAATGTCGATATAACTGCTCAACAACGGGCTTGAATAAGGTACTGCACTTAATCATCCATTCACTCATCGTTTTTCGGTTCAATTCAATGCCGTGCTGCTTGAACATCGTTTCTTGCCGATAAAGCGGTAAACTGTACTGATATTTACTGGTGATGATTTGACTGAGCAAGGAAGGCGTTGCGATACTTTTTGGAATAGGACTTAATGGTACTGGTGCAATCTTTATTTTAGTTTGAGTCGCTACCTTTTCACATTGACGACAGCTGTATTGTGGGCGAACATGCTCAATGACTTTAATTTGTGCGGGAATGAATTTTAATTGCTCGCTTTTCTTTTCACCCATTTGATGTAAATCATGGCCGCAACAGTCACACACTTTTTCTTCATCCGATAAATCATGAACAATCACTTCACGTGGTAAGTCTTTGGGTAATGGTTTTCTTTTTGGCTTGGCTCTGGTGTAACTGATCAAGATCTGAATTTTTTAGGCTTGGTGCTGTTTAGGGATCCTCCGAGAAAAGAAGTCGCTAATGCTATAAAGCAAGCACAAAGAGCTGGAATCAAAATAATAATGATAACGGGCGATCATCCCAACACTGCTCAAGCAATTGCCAAGCAAATTGGCATGAATATTAATCAGCAACTACCTCCTATTACCGGTGATGGCATCGATAAAATGGATGAGGCTTTATTACAGAATATGTTGTTGAGTCATTCTGTCTTTGCTCGAGTTAAACCAGAACATAAACTTTTAATCGTTAAAGCCCTCCGTGCCCAAAATCATGTTGTAGCCGTCACTGGTGATGGAGTAAATGATGCTCCTGCGTTAAAAGCTGCCGATGTGGGCATAGCAATGGGGATACGTGGCAGTGACGTCACCCGTGAAGTTGCTGATTTAATTTTGATGGATGATAATTTTGCAACCATTGTCATTGCTATAGAAGAAGGTAGAAATATATTTGAAAATATTAAAAAGTTCATTCGATATCTTTTTACTACGAATTTGGCAGAAGTGCTTCTCGTTGCCATAGGCGCCTCTATTAGTATAATACTAGGCTACCGTTACGCTGATGGAAGTATATTACTACCACTGACCGCAGTGCAAATACTCTGGATTAACCTACTCACAGACTCGTTTCCCGCTCTCGCATTATCACTCGATAAGAATATTGGCGTGATGAATTTCCAACCGCAAAAAGGAAGTAGGCCACTACTCGACCAAGCAACACTAATATTTGTATTCGTAATAGGCGTGTTAGGTGGAGCTATTAGTTTATTGCTATTGTATTTATTACCGTTATATAGGTTCAATTTAGCCTCGACGCAGACCATCGTCTTCAGCTATCTAACAATTGGTCAGTTACTGTTTGCATTTCCTGCTCGTAGATTGATAACAAAATCAGAGAAGAATCCTTTCTTACTCGGCGCAATATTACTAGGTGTCAGTTTTCAATTTCTCGCATTGATGACGCCTGGTTTAATACGTTATTGAATGTCGTTGCACCAGATCATAATGTATTAGCAGTCATTGCTGTTGTGTGTTTCATTAGCTGGTTTTTGGGAGAGATATTCAGTCACTTTATTCGAAGAAAATTTGTGCTCTAACTAGGACTAATTATTACTCAAGTCTGGGCTAGTTAACACTATCATTTAATATGCATTTATTCTGACATTTATCAGAGATTAATAATATTAAAATGGTATATTTTATTGGAATAACCCAGTTGGTTATTTTTTATCTGTTATTACAGTAATAGATAAATATATTATCAAAAACTAATTATTAATTTATTCTATATTAACTAGTTAAAAGTAAATATTAACGAAATAAGGAGTTAGTCATCATGTCATTATTAAAGAGAAGGTCATTATCAACACATCCCACAACATTACCTTTATTTTCTCAGCTTTCTGACGAAATGAATCGATTTTGGGGCAGTGAATTGCCAGTGTTTAGCCAGCGTAGTGAAATTGTAGGCGGCGATTGGCAGCCAGAAATCGATATCGAGCAAAAAAAAGATATGTATCTTGTGAGAGCAGATATTCCGGGTGTCGACCCTAAAGACATTAAAGTGTCCATAGAGAATGGGAAATTGGTTGTCGAGGGTAGACGTGAAACAGAAGTTGAAGAAAACAGAGAGAACTTCTATCGAGTTGAAAGAAGTTGCGGTAGTTTTTATCGCAGTTTTAATCTACCTGATGCTGCAACGAATGCGAAAGCAATAAAGGCACATAGCCACAATGGAGTTTTAGAGATCTCTGTTCCGATTTCCGAAACTGCAAAGCAAAAGAAGATTGAAATTAAAGTAGACTAATAGGGCAAAATGTTGCTTGTAGGTTTACTGATTGTAGATACTCGTGACACCGCAAAATTCTTCATTTTTAGGTGTCACGGGTATATCTATAAAGTTAACTTTCCTATAATGACTTTTGTCAGAGAACAAAAAATCGTAGAAGGTATAATTATTATTTGCGCCAACACATCAGACTTTGAACCTTTTTATATCGAATCGGAGTAAAACACCATGTCTATTTTCAATCGCAATCAAGAATCAACTGGCCATCATTCTTTACTATTGTTCTCACAACTCACAGATGAAATAAATCGATTGTGGCATCACAATGGCAACCAGAAACGCAGAAAAACAGACCAATTGGGCGCAGACTGGCAGCCAGAAGTCGATATTGAACAAAAGAACAATATCTACATTGTTAAGGCAGACATCCCAGGCGTTACACCACAAGACATCAAAGTAACCATGATGCAAGGCAATTTGATCATTGAAGGAACACGTGAATCAAGCGTTGAGGAAAATAAGGGCGGTTATAATTGTGTAGAGCGTACTTACGGAAACTTCTATAGAAGTTTAAAACTTCCAGATGCTTCAGATTCTGCTCAGGTAGAAGCCCATTGTAAAAATGGTGTTTTAGAGATTTCTGTACCAGTTAATCCTGCAGCTATCCAGACAAAAGTAGAGGTCATGATTGATTAGAGGTTAATTAGAGAATTTGTCGTTTGTAGGTTTACTAAGCAGGGATTGCTAGACGCGTATATGCCCAAGTGATTATTGGAAATGATTTCCAAAGCTTAGTGACCTGCTCACGGCAATCTATTACATCATTTAACCATTTCCAGCTTTATACCACTATTTATTCTGTCTATCTTTTTTAGTCAACTGGCTTAAGCCTAAGCTATAAGAAGTTATTTACTATTAAACGCATTTTCCAAAACGGTATTGACATGTTCTGCTAATATAAATTTCATTTGTTTTTTTATAGATTTTGGTAAATCTTCTAAATCTTTCTCGTTTTTTTTTGGTAGAATAACGGTCTTTAGTGCTGCTCTGTGTGCAGCTAGAATTTTATCCTTAACGCCACCAACTGGTAAAACCTGCCCACGCAAGGTTATTTCGCCCGTCATTGCTAAATCTGCTCGAACGGGGCGATTTGTCAAGCAAGATACCAATGCTGTAACAATTGTAACTCCTGCAGATGGCCCGTCTTTTGGCGTTGCACCGGCCGGAATATGAACGTGAATATCGGTACTTTCATAAAAGTTTTCTTCTATACCCAATTCGACAGCTTGCGAACGAACGTAACTCATGGCCGCTTCAACCGATTCATGCATCACACCACCCAACTGTCCGGTAATCTTTAACCCATTTTTGCCAGGCATGCCACTGACTTCAACAAATAAAATATCACCACCAACAGCAGTAACTGCAAGGCCTGTTGCAATACCAGGCAATTGACTTCGTTCTGCAACGTCGTAAAAAAACATGGACTTACCGAGTAACGCTTCGAGCATATCCGATTCGATAGTTACTGTTTGTTTTGTTCTTCTCTTTGCGATTTGCATAACTCGTTTTCGACACAATGCACCAATACGACGGTCAAGACTTCGCACCCCCGCTTCTCGGGTATATTCTCGGATAAGCTTTAACATGGCATCATCTGTAATATTTAGCTCATCGATTGTTAAACTGTTTTCCAACCTTTGTCTGGGTAACAGATATCGCTGAGCAATATTGAGCTTTTCATCATCGGTATATCCCGATAAATTAATCACCTCCATTCGGTCTAACAAAGGTCTCGGTATGGTATCTGAAACATTCGCCGTGGCAATGAACATGAGTTGACTTAAATCGAAAGCCACATCAAGATAATGATCTCGAAATTCTCGATTTTGTTCTGGATCTAAAACTTCTAGCAAGGCCGATGAAGGATCACCTCGTGAATCAGCACCAATCTTATCCACTTCGTCGAGCAAAATAACCGGATTTTTAGTACCCACATCACGCAGTGCTTTTATGAAGCGACCCGGCATTGCACCAACGTAGGTACGCCGATGACCTCTAATTTCTGCTTCATCACGAATCCCGCCCAAACTAATGTTTTGTAACTTTCGTCCTAGAGCATGTGCAATAGAGCGCCCTAAAGAAGTTTTACCAATACCTGGGGGACCCACAAAACACAAAATAACGCCTTGACGTTGACCACGCAGTTTATTCTTTTCACCATTAATGGAGGGTGGTTCAGTTTTCTGACGTTTTTGACGCAATTGTCTCACTGCAAGGTATTCAAGAATACGACCTTTGATCTTTTCTAGTCCAAAGTGATCTTCATCAAGTATTTTTTTTGCTTGATTGATATTAAGTACATCTTTCGTTACAGAATCCCATGGCAATTCGATTAACCAGTCTAAATAGGTTAAAACTATACCGTATTCTGATGAAGATTCAGGAATTCGCTCTAACCGTGACAGTTCTAGATTTGCCTGTTTTGAGGCCTCTTTCGTTAAACTAAGGGTTTCAATTTTTTTACGATATTCATCGATTTTAAACTGGTTGCTGTCTTCTTCCCCCAACTCTCTTTGTATCGCTTTTATCTGCTGCCTTAAAACATATTCCCTTTGTGTTTTCTCCATTTCACCACGCGCTTCGCTCTGAATTTTCTGACCAAGCTCCATCACGTTAATTTCATGTTGTAACAACTCACATAATTTATGCATTTTTATTAAAACATTATTTTCCTCTAAAATGATCTGAGCATTGGTAACATCCATGCGTATACTAGAGCTAATTAGATAGGTTAGATGTCGAAAATCTGTAATTTGAGCCACAGAATTCAAAAGTTCATCGGACAAGTAAGAAAGCATTGAGACTAATTTTGAGAACAACTCTAACATATTATTACGAACGGCCTGTGCTTCAATATTATCTTTAAGCGGTTCTATATCACTCACAATATCAATATGTGCTTGCAAATATACCGATTCAGTTTCCCAGTCGGAAAGGTCTATCCTATTTAGCCCCTGAAGCAGAACATTAATTGTTCCATTTGAGGAAATACTAGAGCGTAATATTTGAGCAACACAGCCGAAAGAATAAAGCTCATCTGGTGAAGGCTCCTCACTTTTCGGATCTTTATAAGCTACAATAGCAACTAATTTTTCGTCAGATATAACATACTCAATCAAGCGTTTAGAACGCTCTTGACCTATCGCGACGGAGCTGACTGTATAAGGAAATAAAACCATATTTCGAAGGGGTAGAACCGGCAAAATATCCGGCAGCAATATTTGCTGCTTTTCTTCACGACTGACGTCAATAGCCGTTTTGTGGTTGCGATTACTGATATTAATATCAACCATTGATAACTCCTAATTCCGTGATAAAAACAACTATTACTTCTGCAGAATCAAAACGCTAAGAAAACAATTTTTATTGAGTATGGACAGTTCAAAAATTATGCTGTTCATTCTTTCATGGTGATTGATTTACATGCATTAACTATAATACTGAGCTTATTATTCTCTATTAATTTTGGCTCTGACATTAATCAATTAAATGACAATTAATCAACACAAAATGAAACGCATAATTCTCATTCATTTAACTACTTTTAGTTATATTTCTAAATAAGCTAAATTTTCGAGTATACTCAGTTAAATAGAATGTTTTTGAATGAACTTGAGAGCTGTTTCTGGAGTGTGCATGAAAAGTAAAGTATTCATTATTGATGACCATGAGTTGGTTCGTAGAGGTTTACGACTACTTATCAATGGAGAAATCGACATGGAAGTTTGCGGAGAAGCTGGCACTATCAATGAAGCAAAGAAAATGCTAGAAGCATCGCTATCCCATGTGCCCCGCGATGTCGCAATCGTTGATATAGGATTACCAGATGGCAGTGGCCTCGATTTAGTTAAATACTTAACGAAATGGCAACCTAGTATAAAAACCATCATTTTGTCTATGTATGATAATGAAATATTTGCAGAGCGTGCGATCAACAGCGGCGCTAAATGTTATATTAATAAACAAGATTCCGCAGATATGATAATAGATTGTATCAGGACGCTCTCAAACAATAACATATGTGTAAATTCTGGAATACCCGAACGCCTACTCAAAAACCCTTCAAAAAAACACCAGGTGTCTGACTACACAGGAGTTTCACTACTCACCAACCGAGAGCTGCAAGTGTATGAATATATTGGCAAGGGTAAAGATACAAAGAAGATTGCAAAATTACTGAATCTGAGCATAAAAACCATCGAAACTTATCGAGCAAACATCAAACAAAAATTCCAGCTACAAAACACATCTGAATTAACACATTGTGCAGTACTTTGGGTGATGGAAAATCATTAAACACCTACCCATTCTTTTACAAGAGCAGACTGGCCAACTTAGATTATGCTATCCAAAATAAAATATGCCAACAAATAACAGTACTAACGAAATAGAAAGCAGCAACGAACCGATTCTCATTGTTGGTATTGGAGCTTCAGCAGGTGGCTTAGATGCTTTTAAGCGCTTCTTTACCACCATGCCTGATGATAGTGGTATGGCCTTTGTTTTATTACCGCATTTGAGTGCCTCTCACCACAGTTTGATGCCCGAACTACTTTCAACGAGCATAAATATGAAGGTACAGGAAGCACAGAATGATACTCCTGTACTCGCCAATCATGTGTATATATTACCCCCAGATAAAAAACTCTCCTACCAAGATGACTGTTTGCATCTAGAAACTGAAGAAGAATCGAATATTCATTGGAGTGCTATCGAAAATTTCTTATGCCCTCTTGCTATTGAAAAAAAAGAACGCGCTGTTGCCATTATATTATCTGGTACTGGTAACCATGGCATCATGGGAATTCGTGAAATCAAGTTAAATGGTGGTTTGATTTTGGCGCAATCACCATTAACTTGCCATTATAACCAAATGCCAATTAACGCAATTGATACAGGACTTGTTGATTTTATACTGCCGCCTGAAGAAATGCCGCAAGCCTTGATTGACTATGCCAAACACCCTTATCTAAGCAAGATTGAAGTGACTCAACAGGGCGCTATCTTAGAAGAAATACAAAACATTCTCACCTTGCTTCGTAAAAAAATAAAGCATGACTTCAGTTGCTATCGAAAAAACATGTTACTGCGACGTATCCAGAGACGCATGAGTGTTTGTCATGCCAGTACGCTTGCAGAGTACTATCAATATCTCATTGAACACAGCGAAGAATCTCATGCTTTATGTAAAGATTTATTGATTGGGGTCACTGCATTTTTTCGAGACCCCGAAGCATTTAATGAGCTGGAACAACGCATAGTTCCTGAACTTGTCGCACAATGCAATATCGAAAATCCGATTCGAATTTGGGTTCCGGCTTGCGCTAGTGGCGAAGAAGCTTATAGCATTGCAATGCTCTTTCACGAAGAATTTGAAATGACAAAAAAGCCATTGGCTTTACAGATTTTTGCCAGTGATATCGATGAAGAATCGCTAAACGTGGCCAGACTAGGAACATACCCTATAGCACAGACTATCGACTTATCGAAACAACGTTTAAATAGTTTCTTTGTAAAAACACCTGAAAACAAATACAGAGTAAAAAAATATTTACGAGACAGTATTGTTTTTGCCTCTCATAATTTGATCACCGATGCCCCATTTTCACGTGTTGATTTAATTAGTTGCCGTAATTTTTTAATTTATCTTCAGGCAAAATTGCAATCCAAAATCATCAACCTGTTCCATTTTTCACTGAAAGCCAATGGCTATTTGATGCTGGGCCCATCAGAGTCAATTGGCCGCAATACTAAACTATTTAGTGCCGTTTCAAAAAAATGGCGGATATTCAAATATATCGTTCAAGTTAGCCACAGGCTACACACTTTCCCTACCCAATTTACTAATTCGTACCCTACAACCACAGAAAATACTAAAATGCCTTTTTATAGCATTTCCCGACCCGACCAGAAATTAATAGATCTGGTCTATAAAAATTTACTGGATTCCTATGCGCCTGCGGCTGTATTGATCAACGGCAATTTTGAAGTATTACATTTCCAGGGACCTACCATAGATTATTTGGAATTTCCAAAAGGTACTCCCAGTAATGATATAACGGTTTTAGTACGAGAAGGCCTCCGAACACGTATTCGTGCAGCGGTTAAACGTGCAAAAGACGAAAATCAAATTATTACTGATAGTACTGCTCGTGTAAAACGACATGACCGTTATAAACCCTGTAAAATCACTGTTCGTCCTATATACGATTCAAAGTCTAGCAGTATATTGTTTCTCATAGTATTTGAAGATGAACAGTCTGCCCATTCGGCATCCGCACAAAACAATGAAGTGGCCACGGCGGCTTTAAGTGAACATCATCAAAAAGACTCTCTTGATGAATCAATTGCCATTCGTCAACTAGAAGAGGACCTAGAAAACACCCGTGAAGATTTACAGAGCAATATTGAAGATCTAAAGGCATCTAACGAAGAAGTGATGTCAATGAACGAAGAGTTACAATCTGCCAATGAAGAACTAGAAACCTCAAAGGAAGAATTGCAATCAACTAACGAAGAGTTGACAACCGTTAATACCGAGCTTCAATGTAAATTGGAAGAATTGGTAACGAGTAATGATGATATTAGTAACTTACTTGCAAGTACCGATATTGCAACTTTATTTCTGAATCGAAAAATGAAAATCAAGCTGTTTAATCCAGCAACAGCAATACTTATCAATCTACGTAAGACTGATATTGGCAGAGCCATAAGTGATTTATCTGCGCACCTGGCAAATACATTTTTGCTAGAAGATGCTCAAACAGTTCTAGACAGCCTTGCACCAGTTGAACGAGATATTTGGAACAACGAAGAAGATAAAGATAAAGATACAAGTAAATGTTTTCTACGCAGAATAGTACCGTATAAAGCTGCGGACAATCGTATTAGTGGGGTCATTATTACCTTTATCGACATTACAGAAAGATATCGCCAGAAACAACATTTGGAACAATGTGTCATCGAACGTACCCAAGAATTGTACGAGCGCGAGGAACGTCTCAAAACGATCATGGAAAGCGCTGCTGATGCTATAGTTGTCATCGATTTTAATGGCTTGATTACCGAGTATAATAAAGCAGCAGAAAAAACATTTGGTTATAAGACAAGTGAAGCTATCGGTAAAAACATTAATTTACTAATGCCATTCCATTTTAGCGAATATCATGATGGTTATCTGAGTAATATAGGTAGTGGGCTACATTCAAAAACCATGAATAAACAACGAAAAATGTTGGCCCTTCATAAAGACGGTAACGAATTTCCAATAGACTTCACCATCAGTCATGTTAAAAATATGGAGTTGTATATCGGTATTATTCGTGACCTTACTGAAAAAACTGCCTTGGAAAAAGCCATCACCGAGATCAATACAAAGTATCAGGAAGCCTTAGGCATTGAGCTTCATGATACCTTAGGTCAGAGATTGACAGGCATTAACTTGTTAATAAAAAACCTGAAACGAAAAAGGGACAGAAATGAAAAGCTGTCTGGTGAATTGATTGAAGAGATAGGCGAGCAATTAACTGTCGCCATTGGTGAAACCAGAAGAATTAGCCATGGCCTGGCCCCTATTTCGCTAACGCCAGAAGGATTACAAGATGCATTAGCCGCGCTAGTAGAGCCCATAAACAATAAATCTAATATTAATGCTCAATTTAACTGCAACGCCATGTCTAACGTTAAAGATCGAAATGTCGCCATGCAGGTCTATCGAATAGCTCAGGAAGCACTTAATAATGCGGTGAAATATGCAAATGCGAAAAACATCTCGCTTTCATTTGGAAATTCTGTAGATACATTGATGTTGAACATTCAAGATGATGGTCAGGGATTTGATGAAAATATTCTAACGAATAAAACGGGAATCGGTTTACATATTATGCAGTATCGTGCCAATAGTATTGGTGCACAACTCAATATTGAATCAACTCTAGGACAAGGCACCACCATTACCTTTGTACTTTAGTGCGTATAACTTTGATTTTATTGGCACACTACCACCTAATTTATCGGTTAGGAAATTATATCTTTTTGTGTAAACATTCTTTATCTGCCAGTTCATTTAGATGATTCACATCAACAATGGTAAGGTCTCGACGATCTAGCTTCAGCACGCCTTCATGTTGCATTTTTGTCAATAATCTACTGACCGTTTCTGATGCAAGTCCCAAATAGTTACCAATGTCCTGACGCGACATATTGAGCTTAAGATGCATCTCAGAATATCCGGCTGATTTGAAATTTTCAGAAATTTTCACAAGAAAAGCAGCTAGTCGCTTTTGCCCATCTTTTTTTCCAAGTACTGCAAGGTTTTGTTGTTGCTGTTTCAGTTTGCTCATAAGAAGATCCATAATATAGTCTGGTACCAGAGTCGTTAATGCCTGTTCCAGATCGGCTAATGGAAGTACACATAAAGTAGAATATTCGAGCGCAACAGCTGACGATTCAAATTCGTGGTTTGCCAAAGCGTTTAATGCCAAGAGATCACCCGGCAAGTGAAAGTTCATGACTTGTTCATCACCCATTTCATTATTGATGTATGTTTTAATTGAACCTGATTTAACAATATACAACGCTTCAGTTTTATCCCCCATAAGATAGAGATGTTCATTGTTTTTCAATGTTTGAGTTCGAGGAGTTTTAAGGTGAAAATTATTGACAAAATCTCGTTTCATTTGCGCTGCAAAACAATCATTTACTAAAGAACATTGGCTGCAATATCCTGACGTTGATACTGGCTCGAGGACACTAGAAACTATAGTACCCGAATCAATAATATGTGAATCTTTCATTAAAATCTCCTTTCAAGGAATATTTAACTTATCCAACCAATAAATACAGCGGATTTTCTGTATCGGATCACCAGTTTACATACATGACAGTTAATTGTTATCAGGGAAAACCTGATCAATAAGAGAGACTGCAAAATGATTGATCACACGCAGATATGAAAGCAAAGTCCATAGGAAGGCATAATAGTTAAATAGTTAAATAGTTAATTATATTTCAGTCGAGATTTTGTTATTGAGGATAATTAAGAGTCATTGAGGTCAGTTCACAGATCACGTATCTGCTGGCAACTGGGCTATCTAATACAATTTCTATTCCCAGTCTTTACTGATATAATTATAATGTGCACTAGGCAACATTTTTTCAAAATCTGGTTCAGACACCTGAATAAGTCGTTTATGATCACCTGCTTCAAAATAAACTTCAGGCAACGAGAGGAGCTTTGTATCAATAATTGTATCTAGTCCATAGACCTCTCCTATAGCTGGAATAGCACCTAACTCACAATCGGGGAAAATTGAACCAAGTTCATGCTCTTGAGCCATTTCAATCTGCGAACCATATTCCTCTCTGAGACCATTCATGTCGATGCTGAGATTTGCAGGTAAAACAGCCAAAACATAATCGTCCTTACTTTTAAGAAGAATAGCTTTCGCAACTTTATTTGCATCAACATGAGCCAATTGAGAACTTTCATAACTACGAGATGAATGCTGGTGTTTGATGACTTGATACTCAACTTCATTTTGATCTAAATAGTTAAGTATAGTATCTGGTATGGGCATGGCGTGCTCCTCGTGGTCAACAAAATCCAATTATGAAAATTACTTAATAAAATTCTTCTTGAAACAGACTACCCATAAATTATTTGAATTTGATAAATTTGTCGATGATATATGTCATTCTACTATATTATAAGATTTCTATATCGTTGCTCTCTATCTTTGAAACTATCAGCTGTCTTTCTAGTTTTTCTAGAACAGTGATTTAGGTATTACTCATCCCAATGCTAAGTTGTGCCTCGCATTTAATAGATCGGACATATTTCATACAGCTTGATCCCATTTATATCGATGATTAAGGGCACCTAAACGTGGTAACTCAACCAGTCACTCAGTCAGCGATGTTTGATTCAAAACTGTACGTTTCTTTATATCAAGATCTGATGTTTCTATAAATGATTTAAGTCAATGCCTCTAATTTTTGAAAATGAGACACTATCCTTAGAACGAAGGTTTTTATTTTTGCATTTATTTATAATTGGAGAATTATGATGAAAATTAATCACATTCTTGTTGATATGGACCCCACAAAAAAGCAACAACCAGCTTTATCAAGAGCAATTCTCCTGGCTAAAAAATTTAATGCATCTATTGAGTTACTTTTAATTGTTTATAATAGCGGTCTCATGAGCCAATGGTTTATAGATGATGAGCGATTAGAATTGATTACAAAAAGCATTATGGCGTCTCACAAGCTCTGGTTAGAGAGCTCTGTTAAGGAAGTTACCGATGCAGAGATCCCTGTTACCGTTGATGTTCGCTGGCAGACACCAATTTATGAAGGGATCATCAATAAGATAAAAGATTCTAATGCTGATCTACTGATCAAATCAACGCATCAACATCCGAAAGTTAATAAAATATTTTTTACGCCTAATGATTGGCAATTACTGAAAGCCTGTCCTATTCCCTTATTGCTGACTAAA
>Ga0307492_10000304_pt1 | contig 21143 bp, 20 predicted proteins | sample SI3LmetaG_FD_202365 | JGI IMG/M metagenome (GOLD analysis project Ga0307492, IMG submission 202365) | Sea-ice brine microbial communities from Beaufort Sea near Barrow, Alaska, United States - SI3L | ecosystem: Environmental > Aquatic > Marine > Coastal | place: USA: Alaska | collected 2017-05-06 | reverse complement strand
ATACGTATTAACAGTACCTCCTGAATTAGGATTAGAGTCATGATAATTCGATGTAATTCGTGAGTGGGTTATCAGTTCACATTGGTATGTGGGGTGTTATTGGAGCGTTCCAAACGTCCAACTTATATGTCTATCCAACTGTTTGTAATGATTAAAAACACGTCCTCAAACCTCTCATTTGATGAGAAGTCGGGCGTAGTTAGCGGTTTTTTCAAACTTGCGAGCGGCTTGCTGTAAGCGTTTAACTATTGTTATGTCTGTTGCTTTGCTAATTGCTATATAACCACTGCGTTCGTTTTCTGGTGCTATTTCTTTATAGGTAATAGCGACATCTGAACTTCCTCGCTCATTTAAGATATTTTGCACATTAACAGGATCGCCATATATTAAGTCAACTCGACCATTTTCTAATAAATTAACCATTAGTTCCGCATCGGAGACGACATAAAGGTTCTCTTGTTCTGAAAAACCATGTGAGGTTAACTCCTTGTAACCTGCAGAACCTATCACTATAGCTATCAATTTCTGCTTCGCTAGCTGCATATTATCTACATGATTTTCTGGCTTGCTTGTTAAAGAGATAAATACTCTCGATAAATTACTTACCTTTATAAGCCAATGAAAATCATCATCCCGTTCAGCCGTTTTTATCATACTTAAAATCAAGGTATTAGGATTATTGCTCGCGGTCGCAAAAGCACGTACCCAAGGCATAAACTCTACTTTGGCATCGAGTTGCGCTTCTTTTAAAATAGCTTGAAGGATCTCAATCGAAGGACCTTTACTCTCACCGTTTTCATAATATTGAAGCAGGCGATTGTCATTGGCTACTGCGAGTAAATTAGTCTCTACACTTTTCTTTGCAAATGCGCATAGAGAGGTGCTAACACATAAAAAGAATACTAATGAGTTTATTGTAAAATGCATAATCCCCCCTTTTTTTGAATGCGCCGTAGAATAGACGTTACCTCAGTTCTTATCAATGATGCGACAAGCAAACTTTGCAGAAAGGCAAAAGTAATGACAAGCCATCCATGTTAAGAAAAGCTTGAAGTGTACGTTATAAAAATAATGAGGTGTTTACCAATAACTAACAATATACGTACGTATAGAACCGCGGAACCGCGGGTTCAGGGCGTTTATCTTGTTGCTTAACTCTAACGGTCGATCTGGGTTGAGAAAAAATTTTTAAAAATAATTAACAACAAATTGAACTTATGTTGTTACTTCCCCTCTGATTATATAGTTTTTATGTGTGTTCTCTTTTTAAGCCTGATTTTTATCAGGCTTTTTTTTGGTCGTTTTTTCGCCTTTAATTACAAGTTTGTTGTCGTTATACATCATCGATATTTTCCAATACAACAGCTCTTTGATTCGTTAGACTGCCGCGCTTTAAACTCAACCAATAATAATATGCGCCTACTAAAAACTGACATTCATCCTGATGCAGATCCCAACAGTTCTTTTATATTTAGCCGTCAAGCAGCCCGCGCTATTGTTTTAAATGGTGAGAATATTTTGATGCTTTATACCGAACGCTACCACGATAACACCTTGCCCGGTGGTGGTGTGGATGAGGGAGAAGATATTATTAAAGGGCTTATTCGAGAGCTCACAGAAGAAACAGGTGCTAAAGGAATAACTGATATTGTGCCTTTTGGCCGTTATGAAGAGTTTCGTCCCTGGTATAAAAATAACTTTAATACCATACACATGAATTCATATTGCTTTACTTGCAGCGTTCATGATGAATTAGGCAAGACTCAATTGGAAGACTATGAAATGCATAACGGCATGCGCCCCGTGTGGTTGAACATTTATGATGCAATTAAACACAATGATTAAGCTAATGATTTCCCCCTAAAGAACTGATAAACTTCGTGTCCATTTTTTAGCCTCTAGCTTATATACGAAATCTATGACAACAACTTCCCAAAGCAGCGATGACACTCGAGACAACAGCCAAATTAAAGTGGTGGTAGGTATGTCTGGAGGGGTCGATTCATCTGTCTCAGCTTATCTTCTCAAACAGCAAGGCTACCAAGTGGAAGGCCTGTTTATGAAGAATTGGGAAGAAGACGACAATGATGAATATTGCGCTGCTGCTGAAGATTTAAAAGATGCTCAAGCAGTATCAGATAAGTTGGGTATAACGCTGCACACCATTAACTTTGCGGCTGAGTATTGGGATAACGTGTTTGAGTACTTTTTAGAAGAGTACAAAGCAGGCCGTACCCCGAATCCAGACATCATGTGTAATAAAGAAATCAAATTTAAAGCCTTTCTTGAATTCGCAGCAGAAGAGTTAAGCGCAGACTATATTGCTACAGGTCATTATGTGCAGCGCTCAGACAAGACTGGCAACTGGCAGATGTTGCGTGGTTTGGATGACAACAAAGATCAAAGCTATTTTTTATACACTTTAGGCGAACAGCATATAGCGCAGACGCTTTTCCCCATTGGGGATTTAGAAAAGCCAAGGGTGCGAGAAATAGCCTTAGAACAAGATTTAGTCACTCATGATAAAAAAGACAGCACCGGTATTTGTTTTATCGGTGAACGTAAATTTAAAGACTTTTTGGCACAATATTTACCTGCACAGCCAGGTGAGATTGAAACGGCTGAAGGTAAAATTATCGGCAAACACGAAGGTTTGATGTACCACACTTTAGGCCAGCGCAAAGGTCTGCTAATTGGTGGTATGAAAGAGTATGGCGAAGAGCCTTGGTACGTTGTAGATAAAGATATTGAACGTAATGTGTTGATTGTAGGCCAAGGTGCCAATCACCCTCGCCTATACTCAAAGGGGTTGTTAGCGAATCAATTACACTGGGTTGATCGCAAGGGCCCGCATCAAGCAATAAGATGCTCGGTGAAAACCCGTTATCGCCAACAAGATATTCCATGCCAAATTACGCCCAATATAGATGGTAGTCTATTGGTTGAATTTGATGAACCACAAAAAGCCGTTACCCCAGGACAATCAGCTGTTTTTTACCAAAACGAGATTTGTTTGGGTGGTGGCATAATTGAGAATTATATCCGTTAATGAGTACTAATAATCACCATCGATTTGATGAAAGTAACATCGCCTTAGCTGGCTTATGTCAAGCTGCAGCGTTAGTGAAACAAGTAGCCCGTAGTAATGAATTTGATAGCCAGTCTTTAGTCACATCGCTAAATAGTATCGCCATTACAACTTCCGATAATACTGAACAAGTATTTGGTGATGTCAATCACTTGGCTCTGGGTTATCAAACCATACTAGCTCAGCTTAGTAACCAGTCCACTAATAAAGACGTTGAAGTCACCCGCTATATCGCCAATCTGTTATCTATAGAGCGTAAACTCAGTTCAAGCAAAAAAACGATGGCCGCGCTAGGCGAACGTATTTCCAATATTCAAAGGCAGCAACTTCATTTAGAAATAACTGATAGCCAAATGTTGAGTAATTTAGCCAGTATTTATACTGATGTGGTAAGCCCTGTCGCCAGAAAAATCCAAGTAGCAGGCGATCCTGAAATATTGAAGCGCCCTGACAACCAGCATCGAGTGCGAGCTATATTATTAGCCGGCTTGCGCGCAGCTGTTTTATGGCGACAACTGGGAGGCAAACGCCGACACATATTGTTTAGCCGCCAACAAATTTTAGATAGCGCACAACAGACTTTAAACAACATTAGCACACCAAATTAGGAGTATTTCATGAGCTTACCTGCACTCTCTGCACTCTCTGCTGTTTCCCCAATAGACGGTCGTTACGGGAGTAAAACAGCTGAGTTAAGACCCATATTCAGCGAATTTGGTTTACTAAAATACCGCGTGATTGTTGAGGTGCGGTGGCTACAAAAATTAGCGGCAACCGCAGACATCCAAGAGGTCCCTGCGCTAAGTTCACAAGCCAATACATTTTTAGACAATATTGTTAGTCACTTTTCTGAAGAAGATGCTCAGCGTATTAAAGATATTGAGCGCACCACTAATCACGATGTGAAAGCGGTAGAATATTTTTTAAAAGAAAGAGTAGCCGACACTCCCGAGCTTCAGGCTGTGAACGAGTTTATTCACTTTGCTTGCACATCAGAAGACATCAACAATCTGTCTCACGCGTTAATGTTAATTGAAGCCCGAAATGAAGTGATTTTGCCTTATTGCGATAAGTTAACTTCAGAGCTTAAACGTTTAGCCATAGAGCTGAAATCAGTGCCTATGATGGCGCGTACCCATGGACAACCAGCTTCGCCTACCACTATGGGTAAAGAGATGGCCAATGTGATGATCCGTTTGCAACGTCAGCGTGATCAAATTGCACAGGTACAAATATTAGGTAAGATAAATGGCGCTGTAGGTAACTACAACGCTCACCTTAGTGCTTACCCTGAATTAGATTGGCATAACTTTGCAGAAGAGTTTGTGAATAGCCTAGGTATCACGTTGAATGCGTATACCACTCAAATTGAACCACATGATTATATTGCAGAGTTGTTTGATGCCATTGCTCGCTTCAACACTATCTTGCTAGATTTTAATAGAGATGTTTGGGGCTATATTGCTCTGGGTCACTTTAAACAAAAAACCATTGCTGGCGAAATTGGCTCCTCTACCATGCCACATAAAGTTAATCCTATCGATTTTGAAAACTCAGAAGGTAATTTAGGCTTAGCCAACGCCATGTTTGGGCATCTCGCTAGTAAACTACCGGTTTCTAGATGGCAGCGAGATTTAACTGATTCAACCGTACTCAGAAATCTAGGTGTGGGTGTAGGTTATTCTGTCATTGCATATCAATCCTCGCTAAAAGGCATTAGCAAGCTAGAAGTCAATGAACAAAGTTTACGCAACGAACTAGACAACAATTGGGAATTGTTAGCGGAGCCGGTACAAACAGTTATGCGTCGTTATGGTATTGAAAAGCCTTACGAAAAACTTAAAGAGTTAACCCGCGGCAAAAAAATCAACCAACAAATCATGGCCGATTTTATAGATACCTTAGCTTTACCTGAACACGCCAAAGCACACCTAAAAACGCTTACGCCAGCTAATTATATTGGCAGAGCCATCGAGTTTGTGGAGCAGTTAGAAAGCTAAAATAGCACCGATGCGCTTAACCAAAGCAAGCCTAAATTATTACCCGAAATTATTGGGGTGAACTACACTTAGTTTTCACTCCAATTTTAAAGGGATTTAAAAATGTTTAAGTCGGTCTTACAGACATGGATTTGGTCAGGTATAAATAAAGCTTCCTCAGAAGATTTCAACCCAACCCGTATCACTAATATTATTGCTTTATTATGTATTTCTGTATCCAGCCTGCACGTGCCAATCGTCCTATATTTTGTGCCGCAATCCGGTTATCAAGAATTACTGCTCATCATAGTATCCGCATCTTTATTGACTCTAGTACCGCTACTTAATCGGTTTAAAGCTTATTTAATGAGCAAATTGTTTTTGATCATAGTTTTTGCCACATACATCTTGATATCTTGTCTGATACGCCAAGAAAACTTAAATATTCAGTATTTCTTTTTACTCGCGGTTGTTATCTGCCCATTTTTATTTAAGGAAACCGAAAGTAGCTTAATGTTTATCATTACCCTGTCATTTTTTTTATTATTTGTGGGTTTCGAACTTTGGTTTTATTACTCATCCGTTAACACTCTTAGCTTCCATCAACAGATAGTAAAAGTCAGTTGCAGCATCTCCTTTGGCCTATCCTGTTTACTCTGCGGATATCATATTCGACGCATCATTAATCATAATTGGCAAAAGCTCTCCATAGAGCGAGAACGCTCTGAAAGGTTATTGTTAAATATTTTGCCTAGCAGTATCGCCCAACGCTTAAAAAACTCACCTGACTTAATAGCAGACTACTTTGAACAAGCTAGTATCCTATTTGCTGACATTCAAGACTTTACTCCCTTATGCAAAGACCTTTCTCCGAGACAACTTGTTAACCTTTTAAATGAAGTATTTTGTGTATTTGATAACATTACTAAAAAGTATGGTTTGGAAAAAATCAAAACCAATGGTGACGGGTATATGGTGGCTGGAGGATTACCTATTATTAGTTCTTCCCATGCCGTTCAATGTTGTCTTTGTGCTTTAGATATGCAGGATGCATTTAAAAACATTTGTAAAAAGCATAATTTACACACCGGTCTACGCATCGGGATAGGTTGCGGTGAAGTGATTGCTGGTATCATTGGAAAAAGTAAATTCAGCTACGATCTTTGGGGTGAGGCTGTTAACTTGGCATCCCGCATGGAAAGTCACGGCTTGTGTCATAAAATCCAAGTCACTGAATCAACTTACAACATCACCAAAAACTGCTTTTACTTTGATAAACGAGGCTCAATTCAGGCAAAAGGTCTTGGATGGATAAACACCTATTGGTTAGTCAGCAGAAAACATAAATTGGGAACACATGTACTCGCAAAATAACATTGATATAAAAAAATTCCTTAGCCAATATTGGCAAAAAAAACCTTTAGTGATCAAACAGGGGTTCGACAACTTTATTGATCCTCTTGATGAACATGACTTAGCAGGATTAAGCCAAGAGCCCTCTATTGACTCAAGAATAGTCAGTCACACAGATACAGGCTGGCAAGTCAGTCACGGACCATTTGAAGACGTGAATACACACTGCTTGGGGGCGTGGAGTTTGTTGGTGCAGTCTGTTGACCACTTTATTCCTGAAGCTGACGAACTCATGCGAGCTTTCGATTTTATTCCGCACTGGCGCATGGACGACCTAATGGTGAGCTTTTCAAACAAAGGTGCAGGTGTCGGCCCTCATCTCGACCAATACGATGTCTTTATCATTCAAGGCAAAGGTTCAAGACGTTGGCAAGTTGGCTTACCTGGAGAGTTTGACACCGTTAATCTGCATAAAGACTTATCACAAATTACTGGCTTCGAACCCATAATTGATCAAGTTTTAGAGCCAGGTGACATTATCTACATTCCGGCCAATCATCCCCATAACGGAGTTGCATTGGAAGAATGCGTAAACTATTCAGTAGGATTCCGCGCACCATCTCAACAAGAAATGCTGTCTTCATTAGCTGATTTTGCTATAGATAACAATTTATTTACCCAGCGATATACAGATGAAGAAATCGCGCATCGTGAATTTAGCGGTGAAATAAAACACCGAGAAGTCGCAAGATTTAAACACATGCTGCAACAGTTATTAGAAACTGAGCAGTTTTCTAATTGGACGGCTCAGTTTTTAAGTCAAGGAGGTGAAAAGCAAGACTTAGATGAACAATATATGCAAAATTTTAGTTATCAAGAAATTGAAGAAAAACTGAAAGCAGGCGTGCAATTTATAAGATGCCCAGGGGTTAAAGCTGTTTTTGTTGAGCAACCACTCACTAATATTCAAGATTTTACGTTTTATCTGCAAGGCGAGCCCTATTCGGTGCCATTAGAAGACAAAGATTTAGTCATAGACTTTTTAAGTCGGCCCATTTTTCATCTAGAAAATACAAACTTAGACCAAAATAGTATATTTTTCACTCAACTAGTCACTACAATGGTTAATACAGGGTATTGGTATCCTGATTAAATCTGGGAGCTGCCATATGGTGTTTTATGCAAAAGCGTCGATTGGGAAAATCAGCGACACACACTTAAAAGAATTAGAGAAAAAGTATTTGTATGCCAATGGCTTATACATACCGAATACGAATTTGTTCACCAAGATAGTATTGCACGTCATGTGTTAGTGGTTAACGAACACAATCAAGAAGTAGCCACAGGTCGTATCACTCCCAAAGGAGAAATAGGGCGCATCGCAGTTGAGCCTGAGTTTAGATGCCCAGAAGTGTATCAATCACTCTTTAAGGCATTACTTGAAATTACTAAAAAACATGGTTTCCGTTCTGTCGGAAGGTTATTCATGGATGCAGGTGTAGCGCGACAAAATATGTTGTGTGATCTCAAAGACTTTATTCTAGAAAGAGTAGAACTTACCCACTAGGGCAAAATTAGGTTTATTTACGTTTCACCTAATTTTGCCTATGCGGATTGTCCATCAAAATCTCATACTAACTTATAATGACTCGGCCAATATCTGTAAAGGATGCTTAGGTTTAAATTCCTCAAACCTCGCTACCTGACTTCGGCATGAGTAACCAGTAGCCACTATCTGTTCAGGTTGAAATTGACTAACAGCTTGCTTCCAGCTCAAGTTATATATACCTGTAGATTCTTCTATATGACTGGCTTCATGACCAAACGTACCCGCCATACCACAGCACCCTACAGATACCGCAGCTAGATTTAATCCCGCTTTTTCGAAAATCTGTTGCCACTGCTTTTCACTTGTCGGCAGAGCAGTTTTTTCGCTGCAGTGACCAAATAGAGCATACTGCTGGGTTTTGCCTTGTCTGGCTTTAGGTAGTTCAAATTGCAGCAACCACTCGTGCACCAGTTGCACCTTAAATTCACCACGGCCTTCACCTAACACTTTGGTATATTCATCGCGATAACACAGCACCATAGACGGATCGACACCTATCAGCGGCAAGCCTAAATCACCTAACTGATTCAAAAAATCAGCCGAAGTTTTAGCCGTTTTAGCAAACTCCTTTAAAAAACCTTTCACGTGTTGAGGTTTACCGTTTGGCATAAAGGGTAACAACACCGCTTCGTAACCTAGTTTAGTAATTAATGTTACCAATGACTCCACCACTTGTGCGTCATAAAAACTGGTGAAGGGATCTTGCACAATACACACTTTTTTTGCTAACTGTGTAGAGCTTAATTGCTGCAGTGCCACTAAATCAAATTGCATTACTGCATTACCGTTTAGTCTTTGATCCAAGGTTGGCTGCGATAAAATAGGCGTATCGATATATCCGATCGTCTTACGAATAGTGGTATTCACCCAACTTTGGCGCAAGAAAAAATTGATAAACCCAGGCGCTTTAGCCATCAATGGCGCCATCTTTTCGATATTGCCAACCAAGTGGTCTTTGGCTGGGCGCATGTAACGTTGATAATACATACTTAAAAAGCGCGATCTAAATCCGGGCACATCAACACTGACAGGGCATTGGCTAGAGCAAGCTTTACAAGCTAAACACCCTTCCATCACTTCTAGCACTTCGTGAGAAAAGTCATTATCGACCCTTTTGTCGGTGCTATTCCTGAAGCGCTCAAACCAACTAGGTGGATCTATATTATGTTCTAACGCATTCACATCAATGTTTTGATTAGACAATAGCCTCAGCCATTCACGCACCATGCCAGCCCTACCTTTAGGGCTATGGCGTCTGTCACCAGTAATTTTAAAAGAGGGGCACATAGGAGAAGTCGTATCGTAATTAAAACATAGACCATTACCGTTACAGCTCATAACAGGCTCAAAGGATGTCCTGACTTCGATGGGAATCTGTCTATCAAACTCCCCACGTTTTTGATCTGATACTGACACTAAAGATTCTGTTGACTCTATCGGTGTACAGATTTTTCCAGGATTCATTTTATTGTGGGGATCAAACACCGTTTTTATTTTTCTTAGTTCAGCAAATAACTCTTTACCAAAAAACTGTGGTCCATACTCACTGCGATACCCTCTGCCATGTTCACCCCACAATAATCCGCCATATTTAGCCACTAATGCCACTACTTGATCTGAAATTTCCGGCACCAATCTTTCTTGTTCAGGGTCGCACATATCCAATGCAGGACGTACATGCAACACGCCTGCATCCACATGACCAAACATACCGTATTTCAAACCATGACCATCTAATAAAGCACGGAATTCCATAATAAAATCAGCTAAATTTTCAGGGGGGACAGCCGTATCTTCGACAAAAGCAATAGGCTTTTTAGACCCTTTGGTTTTGCCCAAAAGACCCACTGATTTTTTACGCATCGCATAAATTTTCTGAATATCGGCCTTGTCATAGGTAATTTGATAACCAATCACCCCAAGGGTTTCTGCATTGTCTAGGTTGGCACTTAAGGTCGCTATTTTTTGTTCGATATCAGCTTGATCATTACTGTTGTACTCAACCATGTTTAGGCCGAGCACCGTTTTGCCTGCCACCTCGGTAATTAAACTTTCGACTGAATGCCAAATAATGTCCTGTTTGGCCAAGTTAAGTACGTTACTGTCAACCGTTTCTACCGAGGTAGCATTAGCTGCCACCATACTAGGTGCATGCCTTAACGCCGATTCAAACGAGTCATACTTTACGTTAACCAAGGCCTTAAACGTGGCGATAGGTGTTATGTTTACTTTCGCTTCTGCCACAAAGACCAGTGAGCCTTCAGAGCCAGTAATAACTCGGCTTATATCTAACGATGTCAGATCTTTATTTAGCGTATTTTCTAAATCATAGCCGGTTAAAAATCGATTTAAACGAGGAAACTTATCTAAAATTTGTTGCCGTTTACCCAAACACGTGTCGAGCAACTGTTGGGTTATTTTCGCTATTGGGGTCAATTTTTGACTGAGTATTTTGGCATCATCCAGCGTCATTGGTGCGGTGTTTAAAACCGTACCATCAGCCATGACAGATGTGATGCCTAAAATGTGGTCGCTGGTTTTGCCGTATACCAAAGACCCCTGCCCTGAAGCGTCGGTACTTATCATGCCCCCAATAGTCGCTCTACTGCTAGTAGACAAGTCCGGTGCAAAAAAGAATCCTAATGGTTTTAAAACATCGTTTAACTGATCTTTTACCACACCTGCTTGCACTCTTGCCCAGCTTTGCTCCGGATTCACTTCTAAAACTTGATTCATGTGACGTGACACATCCACAATAATGCCAGTCGTCAGTGATTGACCGTTCGTACCCGTTCCCCCTCCTCTACCAGAAAACTTTACGTCTTCATAAGCATTAGCGGTTTTACCAATCAGCGATAAATCCTCTATATTCTTTGGAAAAACAACGGCTTGAGGTAACTTCTGATAAATAGAATTATCGGTAGATACCGCTAAGCGACTCGCATAACTGTATTCAATGTCACCAGAAAAAGTGGACTTAGCCAAATCGGTCAAAAAATCCTGATAGTTACTTTCAATAAGAGCTTGAGGGTCTAACGCTGGCAGCATAGGGATCATTCAGTAATAGATGTATAAAATAGAACGTTAATTATACCTAAAATGATCATCCCTGCTCTATATCACTTTGACATTAGCCCTAATGATTTTTCATATGCTATAAATAGTTTGTAACAACTGAAAATTTTTAGTTATGAATGAACTGATATATTCTTAAATTTATGGACTTACCCTCAAAATATTTAAGGTAACAAACATGAAGAAAAAATTACGTATCGCATTTGGCAGCCTACTGGCCATATTTGGCGTAGTGTTTTTTATTCTGCCTGGTTCGATATTTGTTTTATTAATAGGGTTAGTCATGCTGAGTTATGATGTACCTAAAGCGAGAGATTGGTTACGCACTTGCCAAAACGTGATGTCAAAGTCGGCACGTAAATTAGATAAATTAATTTTAGATAGAAAACTGAAGGTTTAAAAATATAGTAATAAGCTATTAAAAAAGCCGGTTAAGTATTAACTTAACCGGCTTTTTTAATCTAGAGTGCTTTTTTACTTGCCTTGTTTACCAAGGTATAACCAAGTTTCGACTACTGTATCTGGGTTAAGTGAGACACTATCAATGCCTTGCTCCACCAGCCACTGCGCCAAATCTTCATGATCAGAAGGGCCTTGGCCGCAGATTCCGACATATTTACCACGCTTCTTAGCAGCTTGAATCGCCATCGATAATAATGCCTTAACCGCAGGGTTACGTTCATCAAACAAATGCGCGATCAAGCCTGAATCTCGGTCTAGACCTAACGTTAACTGCGTCAAATCGTTAGAGCCAATTGAGAAGCCATCAAACATATCCAGGAATTGGTCGGCCAAAAGTGCATTCGAAGGTAACTCACACATCATAATAACGCGTAAGCCATTTTCGCCTTGCACGAGTCCTTCTTGTGCAAGTAACTCGATCACTTTTGCCCCTTCTTCAAGGGTACGGATAAAGGGGATCATGATCTCAACATTGGTTAAGCCCATTTTATTACGAACCCGTTTTATAGCCTCACATTCCAGAGCAAAACATTCCCGAAAATCTTCTGAAATATAACGACTGGCACCACGGAAACCCAGCATCGGGTTTTCTTCATCAGGTTCGTATTGATAACCACCCACAAGATTAAAGTATTCGTTGGACTTAAAGTCAGACATACGCACGATGACTTTTTCAGGTGAAAACGCAGAAGCAATAGTCGAGATACCTTCAACTAATTTTTCGATATAAAACTCAACAGGCGAAGCATAGCCCGCGATTATGTCTGTGATTTCTTCTTTTAATTCTTGTGGTTGATTATCAAAATCGAGAAGCGCTTTGGGATGAACACCAATCATGCGGTTGATAATAAACTCAAGTCGCGCCAAACCAACGCCCGCGTGAGGTAAACGCGCAAAATCGAAAGCTCTATCAGGGTTACCCACATTCATCATTACTTTAAGGGGAATTTCTGGCATTGAGTCGATACGTGATGTCACCACATCAAAGTCCAGTACATCACCGTAGATAAATCCAGTATCGCCTTCTGCACAAGAGACGGTGATCTTGTCACCATTTTCAATTGAGGCGGTAGCATTGCCACACCCTACAACCGCAGGGATACCAAGTTCTCTGGCAATAATAGCCGCATGACATGTTCGGCCACCGCGGTTAGTCACAATAGCAGAAGCTTTTTTCATGATCGGTTCCCAGTCGGGATCGGTCATATCGGTGACCAACACATCTCCAGGTTGGATCTTGTCCATTTCTTCCACGCCGCTAAGCACTTTTGCCACACCAGCACCTATCTTGTGGCCAATCGCTCGTCCTTCACACACTACTTTGGCTTTGCCTTTAAGCATAAAACGTTCAATGACTTGCATATCTTCACGGCTACGTACAGTCTCTGGACGAGCTTGTACTATGTAAAGTTTACCGTCTATGCCATCTTTGGCCCATTCAATATCCATTGGCCGTTTGTAATGTTTTTCAATAATAACGGCCTGTTTGGCCAGTTCCATTATTTCGTCATCAGTGAGTGAAAATTTACGGCTGTCTGCAGCATCAATATCCACAATTTCAACTTGTTTACCGTGTTCTAGGTCATCCGAGTAAATCATCTTGGTGAGTTTACTACCAAGGTTTCTGCGCACTACCGCTGGGAAACCTTTTGCCATAGTTGGTTTGTGAACATAAAATTCGTCAGGGTTAACTGCACCTTGTACCACCATTTCACCCAAACCATAAGATGAGGTGATAAAGACAACGTCTTCAAAACCAGACTCTGTATCAATTGAGAACATCACACCGGAAGCAGAGCAATCACTGCGCACCATACGCTGAACACCTGCAGATAAAGCCACGCCTTTATGGTCGTATCCTTGATGTACTCGATAAGAAATAGCTCTGTCGTTAAACAGTGAAGCGAATACATGTTTGATTGCAACCATGACTGAGTCATAGCCTTTAACATTTAAAAAGGTTTCTTGTTGACCAGCAAATGAAGCATCCGGCATGTCTTCTGCTGTTGCTGAAGAGCGAACGGCAAACGAAGCTTCATCACCAGCCTCACCTTGTAAGGTTTTAAATGCAGTGCGTATGGCGTTTTCTAACTCTGGAAGAAAGGGAGTGTCGATAATCCAATTACGAATGGTTTCGCCAGCTTTACCTAATGCGGCAATGTTTTCGACATCTAAGTCGTCCAACAACACATGAATACGCGATTCTAAGCCACTTTGTTCGAGAAATAAATTAAATGCATGAGCAGTGGTTGCAAATCCTCCAGGCACTTGCACTCCTGCATTAGCCAAATTTGAAATCATCTCGCCCAACGACGCGTTTTTGCCGCCAACGACTCCAACATCTCCCATTCCCAGTTGTTGGTACCACAAAACGTGTTCTTGCATTCTCACTTTCTCCAAATGATTGTTTGGTTATTTAAATATCGTGTTATTTTAAGCAAATAGACTTAATAAAACTGTTAAAAACAGCATAAAAAGCAATATTCTTATAACGCCTTTACATTTATTGTGGTGATTTTAGAGTGTTGTTATCGTGAAAGTAAAATTTAATTATTTTTCGTAATTAAATTACAACAATGTTAAGGAAATGTTTTGAGATCAGCCTATTATATTTCAGATGGAACGGCCATAACTGCAGAGGTGTTTGGCCACGCATTGCTCTCCCTGTTTACGATTGAGTTCAAACACATCACTGTTCCCTTCGTCGAAACGGCGGAACAAGCCAAAGACGTGGTTCGAAAAATATCTGAAAGTTTTCAAGATGACGGTCAGAGACCTCTAGTGTTTTACACCATAGTCAATATCGAAGTCCGTAAGATCGTGTCAAAGTCCGTGGGCATTAATTACAACTTTTTGGATCAGTTTGTTGCGCCTTTAGAAAAAGTATTAGGTGTGCCGTCTAAGCCAGAAAAACATCGAACCCATAGTATCCACGAAAAAACCTATGATATTCGCATTGAAGCCGTGAACTATGCTTTAGCCAATGATGATGGATCAAACTTAAAAGATTATAACGAGGCTGACATCATTTTAGTGGGAGTATCTCGGTCGGGTAAAACCCCTACCAGCCTTTATTTGGCGCTACAGTATGGCATCAAAGCAGCAAACTACCCTTTTACAGAAGATGATATGGGTGACATTTTACGTTTACCTGCGCCTTTACGTGGCTTTAAGGACAAATTATTTGGACTGACCATCCAAGCTGACCGATTACACCAAATTCGCTCAGAGCGTCGTGCCAATAGTAAGTATGCATCGTTACAGCAATGTCGCATGGAATTACGTGAAGTAGAAAATTTATACCGCAAAGAGAAAATTCCGTTTTTGAACAGCACTCGATTTTCAATTGAAGAGATTTCAGCCAAAATATTAGCTCAAACTGGTTTACAACGTAAGAAATATTAAACCTAAGTTCTAAGGAAAAGTTTTATGTTCAACCATTTTGAACCATCATTAATTACGTTTTTAAAAAATCTACAGGCCAATAATGACCGGGAATGGTTCAATGACCATAAACAACAATATGAAGACCACGTTCGCACGCCTGCCTTGGCTTTTATAGAACAAATGGAACAGTGGATCCCACTTATCTCGCCCCACTATGAAGCTAGCGCTAAAAAAGTCGGTGGTTCGCTGATGCGTATCTATCGAGACGTTAGATTCTCAAAAAACAAATCACCTTACAAAACCAATGTGGGCATTCAGTTTCGTCATGAGGTGGGCAAAGATGTTCACGCTCCAGGTTTCTATTTGCATCTTGCAGCCGACGAGATTTTTTTAGGGGTAGGCACTTGGCAACCGGATAGAGATTCATTGGCTGCTATTCGGGATCATATTGTGACCAAGCCTGGTCCTTATTTAGATGCGATTGAGCATGAACCCTTTACCGAATTTTACCAACTTGGAGGCACTAAGCTAATCAGGCCTCCAAAAGGTTATGACAAAGATCATCCATTAATCGAAGAAATAAAACGTAAAGATTTTATTGCTCTATGCCAGTTACAAGAAAGTGATTTGTATCAACCAGACTTTTGCAAGATGGTGGCCAGTCGTTTTGGACGTGCCCAGCCATTTCAAAAGTTTATTTGCGAGGCATTAGGACTTAGATTCTGATGTATTCGTTGGGGTTTTGGCTTTTGCTCTACCACCAGTAGTTTTATTAGCACGACCTTCTTCTATGGCCTTTTCTGCTCTGCGTCGTCTTGCTTCTTTAGGGTCGGCAATTAGTGGGCGATAGATTTCAATTCTGTCGCCCTTTTTGGGTATGTCGGTCAATTTACAAGTGCGGTTCCAAATGCCGACTTTTAAAATTTCAAGATTAATATCAGGAAAACGTTTCACAATCCCCGATGCTAAAATAGCTTGTTCAACTGTTGTACCTTGTTCAACCACCACTTCAAGCAACGCTTGTTTTTCGGGGGTGCCATACACCACCTCAAGGGATATTTGTTGGTCTGTCATATGCTCTAAGTAACCTCTAGCCGTAAACCTGTTTTGCGCGCTCAGTAAAAGCGACCACCATATTAGCAGCAATCGAGTTAAAAACTCGCCCAAAAGCCATTTCGACAATTTTACTCGAAAACGCAAAATCTAAATTTAACTCTATTTTACAGCCTGTATCGCTGAGAGACTTAATTGTCCAGCCACCGGTGAGTCGTGAAAAAGGGCCATCAACTAAGTTCATATGGATAAACTCGCCACGCTTTAAAGTGTTGTGAGTGGTAAACCATTGCTTAACGCCTGCCTTTGAAATAAGCAGTGATGCTCGCATATTGTCATTATCTTGCTGCAATATTTTGGTTTCAGCACATCCTGGGATAAATTCTGGATACAGTTCTACATCATTAATTAAATCAAACATGGATTCAGCGCTAAAGCCAACCAAAGCGCTGCGACATACATTGGCCATTTATTCTCCAAAATTGGTAAAGCTTTAAGTATTATCGGATAACATAAGTCATTTAGGGTGTGACGATCCATTAGTTTTTGAATAGTTTGGATTTTTTGTTGTACCACTTCATACAATCTTTATAATACTACCCATGAATAAAAAGAAGTCAAAATCAACAGATAACACCATCGCGCTTAATAAAAAAGCTCGTCACGAATACAATCTTGAAGACAAACTCGAATGTGGTATGTCCTTGCAAGGTTGGGAAGTGAAAAGCATTCGCTCTGGTAAAGTTAATATTTCGGAAAGTTACGTCGCCATAGATAAAGGCGAAGCCTTTCTAATTGGTTCAACCATTCAACCGCTAAATCAGGCGTCGAGTCACGTTGTATGTGAGCCTACACGTAAGCGTAAACTGTTACTCAAAAAACGAGAGTTAGATAAGTTAATCGGCTCCGTTGAACGACAAGGTTATTCAATTATTGCCACCGCCATGTATTGGAAGAAAAACTGGGTGAAAGTTGAAGTTTACTTAGGTAAAGGTAAGCACGAACATGATAAGCGAGACGCTGTTAAGGACCGCGATTGGGCCCGAGATAAAGAACGTATGATGAAACACAGCGTTTAGGTAATAAACTAACAACCAAAGTATCGGCTATTAATCCAAAGTTAGATTGGTTAACCTTTAACTTATCTAACTTTATAGCAATGATTAGCATGACAAAGTCGATAGGTATATGGCGGTCTTGGGCTCTTGTAGCTGGCATGATGATTGGTTCGGGTATTTTTACTTTACCTGCTTTACTTGCTCCTTATGGCAGTTATAGCTTTATAGGCTGGGGTGTGACCGGCTTTGGAGCCGTCTGTTTAGCATTAAGTTATAGTTATTTATCCTCACGCAAACCCGGTTTAGGTGGCCCATACTTCTACGTTTCTGAGGCCTTTGGTGCAATTCCTGCCGCAATTGTTTGTTGGGGCTACTGGATTTCTTTAGTCTCCTCAATAGCAGCCATTTCCCTCTCGTTTGCAGGTTACAGCCAAAGATTCTTACCGGTTCTTAATGATGAGCCACTGTATAGCACTTTATTTGCTTTCGTTATTATTCTGTTTTTTACCGTAATCAATGTACGTGGTGTTCGCGAAGCCAGCGCGGTTCAACTTTTTACCACCATCGTAAAAATCATTCCGTTAGTATTAGTGGGATTTATCGGCATCATGTTTGGCGAAGAAACGCACATTCCAGCCATAAACCCTGATGACAGCTCTCTATTTCACATGGTGGGTGCATTATGTTTATTGATTATGTGGGGCTTTATCGGCGTTGAATCAGCCACACTGCCATCAGAGGACACCATTAATCCTGAAAAAACCATTGCTCGCGCTTCAATTTTAGGCACGTTAACGGCGCTGACTGTTTATGTGATTGCTATGTTTGGAATTATGTCGATTATGTCGTTAGCAGAATTACAAAACTCTACGTCACCTTTCACCGATGCAGCCCAATTAATGATGGGGGATACTGGCGCCATAATCATTACCATCGGCGCCTTGTTTGCTATCGGTGGCACCTTAAACGTATGTATCATGATTGCAGGTACTATGATGTTAGCGGGAGCAAGAGACAAAATATTTCCACCTTACTTTAGCCAGCAAAGTGCTGACGGAACACCTACCAGAGCACTTTTGTTTTCCTGTGTCTTAGCCATTATATTATTATTTTTTAATACCAGTGAATCACTGATTAATAGTTTTGAAAACTTACTTATTCTTGCTACCTTTGCAGCGTTAATCGTCTATTTAGGTACTGGGCTAGCGAGTATTAAGCTTCAGTTACAGGATCATAAGCGGGGTAAGCAACTCAGTTATACAAGATTATGTATAGCACTACTTGCCACTTTATTTTCTTTGTTAGCCATCATCGGTGCTTGGGTTTTGTACCAATAATTTTTAAGGATATTTATGTTTAGTAAAGCAATAGTCAGAACACCATGTAAAGCAATGTTAGAGGGCCTAACTGAAGCTGAAATGGGTTTACCCGACTACGACTTGGCATGCGAACAACATCAAGGCTATATTGCCGCGCTAAAAGAGTGTGGTTTGCAGGTGACTATTCTGCCACCGCTAGAAAGTTACCCTGATTCGTGTTTTGTTGAAGACGTAGCCTTGTTGACTTCAAAGTGCGCCATTCTTACCCATCCAGGTGCGCCAAGCCGCCGTGGCGAAGTACCACAAATAGTCAAAGCAGTAGAACAATTTTATCCTAGCTTAGAGCGCATCAACCTTCCTGGCACTGTTGAAGCTGGCGATATCATGATGGTAGGAAATCATTTTTATATCGGTTTATCGGCCCGAACCAATGCTCAAGGAGCTAAGCAACTTATCGATATACTTGGCAAATACGACCTAACGGGGTCAATGGTCGAAATGTCAGAATTATTACATTTGAAAACAGGCGTAAGTTATTTAGAAAACAACAACTTACTGACCTTTGGTGAAATGCACCACAACCCTATTTTCAATCAATTTAAGCGTATTGAAATAGCAAAACAAGAAAGTTATGCCGCCAATAGTGTATGGATAAACGGTACCATCTTAGTGCCCAAAGGCTTTCCCAATGCACTAGAGGCCATCCAACAACTTGGTTACCCAACAATAGAACTACCGATGTCCGAGTTTCAAAAGTTAGACGGTGGATTAAGCTGCCTATCACTGCGTTTTTGATTGCAACCGTCACTTAATCAGCGCTTCGCTCATAATGATCAAACAATATGTAACTAACACTGCGGCATCTTTTTAGATGCAAGTAGTGTTTAACGCAAAGTAAAGAGATTGCTAGCCGTTGACACTTATCAAGTATAAACGGCCCACTTATATACTAGCGACTCAGACAAAAATAATACCGCGCTACAAAGGCTTTGCTAGAGCCACCATAACTATGAAATTTCATCTTTGTGTTGTCTTTTATAACGCTTGGTCAGTTTTACTCCACGCACTTGATCAGTAATTAAAGCCCATAACGGCGACGCAGATAATTGAGGCGACTTACCCGCTCCAATGCGTCGTAATTGCTGTTTAACCATTGCCATAGTAGCTAGACCGCTAAGAGTTTTGTCTTTCCAATTCACCACAGGTATATGCCCAAGCACCGTTGGGTCATTTTGCCATTGATTAGGTAAATCTGGCGTTAACGCAAGCGAACTAGCCATTCCCACCAATTCTACTCCACTATCAACAACCTCCTTAGCGACTTCATAACGGCGAACACCTCCTGTGGTCATAATAGGTAGTGATACGTTTTTAGCAATTTTAGTAGCGAACTCTAAAAAATAGGCTTCTCTTGCTAACGTTCTGTCATCTGCACTACGCCCTTGCATAGCAGGTGCCTCGTAACTACCACCCGATAATTCCACTACATCAATGTTCAACTCAGCGAGCATTTTCACGACTTGTTCAGCATCCGCAATATCAAATCCGCCACGTTGAAAGTCTGCTGAATTAAGCTTCACCGCGATGGCAAAACTCGCGGAGCAAGCTGCCTTTACCGATTTAACCACATCAATCAATAAGCGGGCACGGTTTTCAAGACAACCTCCCCACTTGTCATGGCGCTTATTCGTCAGTGGTGATAAAAATTGGGCCAGTAAATAACCATGGGCAGCATGTATTTCAACACCATCAAAGCCCGCTTGCTCAGCCCGGGCAGCGGTTATAGTAAATCGTTGAATAACATCTTGAATTTCGGACTCATCCATTGGTTTAGGAGCAGAAAACAACGACGAATGTTTACCCATATTCAACGCCACATCAGAGGGAGACAGCACCTTGCCCCCCATTTTCTTAAACACTTGGCGACCAGGATGATTGATTTGCATCCATACTTTTGTATCATTCGCTTTTGACAACTTTGCCAAGTCAATAAAAGGAGATAAATCCGTATCCTGCTCTAAAATCACTCCTCCAGGCCCAGTCATGGCCAAGTGATCAATCATCACATTACCGGTAATGATTAACCCAACCCCGCCATCGGCCCAAGATTTATAAAGGCGTTTAAGTGCATTACCTGGCAAATATTCAGACGTCGCCAAATTTTCTTCCATGGCAGCTTTAACCAAGCGATTTTTTAGTACTTGGCCATTAGGTAATGTAAACGGGGTGAAAATTGAAGATGTCATATGAAAATCTGCTAATGCTGCATAATTTGTAAACAATATATTAGGCTAGATACAACCCACACAAGGTTTGTAATGAGATTTGCATAAACAATGTATTCACAACTCTCCAGCCTATGCTAGAATACACAGGTTGGTAGTTTGCAACCAACAACTTGGGGCTGATTTTGGATTCGACAGGACTCTAGAAGCTTTAGGTGCATGCAGAGGAGCGGTTTGCCTCTATAAAAGCCGCATCAAAATAGTCGCAAACGACGAAAACTACGCACTAGCCGCTTAATAACCGGCAGTGCCCTTCCACTCATACTCTTTCTGCTAGTAGAGGTTCGGAAGGTCATCCCAGCAGGATAGCGAGGGAACCTTGTCTAAGGGTGAACCGCGAAATAGTATTAGGCCCGCTATGAGAAATCCTGTTTGTCGGAGTTCAAATTAGTTAAATAAAAGACAAAATAAGCATGTAGTACCGATGGTTGACGTGTTCTGGACGCGGGTTCGAGTCCCGCCAGCTCCACCAAAA
>Ga0307492_10000303_pt1 | contig 21156 bp, 18 predicted proteins | sample SI3LmetaG_FD_202365 | JGI IMG/M metagenome (GOLD analysis project Ga0307492, IMG submission 202365) | Sea-ice brine microbial communities from Beaufort Sea near Barrow, Alaska, United States - SI3L | ecosystem: Environmental > Aquatic > Marine > Coastal | place: USA: Alaska | collected 2017-05-06 | reverse complement strand
GGAATTTATCATCAGTAGGCTCTGACACATTAGCAAACATGATGACATTTTGGGCTGAAGAGTTTAAACGCACATACCCTAATGTGAACGTACAGATTCAAGCGGCTGGTTCATCTACTGCGCCACCAGCATTAACTGAATCAACGTCAAACTTAGGGCCTATGAGCCGTAAAATGAAGTCACGTGAAATTGAAGCCTTTGAAAAACGTTATGGTTACAAGCCAACAGCTGTTCGTGTAGCAATTGATGCATTAGCAGTATTTGTTCATAAAGATAATCCAATTAAAGGATTACGAATTGACCAAGTTGATGCTATTTTTTCAAGTAACCGAAAATGTGGTGCTGAAAAAGATGTAGATCGTTGGGGTGACTTAGGCTTAACAGGGGATTGGACAGGAAAAGATGTACAGTTATATGGTCGTAACTCAGTGTCTGGTACTTACGGATATTTCAAAAAGAAAGCACTTTGTAAAGGTGATTTTAAGAATAGTGTGAATGAACAGCCTGGTTCTGCTTCTGTTGTACAGTCTGTATCTGCATCATTGAACGGTATTGGTTATTCAGGTATTGGATATCAAACATCAGGTGTGCGTGCATTACCTCTATCTAAAAAAGGTGATAACTATGTTGAAGCTAACATGGCAAATGCAATATCTAAGAAATACCCATTATCTCGCTTCTTATATGTTTATGTAAACAAACATCCAAACAAGGACTTAGCGCCAATGGATGCAGAGTTCTTAAAAATGGTCCTTTCAAAATCAGGTCAAAAGATTGTAGAAAAAGATGGTTATATTCCATTGCCTAACTCAGTTGTTCAAAAAGAATGGAAAAAACTTGGTCTTAAGTAATACGAATAAGTAAGTTCCACATTGAAAGGCCTGATATATCATCAGGCCTTTTTTGTTTTATACTTGTCATAACAATGTATCGGCCAGGATACAAATTCTAAACAAACCGATACCCTAAATGATTTATCGTCGTTGTAGAGTGTTACTCTGCAAAGATTAAAACCATAAACGGTGGTTGATGATTTTTTTGCTATTATATGTTTAGGAGATGCTTATGAAAAAGTTAACCCCGATAATTGGTTTTTTGAGCTCATTGATAATTAATCAAGCTTTTGCAGTAGAGCAAGAGTTAGATTTTAGTGCTACAAATTGGTCTTTATTCAAGCCTTTAAAACAGCAAAAAATAGAGCTAGAAAGTAGTACCTTAACTAGTCGAGCGAGTAAAGATGTATCATTCCATGTAAATATGGAATTACTTACACAAGTATTAAGTAAGGAAGAAGTGATAACGCTAGAACTACCCCTACCTAATGGGCAGTTTACTACATTCAAACTAACACCCAGCTCAGTAATGAATAGTGAACTCGCTGCAAAATATCCATCAATCAAAACCTTCACCGGTTATCAAATCGATAAGCCTGAGCACAAAGGTAATTTTGATATTACACCACACGGTTTTCATGGTGTATTTACTTTTGAAAATGACAAAGTATTTATTGACCCAATGAGTAGAAACGATAGATCAACTCACCATAGTTATTTTCGTTACGACGCTGAACCAATAAGTCTTAGCGCATTAGGTAAACGCTTTTCACCTAAACTGCATTCGTCGTTAGTTAATAAAAATGTTAACGAAAATAGTGTTCTTGAACAGCAGAGTAAAGCGGTTGAAATCATTACTTATCGAATTGCTATATCAACAACTGCGGAATATAGCACTTTTCATGGCGGCACTAAGGAAAGCAGTCTCGCGGCTGTTGTTACCATGCTAAATCGCGTAAATGAAGTTTATCGAAGAGATTTAGCAATAACGTTAGAATTGGTTGCGAATAACGATAGTATTATTTTTATTGATGCTGAAACTGACCCTTTTACAAATACCGACGAAGATATTGATCTCAATGTGGAGGTCGTAAATTCAGCTATCGGAGCCGATAATTATGATATTGGTCATATTGTTGGAACAGGTGGTGGCGGTATTGCTGGATTAGGTGTGGTCTGTAGTGATTTTAAAGCAGAAGGTTTAACGGGTAGCGACAGCCCTACCAATGACGCATTTTATATTGATTATGTAGCTCATGAAATAGGTCACCAATTCGGAGCAGAGCATACATTTAATGGCTCATTAGAGGCTTGTGATGGTAATAGAGAGACTAGCAGCGCTTACGAGCCAGGCAGCGCGTCTACTATTATGGGATATGCAGGAATTTGTGGAGAGCAAAACGTACAAAATAATTCCGATCCATACTTTCATTTACATTCGATAGAGCAAATAACAAGCTTTACTCAAAATGGCATTGGTAATGGTTGTGGAACGAAAGTCGCACAAACTAACCAAGCCCCTAATGTGGATGCAGGAGGCGATTTCACTATTCCTGCACGCACTCCTTTTAGTTTAAAAGGACAGGGAACTGACAATGAAAATGACAGCTTAACGTACAGCTGGGAACAGTTTGATTTAGGGACAATGAGCAGCGGTAAAGTTGATGACAAAACTGATGACGGTACTCGCCCTTTGTTCCGTGTTTTTGCACCGGTTATCAGTAATGAAAGAACGTTTCCTGTATTAAGTGATATTTTGTCAGGCAAACAAACTCATGGTGAAGTATTACCAACAACAACACGTGACCTCAATTTTCGCTTGGTGGTTAGAGATAATCAAGGGAACGTTAGCGATGATGCAATAAAAGTATCTGTGGTAACTAACGAAGAGGGGTTTTCTCTAATCGAGCCCAGTATTGGAGCATCTTGGCAAGGTGAACAGCAAACAGTCACATGGAATACCGCTTCCACAGAGCAAGCGCCAGTCTCATGTAATACAATCAATATATTACTTTCAACGGACTCCGGAAATACTTTCTCTCAAGTATTAGCAAATGAAACCCCGAATGATGGTAGTCAACACGTTAATTTTTCATCCATAAATACGGAAACGGCAAGAGTTAAAATTATTTGTAATAATAATATTTTCTTTGCCATTAATTTATCTGATATTTCGATTAATAGTGATGAAGTAGATGTTGATACTAAGCCTGTATTTTCTAGCCAAAACGTATTAAATACAAATGAAGATAATACATTAACGTTAAATAAGAGTGATATTGTTTTTAATGATAATTTGGTTATTGATAGTATCGCCATTATCGCAGGCGATAATTATCAAGTAGACGGTTTAAAAATCATACCTGAAGTAAATTTTAATGGTGAATTATTAATAAAAACTATTGCTACTCAAGGTCAATTAACTAGTGATGAATTTATGGTAAAAGTGACGGTTATTGCGGTTAATGATTTCCCCGTAGCCTTTGCGGACGAGATTAGTTTTATTGAAGACTCAGTGAATAATAGTATTGATGTACTGTCTAATGATACTGACGCTGAAGGAGATAGCTTAGCCATAAAGTCAATTGATTACTCAGGTCAGGGACAAGCTATTATTGAAAATAATACTATTGTTTATACCCCTGAACAAAGTTTTAGTGGTATTGAAACCCTAACTTATTTGGTGAATGATGGCTTTGATGACAGTTTGGCGGTAACGTTAACAATAACCGTAACAGCCAAAATTGTCGTTGAACCTGAAGTCGAACCTGTACCCTTACCTGAACCAGAGGTAAACAAATCATCAGGTGGCGCAGCATTATATTGGCTCGTTTTGTTGTTAGTCGCAGCAAGGAGGTTTAAAGGATTAAAATCATGAAAAAATTAACTTTAGTCATCACTTTTTTAGGTGGCTTTGTTGTGAGTGCGGTTCTGCAAAGTTGTACTAAAGAATCAAAAAAATCAACTGATATTGTAAAGCATAAAGAACTTAACCGAATTGAAGTCGTGTTAAATAATGCGGTCTCCAATCAAGATTATCGATTATATGGAATAGCAGGTCGGAGGATTGTTTTGCCAGGTTTTGAAAGTGAGAATTATAGTCAGATAAAACAGCGTTGCGGTGTTAGGTTATTATCAGGTACTGGTGATGTACTTAAAAATAATAAAGATCGAGATAAAAGGCGTGCAAATTACCAATTTGCGCTAGAAATAAATAGTAAACTCTATGCGCTTTGTTTGAAAAATACAACTAAGTAATTGAATGAGTTAAGTTATAGCACTTACCTCATTGCTCCTTCTAAATGGACACATTGTTTAATGATCACAAAAGATAAAGTCTTACTTATTGATGATGATATAGAGTTAACGGCGTTAATCAGTCAGTTTCTTAGTGCAAATGGATTTTCTGTTGCAGTAGAGCATTATGGAAATAAAGCTAAGCAGAAAATCATTGATTATAAACCTGACTTGATCGTTTTAGATCTTATGCTCCCAGGGCTTGATGGGTTGACTATTTGTAAGGATATTCGTCAAAGCTTCTTGGGCGCTATTATCATGTTAACGGCATTAGATGATGATATTGATGAAGTTACAGGATTAGAAGTTGGCGCAGATGATTATTTGTGTAAACCGATTAAACCACGAGTTTTATTAGCGCATATTCGTGCACAATTAAGGAGACAAACAACACTCACTCAAAATAATCAACAAGACATCCGACAAGTAAAGAATGGTGAACTGCAAATTGATGCGAGAAAACGAATTGTGACTTATCATCAGAAAGAAATACTACTATCAAGTGCAGAATTTGACTTACTTTGGGTACTATCTTCATCCGCAGGAACTATTATTAGCAGAGATCAATTACACTTGGAAATATTCCGGCTTGAATTCGATGGTTATGATCGATCTATTGACCTACGAATATCTCGTTTACGAAAAAAATTGGGCGAAGATCCTAAAGATCCACAAATCATTAAAACGATACGTAATAAAGGATACCTTCTTGCCGGTTAATAAAAGAAAACCGCTATTCATAGCCATCATTTTATTGTGTATTAATCTAGTGGTTGCCAGCCTTATGAACAGTCACGTTTACTTTGATCTTGAGCTATACGTTTACGAGCAGTACAACGATTATTTACTTGAAATAAAACAGGAGACACATCAAGCTTTTAATAACGTAGAAAGCTCTAAATGGCAAGAGAAAGCAAACTTTTTAGCAAATAAGTTTGACAGTGATTGTCAGATTATTTCTCGCCAAGATCGAAAGTTTGATGATTATGTTATTTCTCATTTATCACAACCACAAGCCGCATCAGGTTTTGTGGATATGGATAATGCGATAATATATTACCCGTTAAACGACAAATATACGGTTGAGCTCGGACCGATAGTTTTTAATACATGGTTGAGTTTTATAAGCGACTGGTTTAGCTGGTTTACCGTAATATTTCTCAATGTAGTCTTAGTCTTTTGCTATTTAATATTTATTGAAAAGCAGCAAAGTAAATTACGAAAAGCGATTAATAAGCTCCCCATTAATTTTGATAATAAAAAGTCTAATCCTTACCTACTTTTAAAAGAACTTGGTTCGCACATCAAAGTGTTGCAACAAGATAATGAAAGTCGCTTATTACTGCAGCGAGATTTATTACATGGCGTAGCACATGAGTTTAGAAGTCCTATGGCAAGAATTCAATTTGCTTTAGATATGCTAGAAGAGTCTTCTGAGGATGAACAAGGAAAGTTACGGCACAGTATCCATACGTCACTTGATGACCTTGATAAACTCGTAAAAGAATTACTCTATTATGCTAGGTTAAAAAACAGTGAGTCCGCGATTAAGTGCAGTTTTATCAATCCTGTAGAACTTTGTAGAGCTGCTATTTCGCAAGTGGCTCCTTTTTATAATGAAATTAGCTTTGAATTTAATGAATCGAATTTAGAGCTGCAGGATATATACGCAGATGAAAATTTACTTAAACGTATGCTCGTTAATTTGTTAAGAAATGCTGGACGCTTTGCAACTTCTATTTGCTGTATTCATATTGCTTTTAAAGAAAATGAAGTGAGCTTTAAGGTTGGAGATGATGGTGTTGGTATTCCTCCAGGTAAAATCTATCGTATATTTGAGCCTTTCACACGTTTAGATCCTAGCCGATCAAGAGACTCTGGTGGATGTGGACTTGGTTTAGCCATTGTCGATTCTATTGTAAAAAAACATAAAGGAAAGGTTGAGGTTGTTGATGGTGAATTAACAGGCGCTTGCTTTAAGGTTACTTTACCGTTTCGAAATGAGCAAATGTAGATTAACAATTAATATCATAACGGTTTTATTATTTTGATCGACACATCAAGTGTAGATGTATAATAAAACCGTGAAAGCTAAGCTATTCTCGTTAGTCTTAACGAGAGATATCAACCATCAAATCGTCAGCAAGATTTTCTAATGCATTAATTAAGCCTTCTGTTTGTTTGTCGTTAACCGATAGCGTTACTTTCGCTTTGAATAACGCTTGTCCAGTGTGTGGAGCATTGTCTTGCGTGCTAACTAGCTTAATCATGTTACCACCTTGATGATGAATAACTGAGGATATCTCTTGGACAATACCTTCTCGATCGTTGGCTGTAAGTTCTAAAACAATATCTGCTGTGTTGTTTGTGCTTTCTGGGCTAGTTTGTTCAATATTTATTTTAAAACCAGGTAATGTGGTAATAGCATTTATGAGTGCTTCACATTGATCTTTTTCAACTGCAATTTCGAGTACACCGGTAAAAAAACCTGATAAATGATGCAAGCTACTGGTTTGCCAGTTCCCTTTATGCTGCTTAATAGCCTTCGATAATATGTCTACTAAGCCAGGACGGTCTTTGCTAATAAATGAAATAACTAAGTGATTCATAATGTTCCTCTATAAAACAGGGTGATTTTTTCTTAGGCTTAAACTAAACGTGATAATTGTGAAATTTCTTTATGAAGTTGACTTTCATCACCAAGATTTAATTCTACTAATCGTCTTAAATGAGTAACACTGTCGATATCAATCGCATTACACTGCAAACCTACTTCGTCGTTTATTTGATGAACAACAGCAACATGCATTTCAACGACCGACTCTCCATTTGCTAAGTCAAAATGTAATAAGCCCAACTTCCCTTTTAATGGGTTATCAGCATTAGGCATAGTAACCAACGCGCCATTTAAAGAAATATCGTGGATAGTCACGGGATAATTTTTGTTTTCAATTTCTAATGTCGCATTGATTGAAAACAAAACTCGTGTAAATTGACGTCTATTTTCCATTACTTAAGTTCAGATAATTAACTGGTACCTTCAGCATAGCTCCCTTTTAAAAAAAAGACACTTTATTCAGTGAATAAAGTGCCGATAACTAATTAATAACTAATAGTAATTATTTTTATAAGTTGATTCGAAGCGTTAAGTTAGCCGATTTTTTTGTATCTAATTCTGTGTGGCTCTGTAGCTGCTGGACCCAATGTTTTCTTCAACCAAGCTTCATAGTCAGTAAAGTTACCTTCATAGAAGTTGATTTGACCTTCATCACGGTAATCAAGAATGTGAGTAGCAATACGGTCAAGGAACCAACGGTCATGCGAAATAACCATGGCACAACCCGGAAACTCTAATAAAGCTTCTTCAAGCGCACGTAAAGTTTCAACATCAAGATCGTTAGTGGGTTCATCAAGGAGCAATACGTTACCGCCTGTTTGTACAAGCTTAGCTAAATGAACACGATTACGCTCACCACCAGATAATTCACCGATGATCTTTTGTTGATCGTTACCTTTAAAATTAAAACGACTAACATAAGCACGACTTGGAATTTCAAAAGTACCAATTTGTAAAATTTCATGGCCTTGAGATATTTCTTGGTAAACCGTTTTACTGTTGTCCATGTCATCACGGAACTGATCAACACTAGCAAGTTTTACCGTAGCACCAAGCTCTACATTACCTGAGTCTGGTTTTTCAGCACCTGACATTATTTTGAATAACGTTGATTTACCCGCGCCGTTTGGCCCGATAATCCCAACAATAGCGCCTTTAGGAACACTAAAACTTAAATCATCAATAAGTACTCTGTCGCCAAAAGATTTAGTTAAGTTATTGATGTCTAAGACTTTATCACCTAGGCGAGGTCCTGGTGGAATGTAAAGTTCGTTAGTTTCGTTACGTTTTTGATGATCTTGGCTATTAAGTTCTTCAAAACGAGCCATACGGGCTTTGCTTTTTGACTGACGAGCTTTTGGGTTTGAACGAACCCATTCAAGCTCTTGTTTGATGGTTCTTTGCAGTGCACTTTCACCTTTGCTTTCTTGCGCAAGACGCGCATCTTTTTGCTCTAACCATGAAGAATAGTTACCTTCATATGGAATGCCGTGCCCCCTATCAAGCTCTAAAATCCAACCCGCGACATTATCTAAAAAGTATCTATCATGGGTGATCGCTACCACAGTACCAGGGTAGTCGTGTAAGAAACGTTCTAACCAAGCAACAGATTCGGCGTCCAAATGGTTAGTGGGTTCATCAAGCAATAACATGTCCGGTTTTTCGAGCAATAAACGACAAAGTGCAACACGACGGCGTTCACCACCACTTAGCACGGCAATTTTTTGATCCCATTCAGGCAGGCGTAAAGCATCAGCTGCACGTTCTAATACGTTATCAAGATTGTGACCATCTTGTGCATTAATAATATCTTCTAATTCACCTTGTTCTTTTGCTAATGCATCAAAATCAGCACCTTCGTCAGCATATTCGTTATAGACTTGGTCTAAACGAACCATGGCATTTTTAACTTCTGATACCGCTTCTTCAACAGCTTCGCGAACTGTTTGGTTTTCATCAAGCTTAGGTTCTTGCGGTAAATAACCTATTTTAGTACCGGCTAAAGCAACCGCGTCACCTTCAAATTCAGTATCAACACCCGCCATAATGCGAAGTAATGTCGACTTACCTGAACCATTTAGCCCTAATACACCAATTTTTGCACCGGGGAAAAATGAAAGAGAAATATCTTTTAAAATAGTGCGTTTTGGTGGAACTACTTTAGAAACTCGATTCATCGACATGATGAATTTATCGGGTAGTGGCTGAGCCATGTAAGGACCTTTTTATTTGAAGGGAAAATTCTATTGTCGATATTTTAGGTTAAAGGGGCTGGGCAAGCAAATGCGATTGACGGAATTTTAATTATTGATAGAAAGTAGGGGGAACAGAGTGTTTAAAAATAGCTTTGATATGAGTTTTTCAGGAGGTACGTCACTTAATAAAACGAATGTAAGGATTATTAAGTGACTTTAAAATTATTGGCCATTGCTAAATAAAGTTTACTATAAAAATCATTATCAAACCGACATGAGGGAAAGCTATCGTAGGTCGAATAGATTGGCTAGCATATTCCATAATTAAAGCCAAGCCGCTTAAGCTAACCTTATTATATTCAGAGTTGAATTGGCATGCACTCTCATGGTTATCGGTTGAAATAGATTTTTCAATCTGAAAAAGTCGAGTTTCTATACGCGACTGAAATGTTTTCCAAATGGCATCTTGCCCCCATAAAACAATCAATATTAAAATGAGTGAAATACCGATGAACCCTGATATTTCTGCGGACAATAAAACGATAATACTGACTAATTTTATATAGAGAGAATGCTTTTCATAGCTATCAAATTGATTCTGAAGCAAGCACCATTCTGTCATTAGTTCATTTTTATTCGAATTCATATATAAGTACTCAGGTATTTATAATCACATTTAATGTTTATTAAGAGTGATGAGTGAAATTTAGTAAAGCTTATTACGATAATATAGTATTAACTCAGTAAGTTGAAATGTGCCTTTACTCTATCGATTTTAGTTGTTCTACAATGGCGATAAACGTAGGTCTGTTAAAGGTGGTTTCCTGCATACAATTATTTTTTATGTCAACGAGTTGATCATAGTGATGAGTCTTTTTGGCATGATGGCTTAAGGGTAATAAATCATCTAATAAACAACCAAAAGCTCTCACTTCAATAGCTTGCATTGCTATTTGTTGTCTTTCGGATAAGGCATTCAAATCAGAAGCAGCACCAAAATCACCAAAAAGCATATTTGCGTCTTTATCAACCATGGTGTTGTGAGCATAAATATCACCGTGACTAACGTTATTTTCATGCAAGTGACGCAATGCATCAGCCATGCTAAAGGCAATTTTTGTAATATCGGTGACTTCTAATGTTGCCTCGCTAGGAAACGTATCTCGAGTACACGTTATTAATGATGGCGGTAAGCCTAAGTTATAAAAGCGAGCTGGAATTAACTCCATGATTAACGCAAGTTGTTCTTTTGACATTATTTTAGCAATAACTTTGATTAAGCTTTTATGTTCGCCAGCTTGCAAACAGTTATTTAGCTCATCAATCGGGTAGCCGTCGCTGGTTATTTTACCCTTGAATAGCTTTACCGCGATATCGTTATTTGAATCAATGCTCAAAGGTTTATTAAACCATGTAGCTTGATGAATAACACCTGAAGCGCCTTCACCTAGTTTATGTTTCAGTTCGAAATCAATGAGTGAAACACTGGTCATCTCGTTTGTAATTAGCGGAACATTCACAGCCAAGTTATTACCTGAAAAAGCTAACCATGCCAATTTAGGTAATTGGAATAGCCACACAGGAAGTTCTGTTAACTGATTTGCAGAGAGGCGTATTAACTCTAAATTTGTACAGTATTTCATGCTTTTCGGCAATTTTTGTAATTTATTACCCGCAATCGCAAACTTTTGTAAACGGGTTAATTCCCCCATTGAATGGGGTAAAGTGGCTATATTGTTATCCGTTAATATTAACCAGCGCGTTTGTGTTGGCAATACGTTTTCATCGACATGCTTAAGTTTATTTGATTTAAAACTGATCATTTCTAGCTGTGTACAAGCAGCTACTACAGCAGGAATACTTTCAAAGTTATTATTCGTCAAAAATAATATTTTTAGCTTTTTTAAAGAAGAAAGTTCACTGGGCAAAGTGGTTAGTTGATTGTTGGCTAAATCTAATACTTCAAGTGAGTTGGCTAGTGTGAATATTTCTTTTGGAAATTCAGTTAAATTTTCGCTAAGGGTTAAGCGAGTTATATCTGAATATTGGCCTGATTTAAGTTGGGCTAACGTATGCAAGATAAAGCCTATTTATGTACTAAAAATTATGAGCATTTTACGGGTAAAGTAAAATAAGCTAAAGCTCTTTAACATTTAAGGCATAAATATAGCTTCCTAGATGATTATTAATGACTTTTCCTGTTACGATTAGATTGGAAGAGGTTAATATAATCATCTCTTCATGGTTTTGTTAGCGTTAATTTATCATTTACTTATAAAATAAGAATCATTATGAAAAAAATAAAAAAAATAAAAAAAATAATATTAGTGGCAAGTGCAGTTATGGCGTTTTCAGTTGTTACCTCTGTATATGCGCAATATCATGAACCCCATATAGAAAAAAAGAGTAAAGTAACATTTAAACAGGTGATGCAAGGGTTGCTATCTGAAACCAAGATGATTACACAAGGTATTATTTTGGAAGACTTTCTTCTTGTTGAAGCAGCTGCAGGTCGTATTGTTAAACACCCAAAACCCGCAATGTCTCAAAGAAAAAAATTGATGAAAGCCTTAGGCTCTGAAATCACTACATTTAAAGACCTTGACCATGTTGTTCATGGTGGCGCGATTAAAATTAAACAAGCCGCTAAAGACAAAAATATGGTTGTTGTTGCTGCTGAATATCAAAAATTAATTACGGGGTGTCAATCTTGTCATAGTATTTTTAAAGCTGAACTATCAGAAGCTTTGCGATAATCAATTTTATGCCTTAAGAATTTTTCAGCAATAATTTGTCATTAGCACGATGATAAATTCGATGAATAATTATTGGAAACCTGACACTTGTATCCCCTAGTCAGGTTTTTTATTTGAAATGAATATTGCAAAACTCATACTGACAGTGAATAATTCCTGTTCAACCCTATTATCCAATTAGTCATTTATTTTGTCTTATTTAGATTTCAATATTGAAAATAACTTTTCTTCTGAGTTGCCTGAAGATTTAGAAGAGTCTATTTTTCCTCACCAAGTTCATTCCGCTGCTTTTTCTTGGATCACACCTAAACGAACGTCAAATCCACAGTTGGTCACGAGTAGTCGTAATGTTGCTTCAATATTAGGGTTAAGTGAAGAGCAGCTAAAAAGTGATGAGTTTTTACAGTTATTCACGGGGAATATCGTACCTGAAGAATTTTCCCCTTATGCTATGTGCTATGGCGGACACCAGTTTGGCCATTGGGCTGGACAATTAGGCGATGGGCGAGCCATTAACTTAGCTGAAGTTAACACACCTTCACATGGCCATAAAGTGCTGCAATTAAAAGGTGCAGGGCCTACACCTTTCTCACGCACAGCAGATGGCTTAGCAGTATTACGTTCATCAGTACGAGAGTTTTTATGCTCAGAAGCGATGTTTCATTTAGGAATACCGACAACTAGAGCACTGAGTTTATCGTTAACGGGTGATAGCGTAGTTCGAGATATGTTTTATAACGGGAATGCGAAACCTGAACTAGGTGCTGTTGTGTGCCGAGTATCTTCGTCATTTATGCGTTTTGGTAGTATTGAACTGCCCGCTTACCGTAAAGATAAGGCGTTATTAAAACAACTCGTCGATTATTCAATCAAGCGAGATTTTCCTCAATTATTAACTCAATATACTGACGACCCTATCCAACGCTATTTAGCGTGGTTTGATGAAATTGCTCAGCGCACGTGTCTACTTATGGTGCATTGGATGCGGGTTGGTTTTGTTCATGGCGTAATGAATACCGACAATATGTCATTAATCGGTGAAACGATTGATTATGGTCCTTACGGTTGGATTGATAATTTTGATTTGTCTTGGACACCGAATACGACAGATGCTCAAGGTAAACGTTACAGTTTTGGGAAACAGGGTGAAATTTCGCAATGGAACTTATTTCAATTAGCGAACGCTATTTATCCATTGATTGAAGTATCAGCACCACTTGAAGCTATATTAAATAACTACAGTAAAGAATATCAGCAACAATGGCATGAAATGATGTCGAACAAACTAGGTATTACTGTGAATGGTACAAAACACAAAACTGATACTGAACTGTTTTTAGCCTTAGAAACATTACTAGGTGAGATAGAAACAGATATGACCATTTTCTATCGTTTGTTGGCTGACTTTAGTTATGACGATAAAATTAAGGGAAATAACTTTGCTCATTTTTCCGACTGCTTTTATTTGGATGATCAGTTAACGACAGAGCATCAAACGCGTTTTTCTAAATGGCTAGAAAACTATGCTAATCGTCTTCAGGAAGACGAAAACACATCAGAGCAAAGAAAAATGGGTATGAATAAAGTGAACCCTAAATATGTATTACGTAATTATTTAGCACAACAAGCAATAGAGCTTGCAGAGAAAGGTGATTTCAGCAAGTTACATGAGTTACAAAAAGTACTAGAAAAACCTTATGACGAACAAATTGAGTTTCATCATTACAGTGAAAAACGTCCAGAATGGGCAAGAAATAAAGCGGGTTGTTCGATGCTTTCGTGCAGCTCTTAAGTTTTTTATGCATTTTATGTAGTTGTGTAAAAGTAAAAACTTCACCTAGGTGTATTTTTAACCATGTAGGTGAAGGGATTTTTAATCCTTTAGATACTTTTAAAAACGCTAATGACTTAAAGATTTTATTGGATCAAGGTTAAGCGTTTAAAGCACTACTTGGCACGCTTGTCGGACTAATATGCTCTATAGGGTAACAGCCTAATACTTTAATAAAGTTAGTAATCGACGTTATCTCATTTATTGCTTCTTGTAATACAGCGTTTTTCAAATTTGCTTCAACGTCAATGTAAAACATTTCTTCCCACGGGCGCCCTTGAATCGGTCTAGATTCAAGTTTACACATGTTGATACCTTTAGCTTTTAAAATAATAAGACAATCAACTAATGCTCCCGCTTTTTGCCCTGTTGCCAAAATCAAAGCTGTTTTTGCAGGAATCTGCTCTGCAACATCAATAGGTTTACGAGCAACTAAAATAAAGCGACTGTGGTTTTCAGTTTGGTTAGCAATCGATTTCTCCAAAGCATGAAGCTTATAAAGCTGACCACCTTCTTCACTACCAATAACGGCAACTGTGTCGTCTTGCAATTCAAAAGCTCTTGCCATAGCATCAGCGGTACTATCACAATATTCAATACGAATGTTATCTTGTTTATCTAAAAAGTTACTACATTGTGTAAAAGGTTGTCCGTGCGCATAGATGGTTTTAATTCTATTAAGTTGAGTATTCACGGCGGTTAATAAGCAGTGCTCAATCGGTTGCGTTATTTCTCCAACAATTGATAAATTCGTGTGTTGCAGCGCATCATATACTTCGTTGATACTGCCCGAACTGGTATTTTCAATTGGAAGCATGCCATAGTCTACATGGCCAGACTCTACTTGCTGCATGATTTCGTTGAAGCTTTGGCAGCCGAATTCGTTAATTTTTTCTGCACGACGTGAGAAGTATCGGTGACTTGCCAAATAACTATAAGAACCTTTATCACCTAAAAAAGCGACGCTGACAGTAGGCACTTGCATATTTGGGTTGGCCAATGTTTGCAAATAGGCTTGTTGGTTAAGTACAGAATCTTCAATGATGGTGTGATAAACACTTGTAACATAGTGAGCGTCTAAACCAAGTTTTTTACCGTGGTTAATCAAACGTATGAGTAACTCTTGTTCACGTTGTTGATCACGAACAGGGCGAATTTGATGTGCTTTACTTTTTGCGACATTAAGAGTGAGTGAGCGACGTTGAGCAAATAATTCCAATAATTGTTGATCTAGTTTGGTTATTTTTTCACGGATTTTATTCAGATCTAATTCTTCACTCACAGTACTTCACCCTATATTTTGTTATTTCAAGAAAATGGTTAAAAATAAAGAATCCTGATGTTTTAGTAAATAAAAATCATGAAGGCGACTAAAACAGGACGTTAGTCAGGATATATGACATTACTGTATATAGGGGGAATAAATTGTTCAAGCCTTTATTGCTAAAGGCTTGTATTAAAAAAATCTATATTAGAAATAGATTTTTACTCTTAAGGAATGCATTGCCAAATAATGGCAAAAGATGAGACCGTTGCAATGGCCCAAACGACCGAACGCAGTGTTCCAATATTTAATAAATATAAAAGGTTATAGGCTACACGAGCGAGCACATGGATGATCGCTAATAGTGTAATACTGTCGGTTATCGTGTTGGTTGCAATTGCTAATAAAACGGCGGGTGCAAAAATTATTAATGACTCAAAAGCGTTTTGGTGAGCCGCTAGTGCGCGCGCACCGAAGCCTGTTAATTTAGCTTGTTGCGATCGAGGATGATTATTGTCGTAACCATTGAGCTTTTTCATTGCTATAGCTACGGGGGCTTTAGCTAAGTAAGGTAATAGCGTGGCTGCAAATAAACACCAAATTAGAATTGTCATACTTGTCCTTTTTTATTATTGATTATATTTTTTGTCTGATTGTAAAACACCTATAGAGTCTGATTTTTCACCAAATAACTCAGATTTAATAGCTGAACAGCGTTAATGTATATTTTGTTTCACCCGGTAAAAAGGATGATGGCTTTCCTTTTACCCAATCTTCATGACCTAAACCATAGTACGGACTCCAAGGATGTCCAGCTTGGCTCGTTGGCATATGTAATATCCCCGATGCTTCATGCCCAGGTGAAACAACCATGCGTTCAGATGCGCCAAAGGTTTTTCCTTGCACGCGTGGCATATAACTATCGCCTGGAAGTGGAATGGTGGGCATATCTAACCAACGACCAATAAAAGGTACTGCTGTACTGAGAGGGTGCTGTATTTTACTTGTATTTTGTTGCCCCCAAGTCGCTTTTGCTAATGTTTGTTTTTTTGTCATATCGGTTATTGTGGATGTTAATGCTTTTTCAAAAACTTTTGGCCAATTATCTTCTGGTAACCATAAAAAGTTTTTGGGTTTTTCGTTAATCATTTGCCAAAGTGGCGTTTCGACCTGGTGGCGAATAGTGCGAAAAGAATAATTATTATCTATACGCGTTAAGTTTTCATTGATCAAACGGAAAACGTCATTTCGCACATTTAAACGGAAATTATTCACGAGTCGATAAGCAACAGAATCTATACAGGCACATAAATTATCAATGTCGATAGTCTTTTTAACTGCTTGCCAATTGGGGTGTTCAACAATCGCTTGCGGTGTTAAGACCTTTTCAAGTAAAAACTTCTGCCAGCGTTTTAAGAAAATTGCACGGTCGTCAAGAGCAATATTAAGTAAATCTTGTTCAGAAAACACCTCTTGAGCGAATAAATTGTCCCTTATTTGTTGCGCTCTTGCGCCTAAAGCATAACCACCGTTGCCTACTTTTTCTAACATTTTCCCGCCAATAACACGCGTGTTAGCGGTCCATAAACGATTATTTGTAGGATTTTTTATTTTAGGGTATTCATCTGAACTTAAATAACCTTGCCAATGATTTTTACCGTCAGCCCAGTGTGTAGGTATTTCCCCAAATTGTGAGGACTTTTTAGGGACAGGCCCCATAATTGTCCAGCCTATATTTCCGGCTTTATCACCGACTATTAAGTTTTGTGCTGGAATACCTGCCTGACTGGCGATAATAAACGCCTCGTCCACATTAGTCGCTAGTTCAAGTTGGGTATGATGAAAGTTTACTGCTTGTACATCATGTGCAACCCAGCGATAAGCTAATAATTGATCATTACTGTTCATCCCTATGACAGGGCCCCATATAGTTTCTTTAACGATAATTTCGTCTGCTTCTTGGTCTTTAACCGCAATAACCTGCTTATGTTGAATAAAATTTTGATAACCTGTCGGCGTTAAGTATTGGCTTTTATCTTGATTGGTATCAAGAATAATAACATCGCTCCAATCACCATAACTATTGGTAAAGCCCCATGCAATATTACCATTGCTGCCAGCAATAATATTTGGCGTACCAGGGAGTGTAAGTCCAGTGACTTTTATCGCTTTATTGTTCTCGCTTTTATATTCGAAAGTTGCCCGAAACCAAGTGTTTGGCACGCGGATCCCTAAATGCATATCGTTAGCGACAATGGCACTTCCTGTTTTACTCATTTCTCCAGATACCGCCCAGTTATTTGAACCAGGAAACTCTTCACCTTGATATTTGTCCTCAGGTAAGTTACTTCTTAGATTTTCCACAGATGAAGACATTTTTGACAGACTAGCTGATTGCTCTGATGACGCCGAAGGCCATGCTCGTGAAGGCATAGCACTTGAAGATAATTGGCTACCATCTATGGCAGCATCCCAAATACTTCCTTTTGGGTTAAGGAATTTAAATACGTCCTCACCGAGTGTGTTTTTTATATTCCCTAATGTTCTTTCACGATCGCCTGCTGCATATTGTAAGTCCATGTACATACTTAATACCGTTAATACAGTGTCTTCTTCTTGCCATAAAACAGGCGCTTGTTGCAACAATAAGTATTCAAAAGGGGGTGATTTTAAATGGTTTATTCCTTGATTAACACCACGTGTGTATGCTTTTAATAAGGCTAAGTCTTTTTTAGGAAGTTGGGAAACGATTAGGCGAGCGCGTTCACGAAACCGATGACGGCGAATTTCTTTGTCATGAGGTAATGCTTTTTCGCCAAATAAACTGGCGAGCTCGCCAGCGGAATTTCGACGCAGTAAATCCATTTGAAAAAAACGTTCTTGTGCGTGAACAAAGCCAGTAGCGACTGCAACATCGTTACGTTCCTTTGCTTTTATCGTTACAATGCCCTTTATATCACGTTCAATAATAGCGGTATCACTTAGACCGACTAATGTTCTTTTTCCTTCTAAAACAGGCAAAGCACTGTCTATTTGGCTATAAATCCACGTACCTAAACTTGTAACAACTAAAAATAAGATGAGTAAGAAACCAATTAATATACTTTTAATTCTCTTCATAATGGGAAAGTTTTAGGATGTTTGGTCGTGCTAGATTACCTTATTATTTATAAAGTTAACATTTAATGATAGAACATTATTATTTGTTTATTCAAAAAGAGAAGCGCACATACTTTTTTAATAGTATTTTTCCCGATAGAATAGCGGCAATTATCAATGATAAACCCAATGAAGGAGTTTTTATGGCATCTTTACAAGATCAGCTATTAAAAGCAGGCTTAACAACTAAACAAAAAGCACGACAAGCCAACACAAGTCAGCGCAAGAGTAATAAGCAAAAACGTAGTGGTGTTGCAATTGGTGAAAGTTTACAAGAGCGAGTAAAGCATGACTTAGCTAAAGCTCAGCAAGAAAAATCAGCTAAAGATTCAGCGCTTAATGAAGAGAAGCAACAGCAGCTAGCTCATAAAGAAAAAGCATTACGCATTCAACAAATACTGGTACACCATCATATAAAAAATGTTAAAGGTGAAGCTGAATATAACTACACCTTCAACAGCAAAATTAAAAAACTTTTTGTTAACGCCGTTACTCATAGAGCCTTAGTTAATGGACGTTTGGCAGTGTGTGGTTTGGCTGAAGAAAGTTATTTAGTTACAGCGGAAACTGCTGAAAAACTAGCAACGTTAGATCCTAGTGTTATTTTGGTTCAAAACGACAAAGTTGAAAGTGACGTGGTAGAGGCGGATGACCCTTATGCCGATTATCAAATCCCTGATGATATGATGTGGTAGCTTGACTGTTTGGGTGAAATGAAATAAATGCTATTACGGTAATTATGTTAAACTCGCGCAAAATTTAGGAAGACTGTTTTTAAACTGTCTTTTGTATTGTTTTATAATTAAAGAGAAATTGTTTTATGTTTATTGTTCGTTGGATTATTGGCCGTATTATCTTATTGTTAAATTTTATTTTTTCTCCAAGCAGTCCTAAAAGAAGTTCTGAATTACAAGCTGAAATTGACAGCAGTACACAACACTTGAACTTATATCAACTACCTGCTTGCCCATTTTGTGTAAAAGTTCGTCGTGCTATGAAGCGTGATGGATTAAATATTGAGTTACGTAATATTAATCAAAATGAAGCTTATCGTGAAGAATTGATCAGAGAAGGTGGCAAGCGTAAGGTGCCTTGTTTGAAAATAACTGATGAAAACGAAAAAGTAACTTGGTTGTATGAATCTTCAGATGTGATTAAACATTTACAACAATTCGCTCGTTAATTCAGATTATGAATAATATTATTTTGAATAAAGAACGAAGTAATTTTTTGTTTTTCGGGTCTATTGGTTTATCGTTAGATAATTAGTGCCCGGGAAATAGAGATATGTTGATTAAATCACCTAAGCAATCCGATCTTAAAGAACATCAAGTAACAGACGAAAGTGTTTATTTACAGCGCAGAGACCTTATTAAACAAATGGGTTTTGTTGGCGCTGGCGCTTTATTATCCTCTGCTATACCTAGTGCTGCGAATGCGAAAGGATTAGATTTTTTCTCATCAAAACCAGAAAAAATATTTCAGCGTTACGCCTTGAATTTCACTGCAGATAGTTCTAAAGGCTCTGAAATCCTTACCCCTGAAGCTAAAGTGACCAGTCACAATAACTTTTATGAATTTGGCACAAGTAAAAGTGATCCTGTTAAAAATTCACAAGCTTTTAATGTGAAACCTTGGAAGCTAAAGATCAGTGGTGAATGTGACAATCCACATACTTTAGATTTAGATGATTTAACGAAAAGTTTTGCATTAGAGGAGCGTATCTACCGTTTAAGATGTGTGGAAGCTTGGTCTATGGTTATTCCTTGGGTTGGTTTTGAATTAGCTAAACTTTTAAAAAAAGCGCAACCGAATTCGCGGGCTAAGTATGTTGCCTTTGAAACGTTGCACGACCCAGAACAAATGCCAGGACAGAGAAGTAGACGACTTGGGGGAGGGATTGATTATCCTTACGTTGAAGGCCTACGTATTGATGAGGCGATGAATCCGTTAACATTGATGAGTGTTGGTTTGTATGGAAAAACTTTACCTGCGCAAAATGGTGCACCAATACGTTTAGTTGTGCCATGGAAATATGGTTTCAAGAGTATCAAGTCGATTGTTGCTATCAAATTTATGGAAACGAAGCCAGCATCAACATGGAATATTTTAGCGCCAAATGAATATGGTTTTTATGCTAATGTTAACCCTGAAGTTGATCATCCAAGATGGAGCCAAGCCAGTGAACGACGAATTACTTCGGGTGGTTTGTTTGCTCGAAATCGTATTGACACTTTACCTTTCAACGGTTATGGCGAACAAGTAGCTGACATGTATAGCAACCTAAATATACGAAAAAATTTTTAAATTAGTTGTCCTAAAATTACTCAAGGATGACTTTTAAAATACAAAATTTCATCCTTAATAACTCATTAAGTCATCATTACCGTAATGAAATATAACGTTATTTTTTTTAAATTATTTATCCATCTTGCAGCCTTATTACCTTTAGTTAATGCTTATTATTTAGCCTTAACAGACCAGTTAGGTGCTGATCCCGTTGAATCAATTATTCACTTTACTGGGATAGGAGCATTTAATCTATTGTTACTGAGTTTAGCAATCACGCCTATTAGTAAACGCTTTAAAATATCAATGCTATTAAAAGTTCGACGGTTAGTGGGCTTATATAGTTTTACTTATGCATTTTGTCATTTATTAAATTTCTTAGTTTTTGAAGTGCAATTTGATTGGTTGCTCTTTGGGAATGAAATTATCGACCGTCCTTATATTACGATCGGTATGGTTGGTTTACTTACCTTGCTGGCGTTAGCAATAACATCCATTCCTTTATTTAAAAAACGGATGGGGAAAAATTGGCAAAAGCTACATAACTGGGTTTATTTAGCTGCTTTGTTAGTTGGTATTCATTTTTATTGGTCGGTAAAGTCGGAAATAATTGAACCGAGTATATATCTATTTATTACTATGACGTTACTAGCCTTTCGTTTTAAAAAATTTAAAAAACGTATAAAAAAAGACTAGCCAGTATTTACTGACTAGTCTTACTTACTTTCCTCATTTACTTCATAAAAGTTTAAGGATTTGCTTGAAGCGTTAACGTGATACCTGAAGCTGCACTGTAACCATAAATATCTATGTACCAAGTGCCTGCTGCTGGATTTGTAAAGCTACAGCTTTCGTTGTTACCATTTTTATATGGACGACAATCGTATGCTGATGAAGTTGATTGAGCGCCTCGAC
>Ga0307492_10000302_pt1 | contig 21187 bp, 17 predicted proteins | sample SI3LmetaG_FD_202365 | JGI IMG/M metagenome (GOLD analysis project Ga0307492, IMG submission 202365) | Sea-ice brine microbial communities from Beaufort Sea near Barrow, Alaska, United States - SI3L | ecosystem: Environmental > Aquatic > Marine > Coastal | place: USA: Alaska | collected 2017-05-06 | reverse complement strand
TCGCTAAAGCGATAATACGTTGCGATGCATTGTGATGATAGACAGTTAGCTGCAAACCACATCGAGGACATACAGCCGCCTGCTTATGACTCAATGAAGGCAACTTGACTGTGAGGTGGCACTCATGGCACAGCATAGTATGTGGCTTAGGTATGATGGTCTTAGTTACGATTGTTTCACTCGGCATTGTATTGTTAAGGTAATAAATTTTTACTGTGATATTAAACATCAATTTATCACAATATTCAGTAACATTTTATTAATAAACTTAGATAGTTATGTTTTTAAAGCTTGTTTTCGAGCTTCTACGAATACGTTTACTGAGCGTAAAATATCTTGTTTGGTTGTCGCCCAAGAACATAGGCTAATGCGAATGACACTTTTTTCATGCCAAGTCGAGCCGCCGCACCAGCATTCACCTGATTGCTGAACTAAATATAAGGTGTTTTTAGTCAGTTGATCGGTATCACACCTAAGGATCACTTGATTAAATACAACTTCATTTAATATCGTGAACCCATTATCTGTTAATAAATCAGCGAAAAACTGTGCGTGACTATGCAGTTGTTCAACCAGCTCGGCTATACCAGCACGGCCCAAGTATTTCATGGCTGCCCAAAGTTCGATGGCTCTGGCGCGTTTTGACATCTCAGGTGTATATAATAAACCATCCCGCTGCTCACTGAGTTGAATGTAACTGCCTTGTTGATGCAAAGCGCTAGTTAAGGCTTCGGAATCTTTGCATAATACAATACCGCAATCATAAGGGGTGTTAAGGGTTTTGTGAGGATCTACTGACCATGAATCGGCTAGCTCCATGCCTTTAGTGTGTTCATCAAACATATTTGATGCTTTAGCCCATAACCCAAATGCGCCATCAATATGCACCCAAGCTTGAGCTTTGTTTGCTAACTGACATAACTGAGTAAAATCATCGAAGGCACCTGAATTAACGTTACCTGCCTGCAATACCAGAATACAGCTCCGATCTAATTGCGGCAGATGTTCGACAATTAATCGACCTTGTTTATCACAGTCCACCCACTCAATAGATGTGTGTCCAAAGCCTAATAAACTAATGGCTTTAGCCACTGTACCGTGAGTCTGTTTACCTAGTATTAAGCGTATTTTTGGTGCACCAAATAATCCTTGCTGATTCACATCCCATCCTAACTTTTGCAGCTGACGAAATCTAGCCGCAGCGAGCCCTGATAATGTGGCGATTGATGTACCGCTGACAAACCCTGCCACAGTATGTTCAGGTAGGCCAAATAGTTGATTAAGCCAATTTTGACAAATGCTTTCCAACTTAGAGGCGATAGGTGACATTACATATAATGCTGCATTTTGATCCCATACGTCTGATAACCATTTAGTGGCCAAAGTAACGGGTAGGGCATTACCGTTTACAAACCCAAAATAACGTCCTCCAGTTTGGGCAACCGTATTAACTGAGCCTACAGTATTGAGCAGCTCTAATAACAAAGTCGGATCGCTGGTTGCCTCGGGAAATGGCTCATCAAATATAGTAAGTTGTTCAAGGTTTGTTTCACTCGGAAATACCCGTTGGGTTGACTGACTATCTATGTAATCAAACGCAGCTTGTTGAGCTTGTTTGAGTAGTGCTTTAGTGTTTTGTTGAGCAAACAATTCGTCTTGTAACTTGTTCATTTTGGCTTCTCTATTTCTATAAGTATTATGACCTTTATCGCTGCGCTAGATAGGCAAGTATGCTGTTGTGAGGACAATATCGTTAACAAGCTAATAATAGTGATGTGGAAAAATTCCTTTACATTGATAGAGTTACGATAGAGCACATTAATCTTTTCAATGAGCCAAATATAGGTTATCAACGTTACAGATGAAATAAATTTTGACACATAACCTATCGACAGTTGGAACATTAATGAAAAAAAACATGAATAAAACAATAATAAGTGCTGCTATTGCTTCAGTATTTTTACTGGGCGCATGTAGTAAACAGAGTGAACAAAGCCAAACAAATATGGCTGAAAAAACAGCCAGTGCAGACATACAAAAAGGTTCAGCAGAATTGGGTAGCTTCGGAGTTGAGCTGGATGCCAGAGATGAATCCATTAAGCCTGGCGACGACTTCTTTAAATATGCAGGTGGTACGTGGTATAAAAATTTTGAAATACCAAGCGATAAAACTCGTTTTGGCGCATTTGATAAGTTAGCAGAACGCAGCGAAACACAAATTAAAGCACTGGTAGAAGAAATAAGTAAAGGTACGAATCTCAATCCTGAGCAGCAAATGGTTGCAGATTTTTATGCTGCTTATATGGACACTGATGCTGCTAATGCTAAAGGCCTTGCACCTATCACTCCTATATTAGAAAAAATTAACAACATAGAGAACAAGCAGGCCCTCACTGCTGCGTTTGGAAGTGCATGGTTAGATGGCTCAATTAGCCCTATTAGTGGTGGTATGTGGTTTAACCGCTTAGACCCTGACCAGTATGAAATGTCTGTTGGGGTAGCTGGATTAGGTTTACCCGATCGTTCATATTACCTTGAAGACACTGAGCGTTTCCTAGACATTCGTAACGCCTATGTGGCGCATATTGAACAAATGTTAAGTTTTGCCAAGGTTGAAGGCGCCGCACAAAAGGCTCAGCAAATACTCGCACTAGAAACTAAAATTGCTGAAGTGCAATGGCCTCGTGAAAAACGTCGCGATCGTGACCTTTCACTTAATCAAATAGAGCGTGAAAACTTAACTGACACTTATCCAGGGTTTGATTGGGATACTTATTTTGCCGAGACGGGTTATAAAATACCTCACCTAAATATATCCCAACCACAGCCTGTCAAAGACGTCATTAAAGTGGTAAGTGAGCAGCCCCTTGGAGTATGGAAAGATTATTTGATTTACCATACTGTTTCTAATCATGCGTCACTTTTGTCTGATGATGTTTTTACTGCTAACTTCGAGTTTTTCGGAAAAACTTTAAATGGTCAGCAAGAGCCGCGTCCACGTTGGAAGCGTGCTATCTCTGCTATGTCCGGTACTGAGTCACTTGGTTTTGCTATAGGTAAAACCTATGTAGAGAAACATTTTCCTGCTAGTTCAAAAGCACAAATGGCTGACTTAGTTAAAAATTTACGTCAAGCCCTTGGTGAACGTATAGAAGGTTTAGACTGGATGGGAGCCGACACTAAGGTGAATGCTCAAGCCAAGCTTGCGGCTTTTGTGCCTAAAATTGGTTATCCAGATGAATGGCAAAGCTTTGATGGCTTAGAAATAAAAGCTGACGACCTATTAGGTAATGTGGTGCGTTTGCGTGAGTTTTTCCGAGAAGACAGTACAGCCAAAGAGCTCGAAAAGACCGATCGTAACCGCTGGGGAATGGCTCCACAACGAGTGAATGCTTATTACAATAGCTCGTTTAACGAAATTGTGTTTCCAGCTGCCATTTTACAGCCTCCATTCTTTGATCCTAACGCCGACCCAGCTGTAAACTATGGTGGTATAGGTGCCGTCATTGGCCACGAAATGGGTCATGGTTTTGATGATCAAGGCTCTAAGTCTGATGCCAATGGTATTCAACAAAATTGGTGGACCGACCAAGACCGAGCAGCATTTGAAATTAAAGCCGATGCACTAGCAGCACAGTACAGTGCTTATGAGCCCATCGAAGGTAATTTTGTAAATGGCCGCAACAGCCTGGGTGAAAACATTGGTGATGTGGGTGGACTTGCTATGGCTTATCACGCCTACAAACTCAGCTTGAATGGTAAAGAAGCACCAGTAATTGATGGTGTCACAGGTGACCAACGTTTCTTCTTAGCTTGGGCTCAGGTATGGCGTGAAAAACGCACTGAGCAAAGTATGTTGTCACAATTAAAAGGGGGGACTCATGCTCCGGGTCGTTACCGTGCATTGGCGCCGCGTAATCATGATGCTTGGTATGAAGCCTTTAACGTTCAACCTGAAGATGCGCTTTACTTAGCACCTGAAGACCGTGTACGTATTTGGTAATTAAGTTACCTGTCTAATAAAAAGGGCGCTAGATGCGCCCTTTATTGTTTTAAGCTTTTGACGGGTTAATTAAGTATTTTTCACCGGTCTTTTTAGCGTTGTATTTGAGCACCGTTTGCGGCTGTATAGCCTCTTCCAGGCTTAGCTCTTCGGTAAAAGAAGAAGCAAAGGTAGTATTTATTTCGTTTGCTACTTTTTTGTGTAACTCACCGACTTGAGCGGGGGCTAATTTACCCAAGAAGCGCATCAACAACCATCCGCCTATGCCCCATGTCATGCCATAAGCACGGTTAAGCACAGTGGGCGAAAAGTCTAAACCACCATAGATATACACTTGTTTGTTTGCTTCTGAGCCGTAGGTATTAAAACCCACCGCATCTTTACTGCCCACTGCTTCCATTGCAGTCAAAATATCGCTGACTAGATCGCCGCCACCAATAGCATCAAAGGCAAGGGTGGCACCTGTTTCTTCAATTGCTTTATATAAATCAGCTTTAAAGCTTGGACTTGAAGAATCGCAGATATATTTAGCACCAATCTCTTTTAAGATATCGGTCTGTTGTTGGTTACGCACAACATTAACTAAAGGTACGTCTTCAGCAAGGCAGATTTTATTCAGCATTTGACCCAATGCCGACGCTGCAGCGGTATGCACCAAACCAGAATGTCCTTCCATGCGCATCGTCTCGACCATACCCAATGCGGTGAGTGGATTAACAAAAGATGATGCGGCGTCTTTAGCTGTGGTGCCTTCGTTATGTACAATACATGCTTGCATCGGCACACAACAATACTCGCTATATACGGCACCTGATAATACACCTACTGTTTTACCCATTAATGCTTGTGCAGCAGGGTGATCGCCAGCTGCAACTACCACACCGGCACCTTCATTACCTATAGGTAACACTTGATCTAAACGTGACTTAATGCGCGGTAACATGCCTTTGTGCACAGGCGCAGTCATGATTTGACTGTCTGCATCATAAGTTGCTTCAGCTAAATTAGCTGGACCAAACATCGGCCACATATCTGATGGATTGATAGGAGCTGCTTCGATGCGAACAATAACTTCATGAGATTTAGGGGTTGGCACATCTCGTTCAATTAGGGATACTTTAAGTTGTGCGTCTGAAGTTATTTCGGTAAAAAGTTGTTTTGATGTGTTCACTGTTATTAATGCTCCTATTAAGGTAAAAATGACCAACAACTCAGCATGCTATTTAGAAGATGGCGCGTTGTTGATATGGTTTATTTAGTTATTCAGGTCTATGTTTTAAACTGTCTTATATCTTATCTTCAGAATATAGTATGGGTTCAACAGTAACGCATACCAAGATGTTGCAACATTTTATTAATGAACATATCTGGATAATTGATATGTATGGTAAGTGTAGGTTATGGCGTTAGATATTGACTATTGGCTTAAGCTCTGACGTAAAAAATAATAGATTATTATTTTTTGTAGGTTTTTGTCAGTAAAAAGAACAGAGATAAGTTATACGGATTGGTATAACTTATATTAGCCTGCCTATCTAACCTGATTAAAATTCATTGAGTTAAGTAACAATGCTTGAAACACTCTCGTCAATCTCTTCCAAAGTCCATTGGTTAAGACCTATGGTGGTATTTATAGGTTTAGCTTGCCTCGCTTTATTCTTCTCTTCTTTATTTAATATTGGATACTACATTGAAGAGGTTTACTTGATCCCCAGTTTGGCTGGTTTCATTTGGAGTTTGTTACTCTTTATTATGCTTAATGCCTTTATCAATATTCCTATTAAGTCCGATAAGAAGGTTACCTTTATTAGCAATATAAAATATTGGTTTGTGAGGTTAGGATACAGAATATTGACAGTCATTTTTTTGGTGATGACTGTCGCAGGATTGATTTTAAGCTTCAGATTATTCAGCGTTTGGTTTGCAAACTAATTTGAATGAATACACGTGATGCACAGATGACTTGATTGAAGTTTATATGGATACATAAAAAAGCCACTCAGAAAGTGGCTTAATCAAAACATGGCTCAATCAAAACATAACAACGAACTATGTTTAATAACTAGCGTTACCCGGTGTTCTTGGGAAGGCAATCACGTCACGCACATTCTGCATACCTGTCACGTAAGCCACTAAGCGTTCAAAACCTAATCCAAAGCCTGAGTGGGGCACAGTGCCGTATTTACGCAAGTCGCGATACCAACTGTAGTCTTCTGGGTCGAGATTCATTTCTGCTAAACGACGGTCGAACACGTCAAGACGCTCTTCACGTTGTGAACCACCGATGATTTCACCAATACCCGGTGCCAATACGTCCATAGCCGCTACCGTTTTGCCATCGTCATTAATGCGCATATAAAACGCTTTAATGTCTTTCGGGTAGTTTTGCATGATGATAGGTGCGCCAACATGTTCTTCCGCTAAGTAACGTTCATGCTCTGAGGACAAATCCACACCCCAGCTCACAGGAAACTCAAACTTTTTACCGCAGTTTTGCAAAATTTCAATGGCTTGTGTGTAGTCCATACGCACAAAATCTTGGTCTATGACTTTTTCTAAACGGGATATGGCTTCTTTATTAATACGTTCGGCAAAAAACGCCATATCATCTGGGCGCTCTTCTAGCACTGCTTTGAAAACGTATTTAAGCAAATCTTCTGATAGCTGGGCTATGTCTGCTAAATCAGCAAAGGCGACTTCAGGTTCGATCATCCAAAACTCGGCCAAATGACGACTAGTGTTGGAGTTTTCGGCTCTAAAAGTAGGGCCAAAGGTATAAATCTTTGACATGGCAGTGGCGTAAGTTTCACCATTTAATTGGCCTGATACGGTTAAAAAAGTTTCTTTGCCAAAAAAGTCTTGGCTGTAATCAACTTCGCCTGCTTCAGTCTTAGGGACATTTTGCATATCTAAAGTAGATACTCTAAACATCTCACCCGCGCCTTCGGTATCGCTTGCTGTCAATATTGGAGTACTTACCCAGCAATAACCCTGTTCATAGAAAAAACGATGAATGGCTTGAGATAAACAGTTACGCACACGTGTAACTGCGCCGCCTACGTTAGTTCGTGCACGTAAATGTGCATGTTCACGTAAATATTCTAGGCTGTGGCGTTTAGGTGCCATAGGATAAGTGTCTGGATTTTCTACCCAACCAATTATTTCAACTGTTGCAGCTTCAATTTCTAAGGATTGACCTTGACCCTGTGATTCCTTCAATGAGCCGGTCACCACAAGTGAACAACTGGTAGTCAGCTTTTGGATATCAGAGTAATTTTCAATGGAGCTCAATGCAATCACCTGAATAGGATCAAAACAGCTACCATCGTGTAACGCAATAAAAGATAAACCTGCTTTTGAATCACGGCGAGTACGAACCCACCCTTTAACTGTAACTTGGTCACCAACTGAATATTTACCGGCAAAAATATCTGCCACCGGGGCGTGCGCCATTTACTTCTCTCCAATTATTGGGATATCGATCCCGTCATCATTTAATATATAAACTGTTTTTCAAAGCATAGGCAAAAGAACAATCTGTAACCTCAAATCTACTGAATTTTGCTGGAAGCCATAATAAGGAGACAAAACAGAGACAAAAAACACTCTTGAAACTTTAGATTCGGCCGAAAACAAACTCAAATTGACAGCATTTTAACATGCAGTTTACTTGGCTAATCTTGCAAGGTATGTAATCTTACTCAGGTAGCGCCTAGACTCAAGAAAAATCGACAATTAAGCTAGTATTATTAAGTATATGAAAAACACAGCTCAAACATCAAAACTACACAAGAACAGAAGAAAGTTGCCAAGAGAACACGACATATTTTTTCAATGCATGGTGTTCATCAATGTTTTAGGTTGGTTTGTGTTTATTGGTGCGCTTTTAGTGTTTCATGACGCGCGGCCTGAATTTGTCTCCGGGGTGCAAGCATTTTGGGGTATAGAAGGGCGTCAAGAGTGGTCTAAAACGCTCACCATGTATTTAGTAGCTCTGTTGTCACTGTGTGTATTTATCAGTGTAACGGTATTAATCATGAAACACAGACGAAACCGCCGTGACAAGGATCATTTTGGTATTAATGGTTATGTTCTGATGGTGACTGCTGTATCGAGCTTAATTATTTTATATTTTGATTTTCAGCGCACCTTATTATAAGCGCACCTCATTATAAGCGCACCTCATTATAAGCGCACCTAATTATAAAAGTTTTGAATCATTTAAGTCGCTTGGTAATTGTCCTCGGGTAGGTAGTAATTATTTATGCGACTACTTTTAAACCATTAAAATCTAAAAATGATCTGAAAGTGATGCACATGTTAGGCAATAGTTGATGATGTTCTTCAACAAGATGTTAAGCTCTTATTTTAATTGATGTTTTATCTTAATTTAGGTCTGTGTAATGCCCCATTGTATTATTGAATATTCTAAAGATTTAGAAAACAAGCTGTCGATTAAAGAGTTAGTGAGTTTGGTGCACGGCAGCGTATTTGCATCTGAATTATTCGAAGAGTCTTCGATCAAAACGCGAGCTATTGAATTTACGTATTATCAAACAGGCTTATCCGACTCACCTTTTATTCACATTACTTTAAAAATATTACAGGGTAGGGATCATCAACAGAAAAAAGACCTCACAAAATTAGTATCGGCTAAGGTCAGTGAGGTTTTACAGCCACCGATATCCCTGACTGTTGAAGTCAGGGATATCGAGAAAGTGAGTTACAAAAAGCGAGTGATGGAATGACACAGATTGAAAAACAGTGAACAGTGTTAGCACTGTTCACAATAATTACGCTTTACGTAATTTCTGTTTAAATATTTTGCCACTGTCTTCTCTAGGGAGTTTATGATGTATATCCAGTTTTCTAGGAAATTTGAAACGGGCTAGCTTGCCATCTAAAAATTCATGCATTTGCTCAAGTGTGATATTAGTTGTTGGTTGACATTGCACCGCAGCCACCACCATTTCGCCAAACTCAGGGTGTGGTGCGCCAAAAATAGCACAGTCGACTATGTCACCCATTTGAATTAATACCGACTCTATTTCTAGGGGGAATATGTTCGCTCCACCTGAAATAATCATGTCTTTTTGACGGTCATTAATGAACAAATAGCCATCGTTGTCTAAAAATCCTATGTCACCTACCGAAGTATAGTTTTGATAAGTATATTCGCTGCTATCGCCGTCAAAATTGGTGTAATCAAATTTACCAAACATAGGTAAGTCGACATAAATTAGTCCTGATTGGTGTGGGCCTAATTCTTGTTTGTTTTCATCCAGTATTTTGATGGTGCCACCTGCGACTACCTTTCCTACAGAGCCTGGTTTCTGTAATGCCTCAGAGGATGATATTAAGGTCATAAATCCAATTTCGCTGGCTCCATATGATTCATAAAATATTGGACCAAACCAGTCTATCATGCCGGTTTTAATATCTGCGGGGCAAGCTGAACCAGTGGAAAGGGCGTATTTTAGGGAGCTTAAATCATATTGTTCACGCACAGATTTTGGTAGCTTTAACAACCTAATCATCATGGTTGGCACTATATAAATATGAGTGATTTTATATTGGTCTATGGCGGCTAGAAAGTGTTCAGGATCAAACTTAGTCGAGATATAAATATCTACATCTGATGCAGCAAGGCTACACAGACTTAATGTATTGGGAGCGCTGTGATAAATAGGCGCAGCGACATAGAATCGGTCGTTTGCGGTTAATTGCATTAAGGATTTAGACAGCCCTTGGTACACTGCATATCTATCCGTAATGCTGTCTAGTGTCTGACGTTTAATCCCCTTTGGTCTGCCGGTACTACCCGAAGTATAAGCGAACATGCCTCTAAAAGGTTTGGGTTGTGTGCCGATTTCTTCGGCTGGTTGCAAGGCTAACTCAAGCTCTAAAGCGGTATCAGCTGTTCTGCTGCATGCGCTAACATCGAGGTGATAACTTTTTATAACTTCTGGTGGTGTAGGGAAGGTAGCAATCAATACTTCGGGTAGCTTTTGTTCATCAAACTGGTGAACTAAGTCTTTATGTGCAATGAGTACTTTTGCCCCAGAGTCTTCCATAATATGCTGAATCTCAGTCGCAACCGAATGCCAATTTAGAGGCACAAAGTAGCTGCCTAAGTATCGACAGGCTTGAATAACTTCTAGGTATTTAACATCGTTACGCATTAATACAGCAATAGTATCGCCTTCCACCACGCCTTGTTTTTGTAATACAGTGGCTAGTTTTTTTGAGCTGCTTTCAAAGTCAGATCTATCTGTTAGGTTACCGTTTAAATACAAATTTCCGAGCATTTCTCACTCCATATTTAGGGTTGTTATAGTCTATCCTGTTACCGGTGAAATTTATAAATTGATGGCCTTAGTGGTTATGTACACATTCATACTAATATTAAATATTAGCATTACGACATCTTTTTTATGATTAACTAAAATAAACCTAACATATACAATTTGGCAAATTCCAATCCATAGCAGAAACTGGTTGAAGTGACTTCAGAACTGATCTTGCACTGGAAACTTATATGATTAAGTATAATATTGGTTTGTTAGTTGACTTAAAATAAAGGATTGAAAATGGATGAAAAATTTCGGCAGTTGATAGAGCTTGGTGCTGGAGAATTTGAACAGATAAATGCTTCAGTCATTGCCCACCTTGAAGGTACAAGGTGTCTTTTGAAGGCGTGGAACGCATCAGAAATATTGCAACAAGCTGGGTTATATCATGCCGCTTATAGTACCTCTGCTTTAAGACAGAACATATTTGAGTTATCACAAAGAGCAGAGGTGGCAGTTGTCATTGGAACTCATGTAGAAAATATCATATACCACTATTTTGCCTGTGACAGAGATACTTTTCATGCTCAATTTGGGCTTACCAATAATCCTATGTTTTATGACCGGATAACATCTGAACAATCAGCTATATCCTCAGAGTTGTTGCAACAATTATGTGAACTAACCGCCGCCAACGCAACCGATCTTGCTATCAATAATCCAGACTTTGTTACTAAGAATGGTACTAAGCTAGTGGACTTGTTTAGACGAATGCAAGGGGTTTTAAGCGACAGTGCTAAGCGAAAAATTGAATATGTTTTTGCATCCCCGTTTTAATGTTTACGTGTTTTTTTGGTTCTTGTCCTAGTTTGATATATGTCCATGCAGTCTTACCAGATAACATGCCAAGCGATACGGCAACGATTTCGTGCAAACACATCGAAGCAGAAAATATTAGGTACTTAGCTAGAACTGACTGCTTTTTAGCCAACTGACTTGACTGCACTGAAGGCGTTTTATCAAGAGTCAAAGTGATATTGTCAAATACGCTAAGAATTTTGAGAGGCTAGTCTATAATTAAAATTGCATGTAATTCTTTGATACTTTGTTATGGTAGAAAAATATTCTATTAAATTTCAATAAATTGATATTAAAAGTCATGGATAAATTAGATAGTGAAATACTTAGATTATTGCAAAAAGATGCCACCCAATCAGTGGCCGACATTGCAGAACAAATAGGTTTGAGCACCACACCTTGTTGGCGACGTATTCAGTCTCTAGAAAAACAAGGCATCATTGATAAACGTGTCGTTTTACTTAATCCTGAAAAAATTGGTTTAGGTATGACAGTGTTTGTGCAAGTTAAAGCGGCGAAGCATGACTCTGTTTGGCTAAAGACGTTTGCCGATCACGCTGCAAACATTGATCAAATTGTTGAATTTTATCGAATGAGTGGTGAATATGATTATATGCTCAAAGTAGTAGTCGCAGACATGCAAGCCTTTGATGTATTTTATAAGAGATTAGTAGACGGTGTAGATTTGTCTGATGTGACATCGAGTTTTGCGATGGAACAAATTAAGTATACTACTGCTCTGCCTCTATAAGCGTTTACAATCAGGCTTTCAAAACTAACCAAATAAAAAACGTGTCATCATAATAAGGTTCGTGTATGCATTGGTATTCCATTTTACCCCCCATTATTGCCATTATTATTGTATTTTGGCGCAAAGAAGTCATTTTAGCTTTGGTTGCAGCGATATTGTCTGCTGAGTGGTTACTCGCTTATCAAAATAAAACCGAAGTATTATTTACCGGCACAATTGGTTCAATCGAACGGGTGATTGAAATTGTGGTTTCGGCGAGTAATAGTCGTATTTTGTTATTTAGCCTATTAATTGGGGCCATGCTAGCTTATATGCGTTATTCAGGTGGAGTCACAGCCACAGTTGAACTGTTGATCAACAAAGGGGTGGCTAAAAGTAAAAAGCAGGTTGGTTTGCTCACAATGTTTACTGGTACTGTTGTGTTTATTGAATCCAATCTCAGCGTACTGGCCTCCGGTATTTTAGCCCGAGGTTTATTCGACAAATTTAAAATGAGCCGCGCTAGGTTGGCTTATGTTATCGATAGTACCAGTGCGCCTATTTGTATTCTTATTCTGCTTAATGGATGGGGAGCATTTATTTTAGCTCTGTTGAGTAACTATGAATTCGAACAAAGTGCAGTATCAATTTTATGGGGGACTATACCTCTTAATTTTTATGCGATTATTGCCTTAGTTTTAGTGTTATATACGATATTGGCCGACAAAGTTCATGGGCCAATGAAAGATGCCGAGCATGAGTTAGCCAAGCTGGACGGGGAGCAAGTTGCTGTTCAACCTACAAAAGCACGTTTTATGTTACTGCCTTTGGCCAGTATGATTTTGGCCATGATTGGCTTTATGTTGTGGACAGGAAACGGCGACTTGGCTAGCGGAGATGGTAGCAAATCTGTTCTTTACGCAACCGTGTTTGCCTGTTTTGTAGCCTATATCTTATTACTAAGTTCAAAACAATTCTCTCATAAAGAATTGGTTGATACGGGTTTTAAAGGTATGGGTGAAATATTACCTTTAGTGACGATAGTATTGTTTTCTTTGACACTAGGCGCGAGTTTAAAGGAACTCGGAACGGGGATTTTTGTGGCTGGTATGGTGGGGGATTATCTGCCTATTAGTTTGATTGTACCTGTATTGTTTTTAGCAGGGGGAATGATGTCATTTAGCACCGGCACTTCTTGGGGGACTTTTGCAATACTTATTCCGATTGGGGTCCCATTGATTCAAACACTAGGATTACCACCATCACTGGTAATAGCCGCTATTTTAGGAGGAGGTGTATTTGGTGATCATTGTTCACCTATCTCTGACACTACCGCTGTATCTTCTATCGCATCAGGGTGTGATTTATTGACCCATGTGCGCACACAAATGCCTTATGCGCTGTTTGGCGGCGTCTTGGCATTTCTTGGATATTTTATCGCCAGTTTAATAATGATCTAAACAATAAGGAAAAAATGATGCCTATCGGGACAACACCAAATAAATTTATTGGCCACGTTTTTCTATCGCTTATCAGTATGTGCCTATTTGCATGTACTGAGCAGGTTGACGAGGCACAACTCTTATCTACACCTACACACACAGTGAGGCAAGCTGCAGTAGCTATGCCTGATAGCTACAGTGCAGATGTAGCCAAAGATATTTTACAAAAAGGCGGTAACGCGGTCGATGCTGCCATTGCTGCGCAATTTGTTTTAGCCGTTACCCTACCAGAAGCCGGCAATATTGGCGGAGGTGGCTTTATGCTGGTTTACAAAGATAAAAAAAGTGATTTTATCGATTATCGCGAACAAGCACCTTTGTCTTCTCATAGGGATATGTATTTGGATGAGAATGGTGACGTCATCCCCTATCAGTCGGTCATCGGTATTTTAGCATCCGGGGTACCGGGAACTGTCGCAGGAATGTGGTTAGCCCACGAAAAATATGGCAGTTTACCTTGGAAAGAATTAGTTCAACCCGCTTTTGTTTTAGCAGAGCAGGGATTTAAGGTTCACCCCAAGCTTGCCCAATCTATTGAAAGGTATATTGCTAGACTAGAAAAACGTGGTTTTGACGTTAACTTCAAAGACTATTTTGCAGGCGCAAAAGCGGATCAGCTGTTTAAACAATTAGAATTGGCAGACACCTTAAAACGTATTCGTGATCAGGGACGAGACGGATTTTATAAAGGACAAACGGCAAAAATCATCAGTGATTTTATGCGCAAAGAAAAGGGCTTGATAACAGAACAAGATTTATTGTCTTATGAAGCTAAGTCTCGCACACCTATTAGTTCTAATTGGCGAGAATATCAATTACTTACATCGCCACCGCCCAGCTCTGGCGGTATAGCTATTATACAATGGCTAAAAATGTATGACTTGATAACCCGAGATCAACAGAAACTCACCCACAACTCTGTAGCATATTTGCATTTACTTGCAGAAATTGGCAAACGTGTATTTGCTGATCGAGCTGAATACCTTGGTGATCCTGACTTTGTAGAAGTACCTGTTGCAAGTTTAATTGGTGATGAATATATCGCGATGCGCAGCCAAACGATATTAAGAGATTCAATTTCCGTGACTGAATCGGTAAATCCTGGGCTAAAAGAAAGCGAACAAACTACGCATTTTTCAATTGTGGATAAATGGGGCAATGCCGTATCGAATACCACCACAATTAATCTTGGGTATGGCAGTGGCGTGGTAGTCGAGGGTGCAGGATTTTTATTAAACGATGAAATGGATGACTTTAGTTCTAAACCCGGAGTTGCCAACGTATTTGGCGCAGTAGGCGGCCAAGCTAACGAAATTCAACCGAAAAAGCGTATGTTATCTTCTATGACTCCAAGCATGGTGTTAAAAGACGGTGAAGTAAGCTTTGTGACCGGTTCACCTGGTGGAACCACGATTATAAGTTCGGTCTACCTGTCTATTTTAAATGCCTTAGAGTTTTCTATGAGTGCTGAAGATGTAGTCAATAAACCTAGGTTCCATCATCAACTATTACCCAAAGATGTAATTCGTTACCATGACGGAATTGATCCTGTTGTTATTTCTGAATTAGAACAAATGGGCTACATCATGAGTAACCACCATTTTGGAGATATGCAGGTTATCTTAAATCAAGACGGCAAGATTGATGCTGCTTCAGAAGGTAATGGGCGAGGCAAATCTATAGTGTTTTAAGGTCCTAATGTCTACTTATGAGGGTCTTGTGTCTAATGACAACTCAACAAGCTATTTATTACCCAGATAATATTTATTTTCAGCCTATTTTGAATTAAGTCACTTATTTTATCCGTTTCACACTAATTTGGCTGGATAAAAACACCGGTAACATTTATGGTTAGCGGATATGAAATATATGCAAAATAACCATTTACGCCCTATTTTTAAAGCCAAACTGTTTGGCTTTTTTGTTGTGGCCTATTCACAATGTGTTTTAGCCGACAATGTCGATGACTTTATTCAAAATATTCAAGTGGCTACCTATAATTGTCCTGATGATGAATTTATGCCGCAAGTGGACGAATATCTAAAGCAGAGCCATGTTTTACCAGAACAGCTTGTCAAGTTAAAAGTGCTCAAAGCTCATTGGTTAATCTGTGTTGGCAAAAATGATAAAGCGCAAGCCATGCTTGAAAACCTCCTATTAGATCCTGAGATAGACGAAAATTCTCAGAGTTATGCCAGTATGCATTATCAATTAGGTTTTATTTTTGATGTGCAGGAAAAACCTGAAAAATGTGATTATTATCGCCAGTCTGAACAACTGGCTAAAGGCAAATTTAGTGATGTTTATTTGAGCTCGCAACTAGGGCTTATCACTGTTTGTGATGGAGATAACCAAGATATAGGGGTTAAACTTGGGCGTTTGTTTGCCTTGCTTAAATCCTATTCTGAGGGCCGTGATTTAGAATCCATAGCGCATATTCATAATAACATTGGCTTGCTGTATGGCAATATAGGTCAGCGAACGCTTGCGGCTGAGCAGTATGAAAAAGCTTATGAAATTGGTTTAAATGTTTATGAAGAAAAAAACCAACTTGCACCATTGATCAGTTTAATTACGGCTTACACTGGCAGTGGTGATTACGAGAACGCTAACTTGATGATTGAGGAGTTGGGTAGGCGCAACTTAAAAGTGAATACACCCTTAACCAATAGTTGGTATCACTTTGCCCAAAGTCGTCAAGCTTATCGCACCGACGATTATGAGTCTTTGCGCAAGAGTTTGCGTAGTTGGAGGGTTTTCCTAGAGCAAATTTCTGACCCCACTATGCAGATGTTGTATGAGTGGTATGTTGCTGCCTTATGTTTACATGATGAAGATAGAATTTGTGTTAGTGATTTTTTACAAAAACAAAATGATCCGGCTTCAGCTATGCCAGCACGCCTGTCTAAACATTTGTATTACAATGCTTTCTTAGTGAAAGCTTATTTGTTTTTGGGGGATGTTGAAGCTGCGAAACTTAGTTTTGATGACTATTCTTCTATTTCGCTAGATAAGATTAAAAAACAACAGAACTCTGCACGTGTTCTGGGCGTGGCTAACCTGCAAAATGAGGTTATTGGCCTAGAAACGAGCTTAGCTGAATCTGAAGAGCAGCGTTTGCAGATTATTTTACTAGTGTTAATGACCACCCTAGGTTTAATCGGTGTGGGCTATTTAACTTGGGGTAGGGGGTATCTTCGTAAGTTAGCCACTGATCCTCTTACAGGGTTATCTAATGAACACTCTGTAGTCGCTAAAATTAAAAAAGTCAAAGTACCTATAGATGAAAAAGTAAACGCACTGGCGCTATTTGATGTGAGTAATTTTTCTGCTATCAATGCAGAGTATGGTTACAAGGCGGGCGAATTGGCTCTGCAACAAGTCGCTGAATGTTTAAAGCAGGTAACCAGAGAAAAAGACATTGTTGGCCGTGTTGGTGCAGATCAATTTATTGTTTGTTTAGTCAATATTGAAGATATGGTTGCCAAAGAGTTACTATCAAGAATTCAAAAAGCCCTAATCGATGTTAGCTTTAAAGTAGGTAACGGAGATAAGGTGGAGGTTCACTCCAATATGCATTTGTATAGCTCGGTCAACAGTCTTTCTGATGCCGATGATGTTTTAGCTGAAATTCGCAATGTATTGCGCAAGGCATAATATTTTTTTCACACTCAACATCTAGGGTTTTGTAGCTTCTTAACCATGAAACTGTTATTGCCCCTTAAATATTACGATGATGCTGGTCGAGTGAAGCCGGCTTTGGCTTTGTACATTTGTATCGCGTTTTTATCCAGAAGCCTGATGATATTGATTGGTTCAGTGTCGGTTCGAGAAAACAGTGACCAGTTGTTAGCACTGTTTTATCCTGAAAAACGCTATCTGTATATTTGCCTCGCCATCGCATTTCCGGCTTTTTTGGCGCTACTGCTATTAGGATTTAGAGAAAAAATTTGGCATGCTAATAGGTGTTGGATGTTTTCATGTATCAAACCATTTTTAATTTTTTCTGTACTAGCTGATTTATGCTTACATGTCATGCTGGCTAACATTGAACATTGGCAATTCTCATGGCTAATTGCCATTACATTATTAACTGATTCATTAGTTTTTTACTTTTTAATCAAAGATAAACACACTCAAATGATGTTGTTGGACTGGAAAAAATTGATCCCGATATCCCCAAAAGTAAAACCATAGGCGTCAAATGTTGGGACTTTTTGTTTACTGTATATTGTTGGCTAGTGCTTGGTCGAAATAACTTCTGACACTTATTTGACTATCATTTACTAAACGTTGGTAACAAATACCAGCAAACGCATAAGTACTGCCTGCATAATTCAATACTACATAAGGTGCGCTAGGATCGGATTCATCATAAGTCCAATTCCCCCCCACTTTACTGCGAAAAATCTCACCGACATAAGCACCGTAGATATTACAAATGGTGAATACTGCACTCTCTTCTAATGCTTGATCTTTATATCTGCCTAGCCAGCTTAAAATAACATCATCGACCACATCAATGCTTTGTTCAGAACCATCTAAGGTAATATTGAACTCTTGTTCGGTAGTGGTTATCGCGTTTTGCGAGCTGTCTATCATTAAATCTGTCAGTTCTGCCGTCGTCATTTGCATATTATGTATCTCTGAACTTTTTATAAGTCCATTGTGTTGCTTATTAGGTAATTTGTCGATTATAAATGTAAATTCGTTACAGTGGTTTGGGTATAGATGATCTGTTGACTGTTGTTTTCGTATAATCTTTATAAGTAAAAATAGGTGTTTTCATTTTTGAAGTATTCTTTTGTCTTACCATTATCAGCTCTCATTGCACTGTGTTTGTTATCTGTTTTAGTGACTTACGAGGTTATCCCTTCAGGCTTAGATCTGTTGCAAAGCCTACAAACAAATTTTGATGATTACTTTTATTTACTTATTTTGATGATTATTTTATTGGAATCTATTGTCTATGTTGGGTTTTACTTTCCTGGTCAGTTTTTTGCTGTGGTGTTGGTGGTATTATCTAAACCCGAGCCTCAAGATATACTCTTTTTAACCTTAGCAATGGTGGTTGCAGCAACATTAGGCTCATGTATTAATTATCTTTTAGGTAGAAATTTTGGCGATGAAAAGCAACATCAGCCAAATTTATCAGTAAAAAGCTTGTTGGTGGCCATGATACATATTAATTCTTTAGCATTTTTTATGTTCAGCCAAGGTGCAAATCACAAATCAGCAAAAGTAGTGCTTTGGGCCGGTTTGCTTAACTTACCCTATTATTTACTGCTTATTTGGGGGACATCGGTATTAAGTGAACAGGTTATGCAAATGGCAGAAAATACTTGGTTTTTAGTTATTGCGGTGAGTATCTGGTTGAGCATCGCCTTATTCTTAGATTTTAAAAAGTTTAAAACGACAAGTGAGAATCCCTAATCTGCTTGATTATGTTTGCTGATTAGCTTTTCTATTACCCTTGCCGCGGCAACAAATCCAAATGTGGCGGTGACCGCTACGGCCGCGCCCAAACCATTATTACAGTCTAATTTGACACTTCCATCTGTAAGGGATTTCTTAGAGCCAACACTGCCATCAGGCTGTGGGTATCGAAGTTGCTCTGTAGAGTAAACACAATCAACTCCAAAACGACGTTTTGGATTGGTGCTAAAATTATAAAATCTGCGGAGTTCTGAACGTAACTTTGCTGCTAATGGGTCTTGAATTGTTTTACTCAGATCCGTTACAGCAACTTGCGTTGGATCAATCTGTCCACCGGCTCCACCAATGGTAATGACCGGAATTTTATTGCGTTTGCAATAGGCTACCATCGCCGCCTTAGCTTTAATGCTATCGGTGGCGTCTACTACATAATCGTAGGCGTTATTCAGTAATTCTGAAACGTTATCTGGTGTCACAAAGTCTTCAATTTGACTGACTCGACATGCTGGATTAATTTGCATAATTCGCACAGCCATGGCCTCTACTTTAGCTTCACCCACCGTATTCTGTAGAGCATGGATTTGTCGGTTGGTGTTGGTGACACATATATCATCTAAATCAATCAAAGTGATATGCCCAAGAGCAGTCCTTGCCAACCCTTCGGCCACCCAAGAACCCACGCCTCCAATGCCAACCACACATACATGTGATTGCTGTAAAACTTCGGTTCCTGACACACCATAAAGGCGCTCAGTGCCGCCAAAACGTTGTTTTGTTAGTTGCTGTTGTTCCATAAACTCATATCAATAAAACCTATCCATGCAAGATTATATCAGTGGCATGACTGATAACCCAATGGAGTCGGTGAATTTTTCCGACAAATTTAATTATAATGAAATATGAATAAAGTCGGCTTCTTTGGTGTTCTTTATTGAATAACCCGCCAAGCTTTAATACTATGCAAGTATATGAGTTAGCAGCAATTTTGTTGCCTTAAAAAATTACGAATAATCAAAAAGGAATGTGTGATGAAACCTGTTGTTTTAGCTGGTGGAAGTGGTAGTCGTTTATGGCCTAAATCAAGGGCGGCATTACCTAAGCAGTTTCTAAGTTTGACCAGTGACTTGACCATGTTGCAAGACACCATTGCAAGGTTAGAAGGCTCTGATGCAGGTCAACCCATCGTCATTTGCAATGATGCCCATCGCTTTTTGGTTGCAGAACAACTTCGTCAACAAGATATTACCCATGGGGGCATATTACTTGAGCCTATGGGGCGTAATACTGCTCCTGCAATTGCTTTAGCGGCTTTGCATGCATCGTTACATGGTGAAGATCCCATTCTACTTATTTTAGCTGCAGATCATCTAATCAATGATGCCCCAGAATTTCATAAAGCCATCACTCAGGCTGAAACCTTAGCTAAGCAAGGTAAGTTAGTGACCTTCGGAATTGTGCCGGATTCGGCGCATACAGGTTATGGTTATATTAAGCGTGGTGACAAGGTCAATGGCGTCGATGTTGGCTTTGATGTGGCTAGCTTTGTTGAAAAGCCAGATTTAGTAACGGCACAACAATATGTCGATTCCGGTGAGTTTTATTGGAACAGCGGCATGTTTATGTTTAAAGCCAGTCGTTACCTGCAAGAGCTTGAAAAATATGCGCCTGATATGCTGGAAATATGCAAAAAAGCCATTGCTTCTGAATCTACTGATTTGGAATTTGTACGAGTGGATGCCGACGTATTTGTAACATGCCCTGATGATTCCATCGATTATGCCGTCATGGAAAAAACTGATTCGGCTTGTGTGGTGCCACTTGATGCTGGTTGGAGTGATGTGGGCAGTTGGTCTTCATTATGGGAAACGGCCAAGCAAAAAGACGCCAATAATAATGTAGTAATTGGTGATGCAATTCTTGATGGCGTGACTAACAGCTACATCAACTCTGAACAACGCCTTATCTCTGTAGTGGGTTTGGACAATGTCGTTGTAGTTGAAACCAAAGATGCGGTGTTAGTGGCGCACAAAGATAAAGTGCAAGACATTAAAAATGTGGTGAATCAACTCAAAGCAGAACATCGCCCCGAGTGGGAATTTCATCGCGAAGTCTTTAGACCTTGGGGCAGTTATGACTCTATTGATAACGGAGAACGTTTCCAAGTAAAACGAATCACGGTAAAACCTGGCGAAAAACTTTCTGTACAAATGCATCATCACCGAGCCGAGCATTGGATTGTGGTCTCAGGTACGGCAAAAGTTACCAATGGTGAACAGACTCTATTGTTATCAGAGAATCAGTCAACCTACATTCCAATCGGTGTGGTACATGCCTTGGAAAATCCCGGTCGTATTCCACTGGAACTTAT
>Ga0307492_10000301_pt1 | contig 21269 bp, 22 predicted proteins | sample SI3LmetaG_FD_202365 | JGI IMG/M metagenome (GOLD analysis project Ga0307492, IMG submission 202365) | Sea-ice brine microbial communities from Beaufort Sea near Barrow, Alaska, United States - SI3L | ecosystem: Environmental > Aquatic > Marine > Coastal | place: USA: Alaska | collected 2017-05-06 | reverse complement strand
GGTGAGCCGCGTACGGCCCTGAATCGCCTGGCCAACAACAGCCATTACGACTGCGAGCTGGACGCCGGTGATACGGTAATCTTCAGTTCCATCGTGATTCCCGGCAATGAACTCAGTGTCGCTCGGTTGATCGCCGCACTGGAGCGCAAACAGGTACAGGTAGTGGTCGCTAAAGGCGCGCGTAAACCGATCCATGCCTCCGGGCATCCCTGTGCTGACGAGGTCGCTGAACTGTATCGCTGGGTCCAGCCGGCGATCGCGATCCCGGTGCACGGGGAAGACGAGCACCTGCGTGCCAATGCCGCGATCGCCAAGGCGGCGCACATTCCCAGCCAGCTAGTGGGCCGCAATGGCGACCTCTATATATTGTCTGAGCGGGTGCGGATTCGGCCCCAAGCGGTCAATGCCGGGCGCATTGCCCTGAAACAGTAAGCGACCGCGTTATTGCGGTAGGCACCTGCTTTAGCCGGTCAGCGCAATACCCGACAGCGCCGCCGAACGGCTGCCAGGCAGGGGCGCATTGCCGCCGTCGTGATAGGTGTATACTAGGGAATATTTGGTTTGCCCGCTGTGGTTCGGTGCCGCACTGTGCAGCAGCTTGCAGTGGAAAAACAGCACCTCGCCAGCGGCTAAGGTCAGGTCGACCGCTTGCGCCAGCAGCGTTGCGTTCTGGGGGTGATCGGGGTCCAAAAACAGCCGGTCGTCAAACCGCTCGGCGTCCAGTTGCACCCTATGACTGCCCGGTACCACCCTGAGCGCGCCATTGTTGCTGTGTTCATTGCCGAGCGCCAACCACACGCTGACCAATTCGGGTGCCTCGAACGCCCAGTAACGAATATCCTGATGCCAGCCGGTGGCGCTGCTAAAACGCGGATTTTTGGTCATCAGGCAATTGTGGTGCACTCGATTAAGCACCACGCCGTCAGCCCCGAACAGAGCGCCTAGACATTGCACCACCGCCTTATTGGTTGCCCAAGCTTGCCAACTGCGATGCCGACCGTGGGCCCCTAGCAGGCGCCGTACCGTGTCGCCGCCCGGCGCCTGGAGCGAGTCCGGTGCACTCGGGTAGCCGGTGCTGGTTTCCAGTTCCAGGGGTTGCCGGGCCTCAGCCAGCTGTTGTTCGGCGGCCTGTTGCATACGCATCAATTGGGCGGCGTCGATAAAACCGCGCTCGGTTGCGTTCAGAATCAGATAGCCCTGAGTCTCAAAGTGAGCAATTTCATCAGGTGTAAGCGGCACGTTGGGTCCAGCAGGCAAAAGAGATGGCTCAGTTTGCATACATTAGTGAACAATGTCGAAGCCATTTACGGCTCAGAACCAGCTAGCCTGAACAGAATTGCACCGAACCGACCAAGAACCGATCTTTTAATTGCTAAATCGAATATATTTTATTAATTTAATTCGTTATTGGCGATTAAAAATCTAGACTAACCTGCGCTTTGTCATCAGCGGAGGGCCTGACTGTGAGGCAAGCTATCAAAAACCTGGCAGCTGGCGAATGCATGGCCAAGCGTTACTATCTCTAGTGTGTCAAACAGGCCCGTCGTAACCATGTTGCCATTGGCGATTGATGGCGCAACAATACACTGCCCGGTACCCGGAATTCCGTAACACCGCCGTGCGAGTGCGCAATCAGGCGGCCGTAAGCGAAATGGACGAGCAGATTGAAGAGGCGAAAGAGCATCCCGAGCTATTTAACCGGCTGTTGTTCAAGGCGGAAAAGCCCTTTGCTGCCTTAACCAAGGTTGAAAAACGCCATGGTCACCACTATCAAGACACACTGGACGGTTTTAAGTCCAAGCCTTAGCCCGACACGGCTGAAGCGGTCAACCCATACGCCTTTGGAGAAGTATATGAGCGATTTTAAAAAGTTTGAATGTATTGTCTGCGGTTTTATCTATGACGAGGCCCTGGGTTTGCCCGAGGAAGGATTGATTGCCGGTACACGCTGGGCCGATATCCCTGACGATTGGGCCTGTCCTGAATGTGGCGTCGCCAAAGAAGACTTCGAAATGGTCGAACTCTAGTAGGAAAGCTTATGAACCTGGTAATAGTGGGTACCGGTATGGCGGGTTATACGCTGGCCCGGGAAGTACGCAAAAAGGATCCAGCCGCACGCATTACGCTGATCACACGGGACAGTGGCGACTCGTACAGCAAACCGATGCTGTCCAATGCCTTGGCCGTTGGTAAGGCGCCGGAGCAGTTGATTCAGGGCCCTGCGGCCAAGATGGCGGCCCAGTTTGATCTCCATCTCATGGTCCAGACCCAGGTGCTGGCCATCGATCGTGAACGCGCCCAGGTGCGCACGGACCAGGGTTCGGTTAGCTACGATCAGCTGGTCTTGGCTTGGGGTGCTGAGCAGCTGCATCTGCCCACTGGCGGAGACGCCGCTGACAGTATCCAACGGGTCAATCACATCGACGACTACCAGCAGTTTCGCGCCAGTCTGGCCACGGCGCAACGGGTAGCCATTATTGGTCCCGGCCTGATCGGGTGTGAATTTGCCAATGATCTGCTCCATGCCAATAAGCAGGTCACGGTGATCGGGCCGGGTTCATGGCCGCTGTCGAGTCTATTACCCGAAACGGCCGGTCGCTATGTACAAGACAAGCTGGCCGCCGCCGGGGTGCAGTGGCAACTGGGTCAGACGGTGGCGCGGGTTGATCGGGCCGAGGGCGGGTATCAGCTGACGCTCTCCAATGACGAGCGGTTTGAGGTCGATCTGGTACTCAGTGCGGTCGGCCTGAAACCCAATGTTACGCTGGCCGCCGAAGCGGATCTGGAGGTCGCGCGTGGGGTCGTGGTCAATCCGCTCGGCCAAACCACGGATCCACGGATCTTCGCGTTAGGCGATTGCGCCCAATATGGCGAACGCTGGCTGCCCTATATCCTGCCGATTATGCATGCCGCGCGGGCAATGGCCGCAACCTTGACCGGCACCCCGACGGACATCGTCTTTCCCCAGATGCCGGTTGCGGTAAAAACCCCAGCGGTACCGGTCAGCTTGGTGCCCGCACCCGCGGGTGCCAGCTGGCGCTTTGTTGAGCAGGAAGACGGTTTGGTGGGCCGGGCGCAGCTCGACGATCGAATGGTTGGCTTTATACTGCTTGGGCCGCAAAAGCAGCGTCAAAGTCTGCTGCAGGAGCTCGGCTGAACGATGGCGTTTGACTACCCCAGCGTTAAGCAGCTGCACTATCTGGTGGCCCTGGTTCGCACCGGTCATTTTGGCCAGGCCGCCGGCGCTGAGCCGCTATTGGCCTTAGCCGACCGCTGGATTGCGTCGTCAGGCTCAAGCCCCCGGCCCATCGCGGCCTTGAAACTCGGCCTAATCCCGACCATTGCGCCCTTTCTATTGCCTCGCCTATTGCCGGCCGTGCATCGTTAGTCGGGCCCTGACCTGGCCGTGGCAGCTCTGTCGTTAGTCGACAATAGTTTGGTGTGGAGCGAGCTTGGTGAGCCGGGACGGCACCGAGAAGTCGCGCGGGTGATGCGCGCTAGCTGGGCCGAGCAAGGCCGGGTGAAGTATTTGGTGACGCTGAGTCGCGAGCTGTTTTTTGCCCTAAAGGGGATCGAAGCTTAGTCGTCAATGGCCGACCGTGTGCCTTGCACGGTAAGGCTGTTGCGGCCTTTGGCTTTGCTCCGGTAGAGCGCTTGGTCAGCCTGCTTGAGTAGATCGTGCATCTTAACTGTACTGGCATCACTTACTGCCAGGCCTATGCTGACCGTGACGGTGAGTGCTTCACCCTTGAGTGCAACCGAGCTGGTTGCCATGGCGTGACGAATGGCCTCGGCTAAGGCAGCGGCGCGTTGGCGACCAATGGCCGGGGCGAAGATGGCAAACTCGTCGCCACCAAAGCGGGCAAAAACATCGGTCCGACGGATATTTTCCGCAGCCACTGCGCAGAAATGGCGCAGCACCGTATCACCGACCTCGTGGCCATGTTGATCGTTGATCGCTTTTAGGTTGTCGATATCTATTATCAGTACAGCGCTGTCGTACGGGTAGTTGTTGAGCAGTTCATGCGCCCGAGCATGAAACTTACGCCGATTGCCAATGCCGGTCAATGCATCGGTAGAGGCGAGAGAATTGAGGTTATGTTCCCGCTCTTTGTCCGCGGTGACATCCTGCACCAAGGTTAGGGTCATTGGCCGGTCGTTCAGTGAAATTGCCGTGTCCTGCACCTTGGTCCAAAGTACTGGCTGGCTGGAGCGCTGATTTTTGACCAGAATGCTGTCGGTGTGGCCGACCGTTAAGGCTATCCGGTTACGTTCGATGGCCAGATTGCGGAGGTTTGCGGGAACCAGATCGAGGACCGACCCCAGCTCCAACAACTTCTCACGTGATTCGAAACCATAATAATCGTCCATGCCTTTGGAAATGTAGATGGGCTTGAAGTTGTCATGTATTTGCAGCCCCACATGACTGAGCCGCTCGAATGCGGCGAGGATGGAGCGAGCATCATCTGAGAAGTCGGAATGATTCATATTGCCAATTTGGTGATATAATATTAATACTATAGACAAAAACACCAGAATGAGCAATCCCAACGTTATCGTTAGTCGCTAGCTAGCTAGCTAGCTAGTTTGCCTGTGCGCGCGGACATTTGGCTGCCCAGGGGCTAAGTTTGGCGTCATTCAGTCCGGGTCTGGGGTTGATCGAGGGCCTCGATGATCGAGCAATACTCGGCGCTGTCGTTGCCACCGCAGCAGGCATTCGAGAGCTTATGCAGTGCGGCTAAACTCTGCGCCAGTTCGGCTATTTTTTGCTCTACTTCTATGATCTTGCGATCGGCCAAACTCTTGGCCTCGGCACAGACATGGGCCGGTAGGTCAGATCGAATCGACAGGAACAGCGCGACCTCGTCTAGACCAAAGCCAATGCCACGGGCCCGCTTGATAAAGATCGCGGTGTCCAGGTCGTCGCTGCTATAGACCCGATAATTACTGTTGGTGCGGGTCGAGGCACGCAACAGACCGCTCTTTTCGTAAAATCGTAGGGTGTGGCTCGATAAGCCCGATTTCTTTGCCAGTTCGCCAATTTTCATAGTGTCTCCTCGTCTTGGTAGCGCTCGCTCATGGGCCAGTATAAGGCCTAGACTTGAGTCGAGCCGCACGGTTTTTTCACCAGTTTGGTTAGGTATCGACTCAGTCGGCTTTTGATGGACATTCGTCGCCGAGCGGGCACAATCGAAACTCAGATTCGATTAACCGCCGACCTTAGGTCGTGCCGAGGAGCCCTATGAACCTAGTCCAATTGCAAGCCCATATCCGAGCGGTCGATACCCTGGATCGACCCGATCCCGGTTATTTCCACAAACTTATTGAAGAGGTCGGTGAGCTGGCTGAAGCCATTCGGCAGGAGAAAATTGGCCAGCCGAGCTTAAGCGAACTCAAAGGCTCAATCGCCGAAGAGTTGGTCGATGTGTTGTATTATGTCGCGGCGCTGGCCAACCTGTATCAAGTTGATCTGAGCACCAGCTTTGAATTGAAGGAACAGCTCAATAAAATTAAATACCAGCGCTGAGCGCTTGCGTAACGGCCGCCGGCAGGCTCCCAAACTTAGTCGTGGAGCGCTGCACCGAGCAGCCGTGCGACGGATTTTTTCGGGGTTTTGCACAGCCTCTGCATCAACGCAAAGGGTACCTCGGTGAGCCGGTAGGTGGTGCGAATATCCGCCAGTATGGCCAGCCAGAGCTGCGCCGTCATTTGCGAGTCGTACAGCGCGCGGTGAAAATCGCCGGTCGACTCGATGTCGCAATAGTCGACTAGGGTACCGAGCTTGTGGTTTGGGGCGGCCTGAAAGACCCGCCGCGAGACTAGTAAAGAGCAGGAGAATTGACCCGAATAGGCTCTGTTGATACGGGTTAATTCGGCATCGAGGAAGCGCTTATCGAACGCGGCATTGTGCGCCAATAGGTTGCTATCGCCGATAAACTCGGCAAAGTCAGCCATTACATCAGCGCAGGGCTGGGCATCCTTAAGCATCGCATTGCTGATGCCGGTGTAATTTTCGATAAAGGGCGCTACCCGTCGACCAGGGTTCATCAGAGCCTGGAAGTGCTCGGTGACCTGACCCTGTTCGATCCGCACAGCACCGATTTCGATCGCCCGATCGCCCTGGTCAGGCGATAAGCCTGTGGTTTCAAAGTCGAGCACGACCAATGAATCGGCGTTGGACATGGGATCCCCTTTTGTTTGATAGGCCAGCACGCCAGGTGGAGGCCGCCGTGTCGGTGAGACCGGGGAGTCTAACCGAAAGCGCACTCGATGCCAGTGCCCTTTAGTTAGAGCGCCCGGGTCCAAAGCGATAATTGAGCAGGGCAAAGAGGTTCAGGTTGAGCGCCTGCACTGTTTCGACTTCGCGCACCAGACGGCTGTCCGAGCGCCTCAAGGTCACTGAGACCAGTACTTGGGTGTTGGGGTTGAACTTGTGGATGGCAAATATATTGGCCTCGATACTTTGGTATTGGTTCTCTGCCAAGTCTTGCGCGATACCGAGTTGCTGTTGACTGAAGGCCCTATTGTCCTGCACCCAAGCCAGGGTGCCAATAACGGTGAGACGCCAGTTTTTGCGGATCAACAGCGGTGCGCCGAGGGATATTTTGTCACTGAGCTCGCCGCTGCGGTCCGCAAAGCCGGTCGACCGCTGGTAGCCTAGAGGGCCGAGCGTGGCGCCAAAACGTCCGGCCATGCCGTCACTGTATTGCACCGCCGCTTTAACGCCATAGCGAAACCAGCCGCGTTGCCCGCCGACACTCAGGTTACTGCTCGGAAAACCGACAGTAAATTGGGTATCGAGGACAGCAGACTCCTTGGCGCGCCAGCGTACCCCATCGACGCCCAGGCCAAATTGCTGCCATTGATAGCGCAGGCTGGGTAACAGCATCCATTGTTTGGCGTCAGTCTGCAGGCTTGGGAAAAAGGGCTTCTCGACCAGATCGGCGGTCAGATCGGACGACACCATGCCCAGCCCAAGACTGAGACCGGTATCGTCGTAGGCGTTAGCAAAGTGGGCTGTTAATGAGGTGGCTAAGGCCAGGGTGAGTAAACACAGGCGGTTCAACGCGGTCGCTCCGAAACTTAAGTGTGATGGATACGCTACGGCATGGCCTATTGGATCTGTGCCGGGGGCTCTTTGTCGGGCCGGTTGGCCCGAGCAACGGGTTAGGCGCCCTTTTCGGCCGTCGGTACGCCGGCGGGCAGTTGCAACCAGTCCTGCTTCTCACTGATCCAAATATGGGCGGAGGGCTTGAGCATCCGGGTATCGTCCAGGTTAGTCGCTTTTAATTTAAGGTTGTCCGGTTCGGCCGGATTGACATGGTAAATGCGGTTGCCGCAGGTCGGGCAAAACTTGGCATTGTTGGTGTTGCCGCTGTCACAGGTGCGGCTCCAATCGCTCATGTTACCGTGAAACACCAGGGCGCTTGCCGGCACGATCGCGGTAATGCTGAAGGCACTGCCCGACAACTTCTGGCATTGCCGACAGTGACAGGCGACGACCTTTAAGGGCGCCGAGAGCAGTTCATAGGTCACGCCGCCACACTGGCAGGCGCCCTGGATCGGATAGGTTAGGTCAGTCATATTGCGCTCCATCTTGTTTGGGTTGGCTAAGTGTATGATTTGTTGGACTAAACGCCTAGGTGTCGCGAGCAGTGGCCACACTTTAGCGCTTTCTAGTCGTTCAGTAAAACTGAACAGAGTCGTCAGATTGTTTTGCTTTTATGACTATGGGCTGGTCCTATTGGCCGTTTCGGCCCGCCCAGGCGCGGCCGAGGAGCCATTTGCTGGGCCGCGCATAGGTTGGGGGCACCTAAGGGGTTAAGAGGATTTCCCGGGCGCCACGGGGGTCGGGGTCAAATTCGAAAGCGTTGGGGGTCAAGCCGGTAGCACCGGTTAGCGACGCGACCAGATGGCGATGAAATCGACTGCTGCTGGCATCGGCCAAATAGTCGGCGACCGGCATCCACACCGCCGCTTCAATTTCGGCGGTGTCCTGTATTTCAATAGTGGTGCTCAGGGCTGTCAGTCGACACACCAGATAGAGGTTGCCCTTGTTGAACCGATGGGGGTACTTGCCGATCAGACCGACTAGGGTGGTAAAGCGCGCCCGAATGCCGGTTTCTTCCATTACTTCGCGTTCCGCGGCGCGCTGAATCGGTTCACCCATATCGACATAGCCGCCCGGCAATTTAAAGCCCTGAGCACGCATCATTCGATCTCGAATTAATAGCACCTCACCGGCCTCGTTTAACACCAGGCCCCCCACGCCAATGGTGTGGGTCGGTGCAAAAGGTGCATAGGCGTCGGGCTGAATACGCAGCACCAGGGTCAATTCCTGCTCGTGGCAGAGATGAAAGACAAAGCCTTGCTCGGTAAAACAGGCGATTAGATGGGCCTGATAGATCGGCACGGTAAGCCAGGCCAGCTGCTTACCGGCTGAGGTTAGCCGGCGCACCAGTTGTACCACATCGTCGGGACACACCTTTACGTGGGTCAGCCTGACCTGGGCACCATTAAAAAGATCGTACTGAATATCAAAGGGTTCCATCGAACAGGTGCCTTAGCAGAAGATGGCTGAAGTGTGCCTCTATTGGCTGCGGATCGAAACCCTGTTCAAGCGCCCAACGTTGAAGCTCATCCCGCCAAGGCCGATCGAAACCGGATAAAAAGCAAGCTCTGGCCGCCGGATATCGGCCGCCTTCGCCGATCACCAGGCAGTACAGACCCAGAGCGGCCGGGGTAAAGCAGTGCTGGTCGAGCTGGCGCGCGAGCGCCGGCAGGGTCGAGGCCGCCAGCAGGGGTGCCGGCTGGTCGCGCAGCCATACCTCAAGCACATAGGTTAGCAGGGCGGCCTTGTCGGGAAAGTGATTGTAGACGGTGGGTTTGGACACGCCCGCGCTTTTAACCACCATATCTACGGAGCTGCCTTTAAGGCCAAAGTCCAGAAAGAGCGGCAGGGCGGCGCGGGCGATCTGGTCTTTCTTTGAATTCTGGGCCATAAATATTGCTTGATTGTGTAATTATCTTGGTGCAAACTTTACTAAACCGTTTAGTTAATGTCACGCGCTTAAAGTAAATTGGGGCGGTTAGATTCGCGCCAGCCTAAACGACTTATTGATATTAGCTTCAACTGAGGATTCATCATGATACGCAGCAACAATGGCTTTTTCGGCGAATTCGGCGGCCGCTACGTGCCCGAAATTCTACTCCCGGCACTGCAGGAGCTGGAAACCATGTTCTTTGAACTGCGTGAAGAGCCCTCTTTTTGGCAGGAATACCTCACCCTAACCCAGGAATTCAGTGGCCGTCCGACCCCCCTGACACCGTTGCGGCGCTTGTCGGCACAGTTGGGCGGCGCCCAGTTGTGGCTCAAGCGCGAAGACCTGAACCATTCAGGGGCGCATAAGATGAACAATGTGCTCGGTCAGGGCCTGTTGGTGCAGCGGATGGGCAAAAAGCGGGTGATCGCCGAAACCGGCGCTGGCCAGCATGGCCTGGCGACCGCCATCATGGCCGCGCGTCTGGGCCTGGATGCGACCATCTATATGGGTGCCGACGACATTGAGCGGCAATACTCGAACGTCTTTTGGATGCGTCAGCTCGGAGCCACCGTGATCGGCGTCGAAACCGGTGCCCGTACCCTTAAGGAGGCACTCGATGAGGCCTTACGCGATTGGGCCGCCAGCGTGGAAACTACCCATTACGTGCTCGGCACCGCCTGTGGCCCAGCACCCTTCCCGGAGATGGTCAGCTACTTCCAGAGTGTTATCTCACAGGAGATGAGGGCTCAATCCTTAACCCAAATTGGCCGGCTACCGGATGAGGTTGTCGCCTGCGTCGGCGGTGGCTCTAACGCCATGGGTGCGTTTGCGGCCTTCCTCGATGATCCTGAGGTGGACCTGGTCGGTGTCGAAGCGGGCGGTATCAGCTTGGCACCGGGTGAACATTCGGTGCGTCTACTGCCCAATACCGGCGAGACCGGTATCGCGCAAGGCTACAAGACCCTATTTCTGCAAAACGAAGATGGCCAGCTCGGTGAAACCCACTCCATTGCCGCCGGCCTGGACTATGTCGGCGTGTCACCGATCCTGGCGCACCTGACGCAGACGGGCCGTGTTATTCCGGAGCGTGCGCTCGATACCGAAGTGACCGACGCCTTTAAGTTGTTGATGAAAAACGAAGGCATTATTCCCGCGTTGGAATCATCTCATGCCCTTGCCGGTGGCTTTAAGCGGGCTAAGAATATGCGCCCCGATCAGCATGTGATCATCAATCTGAGCGGTCGCGGTGATAAAGATATTTTCAACATAGCGCGGGCTTTTCCACAACCGGAGTGGTCTGATTTTTTAGAGCGGGAGTCGGTCCGTGCGAAAGAACTCTTTACCGCCAGCCAAGGAGAAAAATAATGCTGCCGATTCAACATTCGAAGTTGCAGGTCATGTCCCATGCCGTGGTGGGTTTTCCAAATCTGGCCGAAAATGAAATCGCGATTGCCGGCCTGGTGCAGTCCGGGGTGAAGCTGATCGAACTGCAAGTGCCGTTCAGCGACCCGGTTGCCGACGGCCATACCCTGGTGAATGCCTGTTACGACGCCCTAAAGCAGGGCGGCTCGGTGCGTGCGACCCTGGCCTTGGCCAAAACGGTTAGCACCCGTCACCCCGAGGCGACCTTTGTGCTGATGAGTTACCTCAACCCGCTCTATCGTTACGGTTTGGAAAAGGTCTTTGAGGACGCCGCAGCTGCCGGCTTTAAGGCGATGATTATTCCTGACATGCCGGTGGAAGAGCTTGAGCCCTGGTTACCCAAATTGGACGCGTTGGGCTTAGCGCCAATACTGATGGTCACCCCCAATACCGCCGAAGCCCGGATCGCCAAGATAGCCAAAGCGGCGCGGGGGATGATATATGTCGTCTCACGCATGGGCGTGACCGGCAAGCAAACACAGTGGGACGAGGCGTTTAAACAATATGTCGCGCGCATCCGCCAGCATACCGATTTGCCGCTGGCGATTGGCTTTGGTGTGCGTGCCGCGGACGATCTCAAAGCCCTGACCGGAGTCGCCGAGGTGGCTGCCTTTTGCTCGAAGTACATCGAATGGCAGCGTCATGAAGGGAGCGTCGTGGCCGCCGAAAAGATGGCCGCGCTCTTGGTTGAATCCGGTTTAGTCGACTGATAATAAAGTGCTTTGGCCGATTACTGCCCGCAGTCCGGGTTAGTCGGCCAAGCAACGTCATAGTAATTTACCTGCTTTACTCCCCCCCCCCCAGTCTTTTTTAAGTACATAACTTTAGTTTATTTATCGCCAAAATGGCTCCGATTATTGGTTTTTTCTGCACCACTGGTCTACCTTTTAAAAGTAGTAAATTTCATTACCTAGCCAAAAGGTAACCATCACTAACGTGTGCAGCCTTATAAAAATAACGGCTAAAAGAAGTGTGTCTTAATTTTGAATATCGATCGATCGTACTGACTGGGCAAGTCCTCACCTACTCCCCTTCGATACGCTCAGGTTATACCAAAATTCTATTGAACCGCACTACCCGGGTAACGCCCGATGGTGTTTTCTATCTCTATTAAAGGGCTTCGAGGAGGAGTTATGGCTAAAAATACCACGGGTAGCGTTGCGCCAAAAGAGCGTATCAATATTTCGTATCGTCCGGCAAACGGTGCATCGACTGAGCGTGTCGAGTTGCCGTTCAAGATGATGGTACTGGGCAAGTTCTCAACGGAAGATAATGACAGTCCGTTAAGCGATCGATCGCCCATTAACATCAATAAGGCCAATTTTGACGAAGTGATCGAGAAGATTGGGATCAATCTGAGCTTCAGTATCACCAATCACCTGACCGACGGCGGCGAAAATATCGACGTAAACCTTCCGATTCGTGCAGTTAGGGACTTTGAGCCCGACTCGATCCTTGATGCGATTCCGGAGTTGCGTAAAACCATAGAAGCCCGTAACGCACTTAAGGCCCTAAAAGGACCAATAGGCAACGTGCCGGGTCTGCGCAAGACGCTCAAGCTAATGCTTGAGAATCCCGATAAGCGCGATCAGTTGAAAAACGAATTGGGCCTCTAAGGCGGAACCAAAATATTCGACGCTGCCTGGTCGGCGTCTGCGATTCATGTAATTAGATAAGAAACAGAGGGTTTTGCGATGAGTGAGCAAGCTCAATCACTACTAGATGAGGTCATGTCACAGACCCGTCTAGAAGAGCACAGCGATGGCTTTGATCTGGCCAAGGCCGGTGTGCAACGGCTGTTGTCGGGCATGTTGGCGAAAGATGACGAGATGGTCGTCAAGGTCGATAAAAAGGCCGTAGACGATATGATTGCTGAATTGGACGCCCGTCTGAGTCGACAAATGGATGCTATCTTGCATCATCCAGAATTTCAAAAAAGTGAACGCAGCTGGCGCGGATTGCAGTTTCTGGTCAATCGCACCAACTTTGATGAAAATATCAAGATAGAGTTGCTCGATGTCACGCTCGATGAACTCAAAGAAGACTTCGAAGATGCCCCCAAGCTGAGTCAATCGGCTTTCTACAGCATCGTTTACACCCAGGAATACGGTCAGTTTGGCGGTGAGCCCGTCGGAGTGGTTTTGGGTGACTATAACTTCGGTTATGGTGCCGCAGATGTCGAATTTCTCAAGCAAATGGCAGACCTGAGTTCGGTTACCCATGCACCCTTTATTACTGCCGCGGCCCCATCGATGTTCGGCTTGAAAGATTTTTCCGAACTGGCCAGCCTGTCGGAAGTTGAGTCGATCTTTGACGGTCCGCAATATAAGGCCTGGCAGGGTCTGCGCGAGCACGATACCTCGCGTAGCCTGGGTGTTGTGTTGCCTAACTTCATGAGTCGAGTGCAGTACGGCGTTAACAAACCGGTCAAAACCTTCGAGTACGCCGAAACCGTGCAGGGTAAGAATGATTACCTCTGGTCGAATGCGATCTATGCCTATGGTACGCGCCTGACGGAAAGTTTTGCCAGCTACCGTTGGTGTCCGAATATTATTGGCCCCCAGTCTGGTGGTGCGATCCTTAATATGCCGGTCAATGCGGTCGAGCGTGACGGCGCTCAGGGTCTCGATGGACCGGTTGAGACGGTGATTTCCGACCGTAAAGAAATGGAACTGTCTGAGCTGGGCTTTATCTCTCTGTCCCTACGTAAGGGCTCCGATAACGCCACCTTCTTCTCATCCAATTCGGTCCAGCGTCCTAAGATATTTGGCTCCGATCCGGAAGAGAAGTCCATGGAACTCAACTATCGCCTCGGTACCCAGCTGCCCTATTTGTTTATCGTCAACCGTCTGGCGCACTACATCAAGGTTCTGCAGCGTGAAAACCTGGGATCGTGGAAAAGCCGTGCCGATTTGGAAAGCGAATTGAACAAGTGGATTCGTCAATACATCGCCGATCAGGAAAACCCATCACCGGCAACGCGCAGCCAACGTCCGTTACGCAAGGCGCAGATTATCGTTACCGAAGTGGAAGGCGAAGTCGGCTGGTATGAAGTAGGTCTGGAAGTCACGCCGCACTTTAAGTTCATGGGCGCAAACTTCACCCTGTCCCTGACCGGTGTATTGGAACGAGCCTAGTGTTTCAAGGCCTAGTCTTTCAAGGCCTAGTGTTGCACAACCGTGGGTAGGTAGAGGGTACAAATCGATCCGCGCTGTTGCTTGCCCAAGAGGCGCTGGCGACACCGTTGGTTTTTAGGTTGATCACTAAAAACGTATTAAGGGAAACATCATGGCTACAGATATTTTTATGAGTATTGAAACCGAAGAAGGCGATTCCATCACCGAAGGTGCCTGCACCAAAGAAAGCATCGGTGCCTACTTCAAATCCGAACACGAAGACGAAATCTATGTTGTGGGTTTTGCGCAAAAGGGCAGCATCGCAACCGATCGACTCAGTGGCCAGATCACCTCGTCACGTCGGCATGAATACCTGCGCATCACCAAATTGATCGATAAGTCATCACCGCTGTTGTACCAACTTTTAGCCGAGCCCAAAGGCCTAACCTGCAGCATTATGTTTTTCCGCAGCGCTGATACCGGTAGCGATGGCCAGCCAGTCCATTACTACTCAATTGAACTGGAAGGTGCCAAGGTGGTAGAGATTGAAACCATTTCGCCCAACATGCTCGATCCCCGCTTCGATGACATGATGCCGTATGAAGAAGTTAAGTTTACCTTCAACAGCATTACCTGGAATCACGAGACCGCGTCGAGTACCTCAACTGATAATTGGTCTGGTGAATAAGGGCGTATTATCTTGCAGGGCAGTTCGGTTAAAGCAGAACGCTGGCGCAGAGGCAGTCTGGTGGTAGTGCTATCTCTGCTGGTCACCGGCTGTGCGCTGTTTAAAAAAGCGTCGGAGCCTCAAGCCTGGCGCGGGTCGATCGAGACCTATTCACCGGGTGCCGAGGTGATGCCCGCCGCGCCGAGGGTCGATTCGGTCCCGGTTGGCAGCAACGCTTTGCCCTTAGGCTTAACCGGTGCAAATCCTGCCGGTGGGGGTGAAGGGATGGTTAAAAAGTTGTTAAGCAAGGCCTTGCCCGGGGTCGAATTGCCGGTCACCAGCGAAGTACCAACGCAAAACCTGACGGCTGCGGAGCAGGCGAGTCAGGCGAGTCAGGACAGCACGGGCTGGATGTGGAATGACCGAGCGCGCAAGTGGACCCTGACGGCAAGTAAGGTGCCCGAAACCCAGACGTGGCTGTATGAAACCGAAGCCATTCTGATGCGCATTTCAGCCCAAGACGAGCTTAATGTCTTCGAAGGGGTTAGTCACGCGACGCTGGTCAAGGTGATTCAGCTTGATAATCCCAAAACCTTCAATCGCTTGCGCCAAGATCCCTTTGGGTTGGCCGATATGCTCACCCAGGCGGCACTTGATCCCAGTTTTCTAGCCGAGCAGCAAGCCTACCTGATGCCGAGTGGCAGTATTACGCTGACCCTCGATCGTGAACAGGGCGTGCGTTATATCGGCATATTGGCCGGCTACTATCGGCTTGGTGAATATAAAAGGGTGTCCCGATTGATCCGCATTCCGGCGGTCTCTGAATCATTGGAGACCGGACTGCTAACGCGCTTGTGGCCACTGAGTAAAGAGGTGGTGGTGCAACGTCCGGCCCGATTGAAGATCTGGTTGGACGCCGGTGAGCAACAAATAGATTCGGTGGCCATTCAGGTAAATTGACCTTTGGCCGGGCCATTGAGTAACGAACTAACAGCTTTATCAGCCAATGGTCGCCGAACGTGGTCATTGAGAGGAAACCGAGCCAAATTATGCATAAACCAATTTACTGGCATCATGGCCTGTTTTTGCAGCCGCAACATTTTCAGTATCAGGATCAGGCCTTACACGCCACCATCGATAAGGTCTGGAAAACCCTTGCCGGTGATAGTTGGGGAGTGCTCAGTGTCAGGCTCGACGGCAATCTGCTGGTCGAAAACATCGTCCAGGTGCAGGCGGCGGAGCTGGTCTTTCAGGACGGTACTTGGGTGCAGGTGCCCGATACCGGCAGTGTTACGCCACTGGTCCTAACCAGCGAAGCCTTCGGTAGTGATTCCGAACTGATCGTCTACCTGGCCCTGCCTAAGCATCGATTGAATCTCAAGGCTCTAGGGCAGCGCTATCTCGAAGCGGAGAGCCCAGTGGCAATGCCCGACCGGTATCAGGGCGGTGACCCGATCGATATTCCGGTTCTGACCCACAGCTTGCGCATTGCCCTGAAGTACCATCAACAGTCATCTGGTACGGCCGATGAAGTCCGCTACCTGCAGCCCGAGGAGCAGGCGATCGCGATCGCCCGCTTGGTCTGGCGCAACGACCGGATTGAGCAGGACGCTGACTTTATCCCGCCCAGCCTTGCAATTGCCGGGGTACCGGCACTGAAAAACTTGCTCGGCAGCTTACTCAAAGAGTTGCTCGACCGATGTCGTCAACTGGAAGACTACAAGGGCGGTCTGGAGAATGGCGAATTCAGCAGTCGCATTTTCCGCTTTCGCCTCGCCTTGCAGACCCTGAGTCGTTACACGGCGCAGCTTGATCACCTCGGGGCATCGAGGCGAGCGACCCCCGATGACCTTTACCTGTGCCTCAAACAGCTGTTGGCAGAGGTCAGTGTCTTTACCTCTCGAAGCGATGTGCTCGGTCAGCGTGGCGGTGAGTCCGGTACACTGAACTATGAACACAGCAAGGCCGATCGCTCCTTTAAACAATTGAAAGAGCGCCTGCTCGAAACCCTCAATGAATTGTCGGTGCGGCCGGAGCGGCTGGTCCGTCTGGCGGCCGTTGGCGAGGATCGCCTGCAAGCCGCTTTGCCGAGCGATTTTGCCAAGAATCTGCAGCGCGTCTTTATGATTGTGCGCAGCGACGCACCGGTCAGCGACTGGCGCGATGACCTGCTGGAGTTTGCCAAGCTGGCACCGGCCAATCTGCTGCCCACCCTACTTGATAAGGCCATTCCCGGGATTGAGATCGTTGCCGAGCCGGGCCGTCCAGAGGGGCTGCCGCAACGGCCTAACTCCTGGTATTTCCGACTGAACCTGGACAGCGCCGGGGATTTGCTGCAGGCCATTAAGCAAGGCGAAGATCTTGTCCTCTATTGGCGCGACCGCCCGGATGATATTTCGGTCGAATTGGTTCAACTCAAAGGATAATCCTATGCATTTGGTCGATTGTTTCGTCGACGTGTTCACCTTTGTCCGGCAGTTGACCACTGCAGATAAGGAAGCCATGTCCGACACCAGAGTGCGTCAGCGGCTCGATGAGTTGCTGGCCACCAAGGCTCACCTGGCCCAGGAGGGCGGCTATCAGAGCCACCATTATGACGACGCCAAATTTGCCGTCATCGCTTGGGTCGATGAGAAAATCATTGGCTCGGACTTGCCCATTAAGGATCAATGGCGCAGCGAGCTGGCGCAGAAGCACTATTTCAATACCGTCAAGGGCGGACAGATTTTCTTTACTAAGCTGAGCGCACTGGACCAGTTTGATGCCTTCGAAATGGATGTAAGGGAGGTGTTTTTCTATTGTCTGGCCTTTGGTTTTCACGGTAAATATTACACCGAAGCCGGGGTCCAGGAGTTGGCCGCAATTCGTAAGGCTAACTACCAGTTGCTGATGCAGAATCAGGGCGTAGTCGATACCAAGGCGATGTGGTTTAGCCAATATCCAATAGCCGAGGGCGATGCCGCAGCAGCTGCTAAGCCGCAAGGTTTGGCGTTGATGTACGGTGTCCCACTGCTGATTGTGACGGTATTGATTGCCTGGATGCGCGTCGATCTACTGGGCTTGATAGAGAGTTTGATTAAAGCGCTGTAAGCCAATAATGTTCGTTGTAAGCCAATAATGTTCGTTGTAAAGGGTCTGCTGTGGCAGCTTTTTGACCGCTAAACAGAATAAAAAAACAGGATACAAACTCCATGAGAATGGTGCTGAAAATATTTTACTTGATCCTGATATGGGGTGTTATTACCGCCATCTGTCTAGGTGCCAGTTACGTTATCAATGGCGAGGATCTGCAACCGGGCTTCGGTTGGGCCGGCATTATTTTTGCGATCTGGCTGACCTGGCGAGTTTTACGCTGGCTGTATATTCGCTACAAGGCACGCACTCGTGCCATGCACCTCGCCAATTTCGAGCCTGCCGCGGCTCAGACCGACAACGGGTTCTGGCAGAACCTAAGCGAACGTTGGGTCAAGCCTGGCGTCGACCAGCGCATGAACGCCGTGTTGCGGTTTTTGTCTGGCAGCGCGCTAGCGCGTAACCAGAACCCCAAATATGCTCTGCCCTGGTTTATCCTTGTTGGCACACCAGCGGCTGATATCCAGGCTACCTTGGCATCGGCTAATGTTGGCAAGCCCAGTGTGGAGCAAATCGACTTTAACAGTCCTGATTTCGAAACCCGCTGGTGGTTGACCAATCAGGCCGTGATGATTTCAGCTTCGCCGTCGTTGCTCAGTAGTGCGCCCAAGCTCGACGAGTGGCTGCGAGTGTTGACGCTGTTGCGCAGCAAACGCCCAGCCAACCCGGTGAACGGCTTTGTGGTGGCGCTGTCGATCAATGAATTGATGAACAGCTCGACCGATGAGTTGGCCGAGCTGGGTCAGCTGTATCGCAAGCGGATCGACGAGGCAATGAACCTGACCGGGGTCAAGATGCCGGTATACCTGCAGTTGACCGGGGCGGAGCAGTTGCCGGGCATGGAAGTATTGATTGGCCTGATGAGCGAAGCAGAACGGGATCAGTTTTTCGGTGTCTTGAATCGCGATCGCATCGCCAGTGACGAGTTTGTTGAGCACTTCATCAGTGTTGTGACGGAGACGATTCAGAACCGCTCCCTGACCTATCTGCTGCAACATGAGTCGGCACACAGCCTGATCGAATTGCCGTCAACATTGCGCGGTTACTCAAGTAAGTTGTCCGCCTTCGTTAATGGCTGTTTCCAAGTTAGCTCGTTCCAAAACACCCCGGAAATTCGCGCTATCAACTTGACCGCACAGATTAGGACGGCAGAGGGTTATACCAAGCCGGCTTTTGTTAAGATCTTTGTCGAGCAGATTCTGGCCGCGGAAAATCGCCTGGCCGGCATTTTGCCCGAGGCGGAACAGCGTAAACGGCAGATGCGCAACAGTCTGTTTGGCGGCTACCTGGCCGTATTGGCCCTACTGCTCGCACTGCTCAGCTATAGCTATTACAGCAACCGAAATTTTGTTGGCCAGCTCAACGAGCAATATGCCGGCACTCTGGTTGAACGCCAAGATACGTTCTTGAACATCGAAATCTTCTATCGTATGCAGACGGTGATTAATGCTCTAGATGGCCGCGTCTGGCTACCCTGGATCACCGACAATCGCTTCATAGCGGCGGTTAAACTGGATTTTGTCAGTCGCAGCGACGCGGCGCTATTGAATAAGTTGGAAAATGATCTGAAGATCCAGGCGACCACAGAGTTACTGGTCGGTCGGGACGTAAAGCTGATGGCTCAGTTCGTCAATAGCCTAATCGATCAGATCAATTGGCTCGAAGCCTACACCAGTGGCGTACGTGGAGATAGCTTAACGGAGCTGCCCCCGCCCTATTCACTCGAGTTCCCGACCCTGCCCGACTATGTCGATCAAGCCCAGATGGATCGTCTCAATTCCGTCTATCGAGCGTATCTGGACTGGAGTGCCGATGGCGAATTGGTCACCCGAGCGCTAGATGCCAAGCGAGAGATGCTGGAGCAGATATTGGTCGAGTTTCCCGGCCAGTTCTCGTGGATGATTGAATGGGCCAATAAGGTGGCCTATGGGGACCGGATTCAGCTTAAAGACTATTGGCGCGGAGGGGCAACCCTGATAAAAAAGCATGAGGTCCCGGGCGCCTATACTGTCAGTGGCAAAGCCGCTATTGACGCGCTCCTGGACAGCATGGAACAAATCAGTGGCCTGGGTTTCGATGATCTGGGTGAGCGCATCGACTTACCGGACGATGCACCGGAATACCTAGTTGAATTGCGCTTGTTTCGCGATGACTATTACAACGACTATATTAAACAGTGGCAAGATTTCCTGGTCAACTTTGGCGATGGCGCTCAGGTGCTGGCCAATCAGGATGACTGGCAGGCGTTCGTCGAAAACTTGCGCAATGCCAAGAATCCGTTCTTTCTGGTGCTAACCGAAGCCAATAATCAACTGATTGACTTCATCGGCACCGAGCGCGAGCCGGACTGGTTGTATCTGATCGACTACTACAACCAGGTACTGGCTCTACTCGGGCAAACCGCACCCGGTGGTGGTGCCAACAATAAGGCCGCGACCAAAACCGCGATCAAGCTGATTAGCAAGTTGGGTAAAGGCGGCAAGGCCGTCGCCAAGTTGGCCAAAACGGTGCAGAAGACGCAGAAAAAAATGGCCGGCGGGGGTGGCAGTGGGCCCTCACCGAGTGAGATGCAATTGGCCATGGCCGATGTGTCCGATTTGGTCTTACTCTATCAGCAGGGTCTGAGTGACATAGTTGCCAACTCCTCGAAACGACTGGTCTCCCTAGCCGCGATGCGGGAAAACTTTCTCGCGCCGCGTAATCCCGGTGGCGGTACTACCGCCTACGCTCAGGCTTGGAAAGCGGTGTCCGCTATTGAAACGCAGTTGGGTCGAGAAAAGGCCAGTACAGCGGCCTTTTGGCAGATCTTTAAAGGCTCGGTTGTCGCCAGTCAACGCTTTTTGATGCAGGAGGCGACCTGTGCTGTGCAGCAGCAGTGGCAGAATCAATATATCGCCAACCTAGACGGTGTGCCGTTGTCCAGTGTGCCCAATTTGGCCTATGTCGAGGAGGGTCTGCTCTGGACGTTCCACGATGCGGTACTGGCGCCCTTTGTAAAAAAAGGCAATGGCGTATTCAGTGCGAAAAAGCTTGAAGGAGCGGCCTTGGCGCTGACACCCAAGCTGTACCAGTATCTCAATAATGGCTCGGCCTATCGGTTTAACAATCAACCCTTTTATCAGGTCTTTATCGATGCCAAGCCGATATCGGTCAACCTCGAAGCGACCGTGTTACCGCATGAGAGCAGTCTGACCCTAGTCTGTCCTGAGCGAGAGTATCAGTTGCGCAATAATAACTTCCCGGTCAGTCAGATGATGCAGTGGAACGATAGCTGTCAGAGTTTTGAATTGAGCATCGCAGTGGGTCGTTATGTGATTAAAAAACAATACCCAGGCGCGCTCGGTTTTGCCCGCTTCGTGCAGGAGTTTAAAGATGGCACAACGCGCCTACCTGCGGCGCAATTCCCGGAATTTGAAGATCGCTTGACCGCCTTGGGTATTGGTTATTTTGACCTTAGTTTTCGCTTTAATAAGCACATGCCGATGCTCAATCGCTTGGCCACCAGCGAACTGGCAACTCCACCGATTGTCGCCGATTGTTGGGATCTGAGCACCACGACCCTGGCTATGGAGCTGTAACGCATGGCCTTAACCCGATTGTTTAAAAGTGCCAACGCACCGACCGGAATGGCCGCGGTGCGCGCCTTGGTGGTGGGCCAATTCGGTCGCCGGCCCTGGCAAAAAATGGATATCGACAGCACCAATTTTGATCAGGTCATCGAACGGATGTCACCGCAGCTGGACCTGCGCCTAGTCAATGGGGATCGAGTTGAACTGACATTCAGCCGTCTGACCGATTTTCAGCCGACTCATTTGGTCGAATGCAGTGCCTACTTTATTGCCCTGGGCGCGGCGATGCAGACTCTTCGTCAACGCGCCTATGGCGGGC
>Ga0307492_10000300_pt1 | contig 21284 bp, 17 predicted proteins | sample SI3LmetaG_FD_202365 | JGI IMG/M metagenome (GOLD analysis project Ga0307492, IMG submission 202365) | Sea-ice brine microbial communities from Beaufort Sea near Barrow, Alaska, United States - SI3L | ecosystem: Environmental > Aquatic > Marine > Coastal | place: USA: Alaska | collected 2017-05-06 | reverse complement strand
AATACTTTCTGTCTTTAAGTGCTTTTAATGTGTGTAGTATTTTTTCTTTAGTTCTAGTAGTTGTTATTTGAACTATTTCTTTCGCATCATGATCTATAAGGTCAATAAAAGGAGCATTAAATTCACCAAAGTTAGCATTTACAAACTTCTTGCCATAAAGAGAATTAAAAACATCTTTAAAGTAGTTTTCGCCATGAATATTCAAAGATTGATCATTTATTACTTGATGATGTTCTATGTCTAACCGAGTAATTGCCAATACCCGACTTATAACATCAAATGCTTTTTTCCTGTCATACACCATACTACTAAATTCCCTTTAAACCACTGTACATATACACATACATCAATAATACACCAATTGCTATTAATTTTCACTACAAATGCTCAGTTACTTATAATAAAGTCCCTTCTTCATATTGCAGGGATTGTGAGTAAGCAAAACAACCAAATAAACCACCTATAGCTAGGTATGGGATGGGATTGCCTCCTCTGTACAAAGCATAAATACCAGCAATTGAAGCAGCAGTTATGCTCCATCTAAGCTGAGGACTTTTTTTGTTGCCTGTTAAGATATAATTGGCGATATGCTGACAATTTCTATCGCTTAAGCTGTATTCAGTATTGCCAGACATCAACTCTTTAATTCGAGCAGATAATGTCAATGGATCCACATTTTCTGCTTTTACGATCTTAATACTCTTACCTGCGCTGAACTGTTTAATGCTAACGACCGAGATTCCAGTCTCAGGGATGGTATGTATAACTTTCCCAAATCCAAGGTAGATACCAACATGTTCAACAATACCTTTGCTTCTAAATAGCAAAGAACCCATTTTTAAGTTATTATTCATTTATAGTTTCTTCCAATTAATATAGATATTACGCATATACGTTAAACGTATTAAGATGCGTTGTAAAGTGTTTTATGAATAATAATCAAACAACTTACTCTGCGGTATTAGGTTCAATAGTAGCCAACAACCGTAAAGCACAAAGTAAAGAACAATCGGGCATAGCTACGATACTGGGTATTACGCAGGCATCTTACAGTCGCTTGGAAAGTGGAAAGTCATCGATGACGACAGATCAAATATTCCTAGTATCAAAGGCACTGGGAATTTTTCCTTCTGAATTATTACTGCAAGTAGAAAACTCTGTTCGGGCTCTAGAATCCAGCGGATACAAAGTCATTCCACAGCTTCGTGGTAGTCAAGGCGCAGATGCAGGAAAGGTGGTTGTTGGTGCAGCTTTAGGGGCATTGCTTATGGGAATATTATCAAAGCGGTAGATAATACTAACTACCCCCATGCACTAATGACACACATATAATATTTCAAACAAAATCAGCAACTTGTTATCGTCATCAATTACGACACAAAAGAAAAAGGCTACGGTATTTCGTAGCCTTTGTTGTATTTATGCGTATAAGCGTTTTTCCAATTTGCCTATTTGGTTAGGATCAAACAATGGTTCATATTCAAACTCGGGAAAACCGCGCAACAGCAGCCGTAGTAATTTAAGTGATTTTTCAGTCACTGGCACCACACCTTCAACAAATATAGCACTTACTGCACTACGTACTTCCCCAGCTGTGGTATCGTAGCCATAGAAGCTTAACCACTCGGCAAGTTCTTTACGCTCTAGACTGGTGCTATCTAAACTGCAACAATCCTGAACAAAGGCACGTATGAATAGTCTACGTAAGACGCCATCACTACCTTCACCGACTTTCTGACCATCTTCGGTTTTAAGAACCTTGCCATCATCACCTTTCAAAAACTGATAACGGATACCTGTAGGCAATGTTAGCCGTGTTGTAAGCCAGTAATCTTCCCAGCTTGACCAATCTGTCAGTCGTTTTAAACAGTTGTTAATACGCCAACCATCAAAGCGAGTACGCATCTCCATCGCTTCGTCAAGATCCTTATGCGGTACTGTTTCACAGAATATATGGGTAATACCATCTACAGTCATTTCAACTGGATTAACCAATTCACGCTTCATGTCCCATTCTAGGTTCATTAATTGAGTACGTTCAATAGACACAAAATCACGTTCATCAATGAACATTTCACGGTTGGAGATCAGGTGCTTAGTGGTTATGTATTTACCAACATAACGATTGAAGTATAGATCTCGCATATACTTATGCTTATCTTTAACCCCCTTAGGAAGGGATATACCTGCACGAGCTTGTATCGCATTTTCACCTTTTATGAACCTAACAGACTCCTGTCCACGATTTTTCATGAAATTCAAACAAGCAACCTCATGTTTTTTAATAAGAATCTCACTATCACTAGACTCTATCATGTGATAACACTCTCGAAATCGCTGGCAAATAGCACCATTTAGATCTATTTCACCTTTACCTAAATCCGCTGTGGTTGTGAAACCATCAGTAGTGACATTTCCAATATAATGATGGTCAGGTATGCTCAACATCATTTCAGTCATTAAGGCTCTAGCCATACTGGTTACATGCATGGCGTAATAAGGATTAGTGATCTGCGATTGCGGTATTTGTTTACTCAAGCCAGAAGACGGTTCAAACATGGCACGTTTTCTTAGTCCTTGTGCCAACTTCCCATAAAGGCTGTTCCCTATTTCTTTCCACAGCCTTTCTTCAAACGACCCTGTTTTATAATTATTACGCTGCGCACGAACTTCTTTCATGAATGGCAAAAACACACGGTTTTCAGGATCTTCCCACTCCCCAACAACGCCCATAATTATTTGAACCTCTACCCCTGCGTTTAACGCAACTTCTATTTCTGGCGCACCAACAACACATTCACCTTCCTTCACGTAAAACAATCCCTTACTACCAGCATTAACAGGTAATGTGGTAACACGAGGATTACCATGATGTTTAAATCGAGCATAGGCAATACCAAACTTATCACCAACAAAGTCTTGAGGATCTGTTGTTGTTCGAAACGATTCGTATAGTAAAGGCCGTAAGGTATTAAGAATATTGGTATAGCATGACGGAGCATCATAATCTTTCCAACGACCTATGGGAGATAACCCATTTAAGAAACTTTCATTGCGCCCACCGTGATACCCTTCGGTTGCAAATTGTTCGAAGATAGAGCGAAGTAAACTCACCACACGCTTTTTAATAGTCACAGGTTTCGCTTTTTTACGCGACCAGATGGTTTCTTTTATTTCTTCAAAACCAAAGACTTCGTTAAAGTCACCTTCAAGTAATGATTTAAAGCGTTTTACGCCAATACCGCCGATGGTATATGGCACCGATGAAAAACCTAATTCATCACAACAAAAGTCAATCATACGTTCCATATATAGAGTTGCAATTTCACTATCACGAATACTGTATTCATCAAATTTTTCTGGTGCTTGTTGCATAAATTCAATCATGCGTTCAATGCTATACGGAGGCTCAATATCTAGTTTAGCCAGCCCAACTAAATCACCAACTTTCTTAAGACTAAACCCAGCAGGAGCCAATAATATTAAATCATAAAATGAAATATCAACTTCACGTCGGTTACGGTTTTTATCCCATAACTTCTGCTCACTAAAATCTAAATCACGGTTATAAACCGCTTCGATATCCACTGCGTAATCTTCTTTGATCGTCACCACAGATTTACGAACTCCGTCTAAACGAGTCTTAAAATCCTTAAATGCACCTGCAAAAGAAAATAAATCTGCTCGGATCATAAACGCCGCCATAACTACATGTTCAACATCATCCCAACCAGATAAAACTTCAGCTTCTATCGCCGCTTCAATAGCTTTAACAAAGAACTTATCAAATTTCATACGACCTGATTTATCGAATGTTTTAACTTTAAACACGCCACTACATTGTTGACCGTCGTAGCGAATACAATAGGAATAGGCGATAACAATGTTGTTATCCTCGTCTTTGTTGTACTGATACTCGGTGTCAAAACCAAATATTGGACTTAACCGCATATCATGGCGCTTACGCTTGCGTTTTTTCTTTCCAGATAGCTGTTCTTCATATGATTTCAGTTGTTCAGCCAGTTTGGCTTCAATATCGCCGAAACTGTCACCAAAACCATTAGCGTAAGAACCTGATGTATTAATAGTGGGGAAGCTTAAATTCGTATTAAATTCTGCTTTCGGTAAAGTACCAATTCCACTTTGTTTCGGAGGGATAAAATTAAATAATGATGTCTTCATTAAAATGCCTTAAAAAGTAAAGCCCCAAAGAAGGGGCTTAATATTTAGCTTGGCGGCTAGGGTTAATAGTTAATTAAGCTTCGTAGCCTAATTGTTTCCAATCGATAACTTTGTTGTCAATCACAGCATTAGACAGTGCGTCACTGACTCGTAGAGCTTTTTTAGCATCAGACTCTTGCAGCCAAAATATCAATGCATTACCGTCACCGAACACAGCAACACCAGTGTCGGTTGGCGTGATTGAGATCACATGGTTTTTATTAAACACTCCAAAAGGAGTGCGAACGAAATTTGACTTATTTAATTTTCTTACAGGTACAGACATAATATTTTCCTCTTCGTCTTTGAAATATAATTTAATAAGCCGCCAAACTCTGTTAATAAATGCCAATGCAAAAGCATTGACGGTGTTTAGTTACAATCCCAGCAAATCTTCTAAACTGGTTTCGCTTCCATTTTCAGCATCACGCTGACGCTGTATTGCTGCTTGCTGATCTTCCCAAGCCAGTACATCACTCATCCGAAATCTAATCGGACTATTGCTATGTGGACCAAGCTTGATAAAGGGCGGTAATGGTTTAACAGTTTTCAATGAGCACATGGTATTAACGCTTTTAACCGACATTTGATACCGCTCTGCTAACTGTTTTTTAGTTAAGAATGTTTCTTCCATATCACCTCATGTGTATTCTTAAGTAGTGGTTAGTTCGTGATGAATAGAATGACTTAAATTTTATTTGAGCGAGAAAAGGCGGGGAAGGTTGGGAAATTACCCCAACCTTACGGGTCTTAAATGATATGAATAGTTAGTGAGGAATACTGGCTTCTAGGGCAGGAAAATTAACGACATTAGCAGTCATATCATCGACGACATTTTCAACCACATTTTTTAATCGTTCATCATGAAAAAAAGCATAATGCTTTGCAGTGACCGACAAGGTTGAATTTCCAATCAATGTACTGGCAAGCTTAATATCTCCTGTTAGCTTGAGAATATGAGAACAGAAACTTTTGCGTCCTGCATGGATGTTAAATGGTTCATTTGGAAAACCCGCTTGTATAGGATGAACACTGCCGTTCACTGCGATACCTGCACGTTTACAGATACGCACGAACACCGAACGAGGGTAAGAGATAGGTGCATCATCTTTTAAGGACGATGGGAATGTATAATCATTCCAGCTAAGACTCGCTGCAGTTTTAATGACCCACTTAGCTTGTTTAGACAAGAAGACAGTTTGCGGTTTTCCTTGTTTGGTATCACGCAAATAGATAACGCTATAATCAGGCGAAATCATATCTTTTCTAATCGAACAGCAATTTCCTATTCGCATGCCAGTAAATATCATCAACAACAAACACATAGCATGAAAAGAGAAGTTATCTTTAGCTGGATCAGCTTCGGTCAAGCAAGACTGAATAAAGGCGATTAACTCTGCCTCTGTAAGAATACGTGTATTCACCTTACAATTATTTCGTGCTGGCACTACCGATACGGGATTCTTATCCAATAATTCATATTTAACTGCTAATGAAAATATACTCGATAGCAAGGCACGAATAAGGTCATGGCTACTATCAGATAAGTGTTCTGGTAAGCCACTTAATAAACATTGCACACTATAACTTTTAATATCCTCTAGCCAATTATTACCAATAACACCACGAACATATAACTTGTAGCGACCTTCGTCGCTTTTCCAACTTTTCTTATTCTTCTTAGCAAGTTCAAGGTAAATCCGATCAAAAAAGCGGTTTAATGTAACTCGACGAGACAGCTTATTAAGTTCACCAGCCTCAATTCGCTCACAATACTCATTAGCTAGTCGTTCAAAGGTTTTAAGAGTCATGGTTGGAAATGAACCTAATGTTTTAGGGTAACGCTTACCCTGCCAACATTTTCTTACCAGTAGTGATTTTCTATTTTTATAGACAATTAACCGCAGATGAGCTTTGCCTTTAACCTTATATTCTGTATCTTTATTATCAATTCGCACTGCCGCTTCAAACGCTTTTTTCGTATAATCAATTTCAATAAACATGGTTCTCTCCCATTTTAGTTAAGTGGGAAATTTCATCATGGTTCTATCAAGCAGCTGCCGATAACGGGGAAGATTGGGGTATATGGATAAAGAGTTAAGAAATGTTCACGAAGAATACTTACTACGTTTAGGTACCAATAAGTTGCAAGTTGAAGCAGTTAAAAAGGTTCTAGGCGTAGAGTCACAGCTATCTAATGACGATTTTTCAAATTCGCTTATATATCCATCCAAAAGACTCAGCGGCCTAGAAACAAAGCTAGATGATCACCATTATCATCACATGATAAAACAAACACTAAACCCTAACTATACTCAGAGCACGCTATCAGGCACTTGGTTTAGAGTGTCTAACTTTAGTGGTCAATTCTTACGCATCGCTGGCAAAGGTAAAAAAGATGCGAATCACGAGGTATTAATTAATAAAATCATTGATGATCTTTGCCCGCTAAATGCACCCAGTAAAGACTATATTAACGTCACGATATTACTACCTAATCTCGAAATAGAAGAAAATAAGTATTATCAACATCATGAACTTGAAGGCTATAACGCTAAATGGGATTGGTACAAGTTAAGGCATAGCCAAGTTAAAGATCAAATAGAAAATGATCCTACTTGGTCACTTAAGTTGTTTCTCGCTTTTTCGTTTATGGGTTTAGCCGATTCTTCAATAGATAAAAAAAATGGTTCCAAACTCCTATACAACATGCTTAATACCAGCAATTCACTACAAGATTTTAATATTTATGATTCAACCTTATATGATGATTGGCTTCAAAGCGGCGAAAAAGATCCTATGCCAGCAGAAGTTGATAACATATTCACGCAAACACTTGAAAATTCAGCCTACTTAACCGTATCAGATAAAATATTAAAAGCATTAGATGAACCAGAATTAGCGCGACAACACCCTATTCCCACTGTTACTTTACATTGTGATCAATCTTCAAAATTCGCTAGTACATCGGCATTAAAAGATAGAGGCAGTAAAGATCCTAGCCATTTTATTAATAGTGCAAGAAATATCAGATTAGGACTAAATTATTTATTTTGCATGACCTCAGGTACCGCTATTACCTTACAAATCCCTATTGAATCCATAAGTACAAAAATGAAGCATTGGCAACTAAACACACCACTGATAATCGCACCAATTGAATGGATAAAGCTAATCGAAGGCACTAAAAAAAAGAAAACAGGCAATAAGCGAGAAAAGTATGATGCTAACAAAATACCTGCCAATAAAGATGGTTCACCATTTCAATTTAAAGACTTACAAAATATGACGGATGCACAAAAGCATAAGCTTATGTCTGAAATGTTAGAAAAATCGATTGATGTTAATGATGATGCTGATCTTTCAGGTCAGTTATACCGAGGAATGCCGCATATTAACCTTGATGAGGAGTGGTAGTTACACTACCCCCATGCACTTGAGACACACAAAATGTTAGGTAATATAAATCAATAAGTTATAATTCATATCTGAACGATGTATAAATAAAATCTAATGTATTATCGTAAATACTTAAAGGGAATTGCAACATGGAAGAAATACTAAAAGCCGCTAAAGAATATTATGCAACATGCGTTGATGCTAGGTTGTTTGGTCTAAAAGGAACTTTTTATATATTGCTAGGTACTCCTTTCTTAATCGCATCAATTTACGTAGGTATGAGTTATAAAAACTTAGCCCCTTTAATTGTACTTATACAAGTAATAGGAATGCTATGTTGGAGAGAAGCGAAAAAAAATTACGATAAGAAGTTAAAGCAAAGACTTATTCTTATTACCGACCAAGCAAGCGACGAACTTTCATCACTAAAAGTAGAATTTCTTTCTAATTTAGCAGCCCCGATCGGAACCAGTTTATTCGAGGTAATGAATAACATAATTTCAATAAACGGCATCAGTGAAAAAAACAAGCCGCTTTCACCAGATAACTTTGGACATTTCGTTTCTAAATTCATTTACGACCCCGAAGCTAAAAGTCGAATATTAAGCTTAACCATATATCTAATTAGCCTTACTGCGATTCTGCTGGTAATAAAACCTAATACCCAAGTAGATATTTACGGTATTATTGCCATGTTAGAGTTTTCAGACATATTGGCATTCTTTTTATATACAGCGACGATTATATTATTCGTCTACTTCATAATTTTCATGCCATTAAGCATGGTAGCAACGTATTTATTCCGACCAATAATGCTAATGAAATCAAATCAAAGGTTATTAATAAAGTTCTTCATTAGTGAATTAGCCAGATACGCTTTTTCAGACACCGAAGACCCTGTTCGCAATAAAAATCAATCCTATTAAAGATAACAACCGTAGCAGTAAAGCTACGGTTGTACTCATAGAAGCCTACCCGTTAATACGATGCAAAACATTTGAAAGGTCAATGTAATTGCCTACCTCTTTGGACAAACGTTCAATAAACCAAATTACAGCATCATCATCTAAACACTTGGTAAACTCACAATCGCTCGAAGCAATATGTTTCACCAAATTCCCAATAACTAATGGATAATCACAAACATCAACTTGACGTCGCATACATATACCTTCAAGAGCATAATAAAAGACCAAGGGTATTTTTTCATAATCAATTACTGGAGCTGAAAATATATGAATATACCCAGTAGCTAAATCTCTAAAAGATAAAGTAAATGTATTAGGTGTAGGCGAATCGACATATACATTGCCACATTCAAGTAGTTCAGTATTATCAGAACAAACTAAAGATTCCCATTTAGGTATTATGGGATGACCGTAGTCGTTCCTCTTCACCAACGAAATGTATTCAAGCAATGCTTTCAACATCGCTGTCTGAGGTCGAAAATTAGGGTTGATTCTACGAGTGATAGTTACTACTTTTTGCATGGGTGTTCTCCAAAGTTACTTAGTTTTTAAAATAAATAAAAACCACTAACTCTGTATATCAGTGTGATATATAGAGAACAGTCAAGGTCGCTAATGCCTAAACGGACTAGTTAAACTCAACGAGTTGGAAGTTGCTTTCTTAATAAAGCATTTTAATTATTGAACTATATAAGTGCCCTTGTCAAGAAATCAAAGACGCAACGGATGTTAAATCCGTTACGCCTAAACAAATCCATAAGCCCTACCCCCTTTAAAATAAAAGGCTGTAGACAAGCTAGAAGATAATAATTAATACACATTCTAGTTCTTCTGGTCTTCACCTGTTCCGTTAAAAGTAAAAACAAAAATGTCTCGTCAAAATAAAACAAAAATTCTTATCAAATAGTGTTTCATTATGATCTCCTTTTAAGTTCGTGTTAGAGACAACTAGTCGTTCGGTACTAGTATGAACAGGTAACGAGATTACTTAGTTTTAGTAAGCTTAAGTAACGCCTCTCTCCCACTCTCAAAACTGCCATGAAGCTGATGGAGAAAGATTGAATTTTCGGTTGAATCTATCAGTGCTATTGCGTCACAGCGTAATATCGCTGCAAGAAAAGAAACATTATTAGCGCTACCACCTTTAAATACATTTTTGAATTCACCTGATTTAAATGGTTTGTCTATTTCTTGTTGTTCAAGCACCTCTAATATAACTGATAACCTCAGCCACTCTTTCGAATAAAGCCCCCCTGAGTCATTCCCAGTGATGCGTAATTCAAGCGCATTGCTATCTAGACATTTACCTAGTTGAAAATAGACAAACCCTGGATTCTTGGGGCTTAGCTTACTTGCTTTACCATCAATTAATACTTGATGGGTTTCAGCAATCGATTCGTCACCTTCATTTTTACTATGTTCCGTTGTCTGTTTCGTAATTTTCTTAGCCATGATCGGCCTCCTATAATTGGTTAAATAAATCGTTAACGTGCTTTTTATGATGTGGTTTAACTTGGCTTGTTATTGAAGCTATTGCTGCGGTTAAACACATCAAATCATCGGTGTAACCCACCGCAGGAATAACATCAGGAATAATGTCGGTAGGTAAAATTAAGTAACACAAGGCAGTGATACATATTACTTTTACCCAGTTAGGAATATCACCATCTAGCATTAAGCAATAAAGTAACAAGGCACTTTCTATTAATGCTTTCATACCTTTAATTACTTTTAACTTTTGCCATAATTCGGTATGGCTAAATTGACGTTTTCGGGACTTAACCATCAATTACCTCGCTAATATCAAGGCTCGATGGCAGTACCAAATAACAGCCAGCACCATCATCATTAATAATGGCGAGAAGTAAGCGATAACCATTAGGTAATGTTTCTTCAAACTCTCTATTATTAATACAAAATGAAATTTGTTGATGAAGCTGGTTATCTAATTCAGCCAAAACAGTATTTTCATTAAGTATGATTATGGTGCTATGACATTCTTGCCAAAATGCTTTTGCTTCATCTTCACTCTTAAATGGTTCGACGAGGAGGGTTAATACTTCAGTTGCTATAGTTTCAAGCAACGATAATTCATCCAAGGTAGGCCAATGATTAATAATTTTCATGTCATATTCTCCAAATAAAAAAGCCAGAACCTGTTGAGGTTCTGGCTGTTAATGTCTTATTAGTGATATGTGCTTATGAAAGGTGTTATTACGAGTTAGGACTAAGAAGGTCATCCAAGTTATTCATAGTAACTCTTTGTTTATCTGGCGAAATCTTACTATACCTAACCGTGCTGGATAAGTCCTTGTGATTCATCAAAACTTGCAAAGTTCGAATATCCACTCCATCACCACAACTAAGTAAATTACTCGCAAATGAATGCCTTGCTGTATGAGGTACAACTTCTTCTGGCTTATGAATTCCTGCCCGTTTTTTAATAACTTCAAAAGCATGACGTCCTTCACACACTGGTCGATTAGCTCTGGTTCCTGCAAAGATATATGAATTACCACTAACACGAGGTAAGTCACAAATTATCTCGATCATGGTTGGAGTTAAATACAAGGTATGTGGGGTTCCGTTCTTGGTTTTACTGATGGTTAGCGTTTGTCCTTTTAAATCCAAGTCTTCCCATTTCCGCAGTCGCATTTCCGACGCACGACAACCTGTTAAAAATAACATGGCAATATAAGCACCAATTGTAAATTGGTGATAACGTCTTGCTTCTTTAATAATGGCTTTTACTTCGTGAATGGTGCAATAACGAGTGCGCGCATTATTCTCAGGCAGCAATGAAATTTTAGTAGCCACATTGGGAATATCTAGTAGCTTCTCCGCCAATCTACCCACTGTCTTGACCAAAGCTAATACCCTGTTACAAGTCCCCGCTTTGTATGCCTCTCGTTTAGACGTTGCCGTCATCATAGTATTTTGAACTTGTTGGATATGAACAGGTTTAATTTCGTTATATCTCAAATTCCATAGTGAACGACAATGATGTTTAAAACGGGATACATCATCATCCCAAGTAATTTTACGCTGTTTAGCCATTGGTAAATAAGTGTTCCAGAAGAATTCTGAAAAGGTAGGTATTGTGTTAATGGGATTCTTAGCATCTTGTGGATTAACACCTTCCGCTAGCTGTAATTTGTATTTGCTAGCAATACGACGAGCATCGCCAACATCAATTTCAGGAAAGCGTCCGATGGCAATGCTACATTTCCTAACATGCGTATATCTGAGTAGGAACCTTTTGCTACCATTTTTACCAGATAAACACTTTAAACCCACGATTACCGTATCTGATACTTCTAGGTCAGTACTTTTGGAATCTTTAGGATTAGCGGGTAACGCCTTAATGCTGGCATTAGTAAATTTAAATTTCTTTTTCATATAAAACCTCGATTGTGATGAACATCAAAGTATTGATATGTGTTTTAAGTTCAAATATTTACATAACAGCTATTGCAAAAAAGCAACGCCATCTCAATAACTTAAATATAGGTGTTTAGAAATTTAACAACCCAACTAACTTCTAGGTAATGATATGTCTTACGAACTTACTGATCTGTTAAGTGATAGTAGATTAGAAAAACTGTTCTCTACAGGAGAACACTCATGCGCATTGCAGTTATGGATACTACAGATTAGCGATAACGATGGTATAGGAAACCGTATAATTTATGGTCGATTACTACCTTATAGTTATGATAATAATATTTGGTCAGGCAGTGATAAAGATACGTCTCAGAGCTTCGATTCTGTTAAAGCTAGTGTAACTAAGTTAAACCTTTTTATACCGAGCAGATGCTGTAAAGAGCTTCTAACAAAATTTGTTGAAGGAAAAACTATTGAAGAAATAAGTACAGAGTTAAATCTGAAGTTTCATTCGAAAAAACTGTTAAAGAAGTTTGGTAGCACTCACCTTAACAATGAAAATGTTCTTCATAGGCCAGTAGCATATCTACTCAATCGCAATACTCACTCCCTACATACTCATACAAGCCCTCATGGGAGTGCTGGCGCTTTGAGTGCATCAATCATACAAAATGACAAACGGAAGTTATTATCTACAAAGGAAAGCTACGACACCAACATAATAGAGATGCTTGTACGTAACCTTAATAGTGACACGGGGATGAATTTTGGCAAGGCTGATAACGCTAGGTTAGGTGATATTGAACTATTAGTATTTCCTACGCTTGATGAGCATGAAAGAAACCTTTTAACTGTAGACTTTAAGCGTGGCGAGGGGGTAAAAATTCAATTTTCATCTTCACAATTACCCCAATTTGAACGCTTTCAATTTCGTCTAAATGTTGAAAGTGGTTCACAAATTCTGCATTCCAGAATAGTTGACACGACAAAAAATAAAGATGATCAATTTGCTTACACTTTTGATTTAAATGAGAAGCTATTCGAATCAGCTGATAGTACCTATATTGAAATATTCGGGTTTCCAGCATCACGAAGTGATGAGGGATATCTATGCTGCCGCTACAAAGTAAATTATGTTCGTGAAATGAACTTTAATATGGGGGTTTCAGATAATAGCTCTAACTCAATAAATTTTGACTGGCTTGAAAAAACAACTAATGAAAAGCAAAGTGACCGAGTTGTTAAAGCCTTGACTTCTTCTTTAAAGAATCAAGTATCGAACACTAAAATTGGCGGTAGAAAAATTGATTCTTGGGTTACGGTTAATAAGCAACTAAAAAACACTTTCGAAACACTGTATCCGAAGAAGTCTAAGGGACAGTTTTTTCCTAGAATTAGTGAGAGTGGTGGTGAGGGGCGGTTACAATTTGTAGAGTGGTTTAAGGGGATAATAGAGAGGCACAATCAACAGCACATAACCATCTTTGATCCTTACTTTGAGGATGCTGGGTTGGGATTATTGACACTCTACATTTCCTCAATGGCAAGCTGCACTGTTTTTAGAACTGTCCCGAAACCTATAGACCCCAATAAACCAAGAAACAGAAAATCTGACAATAAAGTAAGAAATGGAATCAATAACCTGATAGCTAATTGTAACCACTACAAAAAACAACTTAAAGATAACAAGTTTCTTATTTATGGGATGAAAGAAGGGAGTCTTCACGATCGTTATATATTGATCCATGGAGAAAACGGTCTTCCTATTGAAGGGTTTCATTTGTCTAACTCATTTCAAAAAGCGGCTGAAAACTACCCCTTATTGATAACTCCTATTCCCACAGATGTGCTGTACAAGGTCAATCAATACGCGTTCAATTTAGTTCAAAAGTTAAATACACCTAATGAAGATAGCTCACGTGACACTTTATCTTTACTGTTTGATTCTAAAAACATAGAAGAAGAGGCGGTACTTTATGAACCTCTAGGGGTTCTTGATGAAGAACTAGCTGGTAACTTGCTATCAATATGGCTCGAACAGCCACTATTAAAAGGCCTAGCTGGAGTTGATTTAAAAAGTAAAATGACAGAATTGGGTATTCTAGAAAATGAGTCACTGCATAAATTAGAAAAGAAAGGCTTTATCAATTGTGTCAGAGAAATTGGAGGAGGGCTGGCTAATTCAGAATCTGCATGGAATATAGCTGGTGAAATATTAGCTTACACCCCAGTCGGGGATGACAACCTCACAGAGCTAAAAAAAGAGACAAAGTTTATAACTTTTTTATCTGCTTTTTTATCATCTTCGTTTCAAAGAAGGATAACTGATGATGAAAATTATATATCTGTAATTGATCCCTGTTACTTTAAAAGCTCACTTGAAGAGTGCTTAAGTGACCCCGTTAGGCTTGAACAGTTTCACCGTATGGTCAAACATAATTGCATTACATGGGCTGAGTTCTACGCAATTAAATTACTTTGGGATAACGCGCCCGAATTACTTATTGAGCATATTGAAAACGAGATAAGTCACTTAAATGATAAGTTTTCATCTGTAGATACGATTCGACTATCACTCCTAGGCCAAATTATAAATGAAATATCATTAAGCCATCAATTTGGTAACATTAACGTATATCAACAAGAAGCATTACTTAATAGTAACTGCCATTTCGTAAGGTGGCTTGGGTGGAATGTTATTGAGCAGAAGCTAAAAACACAAAGCGATATTGAAGCTATATTGACTCAAGTTTCAACCTTTAATCCAAATGAGCAAGTTCAGTTCTATGGGTGGGTACTTAATCGCACGTCTAAAGGAGAGGAAAATAGCGAATTTTGTGAAAAATTAACCTCAAAATTGTACAGTTCGTTACCATCGAAAATTTCAAATAAATATTTAAATATTCTTATTGATTCTATGAGAGGACATATGAAGCAGTTAGGGTGGATGGAGCTATGGCAATTCAACGATATTATCAACCCTCTTCTGATAAGCTCTCGTGCTAATTATGATGATGCCAGTAATATCTGGCTCGAAGATTTATTAAACTCACTAGACAAGAAAAACAGAGGTAACTCCCTTCTGTTTACTAGTGATTGCGAAGGAAAAACAACTAATGTTTGTGCTTATCTTTTTGCGCACAGTAGCCCAGAACAACAAGAAATATATTTACAATCCCTTGGTAAAACTCTCAATAAACAAAGACAAATAATTCAACAGCCTCTTGCAAGTACAGCTAACTGGTCAAAATGGAACGATGCCTTAAAAGTGTCTCTCTGGGTTTTTGCATTTACAAAATGGTGTGGGTACTATCTTAATGAGCTAGGTACTATTAGTCACTGTGAGCTAAATAACCTAGCTGAAAAGGCTCGTGACTTCTCCATGATTCGGCCTCTTGCTGAATGGTCTACAGAACAAGACTTACTTTCATTTATTGAAGAAGTTGATAAATTACGAGAAGAAAAAATGACTAGTTAGTTTTGTTCACATACATCTATGGCATAGACGTCATCAATATTTAACTTGCTAGTATTGATGACGATTTCAAACTCAGATGACTGCTTAGAGTAAAAAAGAGCATCTTTTGATATGGTGGTCATAAGTACCACCCTATCAGCTTTGTTGAACCAGTCTTGACCCTGATAGTGTACAAACGCAAACTGTTGAGCAACCTCTTTACATGTTGTCCAAGCCTGTTTGTAAGTGTGATTTGTATGCTCACAAATATCACACCCTCTATAAATAGTTAAAATATCTGGCAACGCATCTATATCATTAGGCTCTAAAGTTTTCTTTAGTATTAATGTAGGAAACCAGCACTCATTTTGTTGATGCTCATATAGCTGCAATAATCCACCATCAACAAAGTGAGTAAAAGCATATCTAATAGCATCGCAAAAATAACTAGAAGTATTTGACTGGAAAGTTATTTGATTAAATATATGGTTTATACTTTTAACAGACTGCTGTTCCTCTAAAAATACTCTTTTGGTCGTTTCACCCTTGGAAGCTACTGAAACAAAATCATCTACCGCTGCATTAATTAATCCCCTATCTTCATCTATTACATTTGCAATAAAATGAGCTTCAAGGTCTGCTACATCGATAGACATATCATTTTTCAAATAACTTCTACTAACTTCTTTCATATGTGAGGCGACTTTTGAATTGAATTCAAGACTAAGACCGTAACTACGTTTCAAGCTTTACTATAAAAGGAAAATAACAGGAAAATACATTGATTAACATAGCAAAAACACAATAAACCAGAGTTACTAGGCATTAACTAACGTTAAGTATCATTAAATTTCATCACGCACAGAATACGCACAGGGAAGACCAGAGATAGACCGTGGAATAGATTACTAGCATGTTCCATTGCAATATTTATTTGCTTATAAGGAGCATATTTCCAAAAAAAATATTGTTTAGCATTAACAATATGATCAAATTCCAGGCACAAAAAAACCGACTTCTAATGTCGGTTATTTCTGTTATAGCCCTTTAAGAACAAGGGAAGAATGGTACCAGCGGTCGGACTCGAACCGACACGTCTTTCGACAGGGGATTTTGAATAGAGCATGCTTAAATTAAACTATTAAAAACATTAAGTTAAAACGATATTTACACACTTTGCAAAAACTTTGCAAATCAATTGATTATGTTGTCTACTAGTCTAATGACAATTCTCAAACAACGACACGATATTCAAGACGGATTATACGTCTATCTTCAAGACAACAGTGAACGCTGGTATTGTCGATTTGTACTGTATCGAAAGTGGTATTCAAAAGCCACGAAAGAAAAAGACCTACATAAAGCTATTGCCCGTGCTCACATGATTTATATGGAGTACCAAGTAAAGGCTGATAACAACTTGCTCGTAGACAGCAAACGATTCAAAGATGTGGCTGCTAGGACTATCCAAACGTTACAGAACGAACTCGATAATGGTGGTGGCATAGTTAGCTACCGCGATTATATCCAAGCTCTGAACAAATACCATATTCCTTTCTTCGACCGAATGTACATAACGTCAATTGATCAAGAAAAAGTACGTGAGTTTAATAAGTGGCGTATCGATAAACTCGGACGTGTTCCTGCCAAATCAACCATACTGACTCACAATGCTGCAATGAATATGGTGTTCAAAGAGGCCATCGAACACAAATGGATGATTGCTGCACAAGTTCCAGTTCTGACATCAAAAGGTGAAAGTGGGAAACGACGAGCTGCATTTTCTGAAGATGAATACGAGAAAGTTTTTGATACGCTTCTCAATATGATTGATAACAGCCGAAAAGAGAAAACAAAATTAATAAGAGAGCTGTTACTTAACTATATGGAATTTGCAGTTTTCACAGGTATTCGTCCCGGTACTGAAATGGAAGGTATCACTTGGGGTGATATTGAAATGGCTCGCCAAGACAATAATGTACGTTTCAAAGTCAAAGTTAGAAAAGGTAAAACGAGTAAACATACTGGTACCCGAACCGTTATTTGCCGTGACCAAATATGGGGTACCTTAGAAACTTTACGTGAAAGATTTCCTAATAGAAGACCAAAAGATAAATTATTCAGGTTAGCTGATGGCGAGGAGACCAAAGAGCTTGGCGTTACCTTCAGGAAAGTACTTGAAGCCTGTGATTTAAAAGATTCTCCTGATGGTGCTAGAACACTTTATTCATTACGTCACTCTTACATTACTTGGCAATTACTACGCCGTGATTTACGTATCGATATATTAGCAAAACAATGTGGTACTAGTACCGCAATGATTGAGCAACATTATAGTCATGTTGTCCCCAGTATGTTTGAAGAAGAACTCTCAGGTGTTAAGTTTGAGAAAAAAGAGAAAAAGGTTCGTCATATGAATAAGCAATCACTAGATAAACAAATTGAAAAATACAAAGGCTGGGAAGCTGAGTTTAAAAACCGAGGGTGTATATAAAGTAAGAGTTAGCTTCATTGCTAACTCACAGTTCACGCTAACTCATTGATATTTAATCAAGTAGTGCTTGAACAGAACCCGACCACATAAGTCAGCTCTTGGTATAAAATTAAGCTCATGATTTAATTGTATTTAATAACTTAGCGTATTTATAAAAATAACAGATTTTTACTTCGATCTCGCCTTCAGAACAAAATAGTACTAACCGTCACCCTTGCCACACTGCTGACCTTTTTATTAATAAAGAATCGATCTTAAAACAGTCAGCAAAGATACGATAGCAGACAATAATGAATTCAAGAGTAATACTCTTGGTGCGCTTAGTTGACGTAACGATTTGAAAAGTTCAATGTCCTCTTAGAGCGAGTTTCAGACCGTGGAATGATTAGCTTTTCTAACCCTTTAAATCCCAATTACGCGCTAAAAACAGGTATCTAACTGCGAAAATTGAGCGCCGCCTCAGATAAGTCTGTTTGAATAAAAGCAGTGCATTATCATAAACAAAAGCAATCTTAAAAACTGCTTTGCACAAAAGTCTGAGGCGCTTGTTTGGAATTTTTAATTACGTTAAAACAGTTGAGTGACAGACTAAAAATAGCCGAATTTCAATCCCTTAAGGATATAAAATAGATGTCAATATGAAAAACATGAGGCATCATCTATTTTTATTTTGTGAAAAATGACGTTTTATTTTACCTATACACACAATGCCTATAGCCATGGCGTTAGTACAAATCTAGTAGACCACGTCACCATTCGCTATTGTATATATTGTTAAGAGCGTCTACTCTTCCTATAATATTTATTCTTATAGATGGGTATATGGTTAAACAACTTTCAAATCTTTTTAATCGTTATCTGTTTATTGGCAGCTTAGAATCTGATAGCAAAGACACACGCCTAAGAAAAAAGTCGTTATTGCTTATTCCCCTCATCATTGGCATTGCTGCATTTTTTTGGGGGGGGATTTATATTATTTTTGAACGTTATCTTTCTGCGTTCATCCCCTTATCTTATAGCCTTATTTCTGTTTTTAATATCTGGCATCTGGCAAAGACAAAAAATATTGCTCCTTTATTGGTAACTCAATTAACACTAGTGCTGTTTTTACCTTTTTTCCTTATGTGGTCTTTAGGTGGTTTTGCTGCAGGTAGTTTTGTCATAATTTGGGCCTTTTATGCCCCCATCGCAGCTTTAATCTATCAGTCTGGAAAGGCTGCTTTAAACTGGCTAGTCGGATTTATCATTCTCACCGTTGTTTCTGCAGCTATAGACCAATTATTGATTACTAATATTGATACGATGCCAACCCTTGCCATTGAACTATTCTTCATTCTGAATATTTCAGCCGGTTCAATAGGGCTTTTTTTCATCATTCAGCACTTCATGAAGGAAAAAGAAAAAAGTGCTGATGCCATCTTGTTAAAAGAACACAACGCCTTGCTGCAAAGTACACAGAAATTGAAAACAGCTAATAAAAAACTTGAGCAATTATCTCGCCATGACACACTGACACAACTTACTAATAGAGCTCACCTATCTGAGAAAATAAAAGAATTCATACAATTTTCTGATCAGCAGCAACAACAGTTTGCTGTTTTTTTCATTGATTTAGATAAGTTTAAGCTTATTAATGATACCTATGGTCATCCTATGGGAGATCTGGTTTTAATTGCTGCTAGCGAACGCTTAAATAATATTGGGCGAACAGAAGATGTTCTTGCACGATTTGGTGGTGATGAATTTGTATTTATTTTACACAATACTAACCCTAATGATTCTAAGCTTGTTGCCCAACGAATAATAGAAACCTTTAAAAATCCGTTTGAAATTGATCATGTCCTTTTACATATTACACCGAGTATTGGCATTGCCTTATACCCAGAAAACGGTCAGACAGCAACCACGTTGATAAAAAATGCTGATACTGCGATGTATTCTGCAAAAGATGGCGGACGTAATAATTTGTCATATTATTCGGAGCAATTCACTGCTGACATTAAAAACCGTATGAACATTGGCAATATGCTTCGCTTCGCAATGGAGCGGAACGAGTTTTCACTGCGATTTCAGATACAAGTCGATACCTTGCATAAACGAATATATGGTATCGAAGTATTATTGCGCTGGCAGCAAACTGATGTTGGATTTATTTCCCCTGCTCAGTTTATTCCTATTGCAGAAGATAGCGGTCAGATTTATGCAATCGGCAAGTGGGTGTTGCAACAATCTTGTCAATTTATGGAACATTTACTATCTGAGGGCATTGATCTTAACCATATCTCAGTCAATGTTTCTGGGATCCAATTCCTAAATGAGCAGTTTATAACTGATGTCGCTCACATCCTTGAAAAAACTGGCCTACAAGGTAAGCACCTTGAATTAGAACTAACCGAAAGTGCCGTTATGAAGGATGGACCCAAAACCATTGCAGATCTCCGCGCTTTATCAAAAATGGGCATTACCCTTTCAATTGATGATTTTGGTACTGGCTATTCATCCCTAAGTTATCTCAAGAAATTGCCAATTCACTCGATTAAAATTGATCGTAGCTTTATTAGCGATATTCATGAAAATGACGATGATAAAGCGATTACAAAAGCAATTATTGCTCTAGGTATAGCACTCAATTTGAACATTATTGCTGAGGGTGTTGAACAAAAGGAACAATTAGATTTTTTAACAGCACAAGACTGTAGCTTGATACAAGGTTATCTCTTTAGTAAACCTGTTACCGCTGAAGAAGTACTATCACTACTTAAACAGCCACAAACTGTTTTAAATAAAATAGATAATACTAAAGTTAGCGTAGCCTAGATATATGCTGTTTAGGCTATGGACCGCTAATGTGCTTGGGCATAAATATACTCATAGTTTCACAATAGCTTATGTCCGCTATTGGCTAACCAATGTCATTAACTTAAGGTTAATTTAAATATTTACAATAGGTTACCCTGTTGCTAACCTGTCTATGAATTAAAAATAGAGAGAAATCACAAATGACCTGTTCAGTATTTAATTCAAATAGTACAAAATTCAACCAGCAAGATTCATTCAACTGAATTTTTAGAAAATCATCGTAAAAAATCTACTGATTTCACTCGAAATCGCACGCTGACTTTTCCTCGTTTAATGAGTTTTATGCTGAATGCTCTCAACGCTTCAATTCAAGCTGAGCTTGTTCGTTTTTTCAATGTTATAGACGATAGCTACTTATCAACAAAATCAGTCAGCACAGCCGCTTTTTGTAAAGCAAGGATGAAGCTCTCTCATAAGGCGTTTATTGAATTAAATGATGACTTAGTTCAAGCCTACTATGAAACTGCAACCCTTGATAAATGGCAGGGCCATAGGTTGTTAG
>Ga0307492_10000299_pt1 | contig 21315 bp, 22 predicted proteins | sample SI3LmetaG_FD_202365 | JGI IMG/M metagenome (GOLD analysis project Ga0307492, IMG submission 202365) | Sea-ice brine microbial communities from Beaufort Sea near Barrow, Alaska, United States - SI3L | ecosystem: Environmental > Aquatic > Marine > Coastal | place: USA: Alaska | collected 2017-05-06 | reverse complement strand
GATATGCGTGACGATGCAAAGTCAGACCGCAGAGAAATTCTCGGAGAACTACGAGACACAAAGAAAACGGTGAATGTCATTAATCACAAACTAGATCGGGCTGTTCAAGATCGTGTGGTTATGAAAGATGTACCGTTAGATAAGAAAAATTCTGTCTTCATCTATAGACTCAAAGATGCCTACGACAAGGAGTACGATTACTATGTCTTCCGCTGTCAGAATGGAAACATATCCGACTTGGTTTGTCAGCGTGAAAACTTCCTTATCAAGAGGAGGAAGAAGCGTTGGAAGCAAAAAAGTCTGAAGCGTAGTGAAATTCCCAAACTTGTAAAGGTTGCTCGCATTGGATACACAGGCTACATGCCAAACGCGATCGTCTTCTGGGACAAATTCAAAGATGAACAACTTTCGGGAGGAACCATTGAAAGTTATAAAAATGGAAAGTTCGACCTCATCGTTGACGAAAAGGATTTTCTTGAATTGTTAAAAACTGAGGATCAGATGCGAGGTCAAAATCTAAAGTAAATCTTAAAACGCAAAAAAGAGAAATAGATGCATTCAGATCTTGACTAAGTTAAAACAGATTTTATTTTTTTAGGTTTTGCAAATTGAGAAATTCTCAAATCAGTGCAAGTTGTTAATTTAAGGTAAAAGGGTAATTCAAGTTTAAATTACTTACTTCTTGCGAGAGCGACGCTTCTTGCGAGAAGTCTTCTTAGGGGTCTTCTTACGAGAGGTCTTCTTGCGAGAAGTCTTACGCTTCTTAACGGGAGACTTGCTTCGACGACGACGTTTTCCACCGGTTGTTGCTGGCATGATGATTTGTTTATATCGATAATTATATATATGCCGGGATAAAATTTAAAATTTAAAATAAATTAATGATTGAAATATAACATACGAAAACTAATTAAATGGATCCTGATATTCTCGTGTGTGCTATCGTAATTGTGTACATGTGTATATTCCTTAAAGTACTAACAAATCACGTTCAAGGATTTGACCCAGGTCGAGCTAGAGAAATCCGAGAAAATAAAGAGCTTTTCAACCCATCAAGAAACACATATGAAGAAACAAGGAAAAAAATGCCGTGGATGGATCCGGTTGTTTATTATGAAGCATCTCAGATGTACAAGAATAATTCTTTGACGCAAAAGAATATAGAAAGAAATATAACATAATGCTTAAAAAAACAAAGAACGATCTGAGAACTGCGGTTTCGAGAACGCCAAAGTTTCCTAAAACATTTAGTTTAACTCCAAAAAGCATTCAAAAAGTAATGCTATCGGAAATGGAAACCATGGCTCGGGATTTTCGGAATGATATGGAGGCAACTCTTTCGTACAAATTCCAACTTACCGTAGAAATAGCGACCGGACAATCAATAGAAATTAAAAAGACTAACATCAACACAAAGAAAATGTCATCGAGTGTGATTCTTCCTCTTGGTTTCTATAACCATAAGAAAAGATTATTTAAATGGTCAGGACCGACTGACATATTTTACGATAAGCTCATGAATCAGATCGCAGCGTTTGACATGGATGTTTTTGAAGCAGCGACACTAATAAAACCTCTGTTCGCACAAACCATAAAAACAGATAAAAAAACGTTTGAGTATATCCCCATGTTTCACGCGGCTTTTAACCCAGCCTTCCACTTAATCAAATTCCATTCTGTAGACGAAAATAACAAACCAAATCTTACGATGTATTCTTTGGTTAGGCTTCCAAAAAACTCATCTGTGACGAACGATAAATTTTCCAAATATATGGATTTTTTACAAACAATCATGAGTTTAACCAAACTGAAAAAAAAATTAAAAAAGAAACCGAAGAAAAAGATTAAAAAAATAATATAGAAAAAACTTCATATGTCACTATACTTTATCAAAATATGACTTGGTTAGCAGTCGTAATTATTCTAATTGTTGCGTGTTTATCCTTGGTGATATTCGCACCCAAGAACAAAACGTTTTATGATTGGAGAATTTATCCTCATTTAGAAATAGTATCTGACCCAATGCATCTGCAATTAATCAGGGATGATTTAAATTCCCTTGATGCAAAAGATTTTATTGATTACCCCGATCCAGATATGTGGAAGTTTAACAAATCAAGTAACTATGAAATCTTCCCATTCTATATGTTTGGAGAGTTCTCTCGCAAGAATCTCGCTAAGTGTTCCGACACATTTAAAATAGCGCACAACATTCCCTATATTAGATCCATGGCTTTCGTTAAAATAGGCCCTAGATCGGTCCTAAAGGTACATCAAAGTTGGAAAGATATTTCCAACGAAACCTTTAAATGTTTTCTTGGCGTAAACGTACCAACTAACGACGTTAACGCATGTGGTGTGTGGGTTGAAGGTGACGCAAAAAAATTAGAAGACGACAAATGGGTCGTGTTCGATGCAAGTCGAAAACATTCAGTGTATAATAAATCTACAAAAAATAGCTATATGCTTATGTTTGATCTTCAAAGACCCAGTGGTACTCTTGGGTTATCTCAAAAATCTCTTCCGGACGATCTAAAACGATTCATTACCCAAAACGTTGATCAGAGAATAGAAGAAGATCCTGAGTCCCCCGAGGTTGAGTCTCCACCACGATTACCCGAAACAGAATAGTTTCCGTGTTCTGGTACGCTACGACATGACTGTCATTGCATCCAACCACACCTACATAAATCTGATTCGTGGACTTGTCCTTGGTGTAGTATTGGTGGGCGTATCGTGAGTAGGACTGGTCTCGGTTTCCTACGTCGTTTGCCTTTGCGAAGCAGCCGTGCGTCTCAATGCATCTCATGATATTTTTTTTGATAGGGTGAATGTCAATCAGGTCAAGAATTTCAAGAAACGTACGGGGATGTTCACAGACGCGAACGCTTGTGAACGTGACGTTTTCAATCAGATTGATAACTTGTCTGAGATCGTGAAATACTTTTCCAAACTCGTAGCTCTGATGCATGACAGACGGGGTCACTGCGATGTCAAACTCGTCAGTTGCATTCTTGATGCGAACCATGTAGAACTTATACCAAAGAGGAATCTTCGAGATAAAGCACACATCGTTGGGAAACTTAGGCTTGCCCTCGTCAACCAGTTTGACTTCATCATCCTCCTGCTTCTTGTAGTCGAAAGGTTCCTGAAGTTGCTTCTTCCAATCCTTGTCGGGATTGAGACGCTTCAGAGCTACGTCGTCAAACTTAGATTCGGTGGACAAAGGGTTAAAGATTTCGTTCTGTGGATTAGAAGTGTTAATATGCAGAAACGAAGGACTTTTCTTGGTGAATTGGTAGTAGATTTCGTATCTTAGTCCTCCAGTCCACGACATGTAAATCGGATCTTCCAAAATTTGTTTATTCTTGAAGATGTTGTATTGATTCAACGTTGGATAGTCAATCTGCTTGGTCATGTTTGGCATGTTAAAGATATTCAACCCATCATACACAATTGTGCAGATGGAACGGTTGAGATAAACTTCAGTTTGCGTACTGGGTTCAATTTCCTCGATTTTCAGATGAGATCCACGGAAATTGCCAGCAATTTTGTTGACAATAAGCCACACAAATCGAGTATTATTCCCCGACCACGCTCTTTTCAAGTAGTACGGATCGGTGATAATCTTGCGAAAGCACTTCCTAGAATTGTTGACGTTTTGAGAAGCTGTATCTTTGGATAATACTTCGGACTTGACCATTGTATAATAGTCAGACTTCTTGTGAACGAATTCGCTCACATTCGCAGGAACTCCCAACTTTTTGATCTCGTCAGAAATTGCCTGAGCATGACCTCCGTCCGATTTGGAATATATCAGAATGATGCCAAAACTCAAATTAAAGTCAAATTCCACCGAGTTATGTTCATAGGTGTTGAATTTGGGCCTCTTTGTCGTCTTTTCGTCGGCGAATGTTGCCGTTCCATGTTCATCGTAGACCTTTTGATTAGATTCCATGTTGACCATTTGAGCGGCTACTTTCTTCATATCCGAATACATGTTGTTTGTTGCTTTAATAAGGAGAACCATGATGTTTTTTTTGGTGAGTTATATTTTTAAGGGTATATTTATTCAACATAGAAATTCAATTTTGAAGACAAAATATATAGTAAGATATTCTTCTTTACCTCCTAAAAATTGAACCTATCATGTCGGAATATACACTAAAGAAATCTACAACCTCTAAAAACATGGAATCTAAAGCAAAAACAATCGACAATACCCATTCGGGTAACAGCGTAGTAGTGAGGTGCCACTTAGGCGACTTAGTAGTGGAAATTCCGCAGCTGAACCACAAGAATATCAAGTACATCACCAAGAGCTCACATGAGATCGACGAGGATTGCGATGTCAAAATGAGGACAGTCATCAGCATCGAAATGAATCCCGAATTGGATGATATGCTTTTCGTTAAGCTCGTCAATAACATCTCAGATGTATACGAATTCTACGAAATCATGGATATATGGGCTCTTGGAAACCAGTTCTTTGACCATATGGAGCTTACGCAGAAGACCATCGGCAAAATCCAGAACTGGATCAACCATTTGGGGCGAAGCTCGTACATCTGGAATAACCTCACCAACAAGCCTGATTACAATCTGGAACTCCAGAAGAAAAGGTTTTACCCATTCTACAACATCAAATGTAAAGAGTGGAAAGAGGTGGCCAGCGAGGCTCGTGAGAACAAAGAATATCCTCCAACAAATTCCAAAATCTTTGAACAAGGTAACGATGACGGGAAGGATTTCACCGTCGAACAGACCGTTTCTCAGAAGCATAACAACTTCATGAGTTATCCTGTTCTAAATCCAAACAAGTATGGCAATATCAAACAGACTATCAAATGTCTCAAGATTCTTGTCAGTTTGGAACTGAAACACGAAGCCATGGAAGCTTTCATGAGATTGTGCCTGACTCCAGCGTATTGTCACATCATCAAAAGCCCCGAGGTATGGAAGCTCATGTCAGATATGATTGTGGATTCGCATGCTCGGAACATCGTCATGTACGTGGTTTACTACGCACAGTACATCCTTCGACACGAAAGCACAAAAATGTTCTCGCAAGTTCGCAGGAACTACCGTGTTCTCCACAAGTACGAGGAACTGCTTACCCAACCGGATTCACACGATCTTCACATTGAAAGAGATCCGTACATTCAGCAGCTTCCCGACGATACCTTCATTTCACAGACGGTACCGTTTTACCTTCGCGAAAAGAGAATCATCAACCCTCCGGACGTATTCGAAAGAAGGTTATTCCTGGCAACAGGAGGTTCCCTCGCGAATATTGATCTCAAGAATCTCAAAGCAACTCTTTCGGGTTCTATTCTGATTCCTTGCGTTACACGCTCGCCATTGGAAGAACGCTTTCTAGGAGTTCGATTGGATCCTATTCGCAAAATCCGCGGATACACACCTACTCATTGCCCTAAGTACTACGAACTATCTGAGCAGGATTTGAACTTCTTATCGTTCCTTGAGTATTTCTACCCATCGTACGATTCTCTCAAAGATCACGAGTACATCAAAGAAGTTATCACAGAGAAGAACGAGAAGCTCGTTAAATTCGACATGAAAACTTACATTGAGAAAAAAGAAAACAAAGAGGATCCCAATGACAAGGAGGACAAGATGCCGGACTACAACAAGCTGGCTGACATGGACATCTCTTTAACAACACACACATTCGACGACTTCCGTGAAAATGCAAGGTCTCTATTTAAACAGATCAAACACAACGTTCGCTTCCGCGGGCCGGTTTGGATGATTGAAATTGAAACTCTCGCATCGTTCAAGTTCAAGATTTATGGTCCTGGGCTTATTCGACCTATCGATCTCTTCCGCATCCCATATGATGCTGCGAAGATGGTCAAGAAGTTCCACGTCCCATGTGTCCGCATGTGGTTCGAGGGAACTCAGGAAGTTGACATACTCGACGGAAAAATCGTTGCTGGTTCAAGTTCCGCTGATGACCTTATCATCTTTGACAGTTGTCTGCGAGCACTCAAGAGTGGAGTTAACAACTCTTACAAATGGTTCTCGTGCAACAAAATTCCCGCTGATGTTATCCTCAAGTACGCACAGCGTGGAATCACAACCGTCTTAAACAAAAAAGAACGTCTGGCTTTGGAAGCCTACATGCTTATCGGCAAGCGTTGGAAGAATCTTCTTGACGTAGCTCCGGACGGTCAGCTTGACGCTAACAGCATGGATATTTTCGGGGTAATGTCGGACAAGCACAAGTTCTTCCATTCAGCTCAATTTGATTCGGGTATCCGGATGAACCTTCGCAACACTCTCTTCGTGGAAGACAACAGTTTCTATTCCAAGAGACAGTCTGTCAACTACCCAGAGCACAACACAGTGTACGGTGGCGATCTTGCAATCAAGACCAACAACTCGGTGAATCCTCCAAAGTTGGAAAACATTACCAAGTACATTCGTTACCTTTCGAACGACCAATGGATGAGTGACAATGAAGATGCGGAATGAAACCTTTGGCAATTACCCCAATAAGTTATGAGTAAACTCTATTTTTTTCCTGTTCCTCACGTTCGATCCATTCCGACATTTTGGAAACAACTGAGGGTCGCAGATCAGAATCTCCAATGATATCGTAGACCATTGCCAATCGTTGGTGCCCATTGAGATCTTCGAAGTTGTCGTTCAGCTGTTCATAAACTTTTATTAACATAACCATTGCCTTGACTGACGTCCAATCTTTGAAGTACAGCTCAAAGAAATTCTTAAATTCCTGATGTTCCATAACATTGGAAATGTCTTTCATGGGTTTGTTGGAATAATATAAGATGCGTCCTTTGTCATCTAATTTATCCAAATCAAACGTTTTTTGTCGAACAGCCAGTTTAGTTTCGTCCATCTTGAAGAGTCTTATATATTATATAATTCCCAAAAATTTAAAGCAATTTTAAATTAATAAATAACCATATTTATCTGTCAACATATAGTGTAAAAAAAAACATGGATCCTAATAGAATGGAAGAGAGATGGAATAGCAGGCTTGAAAAATACATTAAGCACATGCGGAATATTGCCGATACCCAAAGTCATCTTCATGAACAAGCAGGCTACCACTTCAAAAAGAGAAATAACTACTTCGGGTTGCCGTCTGTTCTCATTCCTCTAATCATGGCGCCTGTGTCGCTTATGTTGGAATCGAAAGAATCAAGTGAAGGGGCTTACGTCAATGCTGCAGGATTTATGATAACTGGAATCTTCACGGGAATTTATTCGTTCTTCAAGTACGGCGAAAAAATGGAAAGACATTTCTCATTCTCTTCAAGATATTCTGATATTGTCACCGATATAGAATCCGAACTTATCAAAGAGCGGAGTTTCAGGATGCACGCAGATGTTATGATTATGAAAGTTAAACTTTCCCTTGATCATCTTAATAACACCGCTCCAGTAGTACCCCAAAAAATAATTGTAGTTGAAGAAAAAGAAAACCCCAAGGAAGAGTATGACATTCTTGCTAAAAACTCAAAAAGTTCGGGAGCAACTTCTGAAAGTGATCAACGAATGTTACAGAAGCCAACAACGCCGGAAGGATTAGTTAAGAAACCCCAAAAATCACAAGAAAAAAGAAAGCCTCGCAGAAAGTCTCTTAAAACCGAAAAACCTAAAACCACCAGTGATGTGAAACTAGATGTGTTCTCCCCCGAGCGAAGAGACTCATTGTAAGGCATTTGTATGTACTTATTCTACTTCGTAGAAATCTTTACGTTCTTTTTAAAAATCTTTGTGATGACGTCGTACAACTTTACCATTCGCTTGTGGTGTTCTTGGTTTAATTGCAAAAATGCAATATCTTCTTTCACAACCCAGCGAATACATTCAACTTCGATGACCTGGTTGTACTTCTTAAACGAAACCTTCGGCGTCCAGTCATTTTCAGACTTAGCCAAATAATAATAATGTTTGTAGGTTGTGCCCTGACTTTGGTATGACATCATTATGGGATCAACATGCCATAAAATTGTGTAGTTCTTGGGATCAACGCCCGTCTCTTCTTCAAACTCACGCTTGGCCGCGTTGAGATCTTTTTCGTTTGGGAATTTGTGACCCTTGGGTATATCCCAAGGAGCTTCTGAATTGGTACTTGTGTCAATTAGATTCAACAGACGCTTTCCCGAGTCTTTCATAAATGAAGACTCAAACTTATTTTTTTTCTTAAAATAACATCCGATTCCCTTCCATGGAGCTTTCTTTGTTTTCTTTTTTGATTCCGGTGAGATTTTCCCTTCTTTGATTTGTTTGTATCCGTAGAAATAGGACTTCTCAGGATTGTTAAGCCAAACCTTGTACCACATCTCAGCAAACTTCATATTTAAAATACAAATTTTCTCACTGTACGTCATGTGGTTAAACAGGTATGTCAGGTGCTTCACGTCATTCTTCTTATATCTCCCAAATACAAATTCAAAGAAATGATATGTGTACCTTTTCTTAATTAGGAGAATTTCCACGTTTCCCTTGTCTCTACCTTTGTATCGGCATAGTGCTATTCCATACGATTTTTTAACCTTCGGCATTTCGAAAGCTTTCCTTGTTGTATATTACCATTACGCGTTTGTTTTTAAAGAGTAATGATTTATAGAATAGTGCATTTTGTATTAGGAGGACTGGCATTACGTGACTCCTTAAGAACACGCCAATCAGACTTGGTTTTATTTAGTTCTGTTGTGATTTTCCTTAGTTTACTTTCCAGGTTAATTTTGTCGTTGAGACATTTTTCTAGGTTAAGTTCGGCAACTGATACAACGGGTTGGGTCGGCATGGGTATTTTTTCAAACAAATTCCCTTTCACAGTTTCCCCATTTTCATCCCACAACATCAGAAGGCCGCCAAGTTCTCCCTTTCTAGTTTTAGAACTTCGAAGATTTAGGAATCTTTGACCGTATAGTTTACCTGGCAAGTGTGGTGCGTAGATGACTGCTTCGAATTTAGTATTTTCATCATAAATGTGACCGGATTTGTTCCAGAAAAATGTATCCCAATCACCCAATTCCCAAGAATCAGTTTCGCTGATTGTCGTTTTATAAAGTTCACCGTTATGTTTGTTGTAAGCATTAACTAAAGATATAAATTTGCTCAAATCACTAGATAGCAACATATCTCGACCTTTAGTCTTCCTAATAATTTTAAGGTACAGGCTTTTTCCATCTGCGTTCGAAACGAACTCACCATGTTTCATTACTCCTTGGGATTCATATACTTCCGAACTTTCAGGACTGCTAAAGGAATCACTGCAATATGATCTGATGTACATCATTAAAATTACCGAAAAAACACCCAATACATAGGAAAGGATTAGTTCTTTTTCGTTAAACATATTTATACTATTACATATAAAAAACACACCTGATATATTTAAAAAAATGGGATCATTTCAATCATATGAACCAGTCCCTCAAGAAGTTTTGGATGAAAGAATTAAGCATCACTTAGCGTCTATAAAACCAACATCCACATGTGCTGAAAACAAACTTAGGGAAGAGAATGAATATTTGAAGTCAGTCAATTCATCTTTAGAAAAGGAAGTACAAATTCTCAAAGAGAATGTTTCTCCGGAAAATGGAGTATCTCTCACAGATCTTTCCAACAAGGAATTGCGTGATAGATCGGAAGCAAACATTAATAAATATATAGAAGCAATTTTAGCGAATCCCGACACAAACATTGGATGGCTTCCAGACATTGTAGAACGTCGTATATACAAAAACATTGCGACGTTGCTTTTAAATGCAATGGAGACTACTGTGAAAAGCAGTGAGATTAAAATCTTGGGTCATCGATTAAGATTCGCAATGGATCCCATTATCGAATCCGACACCTCTGTGTAAACCATCTAAAATCAAAATTAAACATCAGTATTAAGTATATCACAATGCACAAACTTGCATACGGTTTTCTAATTTTTTTATTAGTTGTTGTAATTTGGGACAATGTAGTTACATTACACATGAGCAAAAATGCAGAACGTCACCGTAATAATTCCTCAACTTATGCACACTACAGTGCCGTTGACAAAAACAACTATTTTTGGTTTCCAAGATTGGTGTTTGCAAGTCCCCAGCATTTTACTTTAAAAAAAGGGGAAGCGTTATTCATCCCAAAAAAATGGTGGCATTGGGTTAAAACCTCAGAAGCAACCGCTGCTGTTAATTTTTGGTTTGACGATTATTCAAAGTTGAAAACAAAGCCGTTTGTAATCAAACATGAGCATCCATTAGACTGGTCTTTAATTGACGATGAACTTGTGACTGTATGGAAGTCGGACGAAAGTAACCAAACCCGTATGTCAACTATGGGTGAATTTAGAAATAGCACTGGTATTGCAGAATACACTATTACCCTAGAAAATTTTGACATAGGTGTAAAAAATCAAAATATTAAAAAAATTATGAAACCTCACATCATCCCTCCTGAAATATTAAAAACTCAATCTTATGATTTTAACCTATGGGTTTCCAATGGAGTTCATGATACTGGGCTTCACTACGATGATGAAAATGGCTATTTGGTAGTATTGTATGGAGTTAAGGAAATAACTATGTACCCTCCTTCAGATACTCCTCATTTGTACGCATACCCAATCACGCCATTTAAATGGCTAAGTAATAAACCTTTAAATTTCAAATATAACTCATATCAAGACCTGGGAGAAATAACCGGAAAACCATCATCACATCTTTTATACGAAACTAGCAAAAAGTATCCACGGGTATTGAGCGAATTTACTAAGTTTTATGATATCTTTGGGGAGAATGGATTAATCTGGGGATTTAAAAAACATAATGACATATATAGATGGGAACTATATTTTTATAGTTTAGATAAAGACCCTGCTATAATGTCTTGGGATATCAACATGGAGCACCCAGTAAAAAGTTTAGATGTACACTTTTATCACAACTTAAATAAAACCGTACAATTACCTTTTTGGGGTCGAGGTTCATGCATAGAAAACGGAGAGAAAAAAGAGGAAGCTAAAATTTTCGTACTTGACACTTTTGAATCATTTGAAAAAAATTACTCCAAATATATGAAAAAACTCGAATATGAAAAATCAGCCGAAGATTTTTATGAAACCATCTTCAATAAATATTCTTGTTATGAAATATGTATCCACAACAAAAAACCGGATCAAATATTCATACAATACTTAGGAATTACAATTGAAGAATTCGTTGAATTTCTAATAGACAATGAGTATCCTGATGACCTTATTATTCATGTTTTGCAAAACAAAACAAGTTATAAAATCCCAAACGAAATAACAATAGTATATGATACCAAAACAAAAAAAGCGATTCGCTCAGGTTTTTATGGTATATTTTAAGGTAGTCTTATTAGTTAACTTCTCTCAAAGTCAGCCCATTCCAGACTTTCGATGAAATCCTCTTCATTTACAATCATATTAAATCTCATTTTGTTTCCGGGTTCCAACTCAATGGATCCTTTGCTAACTTCCTCTTCGGAAAACCATGTCCAGAACGCAACGGCATTCGGGTTATGTTCAAAGAATCTGTCTAAGTCCAAAGATTCGAAAACGGGGCGGACAGCTGGAAGGTGTAAATCTTGTCTTCGTTCTTTCCAAACTTTTTTGATCCTGCCATGCAGACAGGATTTGATTCCTCTTTTTTGGCATCTGAAAATGTGATATTCTGACTCAATTCCGTAAACATGGTTGGTGTGTCTAAAAACGTAAATGAGTTCCTTCTGATTCTCTGGAATACTTTTCATCACAACATAATCTGGGAGGATACGCTCAATCTTCTCTCTTGTCTTTCGGGCTTCTTTTCGCGCAACTGTTGTCTTTTTATGTTCTTCCCTAAGTTCTTGTCGAGTCTCGACAACTTCGGTCTTGATGCCTTTTGTATATCCAATGAGTTCTTTAAGGTGGTCATTAAGCTCACCGATCTGACCATCCTTGTGAGTCATCACGTACTCAGCCTCCCGAAATCTGAAAAGAGTTTGGTAGCATACATAGGCTTTGACGAGTTTCTCTAAAGTGATGTAGTATCTGCGAATCTGCGACCCCTTCTTGGTTCTGAGGGTCATTGCTAACTCTTTGAAAGTATCCGGCATTATGACTATGTGTTTCTTACTTCTCGCCGCTGAGCCTGTAGCGGGTCTTGGTAAGAGGTTCTTTAAGGTGGATACCTTCGCACCTTTAATTTCAGCTTTTCGCCAAGTCTTATACGCTGAATTTTTGTAAATGAAGAAATCCTGACCTTCTGTGAAATTACTTTTCAGAAGTTCCTTACAATTTTTTCTTTTAAATTTCGTTTCACCTTCGTACCCCATCCAGTCCAGAATTGTTTCTGTAAGATAAACTGGAAGCTCATCGTTGATATTGAAGTAAAGAACATCAAAACTCTCAACGTCCAGCTCGAAATCCGTTCTCCGGATGAATTCTTGGATTGTTAAAAGCTTCACGGAATCGGCAATCGCCTTGTTCACGTGAACTTCAAAACGCTTAGGAATTTGGACTTTAACCAAATCTCCTGGATTAGTGTCATGCTTAATAAGATTCATTTTAGATAAATTTGAAAGATGTATATTTATTAAAAAAAGAATTCAATTTTTAACAAACTATTCGTGCGGGACGGGGTCAGAGGGGTTTACCCCTCAACCGAATGTACTCTCTTTGGCAATGGTCATATAAAGAAAACCATCCTTGTCTTTTTGTTCGTGATAAAGTTGACTCATCAACGCAGCTGACGCAGGTAGCGTATCATTTGTAAATACAAATAAAGCCTGCTCTGCGGTTAGCTTAGTTCTTTTTCTAATTACAAATAAGAATTGTCCGCAAGTTAAGTCTCCCGGGCATAAATATTTATTTTTTTCTAACGTTAGATCAGAAGATTTGTCACCAACCTCCACTATTATGGGAATTCGGTTGGGATACTTCTTTTTAATTTTGTCTGATTCAAGCTTTCGCTTAGCAAATTCAAATCTAGCCTTGTAGGATTTTTGCATCTTTTCGTTATATTAATGTTGTGATATAATTTTAAAAAAAAATTTAGAAATTTAGAGTTTGTTGTACAAAGCTGTTCCAGTTGGAATAACTATCATTAACCAAATCGGAATATATACAATCCAAAATGACCAACTGGATCCATAATTTTCGTTGTGAGTCTTAAATGCAAAAGGAGTGACGATTAATAAAAATAATATCAAAGCGACGTAAATTCCGAACAGCGCATTTTCTTGAGAAGTCATCTCTATACTTTTGTCAACAAAAAAAAACGCATCAAATAATTATTTTTCAAAAGAAATCACCAAATCACTATCGCCCGAATACTCTTCTGATACCATCTGCACATCGGGATATTCGTCTATTAATCCGTGTTGATTCATAGCCATGATAACTAAAAAATCATGAAACGTTTGACTTTGGTAATCCGCAGCCCAATCGGAATCTTCACGATATTTGGAAACTAATAAATCACTGTTTAGTGTGTTCCGATTTCCGACGAATCTCATCATTTTGTTTTGCTTTTTGTGAACGTCATTCGTGTACGCAAACGACATGTTATGATAGTTTCTATACATTTTTTTGTACTGATCTGACACATCCAGTGAGATTTTTCCCTCTTTGTAAAGTGTGTTGACATCAGAAGGGTCATGATAAAACTTACATTTCTTCCCACCGAGCAGAAAGGTGCATTTGTTTTTGTGTTTACACATTTTTGTATTTGGTCCTTGCGTACCGCCTCTTGGATTTTTCACATATATATTTCCGACATTTCCACGAAAAATTACACCATTGACGTGTAACGCAAACTGATTCAAGGATTCAACCCAATAAAGCGGTGTGTTCGGAATGTCACTGCACTTGTTAACAACTCGTACATTCACATTTATGTTGGGAGCCAGACCTTTGGAATTTTCATCGGGAACCCTCGAAATATACGACCAGTTGTTTTTTTCGGGAAAGGGATTAACAGTCTTCAGCTTGATTCCTCTGTGTAAAATTAGGCCGTTGTTGTATTTCTTTTTGCATGTATTGTAAATTTGAGCCATTCGGTGACTAATAGTTTGTATTTGTTTGATATACGCCTCCAGTTCATATAACTGATTTTTTGTTTTTATTGAACTCAAATATTGATCTTTGTTAATAATGTTATCATGGATTGCATCAGCCTTAGTTAGATATTGTTTTAACGTGACATCCATTTTAAGATAATTAAGTATATTCATACAACCCTATTGTTTTTAGAACATTTGAGTTTATAAAAAAAAACAATAAATGAGAATATAAATCATTCACTGACATATTTCCACACCGCTAAAAACGATACGATCATTCTTGTGATGAAAATCATTCCAAAGATAACAAGCCAAAAGATCACTCAGAGCATACATCAGAACTGGCTTAATATCATCGGCTTTCATTGAGCTTACATCCTCTTTTAAATGAATATGGTTTCCGAATCGGGGGTTCGCAGGGCATCTGAAGTTAGTTCCAACCTTTGCATAAGTATCTCCTTTATGGGCAAACAAACAATCTCTAATTTCAGTACTGTAGCGATCTGCCAGAAACTTGCGGTTTTCCAAACACTGATCAACAGTTTCATATTTGCACTTAATTGTCTTATTGCGAGCATAGTTTTGAGTTCCGTCGATGACATTGGGAAATGGAATTCGAATAAACATATTCTCGTGGAGCCGAATGTACATTCCTTCACGATGTTTCTTATCACCTTGATACCACCCGAAAGCCGGTGGCAAGTTGTCCAATCTCGATACCATACGCAAACGAATTTCATTAGGTAAATTAATTTCATTAAGACTCGTTATAACCTTCCAGGGAACTGATTCGGGTTTCTGAGAAAGTTTCTTCTCAACATTTTTTGACTCTTCAATTACGCTACTCCGACGTTCCTCGATATCAGATATGTCACCCCACGACATATTTTTGTACTTTCCCTGAAACACGAAGGAGAACTTGTCTTCTTTCTTCTTCTCAAACTTTGACTTTAGTGAAATTTCTTCTCTGATTTCGAGTGCCTTGTCTTTGCATTCGTTATGCAGATTGTTCATCAGATTGATCATTTGTGAATACTTATCCTTGCAAATGGAAAAGTTTAACACTAGTTTTTCTAATTCAGAAGCGTTATGCGGCGTGTTACCGCTCCCCAATGCCAACCTTGCATTCCTGAACATCTTACTGAAATAATCATCTATCGGCTTCTCCATTTTTATCAAAAGTTTTTATAAACCTGCCGATTTTCTATCTAGATACATATTCATAAGTTCATAATAGAACGATAGTTATTTTTCAAAAATAAACAATGGAAAATATCGAAGCAAACCGACTAAAATGGCTCAAAACCGTAAGGTTAACATCCAAACCATTCTTGGAAATTAAACGAAAGCAACTCCAGTCTTTAATTTCCAAGAATGCACACCTCCCGGACCAAGGAACCGACGAATGGTTAGCCGTTCGAAGATTTAATATCGGGGGTAGTGAAATGTCCACTATCACCGGCGATGGGGGTTTTTCCAACATCAAAAGATTAATTGCTACTAAAGCGGGACTTACCCAATTTAGCGGCCGCCTCGCAACACGATGGGGCAAAATGTTCGAGAACGTCACAACACTGATCATGGAAGACATTCTCGAAGTTGACGGAAAAATTCAGGAAACGAGCAGTCTTGAAGGTGCCGTTAAATATCAACGATACAGCCCGGATGGAGTGGCTGTTGTAAAGATGCTATGTGGGGATACCATCTGCGGCGAGTACATCGAGCGTCACGAGTACCTCACTATTCTATTTGAGTTTAAGTCTCCGTACAGCGGAATTCCCAACGGAAAAATCGCCAGGTATTATGTTCCACAAGTTATGACGGGTCTCCTTTCCATCCCCATCACTGATCTCGCAATCTTTGTAAACAACATGTACAGAAAATGCAAACTTCCAGATCTCAACGAGACAACCGCCTACGATACCTATTTTCACAACAAAGATGAAGGTCGCGCAGTTGTTGACGCGCCGATTGCAATCGGACTTGTGCTTGTTTACTTCAAAAAAGAAACTCTTGCAAAATTCCGAGAAAATCAAGAAGAAGAAACTGTTGACTCTGACTCCGATTCTGATTCCGATATAGAATCTGACGAACCCGAAGAATTTGACTACAATCAATATGTTGAAAAAACGGATGACCAAAAACTTGTGGAAGAGTTATTGGAAGCAAAAACTGTCAAGGATTTCGGAAGATCCTCATATTACGAATTTGATAAACTGATGAGTTTGTTTGACGAAGGACTTGTTGATGTACACTATTGTGAACCTCTTGTCATTCAGGAGAACGTACACCAAATAGAATTTATGCAGACTCAGATGACTCCGAGAGAACAAGATGTGCAGAAGGAAGTGAGCGAGTACAAATTAAAAATAGATGAGTTTGCCAAAAAAGAGCATTTGGTTGGTTACATCCCGTACAAACTGTTTAAGTCTGACATGATTGTAAAAAACCGGGATCCCGACTATCTGAAACCACATGAAGAAAAAATATGTGATATCATTGAAAAGGTGAAGGTCATTGTTGGTGATGACTTCTCTGATCTGGAAAACATTCATGCTAGATTTCGAAAAGAATTTCCATACAAGGAAGATTGGATTGATCGCGAAATAGATAGCTTCATGGATGATCATCGCAATACGCAATCTTGCACAGACATGATGCCTGAATTCTAAGGTTACTTAAACCGTAGGTTCGGTGTCGGATTCCACGTCGGACCCAATTTCATCCTCCATATCATAAAGATCGGTGCCGTCATCCTCACCTTCTTTTGTCTCAACCTCATCATCATCGATTTCGATTTCCGCTTCTGCGTCTTCGTCAATATTATTAACATCCTCGATGGTTGCCTTCTTAGATGGTCCAAGAGATGAAATGTTGGGAGTTTTGTTAACGGGAATTCTACCAACTTTCGGAGAAACAATCCTATATCGAATAACTTTCCCAGCGTTCTCCGAGTTAGCCTCGATGCGAATGACTTGGCCGATCTCGGCGCCAATCCAAACGCAAATAGGATCAGTCACGTAAATGGGCGGTATGGCAAGCGGGTGAATCATGAGATCTTGGAAACAAGTTTTAATAACTTCATCATCCGACAAGATCGTGTGTTTGGAGCAATGCGGTCCGCGAGTGATTTCAATGGAAAAGTGCTTGTGAAGAAAATTATGAATTTTCAAATTAGCAAACTTGTACAAGATCTTGTTAATGTAGATGCTCAAAGGAGTCTTCGTGATAACATAAATATCAGCAGGCTCCTGTCCCAGGGAATCCATGAGTTTCTTGAAATTCGGCGTGGCCTTGATGTATTTGCTGTCGGTTTTCATCAAATAGATGTAGATAACCTTGCCTGAATCTGGTTGCCTACATTGCACTCGCACATACTGCTCAAGTTGAATGGTCTTCTTGAACTGCTTTCTGTTAAGGAATGTTTCGGGTGCAATGAATTTCCGATATTTCTGGATGAACAATTGTATGTTCAAATACTTGCGGTACAGTGTTCCTGACATGATGTTATTTTGACTGATATATATTAAATAGGTATATAATTCTTAATTGGAATTCAATTTTTGGATAAAAAATAACGACATGAATATATACATTTTATAAAAACTTCTTTAAAATAATGGGCGGTGGTTTAAAACTTTTGGCGCTAGGTGCTGCCGTTGTCGGTGTTTTGATACTTTTGTCAATGCGAGAAACTCAACCGACTACCGTCGTAACAATCAGAGACGGTTGTAAAGTTTCTGATTGGAGCAACTGGAGTGACTGCGGTGATAGCCGAAAATATAGAACTAGGACCGTAACCAATGACGTTGCCGAAACTAACTGTCCACCTCTGAGAGAAGAAGAATCCTGCGAACACGACATAGATTGTGCGGTTTCCGAATTCGGAGAATGGGAAGCATGTGATTGCGAAAAAGAAGTACGTTACAGATTAAGAAACATCACAACAAAAATGTCGGGAAAAGGAGCGCCATGCCCTTCATTAATCGAAACAACAGAATGTGAATGCCCCAAAGAATACGATGAACTTGGATACACGAGCTTTATGGGTGCGAAAGATTTAGATTGGGTAAGCATGCAAGGAAGAAACGATCCAGCAGTGTGCAGACAGTCCTGTACAGATTATGGCGATGACTGTAAGGGTATAGTGTGGCGTGACAATTTCGCATGCGTTGGATGTTTATCAGACACATGCCTCAAACCCACCAAAGAGCCTTCTCAATACGGCGTGTACATGGGTTGGAGAAAGAAGTAATGTTAGCTCAAATCACAAACTTTCCATTTTAATTCCAATTTCACTCATTTGTTTTGCAACATCCGTATAATATTTTTCGACCTCCTTAAAATGGGGATGTAAAGATTTATAAATTTCAATTATTTCCTCAACATGCCACTTAATTTTTTGTTGAATATTTTTCAACTTCGGTTCTTTTTTTCGAATAAGTTCAGGTACTTCAAATTTCGGGGTTTTGACACTTCCCGAATTAATCATTTTCATTACTTTTGCATATCTACCCGTATCTGATACTTTACCACCCAACGCCTTTGTTGCGGAGTGTAGTTTATCTAGCGGAAATTCAAACAACTTTTTAAGTCTGTATTTGGGACGTCTGGGGCAGAATCCCAAATAATTAAAATCAGCGATACTTTTTTCCAACTGTAAAGTTTCCGAAACACCCTTAACGATCCAATAGAAAGGTAATGGATAAACATCCCAAATATCTCCTTCAGTAAACGTACCACGCAACCACGGCAAATCATATGGAATTTCCGGAAAGCTGGTGTACAAAAGAATAGGAGATGATGAGTTAATGCCGTGATATTTATCCATAGCATTCCAATTTTTCATTAGCACTTTCACATCATTAGATTGTTCTGATTTCCCAGTGATGTACTTTTCCCTTGTTTCAATATAATTAATGACTTCAGATTCAAGGTGATCAACCCAATTAACATAAACGGATCGCAGAGCGTCCACTGTTGATGAACCAAAGTTAAATCTCTTGATGAACATTTGACTTAACTTTTCATCGGGTAACGAATACATCGATTTAAGAACTTCCAAAGTATCCCCAGGTTTCAAACAAGTTTGACTGTCAATGACTAATTTTACAGTTTTACACATGGCATTGATTCCCGCGGAATCCAGTTTGTCAACATCAGGATAAATTTCGGAGAAAGCTCCCCATTCCAACATTTTGTCTCTCAGATTGATGGAAGATTTATTCCCGACTATTTTTGTTGTACGATTATTTTTCCCACCTGAAAATTCTAAAGCAAACCCACCACTTGCTTTAGAATCATCTACATTTCTTAAAGTACCCCCTTTTATTTCGTTGACAATCTTTTCCATTAAAATAATTTACGGTATTTTATATTATGTGGTTGAAAATATAACTGTTTTGTAAATTATTCAATGGATTTTAAACCAAACGAATGTTCTTGGGAAAAGTTCCGTAAAAAGGGCGATGTAGTTGTTTGCTCTTCACCCGAGGTAATTAAAAAAATGGCTGATTTTTTGGAAGCCATTGGCGAAAAAATGAGCCAGCTAAATGTGAATGATGCTTCTGCGCAAATTAAGGTAGTTGAAAAAATGAAAGAAAAAACAGGTTGCGAAAGTGAGTCATGTGCGGTCCAAGATGACAAGTTTAAAGAATTTGCAAGTCCCTTGGTAGTAAACCAAAATTTAAAAGATAATTTTAAGACAAAGGGTCCTTCTTATTCAACTGAATGGCTAAGCAACTTCAACATCGATGATGTTCTCAAAGAAATCAAGAAAAATTACTCCGACGAAAAGTTTTGGAACATACCATTCCAAATGAGAGATTTCAAAAAAATTAAACCGACCGATAGTGCTCCTGAACATTCTAAAAACGCAAACTTGGAAACATTTGACATATGTAAAAAATATAAAGAAGGGTACCGGTGTTTTGGTGTTGTTATTAACACAGATTATTCTACTGGGAATGGAGTACATTGGTTTAGTTTGTTTGTTGACATGCGAACTGATAACTTCACCGTTGAATATTTTAACAGTTCCGGTAACGAACCACTCACTGAAATAGGTGCGTGGATGAAAAAAACAAGAGTACTGTTGGAAAAGGAATTTCCAAAAAAAAAAGTATCCGATATCATCGTAAGTAAAGAAGAACATCAGAAAGATGACCACAGTTGTGGAGTATATTCTTTGTACTACATTATAAGTCGGGTTTCGCGAATCCCACACCAGTACTTTACGAAGAATCTCATTAAAGACAGCAAAATGCACAAATTCAGAAACTTCTTATTCAGACACGACAAGTGAGGACTCTTCTTCCACAGGTTTTGGATTAAGAAGAAATTTCAGAAGTTCGCCCACGTAAGTTTTGAACATGACATCAAAACTCTTCAAGTTTTCTTTGATGAAAACCGTGTCAAGTTCACCAAGGTAGTGAAATTCTGTATGTTGTGGTATTTCTGAGACAGATCGAAAAAGCTTGTAGTGCTTAAAATTAAATATCTTCCGAATAAAAGGTTTGATCTTTTCAGGAATGTTCTGATCAAGAAACAAAGAAATAGTTTTGGGGGTCTTTGGAAAATTTGTGTCTTCCAAATTCAGCTCCTCAAATGAAAACCTAAAAGCTTCAAAAATATGTCGGATCTTTGTGATGAAAAACACGAGATTCACGTATTCTTCAGCAACCACATTATCGGACTCTGATATTTTGACATTATTTTTATATTCTGGAGGTTCCGGTTTGTAGGTTGTATTCATAAAGTCCATCAAGGTCTTTTTAACTTTGAATTTTTCCAAAATCGCACCATCTAGTTCTTGGCCTTTCATTTTTTTCTTGGTTTAGTATAATATCATAATGTATTATTCTTCAAATGGGTATTTGCATCAGAAACGTGAAACCACTCTTCGTCCGAGGATGAAGATAAATCTTCTTTGGGCGATATTGGTGCTTTGAAATAAAAGTCATCGGATACTTTTCGGGGTGGCGTGTCAAGATCAATGTCCACAAGTTCGGATTCTTCAAGAGCCTTCTTTTCGTCATCCTTTTTTCTTGCCAACTTGATAAATTTCACAAATTTTCTTTTGTACACTTCTTCTATATTTTCTATTTCTAACTCAGTGAGTGGTTTTTTCTGGGGTTTTATTTCCTCTGATTCTGATTCTATTTCCTCTGATTCTATTTCCTCTGATTCTATTTCCTCTGATTCTATTTCCTCTGATTCTATTTCCTCTGATTCTATTTCCTCTGATTC
>Ga0307492_10000298_pt1 | contig 21335 bp, 21 predicted proteins | sample SI3LmetaG_FD_202365 | JGI IMG/M metagenome (GOLD analysis project Ga0307492, IMG submission 202365) | Sea-ice brine microbial communities from Beaufort Sea near Barrow, Alaska, United States - SI3L | ecosystem: Environmental > Aquatic > Marine > Coastal | place: USA: Alaska | collected 2017-05-06 | reverse complement strand
GCTCTCTGTCGTTAGAATCTTGAATCTTTTTCTTTTAGCTAGTATCTATTTACTAGCCACTGCTTTTCGCACATAAACGACTGTCAGACTTGGTCAAACACTCATTTAAAAATAACTGATTTAGTTAAGATGAGTTCAATTCAGTAAACGTCCCCTGCAAATACTCTAGGTTGTTGCTTTTGGTTGGCGTTTTAAGTCAACAGCCCCTAAAGTATTCTGTTATAATCTCACCGATTTTTGTACAGCTAATCGCTGCATTTTTTAGAGAGCATCATGCCCACCATTCAACCTGCATCCCGATCCAAACCTGTCGCCCGTATGAAAGCGGAGCGAGGACTATTTTCCTTCCCTAAATATTGGGCTGAGTGTTTTGGGCCTGCGCCTTTTTTACCTATGTCGCGCAAAGAGATGGATCAACTTGGCTGGGATAGTTGCGACATTATTTTGGTGACTGGTGATGCTTATGTGGATCATCCCAGTTTTGGTATGGCTGTGATTGGTCGCACGTTAGAAGCGCAGGGATTCAGAGTAGGGATTATTTCCCAGCCTGATTGGCATAGCAAAGATGCGTTTATGCAACTCGGCGAGCCTAATCTGTTTTTTGGTGTGACCGCAGGCAATATGGACTCGATGATCAATCGTTATACGGCTGAGCGTAAACTACGTCATGATGATGCCTATACACCTCACAACGAGGGCGGAAAACGTCCCGACCGTGCAGTGACTGTTTACACTCAGCGTTGTAAAGAAGCTTACAAAAAACCTGTCATCATTGGTGGGATTGAAGCCAGTCTTAGACGTATCGCTCATTACGATTATTGGTCAGACAAAGTGCGCCGTAGTGTGTTGTTTGATTCTAAAGCCGATATGCTGATGTTTGGTAATGCTGAGCGACCGTTGTTAGAAATGGCACACCGTTTTGCTGCTGGCGAAACAATTGACCAGATGCAAGATATTCGTGGCACTGCGGTGATTCGAAAAGAACCGTTACCCGGCTGGCAAGGAGTGGATTCAACGCACCTAGACAGTATTGGTAAAATTGAACCTATTATTAGCCCTTATCAAATTATTGATGACAAATGCGCCGTCTCCTCTGAGGCTGAAAGGCAAGCGGCGATTGAAGAGCAAAAAGCTCAGCCAATAGTGATCCAGCCATTTACATCAAAAACTGAAAGACGTAAACCTTGGGATAAAACTTATGTTTTGCTGCCTGCTTATGATGTAGTGCGCGCCGAAAAAACTCACTATGCCCACACATCACGTATTTTACATAAAGAAACCAACCCTGGTTGTGCCCGTGCCTTAGTGCAGCGCCACGGTGATCGCATCATTTGGATCAACCCACCTGCTTATCCATTAGAAACCGAAGAAATGGATGCGGTGTTTGATTTACCTTATGCACGGGTGCCGCACCCTAGTTATGGCAAAGCAAAGATACCAGCCTATGACATGATCAAAACCTCGGTGAATATCATGCGCGGTTGTTTTGGTGGTTGTACTTTTTGTTCGATCACAGAACATGAAGGCAGGGTGATTCAAAGCCGTTCAGAAGAGTCCATTATTCGTGAAATAGAAGAAATTCGCGACAAAGTTCCTGGATTTACTGGTGTTATTTCCGATCTTGGTGGCCCTACGGCGAATATGTATAAATTGCGTTGTAAAAGCCCTAAAGCTGAACAAGCCTGTCGCCGTTTGTCCTGTGTATGGCCCGAAATCTGTGGGCACTTAGATACCGACCAAACCCCTACCGTTAATCTTTATCGCAAAGCGCGGGAAGTGGAAGGCGTTAAAAAAGTGCTGATTGCCTCGGGTGTGCGTTATGACTTGGCAATTGAAGACCCAAATTATGTCAGAGAACTGGTGACTCATCATGTGGGGGGGTATTTAAAAATTGCCCCAGAACATACTGAGCAAGCCCCCCTAGATAAAATGATGAAACCGGGTATGGGCACTTACGATAAATTTAAAGAAATGTTCGACAAATACACCAAAGAAGCAGGCAAAGACCAGTACTTAATTCCTTACTTTATCTCTGCGCATCCGGGCACCGAAGATATGGATATGGTGAATTTGGCGTTATGGCTTAAAGAGCGCAATTTCAAGTTAGACCAAGTGCAAAACTTCTATCCGTCACCTATGGCTAATGCCACCACTATGTATCACACCGGTAAAAACCCGATACATAAAGTGAATCATAAAAGTGAAGAGGTTGAAGTGCCTAAAGGCGAAATTCATAGGCGTTTACACCGTGCATTTTTACGTTATCACGATCCAGCTAATTGGCCAATATTGCGTAAAACCCTCAAAGAAATGGGTAAAGCCCACTTGATTGGCAATAGCCCTAAATGTTTAGTGCCTGCTGAAAGTCGCAATGAACTAAAAGGCCGCGACCAAAAAGAGTTCGCCAAACGTTCCGGCAATAAAGCATTTGCCAAAGGTAAGTCTGACAATGCTACAAAAGCGCAGAAGGGCTTAACCCGCTTTAGTGATAATCAACCTCACAATGAAGCGGCCAAGGCGGAGAAGGCGAGTCATGGTAAGCCAAAGAGTAAAAATCGCAAACCTCGTAAACCAGCCTAATTTAATCTGTGCTAGCTGAGATTTTGTAGAGTGACCATTAAGGACTAAGTGTTGAGTAATCAACACTTTCTTATTGGAATAGTGAAAAATTAACTCATCAGCCATGTAAATGCTTTTTCTTTAAGACATAAAGAATGAGAATACCGTGATCACTTTGGGTTTATTGATCACGTTGTGATTGGGTTTTTATGACTTTGGTTTCTAAGTATTACTAGATTTTGTGAAAATAGGGTTTATCTATATATACTCTATAACCTGTTGATTTTTATTTGAAATCATCAGAATAGTCACGTACATTCATAATAAGACAAACACTCAAAGTGTTGATTACTTCGAGAAAATCCTATGCTATCTCCAATATCCAGCTTTGACGGCATCATATGGCCGGCAATTCCCAGCACCAAAGCCGCCGCACTGTTATCTATTCAGGCGCAACTTATGCTGTCCGAGCGAGCCGATCCGGCAGCGATACGGACACTTCAGTTTCGCCAAATCGGTGCTCTGGTAGAGCACATCTTTGCGCATATTCCTGCTCAGGCGAAACGTCTCAGCCAGGCTGGGATATTACCCGGTATTGATATCGCTCCTGAAAAATGGGCTGCTCTACCCCCCTTAACCCGAATGGATGTGCAAAATCTCGGTTCTAAGCTACATGCCGCGGCACTTCCCAAGGGGCACGGTCGTGTCAGTACAGCGCACACGTCAGGGTCATCGGGTCGTCCCGTGGAATTCATTAAGTCTGAACTAGACTACCTCTTCTGGCAGGCATTTCAATTACGTGGGCACCTGTGGCATCAGCGAGACTTTGCCGGTAGTTTTGCCGTTATTTTACGCAATGATCGACGCACTACTTTAGATGAAACGGCACATGTAGAAACCCTAGATAACTGGGGGCCTCCGGTCGGATTAATCTACCCAACAGGGCCAGTCCACCTGATCGACTATCGTGCCACCATAGAGGCGCACGTGGCATCTCTGTGTGAATTAGCGCCCGACTATTTAGCAACACTGCCTTCTATCTTGCAGGGTATTCTCGAACATGTCAGTGCCTTAGGTATAACCCTGCCACCTATGAAAGAAGTTATTCTGGCTGGCGAGGCGGTATCCAAAGAACTGCGCCGTCTCACGGCAGATATATTAGGCGCGAAGTTAACTGAAACCTATAGCGCCGCAGAAATTGGCGGTATCGCATTAGAATGCCCACAAAGCCAATTGCTACATGTGCAGTCTGAAAGGGTATTACTGGAAGTGATACGAGAGGATGGGAGCGCATGCGAGCCTGGAGAAACCGGACGGGTTATTCTTACCCAACTTCAAAATTTTGCTATGCCACTGCTACGCTATGAAATTGGTGACCTTGCCACTGTGGCCACAGGACCTTGTGTTTGCGGTCGAACCTTGCCTACGTTATCTGATATACCGGGTCGTGCACGGGATCTGATGGTATTGCCATCGGGTCATCGGCGCCCGCCCTATTATGGTCATAAGGCCATTGCTTTGATCCACGCCATTGTTCAGCATCAAGTGGTGCAGATTGCGGCTGATCGAGTCGAGATCCGCTTGGTCTTACGCCAAGCACTTACTCCACTCGAAGAAAGCCAAATTATAAGTGCTGCAGAACAAGCCATTGGAAATGGCGTTAAGGTATTACTACGAGAGGTCAAGGCGATAGAGCGCGGACAGGGTGGAAAATATGCCGAGTTCTATAGCCTTGTTGACAAACCCTAAGGAAGAAGTGCTTTAAAGCTAAACCGGGAAGCAACAATGCCGGCTAAACCGAACAGCATCAACCAGGTGTTACCCGGTACAGGTATGCTGGTTGTGGGCGCAGGATCACTCGAAGTGGTAACAGGTTCGAATCCCTGAAAGGTGAAAACCGTATTTATAGGTAAGTTGGTCCGCGACGCCACCCCCCCCATAGTATCATCTGTTTTGAATCGTATGGCATCGATGGAGATTGGAGCAAAGGTAATAGACCATAAGTTTGAAAGGCTTGAAGAACTAGAACCACCGTGGCTACCTGTAGGGCCAGTTAATGCATAATTTTGGCCCAAAATTTCTGTAAATATATTCGTATCAACCTCGCGCACTTCAATTGTAAATGTGCCGCCTTCATCGGTAGACACAGAGCCATCGCTGATTGAAGTAAGCTCTGATACATCGCTTATTTCATCGAATTCGAAGAGAAGCGGATCAGAGGAACCCTGGGTGATATCGACGGTACGGGTAATGACTGCTGCCTCTGAGTCACTAATGCCAATGGAGGCCGTAAGGGCTGTCGCGACCCCAAACATAAATAATTGATTCATTAAGTTTACCTTGTATGTGTTATTCGATTTAAGCAGAGGTGTTATTATGCACCATAACTATGCAAGTATCATTCCAGTGAATTAATATGCATTTAATTCAATGTGTTAAGTTTTTTAAGTTTTTTTGTTTTTTAAAAGTGTAAAAAAACTTGACATAAATACTTTCAAAATAGAGCGTTTAATCACAGATTAGACTCTCGCCAGCTTTGGGTTGACTTATTCTTTTGTTCCATAAGTTCAACCCAAAACTGACTGCATATTTTGCCATTCTGAATCAATGGGAATTGGCCAGCGATAAGTCGTCACGGATGCCTGTCAGTAGTTATAATTCCCTTAAACTACATACCTACAAGGATGGACAATGCCTTTTGCCACTATATTGAAATCCATGCGTTTGCCCTTTGTTATTTTGAGTCCAGTTTGTGTGTTTTTAGGGGCAAGTGTTGCGAATTTTGAAGGGGGGTAATAGCGATTACCTCAACTTGGGCCTGGCTCTGTTAGGGGCAGTGCTGGGACATATCAGTGTTAACTGCCTCAATGAGTATTCTGACTTTAAAAGTGGATTGGATCTCAATACGTTTAAGACGCCTTTTAGTGGCGGCAGTGGAGCTTTGCCCGATACCCCTTCTGACGCCCGTTTTGTGTTGTTGGCGGGGGTGTTGTGTTTGATGGTGATTTTGAGCATTGGTAGCTATTTTTTATACTTGTATGGATTTGCCATACTGCCCCTAGGTTTAGGAGCAGTGTTTTTGATCCTGGCCTATACCGATTGGCTCAATAAAAACCCTCTTCTGTGCCTGATTGCGCCAGGTATTGGCTTTGGTCCGCTGATGGTAGGAGGCACTCACTTTGTTCTTACAGGGGCTTATTCAAACCTAAGTTGGCTGGTTTCTTTGGTGCCGTTTTTTCTTGTGAGTAATTTGCTGCTACTTAATCAATACCCTGATATTGAAGCTGACAAAGGGGTTGGGCGACGACACCTGCCTATCGCTTACGGCGTTAAAGTTGGCAATATGGTGTACGCCGCTTTTATCATGGCGACATTACTGGTAATTTTACTGGGTACTTATTTTAACTACTTGCCGCCATTGTCACTTGTTGCTTTACTCCCCCTGATACTGGCGCTGTTCTCCCTCTCTGGTGCAATTAAATTCGGGGCTGACATAGGTCAGCATCCACAGTTTATGGCTGCGAATGTGGGGGTGAGTTTACTGACGCCTTTACTGCTTGGTATAACACTGCAAGTCTAGAAATAACTAAAAACCACTTCACCATCAAGTCATGTGATTAATACTTTCGTGGTATTAATGCTGCCTTTGCCAGATGAAAATATTGTTCTAATACCATTCCATCTTAATTACTGCCCACCTTTACCCAATCCATTGGATCTGTATTTAGTATCCTTAGTGGGTCGCTAATATAATCTTTCTTTCCTCTGTGTAGCGCAGCGCTCTTTGTTCTCTGTGGTGAAAAATTTTTTAGTTGAAAGACCAAAGACCAAAGAACAAAGAACAAGATATTTAAACCACCGAGGAAACAGAGAGCACAGAGAAAAGCAAAGTCTCCTGATTAAGTAAATCTTGCTCTGCCACTGAATTAGGAGAGAGCAATTAGATCACTCTTTTATATGGAAAGGTATAACACTAAATCGATGCTTTAATTATCGTATTGGGGCGCTGGTTAAAATGGCAGAATTTCCCGCAGGAGGTAACAGCACTCTAATTTATTTCCCATGTGAAGACTGTGCAGTCGAAGAGTCACGAGTTGTCGATGCTGGTGGAGCAGTGCATAAAGGAAAAATGTATATTGGTGAATTTGGGTTTATTTCGCGGGTGATTGATACAGAAGGCAACATGATTGGCTTGCACTCACAAACCTAACCCGCGCCTTAAATTGCTCAATGTATTACAAATAGGTCCCCCCGGAGTTAATGGGGGGGCAGCCAACTATTTTATAAACGAGGACCCGCCGAGGTAAGAGCTTTACCTTCTTCGTTATCAGTAAACTTAGTAAAGTTATCGACAAATAGTTTGGCTAATTGTTTCGCTTCTGTTTCCCATTCAGTTTCGCTTGAGTATGTATTCCTTGGGTCTAGAATGTGGCTGTCTACGCCCGATAGTGTTGTAGGGAAAGCAAGATTAAAATAGGGAAGATTTTCGCACTCAGAATCTTCTACTTCACCGCTTAATATTGCATCAATAATCGCCCGTGTTGCGGCTAAGCTAATTCGTTTACCTGTGCCATTCCAGCCAGTGTTGACTATATATGCGCTGGCGCCAGCATCAGACATTCTTTGCTCTAGTACTTCGGCATATTGCGTGGGGTGTAAGCTTAGAAAAGCCTGTCCAAAACAAGAAGAGAAGGTAGGCGTAGGATGATTGACACCACGCTCAGTGCCTGCCAATTTTGCAGTGAAGCCTGACAAATAATGATACTTTGCTTGTTCGCTGGTTAAACGTGATACTGGCGGAAATACACCAAAAGCATCTGCGGTTAAGAAAATGACTTTTGTTGCATGTCCCGCTTTGCTAATACCTAATACGCGGTTTTCAATATGTTCAATTGGGTATGAAACACGGGTGTTTTCTGTTTTAGAGTTATCAAAGTAATCAGGTACATTGCCCTTTATCACTACATTTTCTAATAAGGCGTTACGTCTAATTGCGTTATGAATTTCTGGTTCTTTATCAGCATCTAAATCAATAGTTTTGGCGTAACAACCGCCTTCGAAATTAAAGATACCGTCATCGTCCCAGCCATGTTCATCGTCACCAATTAATGCCCGTTGTGGATCGGCTGATAATGTGGTTTTGCCGGTTCCTGACAAACCAAAAAATATAGCAGTGTCATTATCTTTGCCTACATTGGCTGAGCAATGCATTGACGCTATACCTTGAAGAGGCAGAAAGTAGTTCATCATCGAGAACATGCCTTTCTTCATTTCGCCGCCATACCAAGTGCCACCAATTAATTGCATTTTTTCAGTTAAGTTAAATGCAACAAAGGTTTCGGAATTAGTTCCGTGTTTTTCAAAATGTGGATTGGAGGTTTTTGAGGCATTCATCACCACAAAATCAGGCTCAAAATTATCAAGCTGCTCTTCTGTTGGACGAATAAACATATTTTTGACGAAGTGTGCTTGCCAAGCAACTTGCATAACAAACCTGACTTTGAGGGCTGTATTCGAATTTGCACCACAAATAGCATCAACCACATAGAGGTCGCTATCTGAAAGTTGCTGCTGACTGACTTTTTTTAACGCTTGCCAGGTGTCTAAAGAAATGGGCTTATTGTCGTTGTTATTGTCAGCGGTTCTCCACCAAACTGTATCTTTGGTTGTATCGTCTTTTACTAAAAACTTATCTTTTGGCGAACGCCCTGTATAAATTCCAGTGTCGACATTGACTGCACCTGAATCTGTTACGGTACCTTTCTCATAACCCGTTAAGGCTTCATCAGTCTCGGCGGAAAATAATGTGTCGTAACATGGATTATGAATAATGTTGGTTATATTCTTAAGCCCAACCGTTTCTAAATGCGCGCGGACTTTATCGAGTCTGATACTTTTTGAGGCGCTAGGCTGCTGTTCTTTGATTGTCATATTTTAATCCAATAGTAATTATCTGGGTGTTTTTGCGGCCAAATATATATAAAATGTATAGCGCTGGCTGTACCGGACTTTTCAATCTGTTGCGTTAAAGTCATAGGTCTTATACACAAAAAAAAATAATAAATCATAATAACGGTATTATCTTGGCTATAAGCACTGTGAATAAAAGATTACAAAACGCACATGCACTTATTTTCTGACGCAAATTGTAAATCACAATGCAAAGTAAGGGCTGCTGCTGACTGGTTTGTATTTAATTACAATAACTATGTAAAAGGACATTTTAGTGAGGGAATATTAACACCTGAAAGGTGAAAAATAGGGCAGAGGTGAGGAAGTTTTTGACTTGCAGCCTCATTTAACTGCAGAACTAAAACTAATATCTTGTCAATCAGTCAGTTGTTTTTACTTATAAAAAAAGAGAGCACAAAGGCTCTCTTTTTTAAAAGCTAGATTGAATTAAGCTTTTTTTACTGCTGGTGTAGCTGCTAATTTAGCTACTGCAGCTGTTAAAGCGTCAATTTTATCACTTAGCTCTTCAATTTTTTTGTCAGAATCAGTGTTATTCAGACCAAGTTTATTTCGAACTGTCTCGATGCGGGTTTCGATTTCAGTTTGAGCTGCTACTTTGGTTTGGACTTCTTTAACTTTATCTTTACCTTCAGTTTCAAGCTTTTCGCCTTTAATCACTAACTCGTCAAACAATTTGTTTGAATCAGTAGAAAGTGCTTCAAAACGACCTTTAACTTCTTCGTAGCCTTTACCATATGCACCAAGACCAGCTAACCAGACTTTACGTGCCATATCTTCTGCATTAGCGGCTTTTTCTTTGATCATGTCGATATTACTCATAATATTTACTCCGTGGATGTTTAAAATTAGATGTCTTGCTTCAATGGAATTCATATTACGGATGAAAATTAGAAATCGCATACTAATTAACCAACTTTTTTAACTGTTTTTAATTATTTTTAATAAAAGGTTGAGTGTGAAATCAATATTTGTATTTATTAGCGTCATTTTTAAAGCGAAGTTATGCCGGTTATTGTCCATTGCTTAGGTCTGGGATAGCGATTACTCTTTCTATACACCAGTCAGGATTTAATCTTCAACTTAGACGAGAAGTGAATGCCAGAAATAAAGGTGAAATCTAAAGCGGGTACTGTGTGTGGTTTCTGTGATCCGAAATTTCAAAACGTCGCCGATGAATTTATAAAATCTTTGAAGATCGTGGGGAGATTGGTGCATCAGTTTCTCTTAACGTCGAAGGTGAGACGTTGCTGGATTTATGGGGTGGCTATCGAGACCCTGCTACTCAAGCGCCTTTTTGGGACCCAGGTACTCGAAATGGATATCACATGATGTCTTTCGGATGGACTGTCGGAGAGCTTGTTCGCCGAGTGTCAGGGATGTCCTTAGGTCGTTATTTCAAAGAAAATTTCGCAGATCCGTTGGGGCTCGATTATTGGATAGGTTTACCAGAAGAACATGAAGAGCGAACCGCTCGCATGATTTCTCAGGCGCCCAGTGCCGATGATAAACCTACTGCTTTTATGACGAATATGATGACAAACCGGGCCTCTATTCAGCACTTGTGTTTTCTCAATTCCGGTAACTATCAACCCAACTGCCGTGAGGCGCACGCTGCAGAGATTGGTGGCGGTGGCGGTAGTATTGGTTTTGCAGACCCCGAATGTAAACTCGGATTTGGATATTCTATGTCCAAAATGGGAGCCAGTTTGATGTTAAATGAACGTGGTCAATCCTTAGTTGATGCAGTTTATAAAACATTAGGTTATCGAACTAATAAGCCCGGGCATTGGGTAAAGTAATTGTATAGTTCGCAGGCTAAAAGGATTTGGCTGTGCATTATCAATATACAATGTGTATCTAATGGAATGTATTTGTTCGAAAATTAATGGTTGTTTATCTTTTCGTCTAATAATCAATCAAACACAAATCTTAGTATGATCCTCTGCCCACTCAAATCGTAATCTCACTTGTAAATAAATTTATAAATTCATTATGGTTTTTAGGAGATGAGTGTGAGCGCACCTTGGGTTGCCTATATAGTTGTTGGTTTGGCAATATCGATGCTAGCGGTGCTTGGTATCGGATTAATGTCCTTATCGAGTAAAAATACCAATACAAAAATGCCGGAGCAAGGCACAACTAAAGATGCATAAATTAAGTGTTTTTAATGCCACAAGATATGCCTCATCTATTCGTGCAGAATTGCGTGCAAGCCACGCGGGGGAAACTGGCGCTGTTTGGATATATCGGGGCATATTGCTGGTAAACCGTTTTAAGCGTGACACCGAGATAGAAACGTTCGCTAAACATCATTTAGCGACAGAGAAAGACCATCTGCTTCAATTTGAAAACCTGATCCATCGATTTAGAGGCAGTGCCCTTCTTTTTATCTGGATGTTTGCTGGGTTCATGATGGGGGTATTCTCGATGTTGCTTGGAGGGAATTGGGTTTATTACACAATTTACAAAGTAGAGTCATTTGTTGACGCTCATTACAGGCAACAAATACATGCTCTTTCCAAGCTAGAATTTTGTGACAAAGTCGAGATTATACAAATGATGCAAGCTTGTAATGCAGATGAGCAAGCTCATAGAGACCAAGCGCTTAATGCGCTAAATGGTGAACCCAATCTAGCTATGCGAGTGTGGGGCAAACTGGTTGGAACTGGCTCACATTGCGCCGTTGTTGTGGCTAAATTACTTTAAAAGTAAATGCATGGGAAAGTCACTAAGAAACCGCCAACTGAAAGACTGCGATAACTGTGCAAAATCTGAGTCCGTGTTGTATCGGATTCGATTACAACAAGCCGCACCTTGGGTTTTTATCTGTTCTGGTTGTCAGTCAAAGGTAAAAAGCCAAGCGCTGTATCAATATGGAGGTACTTGGAAACAGCAGAAGCGGCATTGAGATGCTTAAGCGCCTGTTGTGATGGTCTATCCACATTATAAAAATGATGACCTTAACCCTCCCCCGAGTTACTCACCCAAAAACCTAAAGTTAAATTGAGATTTTTATCCTCAGGCTATCGATTTTTTTCAGTTTGAACTTAGTTGAATTGTTTAGTCAACGAGGGAGCGTAATATGCTGTAAAATTCAAAAGTAACTGTATTTTTGAACGGATAATGAATGCTCCATTTAGAGGTTTTTACAGACGGCAGTGTTAATAACCAATTAAAAGTGGGATATGGCGCTTACTTAGTTGTGTCAGAACAGTGTAGGTCTATAGACAGACTTAAACATGATGTGAAAATCAAACGCTTTACACCGACAAGTTCGACAAAATTGGAATTACAAACATTGTTGTGGGCGTTGCATGACATCATTATTTTGGCTGCTGAAAGAGACTTCAGATTGACCATTTATACTGATTCTCAAAATATCATCGGTTTGCCTGACAGGCGAATTGCTCTCGAACAGAGTCATTATTTTTCGAGTAAAAATAAGCGACTCAATAACTACGAACTGTACCGGGAGTTTTATCAATTAACGTCGAGCATAAAATATACGTTAGTTAAGGTGGTTGGCCATCAAGCATCTAGTAACAAAGATGCAGTCGATAGACTATTTGCATTGGTTGATAAGGCATCTAGGCGCGCATTGCGAGAACAATTTTAAGCAGTGCTTGGGCAATATGAGTGATTAAATCCAAGTCATTTCAATGCTTTAGATTGTTAGCAGGTACCTTTGCAGAGCAGCAAGTCGCCCCAGCATTGATGGAGTTTGCTTTGCTACACCCTGAGTTGTCTATCGATATTGATTTCAATAGTCAAAAAGTCAATTTTGTTGAAGATGGTATCGATTTTGCGATCAGGTATGGCAAGTTAGAAGATTCTAGTCTGATTGCACGTAAATTATTAGCGCATCCTATGATGGCTGTGGCTAGTCAGTCCTATTTAAGCAAATATGGCATACCTAAAGGTCCTTATGACTTAAAAAATCATAGCTGTATTATTTCAAATAATGATCATTGGCTGTTTGAGCATCAAGGCGAGCAACAGAATATAAAAGTGCAGGGTAGGTGGAAAAGTAATAATGCTCACGCAGTAGTAAACGCGTGTGAACAGGGCTTAGGTATTGCTTATATGCCTGAGCACAACTTTTTACAAGCTGTCGAGCATGGACGTTTAGTGCCTATATTGCAGACCTTTTGGCGTACTGATTCACACAGTTGGGTGGTGTATCAAAATCGTCGATTCTTACCTATGAGAGCCCGTTTGGCTATTGATCATTTGCTTGCACACTTTTCTAAATAAAATTCCAAATAAGTAAACTAACATCGAAGTGTTTAACATTTTTTTTGAATGACTTAAATTTAATAGTACTCACTACGGTGTTTAATGTTTTTTTGCTTTTTTGTGGACGCTTTTGTGAGTTTTTATTGGGTGGCAATGTGCTGCTTGATTCTAAGGTTCGCAAACACCACTCCTCCCAGTGCTCCTGCTAGGCTTTGGCATATAAAACCAAAGGTACTGCGAGCACCGGCTAATAGGGTGATTTCTAAAATAGGATGCATGGCTAAAAGTGCTACCGTGACTCCTACGCCCCCCGCCAAAAAATACAGAATGTTAGGGGATAACTTGAATCGTTTGATTATTAGGCCTGCCACGATAAAGGAGATGAAATAACTAACCGCTATCACTATCCCATAAGTAGGATATAGGCCTAATAGATCATCAAGGCTCATACTGAGCCGATCGTTGAACAAAATCTCTACCCCTACCTTGCTCAATTCAGCCATCACAAATTGACTATGAAACAAGCTTGCTAAAACAAATGCAAAAATCACTGCAACAAGAAAATGTGTACAAAGCCTGAGGTAAAAATATAATTTCATAAAGTGTTACTTATTTTAGTGTTGATGCGGGATATAGAATATGGCGATAATGGGCGAACTGAAAGTTAATATCAATAGAACTATGATCCGCTATCCGGATTTTATTCTAAATTAGAGAAGACACACCAATGTTATATCGGGTTTTTATTTTGGGGCTGCTTATTCTCTTAAGCTGCAATTCACACTTATCAGCTGCGCAACAAACACCGTTCCCTAGTTATAAAATACAGGAAGTCGCTAGCGGCTTAAATTTTCCTTGGTCATTAGCCTTTTTACCTGATGGAAGTTTATTGGTGACTGAGCGTACTGGTAAATTGGCAAGGATAAGCAATGACAAAGTGTACGCGCCGATTACTGGCTTACCCGATGATATATACGTTAAAGGGCAAGGTGGATTATTAGAGGTCGTGTTGCATCCTAATTTTTCCTCAAATAGTTGGGTGTATATTTCTTACGCTACGGGCAATGATGACCAAAACGCTTTACGGGTTATGCGTGCAAAATTAATCGGTAACAAATTAGTAGAGCAACAAGTTGTTTTCACCGTGACTCCTTTTAAGTCAACGCCGGTACACTTTGCTGGGCGTATGGCTTTTTTACCTGATAACACACTACTTATCACCAGTGGTGATGGCTTCGATTACCGTGAAGACGCACAACGATTAAATAGTTTGTTGGGTAAAATAATACGCATTAACGTCGATGGCAGCGTGCCAACCAATAATCCCTTTGTGACTGAAAACGCTGATTCGCCCAGTAATTATGTTTTTAGTTATGGGCATCGAAACCACCAAGGCCTACTTTTTGATTCCGAGCGAAATGTTATTTTTTCAAACGAACACGGACCAGATGGCGGTGATGAACTGAATATTATTCAAGCAGGGGTAAATTATGGTTGGCCCGTTATTACCCAAGGACTAGATTATATCGGCTCTCGCATTAGCCCCTTTACCGAATATCCAAATATGCAGCAACCCAGACTAGATTGGACCCCTTCTATTGCTCCTTCGGGTATGGCCGTTCACCAAGGTAATCTGTTTAGTGAATTAAATGGTGATTTGTTAGTCAGCGTCCTTAAGTTTAAAGAAGTGCGATGGTTGCATATGGACGGATTAAATGTGGTCGGTCAAACATCTTTGTTTAAAGAACTAGAACAAAGGATCCGTGATGTCCGTGTCCATCCTGATGGTTCAATTTATATCTTAACTGATAGTGAAAATGGCAAAGTCCTGCGTATCATCCCAAGTGAAGATATATAAATTCAGTGTTAGGTAAGTAAAATAGAATTTTGCTCAACAGATAAATAGACTTATCAATTAAATAAATACTGAGTATAAGTAAACTAAGGGCTTGGTGAATTTAACTTTTGGGTAATAACCATTATAATTCCTCTCTTATGTATTATGCTCCAGTATTTATAGTTGTTTTGGGAGTCAATTTGAAGACGCTAATCGTTACACAGGCCTCTTGTAACCACGTTGCATAACGTGCCGCAATGAATGTCCCGCCTAAGCTATTGGATGCTGAGCAAGTTGCCGGTTTAGTGGGGGGTAATGAAAACATCACCCGCTGGAAATTAAGCCGTTTTTAAAGAAAGCCTTGATGTAGAACGCTTATTTTACCAAAAGATGCTTAATGAATAGAAAATTAGGTAAACTATCGACAAAATTTCACCCTGCTAATGAGTATATTATTAGCATGTTATCGCCCTTGGGAGTTGTATATGAGTTTGTATTTAGAATACGTTAAAGAAATTGAAAGCCGTAAGAAAGATCTAGGATTGGCACCTAAGCCAATTGATGGCGCTGAATTATTAGCGGAAATTATCGAGCAAATTAAAGACTCGGCCCATGAGCACAGAGAAGACTCGCTTCATTTCTTTATTTATAACACTTTGCCTGGAACAACCAGCGCAGCAGGTGTAAAAACTAAATTTTTAAAAGAAATTATTTTAGGTGAAGTCGTCGTTAAAGAAATTACGCCTACCTTTGCTTTTGAGTTGTTATCTCATATGAAAGGTGGCCCCTCTGTAGAAGTACTTTTAGATTTAGCATTATCTGATGAGACATCAGTAGCAAAACCAGCCGCAGAAATACTAAAGAATCAAGTGTACTTATATGAAGCAGATATGAGCCGTCTTGAAAAGGCGTTTAAAGCGGGCAATACCATTGCCAAAGACATTCTTGAAAGTTATGCCAGAGCTGATTTTTTCACCAAACTGCCTGAAATAGACGAAGAAATTGAGGTTGTTACTTACATCGCTGGTGAGGGTGATATTTCTACGGATTTATTATCACCTGGTAACCAAGCTCACTCTCGTTCAGATAGAGAATTGCACGGTAAGTGTCTTATTTCTCCCGCTGCTCAAGCTGAAATTCAAGCACTTCAGAAACAACATCCAGCCAAAAGAGTGATGTTAATCGCTGAAAAAGGCACTATGGGTGTAGGCTCTTCTAGAATGTCAGGTATTAACAATGTGGCTTTATGGGCCGGTAAGCAAGCCAGTCCTTATATTCCATTTGTGAATTTTGCCCCGGTTGTTGCAGGTACTAATGGCATTTCGCCTATCTTTTTAACGACTGTTGGTGTAACTGGCGGTATCGGTTTAGATCTTAAAAACTGGGTTAAAAAACTCGATGATAACGGTAAACCTGTGCTTAACGAAAGTGGCGACCCCGTTCTTGAGCAAACTTATTCTGTCGAAACGGGCACAGTGCTAACGATTAACACTAAAAAGAAGAAGCTATTCAGCGGCGATAAAGAACTGGTTGATATCTCTTCGGCTTTTAACCCTCAAGCAGTTGAGTTTATGAAAGCAGGCGGGTCTTACGCTATTGTATTTGGTAAAAAATTACAAACTTTCGCAGCCGACACGCTCGGTGTAGCGTTAGAGCCTGTCTATGCTGCTTCTAAAGAAATTTCTCATCCAGGACAAGGTTTAACTGCTGTTGAAAAAATATTCAACAAAAATGCAGTAGGCGTTGCCTCTAAAACGGCTCTTCACGCTGGCTCTGATGTCCGTGTAACTGTCAATATTGTGGGTTCTCAAGATACAACCGGCTTAATGACGTCTCAAGAATTAGAGTCTATGGCCGCCATGGTTATTTCTCCTATTGTTGATGGAGCTTATCAATCGGGTTGTCATACTGCTTCAGTATGGGATTCCAAGGCACAAGCTAATATTCCCAAGCTGATGAGTTTTATGCATAAGTTTGGTCTTATCACAGCACGTGATCCTAAAGGTGTTTATCACCCAATGACAGATGTTATTCACAAAGTATTGAATGATATTACGGTGGATGAATGGGCGCTTATCATCGGTGGTGACTCCCATACTAGAATGTCTAAGGGGGTTGCGTTTGGTGCTGACTCAGGAACGGTTGCACTTGCGCTGGCTACTGGTGAAGCGAACATGCCTATCCCAGAGTCTGTAAAAGTCACATTTAAAGGCAATATGAAAAGCTACATGGACTTTCGTGATGTCGTGCATGCCACCCAAGCTCAAATGTTGAAGAAATTTGGCGACAATGTTTTCCAAGGAAGAGTCATTGAGGTTCACATTGGTACTTTACTTGCCGATCAAGCCTTCACCTTTACCGATTGGACTGCTGAAATGAAGGCGAAAGCCTCTATCTGTATTTCTCAAGATGACACCTTGATTGCGTCGTTAGAAATAGCGAAGAGCCGCATTAAAATAATGATCGATAAGGGCATGGATAATGAGCCCCAAGTGCTTCAAGGATTAATTGATATAGCAAATAAGCGAATTTCTGATATTACATCTGGAGAAAAACCAACACTAAGACCAGATGATAATGCTGAATATTTTGCCGAATTAGTGGTTGACCTTGATGCCATTGACGAACCTATGATTGCCGATCCAGACGTTAATAATGCCGATGTTTCAAAACGTTATACTCATGATGCTATCAGACCTATTTCGTATTACAAAGGCAGCAAAAAAGTAGATTTAGCTTTTGTTGGCTCATGTATGGTGCACAAAGGGGATATGCAAATTATTTCTCAAATGTTGAGGAATATTGAAAAACAAAACGGCAAAGTGGAATTTAAAACACCACTGGTGATTGCACCGCCAACCTATAATATTGTTGATGAGCTCAAAGCTGAAGGTGATTGGGACGTGCTTAAGAAATATGCAGGTTTCGAATTTGATGACGTTGTGCCTAAAAACACTGCGCGTACAAAATACGAAAACATCATGTACCTTGAACGCCCTGGTTGTAACTTATGCATGGGTAACCAAGAGAAAGCTGAAAAAGGCGACACGGTACTCGCCACCTCAACGCGTTTATTCCAAGGTCGAGTAGTAGAAGATACTGATGAAAAGAAAGGTGAGTCATTACTTGCTTCTACACCAGTGGTTGTTCTATCTAGCATTTTAGGCCGTACGCCTACTCTGGAAGAATACAAAAAAGCCGTTGAAGGCATTAACTTAACAGATTTTGCGCCACCGCTGGAACAGCTCACTACTGCGCCATCAACGCCTGTGGCAGTTAAAATCGCAGATCCTAGCTAGGCTAGTACCTGTCAGATATTAAGGTAAAACAAGCCATATGGCTTGTTTTACTTCCCTCAACTAAAACTTTCCTAATCGTTTAGGTGATGGCGCAAATGTCTATTTGTGTTCAGCTGAAATAGCCGCTGTGGGAGCGATTATGGGTAAAATCCCCTCTACACAAGAATACATGGCTTATGCGACTAAGATTGAGTCTATGTCTGCCGAAGTGTTTAAATACTTAAAATTTGACCGGATGGACGGGTTCAAAAAAGCGGCTGCAGAAGCGAAAGCGAATATCATTCCAGCACTTAATATTGCCTAGTCGTAAACGAGCGATAAAGAGGTGGGCTGTTCCTGCAAAAAGCTGTAATCTGATAGTCTAATTTTTCTTAAATAATCAAATAACATGCCTAAACTCCGCTTACTGTCAGTGATTTTTATACTTGCCTTTATCTCTAGCCTGACCTTTGCTAATCAAGCCGATACCGTATTTCCCCAGATTCAGATAAAGGTTAAGCAGCAGGTTTTCTCTTTAGAATACGCCCATACCTTTGCATTGCGGGCACAAGGCTTGATGCATAGAGAAAATATGTGCGAAAACTGCGGCATGTTGTTTAATTTTCAAGAAAGTAAAACGGCTGGCATGTGGATGAAAAACACCCTGATACCCCTTGATGTAGCTTTTATCCGTGCAGATGGAAAAATCACCGATATCAAAGCTATGCAGCCTAATGACTTAACGTCCATAGGTTCGTCCGAGCGGGTACTTTACGCTTGGGAAATGAACCAAGGTTGGTTTGCGAAAAACCAAATTAAGGTAGGGGATACTGTAGTTATTCCGCTTAACATCAAACCATAACTCACATGTTGGATTTACTTACGGCTATGTAATCTACTCAAATTCAACAGTAGTTTGTATCAAAATATCTTCATCAAGATGAATATACTATTCCAAAAAAGCTTACTTATGCATGAACTTTTACTTTTTAATTATAATCAAAAACTGTTATTTTTATGAGTATCAAGATTTAGATTAATGAGTGAACAAAAACAGTGAGTAACAATCGCATTGAATAACCTGAATGTAGCTAAATTTGGTGGTACCAGCGTGGCAAATTTTGCAACCATGCAAAACTGCGCCAATATCATTAAAAACAACCCTAATACCAAAGTAGTGGTTGTCAGCGCATCAGCCGGTGTCACTAACCTGTTAGTGGATATTGCCCATACGGCAATGTCTAAAGAACAAATTAAACAAAAGCTAACCGAGATAGACAGTATTCAAAAAGCTATTTTGCAAGCATTAGAAAACATCGATGAAGTAGAGCCAAAACTACAACAGTTACAAAGTTCATTAGCAGACTTAGCGCTACACGAAGAAATGCTCCATCGTGCAGATTTAAAAGACGCCTTGTTATCTCATGGCGAAAGAATGTCTTCATTGTTGTTCACTGCTGTATTAAACCAATTCGATGTAAAAGCCGAAAACTTTGATGTACGCAATGTACTTAAAACCGATAGTGAGTTTGGTCAAGCTGTACCTAATCTTGAACAAATAAGCGCTGCGGCCAAACAACTTATGTTGCCTGCGCTGGTTGACACTGTGCTGGTTACTCAAGGGTTTGTTGGTTCAGACCAGCAAGGCAATACCACCACACTTGGACGAGGTGGCTCAGACTTTACGGCTGCTTTGTTAGCGGAGGGATTGGGTGCAGATACCTGTGAAATTTGGACCGATGTGATTGGTGTATACACCACTGACCCAAGGATCACAGATGCCGCTCGGCCACTACCAGAACTCAGTTTTGAAGAAGCCGCTGAGATGGCCACTTTTGGTGCCAAAGTGTTGCACCCCGCTACAATGGAGCCTGCACTTAGACAAGATATCAAAGTGTTTGTTGGCTCAAGCAAAGAACCTGAAAAAGGCGGTACTTGGATTATCAGAGACTGCGAAACTGAACCTTCTTATCGCGCTATTACCCGCCGTAAAGAACAGGTGATGGTTACAGTTAAAACGCCTAAAATGATGTTCGCACAGGGTTTCCTACAAAAAGTGTTTACCATTATTGCTGAACATAAACTCAGTGTCGACTTGATCACCACATCAGAAATTTCCGTATCTTTTACCCTAGACAATCCAGCCAACTCAGTATTGAAACGGCTTAACCAAGAAACGATCGAAGAGCTGAGTCAGTTTTGTGATGTGTTAGTGGAAGAAAACTACGATTTAGTAACCGTTGTAGGTAACAACATGCACAGTGCCGCTGGGGTATCTAGCAAAATTTTTGCTGCGGTGGCTGACTATAATTTACGGATGATTTGTTATGGGGCGAATCCCCATAACTTGTCTTTGTTGGTAAATGATAGCGACAGCAAAGACGTGGTTTGTGCTTTGCATAGGGCATTATTTGAATAAGTGACAGCATAGCTACAAGTTTGTAGCTTATGTTAAAGCACTAAAAGCATGGGTTACGCTTTTAGTGCTTAAGTTTATCCCCTCAAAAATTTTACTCTCAATATCGAAAGATGAAATATTCCAGCCCGATCGTATAGTGTCAGCACTTAACCAGACAACCATTAATAATAGAACAAAACTAAATCTGACAGAGAGCTTTGTTCTAAATCCTGCGCTTTGGAGGAACTTAGATGATGATCCGTCATTTGCTTGAAAGAGCAAGATGGCGCATGCGTCACCCAAAACGACTATTAGGCGACACAAACGAGTGGGCAGTTTTCATTCCTCAATCTTTTAACTAACCATTTTTATTCCTTACTGAGGCGCTATGCTTCATTTTTAATATTGATAAGACCCCTAAACAGGTGCTATAAATAGGTTCTTTTAATTGTAAAGAAAATCCTATGCAAACAAAATTTTCTGAAGATGTCATTTCCATTTCAGACCTCAAAGTAAATCCAGGCAAAGTTATTAACCATGCCAAAGATTCCCACCGACCTATTCTCTTAACTAGCCGTGGGCGAGGAGTGGCTGTAGTCCAAGGGATTGAAGAATTCGAAAAAAATGGCGAAGAGCTGGCATTTGTAAAAGCAATTGCTCAAGGACTCGTGGATATAGAAGAAGGTAAAACCATGAGCCTTAAAGATGTCAGAAAGAGGTTAGGTCTCAAGTAAGTGAATATTTCATTTTCTAAATCTGCATTTGAGGACCTCGAAAACATCAAGGTATTTTACCATGATCAAGGAGTGCCAGAGATCGGCGAAAATTTCGTTATTGCTATATTGAAGTATATTGAAACACTAACTGATTATCCTGATATTGGCAGAGTTGTTCCTGAATTTAATGAAAAACATATACGAGAACTCATCCACCCTCCTTTTCGAGTTGTATACCTTCGAAGTGAGGCCCTATTAAACATAGTTAGGATTTGGCGATGTGAAAGGTTGTTGAGCCTAAGTGAAGATGAAGCATAACAACTCAGGCAATAGTAATG
>Ga0307492_10000297_pt1 | contig 21342 bp, 13 predicted proteins | sample SI3LmetaG_FD_202365 | JGI IMG/M metagenome (GOLD analysis project Ga0307492, IMG submission 202365) | Sea-ice brine microbial communities from Beaufort Sea near Barrow, Alaska, United States - SI3L | ecosystem: Environmental > Aquatic > Marine > Coastal | place: USA: Alaska | collected 2017-05-06 | reverse complement strand
AACTTTGTTTCGTACCGCACGGATCGTGTCTTCATTGCTAATGTCGTCCAATACATCACAAATCCAACCAGTGAGTTGTGCCGCTTCTTCAATGCCGAACCCACGGGTTGTTATTGCGGGTGTACCAATGCGTAAACCACTAGTGACAAACGGCGATTGTGGATCATTGGGCACTGAATTCTTATTAACGGTGATATTAGCGCGGCCAAGTGCCGCATCAGCATCTTTACCGGTTAGACCTTTATCGATTAAATCAAGTAAAAACAAGTGATTGTCAGTACCGCCAGAGACTACATTGTAACCACGTTGTTGAAATTGGCTTGCCATTTCACGAGCATTATTAATGACTTGTTGTTGGTACTCGACATAACCATCTAATAAGGCTTCTTTAAAACAAATAGCTTTAGCAGCGATAACGTGCATTAAAGGTCCACCTTGGCCGGCAGGAAATACCGCTGAGTTGAGTTTCTTGGCAAGTTCATCATTTTTTTTAGCCAAAATTAAACCACCACGAGGTCCGCGTAATGTTTTATGAGTGGTAGTGGTTACCACGTCTGCAATGGGTACAGGGTTAGGGTATAAACCTGCTGCGACCAAGCCAGCTACATGTGCCATATCAACAAATAACCAAGCGCCAATGCTGTCGGCAATATCACGAAAACGTTGCCAGTCAACAACCCTTGAATAAGCAGAGAAACCGGCAATAATCATTTTTGGTTGATGCTCTTGGGCAAGACGTGCGACTTGATCGTAGTCTATTTCACCTGATGCTTCATTTAAACCGTACTGAACGGCGTTATAAATTTTTCCTGAGAAACTGACTTTAGAGCCATGAGTTAAATGACCACCATGGGCTAAGCTCATACCAAGTACTGTTTCACCTGGTTTTAGTAATGCCATAAATACCGCTGCGTTAGCTTGCGAGCCTGAGTGGGGTTGAACATTGGCGTAATCGGCTCCAAATAATTCTTTGGCACGGTCAATGGCCAATTGTTCAATAACGTCAACGTGTTCACAGCCACCGTAATAACGCTTACCAGGGTAACCTTCAGCATATTTGTTAGTAAGTTGTGTTCCTTGAGCTTGCATTACCCTAACACTGGTATAGTTTTCTGAAGCGATAAGTTCAACATGATCTTGTTGGCGACTATCTTCCGCCTCAATTGCTTGCCAAACACTGTCATCAAAGCCTGCTATTTGATCATTTTTATAAAACATTTCACTTCCTAATGGCGTTAACATGCCGTAGCTTTAATTGAGAGTAGATACTAGCTTGCTATATCGCACACAGCCATTCAACTAACGCCTTGCTTACATCTATTTACGACACCTTTTTACTACTTGATAATCATTGTCGTCTTTAAAATAATATAATTATAATCAATGAGTTGATTTTTATTATTAGACGGATCCCCTGAATTTTAACGCGGTTAAAATTCGACAGAAACGTTGCCTAGAGGAACACTACAGCAACTCAATATATAGCCGGCTTCAACATCATCATCTGTAATACCGCCGTTATGTGCCATTTCTACTTCACCATAGGTTTTTTTCACTTTGCAAGTGCCACATATCCCCATGCCGCAGGCTTTAGGTATGTGTAAACCAATTTTCGAGGCAGCAGACTGAACCGTATCACCAGGTTGGATCTTGACTGACATACCTGTTTTGCTAAATTCAACTTCCAGTAAAGTGCTCTGATCAATGGCAAAATCCGCAGCATCTTCAGCCTGCTGTTCGGCGTCTAATATGGCTTCTTCCGGTGGTGCACCAAAACTTTCTTCATAGTAGTTAGCCATGTTAAAACCGGCACTTGTCAGCATTTTTTTAACTGCATTCATATAAGGTGTTGGCCCACAACAATATATTGTACGTTCAAGAAAGTCCGGTGCGATAATGTTTAATTTATTTTCATCAAAAAAGCCAGTAAAACCACTCCAACTTTCGCCGACACCATAGCTTTCACAAATTAAATTTAGGTTGAAGTTACTTATTCTGGTGTCCATGTATTCGAGTTCACGACGATATATAATGTCCCTCGGGGTTCTAGCACTCATGGTAAAAATAATATCAACTTCGCCATTGGTATCAAACCACCAACGTGCCATTGACATTAAAGGGGTAATACCAACACCACCTGCTAACAATAAAACCTTACTGCTCGTGATATCAATGCAGTTAAAAATACCAACTGGGCCATGCACGGCAATTTGGTCACCTTGCTTAAGGTTGTCGTGCAACCAGTTGGACACTTGTCCTCCGGGTACTCTTTTTACGGTAATTGAAAAACTGTAAGGAATAGAAGGCGACGATGCAATCGTGTAACTACGTAGCACCTGCATGCCATCAATTTCTAATTCAAGCGTAACGAATTGCCCAGGTTTGAAAAAATGCATGACTGGCTTAGTACAAGTAAAACAATAAGTACGAACATCAATGGTTTCATCAATGACTTTGATGCAAATGACGTCGTGACGGCCATTTGTCCATGTTTGAGTGTTAACGGATTGCTGAAAGGTATTTGGCATAATAGAGAATCAATTAGAGTTATTATGCATACAATAACTCTGAGTGCTTATTATTTTTTAACTAAAAACGACATTGATATAGCCTTTTTTACCATTTAGTAACTTTCAAGATAATGGCTGCATGGTTGATCTAGATCAATTTTAGACGAATATTACTTTTTGGTCGGTATTAATGAGTTTATTGGTCGTTTTTAGGTAAACCGATAGGGCCGATGGCAATCAGTATCTTTACAGCATTTTTAACAACAAATAATATGAACAATACCTAGGTTTGAGTTGTTCATTGGGTAAATAAAATCACGACATTTAGTGTGTCGGTTGATAGAGCGCTTAGGAATAACTTATGAATTGTGTAAATAATGAACAAAACTTACTGGTTACTTCAACAAATAAGTTGGCCCAGACTGTCGCAGATGCGTTAGAAAAACACCCGGTAAATTTTACTTTACCACAGCCATTTTATCGCGACGCACAAATCTTTGATTTAGAGATGGAGCAGATATTTTATAAAGAATGGTTATTTGTTGGGGTCACAGGTGAAATTCCAGACAAAGGTAATTTTATCACTTTAGACGTTGGTGATAATCCGATCACGGTAATACGCGATCAAAATGGAGAAGTGCGAGCCTTTCACAATGTTTGTCGCCATAGGGGATCAAAACTTTGTTTAGTTAAACAAGGTAAGGTTCCTAAGTTAGTCTGCTCTTACCATCAATGGACCTATGAGTTAGACGGTAACTTGTTATTTGCCGGTACAGAAATGGGTGATGATTTCAAGAAAAGCGATTATGGTTTGCACAGTGTAAATTGCCGAGTAGCGGGTGGTTATATTTATATTTCTCTGAGTGACAACCCCACTAATATCGACGGTTTTTTTAAAGACTTGACTCATTATTTAGAACCTTATGATTTAGATAACTGTAAGGTTGCTTCCGAAAGTATATTAATTGAAGATGCTAACTGGAAGTTAGTTATTGAAAATAACCGTGAATGTTACCACTGTAATGGTAGTCACCCTGAATTGCTTTCGACATTAATAGAATTTGATGACACGGATGACCCACGTGCCAGCGATCAATTTAAGAAGCAAGTAGCGGCCAAACAAGCCCTTTGGGAAGAAGAAGGCATCCCTCATAAACTTGTTTCTCATGGTCATGCTCATCGTAATCGCATTGTTCGTATGCCGTTACTCGAAGGCACCGTGTCAATGACCATTGATGGTAAAGCCGCTAGTAAGAAGTTAATGGGCCGTATTAAAAACCCTGATCTGGGATCCATGCGTATTTTGCATCTGCCCAATTCATGGAATCACGCGATGTCAGATCATGTCGTTGCTTTTCAAGTATTGCCACTAGGGCCGCAAAAAACCAAAGTAACCACTAAGTGGCTCGTACACAAAGACGCAGTTGAGGGGATTGATTATAAGCTCGATCACCTATGTCGTGTGTGGCATTCAACTAATGCACAAGATAGATCGTTAGCAGAGAATAATCAGAAAGGCGTTAATTCTAAGGCATACCAGCCAGGACCATACTCTACAACGTATGAATTTGGCGTGGTTAATTTTATCGATTGGTTTAGTGATACGATGCAAAAAAATATTAAAAATTCACCGTAAAAGTTATGTGGACCAGTCATGAAACTGCTATCTGAGCAATAGCACGCTTTATAATCTAGTGATTTATATCACTGGATTTTTTTTGCGTCAATTTCCTGATATCTCGTTGGTAGAATAGCTTAATAGATATCAATTTAGGAATAAGTAAGTCCAAGTTACTGATTTTAAATGTTATATTGTTATATGTTGCGTGAGGTATTATAAATTTAAGATAAGTCGGTTGATGTTATCTGTGTGTCGTAATTAGATAGTTTCTCTAAATCAATTATGACTTAATGGGTTCAGTTAGTGCTTTTCTACTAAGGTGACAGTAAATATATTTTAAGTAGGACTCAAATTATCATTAATCACAGACTTATGATTAAAAGGCATGAAGGAACCCCCACACCTAGAGCGTTACAAGCTAATAGGTAACACTCATAGTTTTTAGCCATCTCTGTTTTTACTTAATAACAATTTTTTAAGGTGCATTATCATGGTGGCGAATTACGGCCTGCTAAAAGGTATGAATTCAGTTACAACATTGCTGTCGATGGCTATCATTATGCTGTTTGTGTTGGCGGGAGTATTTTTCACTGAACAAACATCCGCATTATTTAATAGCATTTCCGGTTGGATTTTGGATTACCTTAAATGGTATTACATTGGCATTGTTGCCCTATTTTTACTCTTTTGTATTTGGTTGGCCTTTAGTCGTTATGGTAGCTTACGATTAGGAGATGATGACTCTAGACCTGAATACAGTAATTTTTCGTGGTTTGCCATGTTGTTTAGTGCTGGAATGGGTATAGGTTTAGTCTTTTGGTCTATTGCGGAACCTATTTTCCATTTTCAAAGTAATCCATTTATCACTGAGGGGTTAACGCCAGCAGCAGCGCAAGTTGCCATGCGTCTGACCTTTTTTCATTGGGGGCTGCACCCGTGGGCCATTTATGTCATCGTCGGTTTGTCCTTGTCTTATTTTTCATATCGAAAGAAATTACCTTTGAGTATTCGCTCGGCACTTTATCCCTTAATTGGTGATAAAATGTATGGCCCTATGGGGCATGCGGTTGATGTACTAGCGGTATTTGGTACCGTTTTTGGCGTCGCAACTTCGTTAGGCTTAGGAGTTACTCAAATGAATACCGGCCTTAATACCATGTTTGGTATGGAGGTTTCCCTTAATAATCAAATTATGCTGATTGCCGTTATTTCTGCTATCGCTACTATCTCTGTGGTATCAGGGGTAGGTAAGGGCGTTAAAATATTATCTGAGGTCAACATGTGGTTAACGATAGGTATTTTAGTGTTTTTACTTTGTTTTGGCCCTACACGTTATTTACTGGGTAGCCTATTGCAAAATACCGGTGATTATTTTAGTAATGTATTACCATTAAGCACTTGGACTGATGCCAATGAAAACAGCCAGTGGCAATCTTCATGGACCGCATTTTACTGGGGCTGGTGGATGGCCTGGGCACCATTTGTAGGTATGTTTATTGCGCGCATTTCTAAAGGTCGCACCATTCGTGAGTTTATTGTTGGCGTACTACTGGTACCTACCTTGTTAGGCTTTGTTTGGTTAACGCTGTTTGGTAGCACCGCGATATATCTTGAACTTTTTCATCAAATTACCAATGAGGCCGGTGAACTCGTTTCAGCGGTTGGACAAGCGGGTATTGTTGATGCTGTTAAGACCGATGTCACCCAAGCTTTGTATGTTACTTTGGACAAACTTGATGCTGGCTTCATGGGCACTATAGCTGCGTTTGTGGTTACTCTGCTGATTGCGACTTATTTCATTACTTCATCAGATTCAGGCACCTTGGTGGTGACAACTATTTTGTCAATGGGGAATGAACATCCACCCACTAGCCATCGCATATTTTGGAGTTTGGGTGAGGGCACTGTAGCAGCTATCTTATTAATGGTTGGCGGGCTGCAGGCTTTACAGACAGCGGCAATAACAGCGGCATTACCTTTCTCATTTGTGATAATAATTATGATATGGGGCTTGGTAAAGTCGTTAAAACAAGAGAGCCTGGCGCCTTTGCTACACCGCCAATCTTCACTCAGCAGTCACTCTATAGATTAGCGAACCGTTGTGTTAGTTATGATTGCGGATGTTACAGTTATGTCACATGTGCCTGCCAGATAAAATAAAGCACATGAGATTAGTGATGAATGGTGTTAATCATCATTACGGATGTTAAGTTATGTCGCATTCGCTTGTCAGATAAAGCGCATTTTTATCTTTTATTGGTTTGATATCGGGTTGAATATTGTCAGGATTGGCCTTTACATTTAATTATCAATCGTCGTTTTTATTTCTTTTAGCGCCAAAATAACCATGGCCTCAAGTTGATAATTTTTATTGTTGGCTGCCTCAGCAAGTTGGCTGCGCATACTGGGTGCCCAAAATCGGTTGATGTGATAACTGACTTCAGCTACGCATTGTTGCTCTTCTTTACCATGTAATAAATTAACCGCTATTTGATTGGCCATATCTACTACATATTTCAATCTGTCATCTGACATAATAATACTCTTTTGATTCTTTATTTAACTGTAAATCGTATGGCGACCATGTCTGGCAAAGCCAACCAAGGTAATGCCAGCGTTTTTAGCAATGTTTATCGCTAAAGCCGTAGGAGCAGAAACTGCCACAACCATGTTAATTCCCATGACTTGCGCTTTGCTGATCATTTCATAGCTGGCACGACTCGATATCAACAGAAAACTGCTGTGGTTAATGACCATATTTGAAGTGCATAATGCACCAATGAGTTTGTCTAAGGCATTATGCCGGCCAACATCTTCACGAATAAGTTTAATCTCGCCATTTTCATCACACCATGCGGCACCATGAACAGCGCCAGTTTTTTGCTGCAGTGGTTGATGTGCTTGTAAGCTCGCTAATGCTTTTTGTATTGCCTGATTAGTGGCTTCGCTAAGCTCCAGAGGAGGGCGTTCAGCTGTGTTAACAGTCTGGGTTAGTTGATTTTTCATCGCTTGTTGCAATGACTCTGCACCGCACAAGCCACAACCTGTGCGACCGGTCATATTGCGTCGTTGTTGTTTTAACTGCCACATCGCTCTGCTGGTTATGGTGATATGTAATTCAATCCCTAATGCTTGCTCGACCACACTAATATCAAGCATTTCACTGGCATCATTGATGATCCTTTCGCTCAGACTAAAACCTAGTGCCAAGTCAAGCAAGTTGCTTGGTGTGCTCATCATTACTACATGAGAAATACCATTATATACCAACGCAATAGCCGTTTCTTCTGCAACATTATCCTCTATCACTAGCGCATTATCGGTACAGCGAATAACTTTATGTGTTTGAAACAAGTTAAACGTATCAGTGATCGCTTGCTTAGCCACGTTATGTCTCAACTATTTCCCCCCTGTTTTTGTTCTTTAAATACTTATCTTGACGTTGGCTGAACTGTTCATATTCCGCTTGCCATTGAGAGGGTTCTTCAACACGTGTCGCTTGCACGGCTGTTACCTTATACTCTGGACAATTAGTTGCCCAATCAGAATTTTCCGTGGTCACCACATTAGCACCGCTTAGTGGGTGATGAAAGGTGGTATAAACAACACCAGGTTGCATGCGTTCACTAATCAGTGCGCGTAATGCCGTGGTACCTGCACGACTGGCTATGCCTACCCAGTCATCATTATTAATGCCGCGATCTTCGGCATCATTAGGATGGATCTCCAGGACATCTTGGTCGTGCCAAATTTGATTGTCAGTACGCCTTGTTTGCGCACCCACATTATACTGGCTTAATATTCGACCTGTCGTTAATAACAAAGGAAAATGCTTATTGGCCTTTTCTGGTGTTGCCACATATTCGGTGATGGCAAATTTGCCTTCTCTGCCAACAAAATCTTTGGTATGCATAATAGGGGTACCTAAGGGGGCAGTATCATTACATGGCCACTGGATAGAGCCTAACTTATCTAATTTTTGATAACTCACGCCAGAAAATGTTGGGGTTAAACGCGCTATTTCATCCATGATTTGACTAGGATGATCGTAGTTCATTTCGTAACCAAGGACCTTAGCAAGTTCGATAGTTACTTGCCAATCTTCTTTCCCCCCTAAGGCAGGCATGAGCTTTCTAACCCTTGAAATACGACGTTCAGCATTGGTAAAGGTGCCATCTTTTTCCATAAACGACGAGCCCGGCAAAAAGACATGTGCGTATTTCGCGGTTTCATTAAGAAATATATCTTGCACAATAATACACTTCATCGCGCTTAACGCTTTTTGTACATGTTGGGTGTTTGGATCTGACTGAGCAATATCTTCACCTTGACAATATAAACCTTTAAAGTCACCGTGTATCGCTGCTTCGAACATATTAGGAATACGTAAACCCGGCTCAGAGTCTAATGATACTTGCCATTCTTGTTCGAATAAACTACGAGCACTTTCTTCGCTAACATGTCTATATCCTGGCAGCTCGTGCGGGAAAGAACCCATGTCACAAGCACCTTGTACATTATTTTGACCGCGTAGTGGGTTTACGCCAACACCTTCTCGGCCAATATTACCAGTAACCATGGCTAAATTTGCTATGGCCATCACAGCTGAACTGCCCTGCGAATGTTCAGTGACACCTAAGCCGTAATAAATAGCGCCGTTATTAGCGGTGGCGTAAAGTCTGGCCGCTGCTCGCAACTCGAGTGCGTCTACCCCGGTTATTTCCATAGTGTTTTCTGGAGAATGGCGTTTGTCTTTAATGTGTTGATACCATTGTTGGAAAGTTGCATCTTCACAACGACTGCTTATAAAGTCATCATCTTGTAGCCCTTCGTCAATAATAACATGAGCTAAAGCATTAATTAATGCCACGTTAGTGCCAGGGCGTAATTTAAGATGATGTTGTGCTTTAGAATGAGGGCTATCAATAATATCGATACTGCGGGGATCGGCAACCACCAATTTAGCCCCTTGGCGTAAACGACGTTTAAGTAATGAAGCAAAAACTGGATGGGCATCAGTAGGATTGGCGCCAATTATCAGAATAGCATCGCTTGCCATAACAGATTCAAACGTTTGGGTACCGGCTGACTCGTTTAAAGTGGCTTTTAGACCATACCCTGTGGGTGAATGACAAACACGAGCACAGGTATCAACATTATTATTTTGAAAAACCGCTCGCACTAGCTTCTGCACCAAATAGGTTTCTTCGTTGGTACAGCGAGATGAGGTGATCGCACCAATACTGTTACGACCATGTTCATCTTGAATATCGGTTAAACGTTTAGCGGTAAATGCTAGCGCCTCTTGCCAACTTACTTCTCTCCAGTCTTGTTCAATATTGTCGCGGATCATTGGACTGGTTATTCGGTCTTTATGGGTGGCATAGCCAAAAGCAAATCTACCTTTAACACAGGAATGTCCCTGGTTGGCCTGGCCATTTTTATCAGGTACCATTCTCAGTACCTTATCTCCTTGCATATCAGCACGGAACGAACAGCCTACGCCACAATAAGCGCAAGTGGTAATAATACTGTGATCAGGCAAACCATTATCAATCACCGATTTCTCGGTTAATGTAGCGGTTGGACAAGCTTGTACACAAGCACCACAAGAAACACAATCTGACTCGATAAACGACTTGTCTTGTCCAACACTGATATGTGAGTCGAATCCTTTTCCTTCTACGGTTAAAGCAAAGGTGCCTTGCACTTCTTCACATGCTCTTACACAGCGAGAGCAAACAATACATTTAGACTCATCAAAACTGAAATAGGGATTCGATGAGTCGGTTGTGCCATCAAGGTGATTTTTGCCTTCAAAGCCATAGCGTACTTCGCGTAGACCAACAGCACCCGACATATCTTGTAGTTCACAATCACCATTAGCTGGGCAGGTTAGACAGTCTAATGGGTGATCGGAAATATAAAGTTCCATGATGTTGCGGCGCAATTTGGCTATCTTCGGGTTTTGTGTTTGTACCTTCATGCCCTCTCTAACGGGTGTGGTACATGAGGCTGGCATGCCTCGCATGCCTTCAATTTCTACAGCACACAAACGACAAGAGCCAAAGGGTTCTAAGTTGTCACTGGCACACAATTTAGGAATGTTTATATCGGCGATGGCAGCCGCACGTAAAACTGAAGTGCCTTCGGGGACCACTATCTTAACACCATCAACTTCTACGCTAACTTGTATGGTTGACTTAGACGCAGGTGTGCCAAAATCTTTATTGAGATAGGCCTGTTGATCGATTGTTGGTTGGTTTTTTGGATCGTAATAATCAATCATATTATTGAGCCTTTTGGGTTGATGATTTTGGTGAAAAATCATCGGGAAAATATTTAAGGGCGCTGCGGACGGGGAATGGAGTCATCCCCCCCATAGCACATAAAGAGCCGTATTCCATAGTGTCGCACAAGTCGCCTAACAAGTTTATATTGTCTTGTCGTTGCTGTTCGTTGTTATCAGGGTTAATGATTTTGTCGATAACCTCAACACCACGCACCGAACCAATACGACAAGGGGTACATTTACCGCAAGACTCGACTTCACAAAACTCCATAGCAAAACGCGCTTGAGCGGCCATATCCACAGTATCGTCAAAAACGACAATGCCGGCGTGACCTAATACGGCACCTATGGCAGTGAATTCTTCATAATCAAGCGCGGTGTGCCATTGATCTGCAGGTAAATAAGCGCCTAACGGGCCACCGACTTGTACACTACGCATAGCTCGTTTGCTTTTACAGCCATTACCAAAGTCTTGCAATAATTCATTTAATGTTATTCCGAAAGCCAATTCTACTAGACCACCTTGAGCTATATTACCCGCCAATTGAATAGGGATGGTGCCACGAGAGCGACCCATACCAAAGTCTCGATAACGAGCGCCGCCATAACTTAAAATATAAGGTACTGAGGCTAAAGAAATGACGTTATTGACCACGGTTGGTTGGCCAAATAGCCCTTCAATGGCTGGTAGTGGTGGTTTGGCACGCACTAAACCTCGCTTACCTTCTAGACTTTCTAGCAATGATGTTTCTTCACCACAAATATAAGCACCCGCGCCCAAACGCACCTCTAGATTGAAACTGTGCTGACTACCACAAATATTCTGGCCTAAGTAACCCGCAGCTTTTGCCTTTTCAATGGCCTTATTTAAAATAGCGTGAGCTTGAGGATATTCACTGCGTAAATAAATATACCCCTGGTTTGCCCCTACACTAAGACCTGCGATTATCATGCCTTCGATCAATACTAGGGGATCGCCTTCCATTAACATCCTATCGGCAAAGGTACCTGAGTCGCCTTCGTCGGCATTACAAACAATGTATTTTTGTTGTTCGGGTTGATCCAACACCGTTTGCCATTTAATGCCGGTGGGAAATGCCGCACCTCCACGTCCTCTAAGGCCAGAGCTTTTTACTTCATCAACTAGTTGCTGGGCAGTTTTTGCTAAGGCGTTGGTCAAACCAACAAAACCTCCATGAATGATGTAATCATTAATATCTATAGGGTCAATGATGCCTACTCGAGCAAAGGTTAACCGCTGCTGTGACTTAATCCATGGCAACTGTTCAGTAAAACCCAGACATAACCGATGATCAACCACATCATTAAAGCATTGTTGGTTAATAATATCCTTGACATCTTTTGGCGTCACTGGACCATAAGCGACACGGCCCTGAGGGGTGCTTATTTCTAATAAAGGCTCTAACCAAAACATACCACGAGAGCCATTTCTTACAAGAGTTGCCGATAAATCAGGCTGTGAGTTAAGCGTTTCTTCAACTTGAGTTGCCACCTTATCACTACCTCGAGAACGAGCCGTCGTATCTAAAGAAACGAAAATTTTGCGTGGCTCTAGTTTTATTGAACTGTCAAGGCAAGGCGAGTGATTCATTTTAACTCCAACGAATAGGTATTTAATGATGCGAGAATGCGCTCAAATTTTTGTTGATCTAATTCGCCATGAATATCATCACCAATACGCATAGCTGGGGAGCAAGCACAATTTCCCAAACAATAAACGGGCTCTAAAGTATATTGCTTATCTTTACTCGTTTGATGGTAATCAATGGATAAATGTTTTTTGATCGTTGTTTCTAGAGCTCTGGAGCCCATTGCTTGGCATGATTCTCCTCTACATATCTCAATAACATGAGTACCGGGTTGTTCGGTGCGAAAATGGGGGTAAAAGCTGATTACTCCATGCACTTCGGCCTTAGACACATTTAAAGCCTTGGCGATTAAAGTGTGCGCATTAGACGGAATAAATGATAACTCATGCTGAATAGCATGCAGTATAGGTAACATTGCGCCGGGCAATGCTTGGTGCTTCTTGATAATAGTGGTGATATTTAGCAGGCCTTGCTCGTTGGTGGCAGCCATAATAATCCTCAGGGCATTGTCGCTTTAAGCTATTATCAAATAACTGCTTAGCATACACATAGTCGATTAAGACATCTTCATAGCTAATAAAGACATTTGTTTGTGTGTTTATAAGATGAAATGCGCATAAAATCGTTGATTTTTTGCATGATCATCAGATGAAATTCACCATCGATAGTGAAAATATAGCCCTATCGAAAAATTTTGGTGATATCAGGTTAAAAAGGTCTTTAAAATAACTATTTTTGCAAGCGATTGTCAGATTATTCTCGTAACAACTAATCCCTATTGATAAAACAATAGCAGCTCGTTGGCAAAAGTTACAGGCGAGCTGTTTAAGCCCTTTATGGTTAACTCCTTATGGCAAAGATATAGAAAATTTTTTACACAAATGGCGGTAAGGCAGGCTGACGTCAATCAAATGCTAATGCCTGAGCAGAAAGTAAAAACAGATCTATAATAGGGGAACAATTTGGTTAGTAATATACTGCACAAAAATGAGCAGCATCGATGAATAAATATAAGGTGAAATACCTTTATGGGTATCTTTGCGAGCAAAGACCTAGATTCTCTCCTGAAGTTAATAACGATGCACAGAAAAACAGCGTAAATTTACTTATATTAAAACGTGATAAGACACTATAAAAAGCTACAATCATTGTTTCATATTAAGGGTTTTAGTAACCCAGTTTCCATTGTTTTTTTATTGTTAAATAATCGACGATTTGGTCATGAAACGCACTGCTGACGCTTGTGCTTTATTACATTTAAAACAAGGGCCTAATTGTTAAAGCCGAGCGTTGCACATAATAAATGTGCCAGTATAATTTTGTTATTTCAAGCTTAGCTGTTCATCGGTAAATACCGGGATGTTATTTTTAGCATAATTGGTGTCGTTATTTAAATACGATTAAAGTTCTATAAATCATCCCTTGTATGTTGTATAACATCTATTATGTAGCAGCTGTTGTATTTATACGCAATTGAAAGATGATTTTATTTATACATTTATCTCTCGGTTTTAGAGTTAAATAAATTGTAGTGTTCATAAATAGTACGGTAGGATTAAATAAAAAATATAAACAGTAGTTAATCAAAATAGAAACGCTGATTTTAATTTAAATAGTAGTTAACAAGAGAGCACGTCGTATGCCATTAGCAAAATTGAATAGCGGTCAGTCGTCCGTAAAATGTTCTCATGTTGGTTTTCTTTTACAGCCTAATTTTACTATGTTAGCTCTGTCATCTGCTATTGAACCCCTGCGAATGGCCAATCAATTATCCGGCGAACCCCTTTATCGTTGGACTATTCTTAGTGAAGATGGGCAGTCTACAGCTGCCAGTGATGGTTTAAAGGTAGAGGTTGACTCGGCTATTAAAAATCACGTGCCATTCGATATGGTGTTGGTTTGTGGCGGCGTTGATATTAAAGGGACTGTTACTAGAAAAACCCTTAGCTGGTTAACTCATTTATCACGCTGTAATATCGTTTTAGGTGGTATTTGCACCGGCAGTTATTTGTTGGCCAAAGCAGGTTTATTGAATGGCTATCAATGTACTATTCATTGGGAGCTATTAGCGAGCTTAAAAGAAGAGTTTTCACTTGTTCATAGCTCTAATCAATTGTTTATTCATGACCGAGATCGTATTACTTGCTCTGGAGGTACTGCGCCAATAGACATGATGCTGCGAGTGATTACCAAAGAATATGGTAAAGAGTTATCAACAGCGATTTCAGATATGTTTACCCATGAACATATTCGAGATGAAACTGATCTTCAACGCATACCTTTACAACATATTGTTGGAGCCACTCAATCAAAATTACAAGAAGTGGTGGGGTTAATGGAAGCCAATATTGAAGAAGTATTATGCCTAGACGAATTAGCAAGATATGTTTACTTATCTCGTCGACAATTAGAACGACTTTTTCAAAAATTTCTCAATTGCTCACCACATCGTTATTACCTACATTTACGTTTAACCAGGGCTAGACAACTGTTAAAACAAACCAGTATGTCAATAATTGAAGTTGCCATTGCTTGCGGTTTTGTTTCTACTCCGCATTTTAGTAAGTGTTATCGTAACTTTTTTAGTATCCCGCCACGTGATGAACGTAATACTAAAACTTCAGAGATATATTCAGTGGCTAGCAAAGAATCGAGTTTAGGCTCGATTACGGTTAAACATCATTAATGATTCGGGCTATTACATTGCCATTTGTGGTTGAACTGACAAGGCTAGTGGCGAAAATAGTTGTATTGATTGCCCAATAAGGCATAGCAAGTTACCGTTTATGATGGCAGTTAAACGATAACGGTTTTGGTTATATGAAATTATTATCTTTGTTACAAACTGATAACGCTCCAAAAGAGCATCTCCAAATTCAGCAGAGTGGACAGCGACGTATCGATCGTATGGCACGCTCTGGTATTGGAAAATCTTCGTTATGGAGCCTGGCTGAAGTCGGCTGGACAGCAGGGCCTGTGACCTTCTTGGCCGCTCAAGGTGGATATTACCTGGGTTTTGGTACTTGGGTACCTAATGAAAGTTTGATCTTTTATGTCGGTTACACCGTGTTAATGGGGATGATTGCTATCTTAGTCAAACTGATCTACAAAGCGACAAAAGGCCAAGTGCTTGACGACGCTAAAGAACAGTTATTGTTGGTTATTGGCACCTTACCTGATTTCATTCTTTCCGTTAGAGATCTCACTCTTAGCCGTATGGAACCAGAGTCTCGGCGATACGAATCTGCTAGAATATTATTACAAAAATCTGATCTTGGCCCACAATGGTTGTCGTTAGCGGTCAATAGTATTCTTGATTCACCGGTAATTAGTCAAGCGGTGGCAGATATTGAAATTTATTGGCGAGCCGGAATGTATAGCCGTATTCACGATATTAATCAAGAGCTTGCTGCTGAAATCTCGACAGCACTAGCAAGTTTAGAACCTGATCGTCCGCGTCTAGCTCGATTATTAGAACAGCGCCTACAAGGGGTGAAAAACACATTACGCAGTGGTGTTGAACGAGAGCCTTTTTTTATTGAACGAATATTTTCAGCAATTGAAGAAGATAACGAAGAAATCATGGGCTTAAGCGATGTTGAAGAGGTATTAACCTTAGCCTTTGAACTATTGTCGGGGCGACGAATTCCGATGTTAGTATTCAACTATGTTGGCTCATCGCAACTGGCTAATGCCACACATAAACTTGAAAAAGAACGCTCTAAATACCGCATTGCTAGAGCACGTGGTTATAGCCAATTATTAGCCTTGGCTAACTTTTTAAGTGACAGTGATTTACTCGATTATTCAACCGTAGCTGAACGTTTGCCCAGTCAAGATTTATTGCAAATTTGTCTCGACACCATTGATTTACTTTGTCAACGTATTTACAACGATGTCGAGAGCCGAACAAAGCGTGAAATTGTCGACTTACGTGCGTTAACATTAAATCATAGTATTTTAAATAAAGCATTACAGCTATATCAACAAGCTTATCAAAGTAGTGCCATGGTCATCAATGAACATGCTGATTTTTTGAAGGATATAAATGCGTGGCAACGGGTTAATCGCAAATACGCGGATGCTAATACTACTGTCTCTGTTACGGGTAAACAAGGCCTGAACATTGTCGAGCGGAAAATACAATTATCTGATGTTGATAAGATCACAGTAGTCAAAAAAATAGCTCATCATTTTAACAGTAATAGCCTTTTGTTTAAGGGGATAAAAAACCGCGCTCAACAGAGTCATTGGTTGGTGAGCAATCAGCATGTTCGTGCAGCAAAACAGTTGGCAATAGATTTAGCGCTTGCGCTTGACCCTTATGTGTTTATAAGTTTACCCGAGGTACAACGAGCTATATACAGTTCTAACTCTGTCGATTTAGGTAGCTTTGAACCCGGTTTGAGCACTAGTACAAAAGTAGGTTGGGGCGAGTCGATATCAAAAGAAGTACAAAAAGATATGGCTAAAGCCTCCGGGCAATTGGCACAAGCTATTCATCGTTATTATGGTATTTGCTTAGGTGAGGAAGAACTCGATTTCATGCATCAAACTTATGGTATGGATAAGCAGTATGTTGTTAACTATTATAAAAAAAATGAGCAAGGCGAACACTCGAGTAATGTTTTTGAACCACGAGCACCTTTGCTTATTCCGGCGGCTAAATTTTTCTGGCGGAAAACCTTAATATTCTATCGAGATAATATAAAGTTCTAATTTTAACAGTCACTGCTAAAGTTATTTAATCTAAACTGTTGAGAATGTGCTTAATTCTTATCTTACAAAGCTTTCAATTAACGACACTTACGGCGTTTTTAGTATCGTAGGTGTCGCATTCTCCCATTCCAAGCTGTTTGCCTTTGTTAGACTGCCTCTAGTTTAAATTTTTCTGTGATTGATCATCCATGATCTCGCAGTATTGATAAGGGTCAGTTTAATGAACACAGATCAAGCGTTAGCATTACATGCAAGCTCAACGATTATAGATGGCTTAGTCATTGCAAAATGGAACCGCGATTTATTTGAAGACATGGCAAAAGGGGGCTTAACTGCTGCCAATTGCACGGTATCAGTTTGGGAAGGCTTTAAAGATACTATTGATAATATCACTGAGTTTAATGCTTTTTTTCGTGATAACAGTGATTTAATCATACCAGTGCATTCAACTGCTGATATTGCTAAAGCGAAACAGCAGGGCAAAACCGGCATTATTCTAGGTTTTCAAAACGCCAATGCGTTTGAAGACCAAATTGGCTATGTCGAAATATTTAAAAAACTCGGTGTTGGTATTGTTCAAATGGCTTACAACACACAAAATTTAGTAGGTACCGGCTGTTATGAACGTGACGGTGGCTTGTCAGGTTTTGGTCGTGAAATTGTTGATGAAATGAACCGGGTAGGCATTATGTGTGATTTATCTCATGTCGGTCCAAAAACCTCAGAAGAAGTCATTTTAGCGTCAACGAAACCGGTCTGTTATTCCCACTGTTTACCATATGGTTTAAAAGAGCATCCACGTAATAAAAAAGATGAAGAATTGCGCTTTATCGCCGAGAATGGCGGCTTCATTGGGGTGACTATGTTTGCACCCTTCTTAAAGAATGGTATCAATTCTACAGTCCATGATTATATTGAAGCGATAGATTATGTTATTAACATTGCTGGCGAAGATTGTGTGGGCATAGGCACTGATTTTACTCAGGGACATGATCAACAATTTTTTGACATGTTAACACACGACAAAGGGTATGCCCGTCGTTTAACTAACTTTGGCAAAATTATCAACCCCGAAGGTATTCGTACTTTAGGTGAGTTTCCTAACTTGACAGCAACAATGTTGGAAACAGGTTGGTCAGAATCAAAAATAAAAAAAATCATGGGCGAAAACTGGGTGGGCGTTCTAAAAGACGTCTGGGGAGAGTAGAGAATGAAGATTATCAATAACCTAAATACAACAAGCCATCATCCTGAAATGCCGATTGAAGTCGATAATGAAACGGGTGTTTGGACTACTGATGCATTGCCTATGCTGTATGTACCCCGTCACTTTTTTGTGAATAATCATCTAGGTATTGAAGCTGAACTTGGGCCTGAAAAATACGCAGATGTATTATATAAAGCCGGTTATAAATCGGCTTATTATTGGTGTGAAAAAGAAGGAGAAGAACACGGCATTAACGGCGAAGCGTTATTTGAGCACTACATGAAGCGTTTGTCTCAACGTGGTTGGGGATTTTTCATTACCGAACAACTCGATCTTAAGCAAGGTACTGCTAAGGTACGGTTAGAAAACTCGGCTTTTGTTTATCAAGTGGGCAAGGTTAATCGCAAAGTTGACTATATGTTTACTGGTTGGTTTGCCGGAGCGATGGATCAAATAGCTAATACATTAGGTTTCCCAGTTAAAACTGAAGCACTGCAGACACAATGCGCGGCTGAAGAGGGTTGTGATGTTGGTTACTTTGAAGTAACACCACTTTAACCCTTGTTACACAGCTTTCAACACTATAAATATCAGGAGTCATCATGGCGCAGTTCGACGCATTATTTCAGCCATTAAAGATTAACCAGTTAACCATACGAAACCGTGTGGTGAGTACGGCACATGCCGAGGTATATGCTACCGAAGGTGGTATGACGACCGAACGATATGTTAAGTACTACGAAGAAAAAGCCAAAGGTGGGGTTGGCCTATCGATTTGTGGTGGTTCAAGCGTCGTGTCGATTGACAGCCCGCAAAATTGGTGGAAGTCAGTTAACTTAACCACGGATAAGATCATTCCTCATTTTCAAAATTTAGCCGACGCGGTGCACAAGCATGGCGGCAAAATCATGATTCAAATTACTCACATGGGCCGTCGCTCTCGCTGGGACGGTGGTGATTGGTCAACCCTCGTTAGTCCAAGCGGTATTCGTGAACCAGTACATCGGGCTACCTGTAAATCTATAGAAATTGAAGACATACAACGCATTATTGGTGATTATGCCAAAGCCGCAGCCCGTGCCAAAGCAGGGGGATTAGACGGTATTGAACTCTCGGCAGTACATCAACATTTAATCGATCAGTTCTGGAGCCCTAGGGTTAATCAGCGAGACGATGAGTATGGCGGTAGCTTCGAAAACAGAATGCGTTTTGGCATGGAAGTATTGCACGCTATTCGCGCCGAAGTGGGACGCGATTTTGCTGTTGGCTTACGTATTTGTGGTGATGAATTTCATCCCGATGGTCTTAATCAAGACGACATGAAAAAAATTGCCGCTTATCATGATGAAACTGGTTTGCTTGATTTCTTCAGTGTCATTGGCTCTGGTTGTGATACCCACAATACGTTGGCCAATGTTATCCCTAACATGAGTTATCCTCCTGAGCCATTCTTACATTTAGCTGCAGGAATTAAAGAAGTAGTGAATGTGCCAGTAATGCATGCGCAAAACATTAAAGATCCGAACCAAGCACAGCGTATTTTAGCCAGTGGCTATGTTGATTTTGTTGGTATGACTCGTGCTCATATCGCTGATCCGCATTTGATCGCCAAAATAAAATTAAACCAGATTGATCAAATAAAACAGTGTGTTGGTGCTAACTATTGCATCGATCGTCAATACCAAGGGTTAGATGTATTATGCATACAAAACGCGGCAACATCGCGTGAAACGACCATGCCCCATATTATAGAAAAAACCCAAGGTAAAACGCGTAAAGTTGTGATCATCGGTGGTGGTCCAGCAGGTATGGAAGCGGCACGGGTTTGCGCTGAACGTGGACATGATGTGACTTTAATTGAGAAAAAGCCTGAGCTTGGTGGACAAATAACGATAGCGTCAAAAGCGCCACAACGAGACCAAATTGCCGGTATTACCCGCTGGTTTGCCTTAGAGCTTGACCGTTTAGGCATCGACTTACGTCTTAACACGGCAGCAGATGAAGCGATGATCCGTGAATGTAATGCCGATGTTGTGATCTTGGCTGTAGGCGGTAAACCTTTCTTAGCACAAAATCCACACTGGGGCGCAGAGGAAGGACTCGTCGTTAGCACTTGGGACATCTTAAGTGGTGAAGTGGCACCAGGTAAAAATGTTTTAGTCTACGACACTATTTGTGAATTTAGTGGTCTATCTGCGGCAGATTTCTTGGCACAAAATGGGTCTTTGGTTGAAATGGTTACCGATGATATTAAACCAGGTGCTGCGGTTGGCGGTACTACCTTCCCCACCTATTACCGAAGCTTGTATGAAAAAGATGTGATCATGTCATCAGACTTATTACTCGAAAAAGTGTATCGCGAAGAAGATAAACTCGTTGCCGTACTTGAGAATGAATATACCGGCCAACAAGAAGAGCGTTTGGTCGATCAAGTCGTGATTGAAAATGGTGTACGTCCTGATGAAGCGATTTACCTGCAACTAAAAGGTGACTCTCGTAACAAAGGACAAATCGATATTGAAGCGCTATATGCTGCAAAACCTCAGCCTATTTTGGCCGAAGAAGGTGAGGGATATTTGTTATATCGTATTGGCGATTGTGTCTCGCAGCGCAATACGCATGCAGCAATATATGATGCATTACGTTTATGTAAGGATTTCTAGTTTTTTAATCAATATTCAACAGCTTTTAGACTTATACCAAGAATTTATTAGGTGGTATAAGTCTAGCGACAATTAATTAGGTCTTGTTATGTCATCATCTGAATTTATTTCTCAATGTTTGTTTACCCTTATCTCGTTGGCTTTACTGCTAACGATTATCGGTGCAATTAAACGTATGTTGTTGTGGTCTCAAGGGCAGTCATCGAAGATACATTGGCGTGGTTTATTACAAATACCGCGTCGCTATCTAGTTGATTTACATCATGTAGTTGCTCGCGATAAATATATGTCTAATACACACGTAGCGACGGCGGGTGGCTTTGTATTATCAGCAATATTAATTATACTGCTCTATGTTTTTCAGTTACAACTGCAGCTATTGGCTTGGGCATTGCTCGGCTCATCGTTACTGATGTTTATTGGTAGTCTCTTTGTTATGCTCAGACGACTTAATCCTCCCGCTCATTTATCATTAGGTAAATGGCAACGATTACCAAAAAGTTTGATGGTATTTTCATTGACTTTTTTTATTCTGACGATACCGACCACAGGAATATTACCCAATAATACCGGAGGTTGGTTATTAGCGCTGTTGTTAGTTGTTGGTATTATCTGGGGGATGGGTGAACTGTTTTTTGGCATGACCTGGGGCGGACCAATGAAACATGCCTTTGCTGGTGCTTTACATTTAGGCTTACATCGACGACAAGACCGATTTGC
>Ga0307492_10000296_pt1 | contig 21380 bp, 23 predicted proteins | sample SI3LmetaG_FD_202365 | JGI IMG/M metagenome (GOLD analysis project Ga0307492, IMG submission 202365) | Sea-ice brine microbial communities from Beaufort Sea near Barrow, Alaska, United States - SI3L | ecosystem: Environmental > Aquatic > Marine > Coastal | place: USA: Alaska | collected 2017-05-06 | reverse complement strand
CTTCTCCACCTTGGCGGCCATCGCTTCATTAGCCTGTGGTGCGTCGGTTGGCCAGTATGGACCTGTTGTATATTTGGGCTCACTAATCGGGCAGTTAACCAATCGTTTCGGTTTGAATGTGCGTGATATTCGTAGCATCGCGATTGCCTGTGGCGTCGCAGCGGCCATATCGACTGCCTTCAATGCACCAATTGCGGGTTTAATATTCACTCATGAAGTCATTCTTCGGCATTACTCATTACGCATATTCACCGCTGTCACCGTTGCTTCTGCCTGCGGCTTTGTCGTTGCGAATGTCATATTTGAACACCCACCACTATTTTTGATCGAGTTCGACCGAGTTAAACATGCATCCGAATTTTTATTATTTGCACTTGAAGGCGTCGCCTGTGGGTTGATCGCCGTGTTATTCATGAGACTACTCAATGCCACTACCGATTATGCCCGCCAAATTAAAATACCCGCACCACTGAAACCAATGTTTGCTGGTTTCGCTCTGGCAATCATCGGATTACAAGTGCCTGAGGTTCTGGGCGTTGGTCAAGATGTCTTGCGACTTGCCAGCGTAGAGGGCAATTACGGACCAGTCCAACTGGGTACTATTTTAGTCACTAAGTTTGCCGTCACGATACTGTGCATTGGCTTTGGTTTTGCTGGTGGTGTTATTTTCCCTGCTTTGTTGATTGGCGTTTTATTCGGTGCTTTATTTGCGATATCTATTCCTGCGTTATTGCTTGAGCAATATTCAGGGCTCTCGGTTTACGCCATTTCTGGCATGGTGGCACTTGCGAGCCCAATTATTGGCGCCCCTTTGACCGCTTTACTGATTATATTTGAGCTAACCCGAAACTACGAAATCACCATCGCCGCAATGATAACTTTAGTGTTTTCGAACCTCGTGTCATATCAACTTTTTGGTCGCTCGTTGTTTGATTTCCAACTGGCTAAAGACGGCCTCGATCTATCGCTGGGACGAGACCGAGGCTATTTACAACACCACCCAGTGTTAAAGTATTCGGTTCAACATTTACCTTGCATCGATGGCAATCGAAGCTGCAATGATTTGATTCAACAGTTCAAAATCGAAGGACATCAAACTGCAGTGATTACCGATGCCAGTCATCGTTATCTTGGACTGGCGACACTCGATCAATTAATTCAGGCGCGCTCAGAAGATATTCTGTCGAGCATCGAATTCAAACCTGTATTATTATTCGACGAAGACACCAGTCTGTGGCACGCAATGGAAGTCATGCGGAATTTCAGTGGTGAGGCAGTGCCCGTCGTTAACTCAAGCAACGGACGATATCTAGGGGCATTGCCCGAGAGTGTTGTTATCGGTGCTTACCTTGATGCGGTTCAGGATTTGCGCAGAGAAGAACATGAGGCATGAGGAGAAGACCCGAAAAACATTCGAACCCATTAAATGCCTGACATTTATTTCATTAATGAAAAAACATAACCAATAAAAATTATGAACTTGCAACAACACATTATTCGCGACATTGAATTAGCACTACAGGAAGATATTGGCAGCGGTGATATTAGCGCTGTATTAATCGATGAAAATAAATCACTCACCACTCGACTATTGGTCCGCGAAGACGCTATTTTATGCGGCACAGCCTGGTTCGAACAGGCCTTTAAACAATGTGATGAGCGCATTCAATTAAACTGGCAAGCACAAGATGGTGACCAAGTCAGCGCTGATAGTGTGCTTTGCCAAATAAGCGGCCCTGCCCGTGCTATTTTGACGGCCGAACGTACCGCACTTAACTTTTTACAAACCTTGTCTGGCACTGCGACCACAACCCGTTATTACGTCGACAAAATTAGTCAGACCAAATGCCGCATACTAGATACTCGAAAAACCATTCCACATTTACGTCTGGCACAGAAATATGCCGTTACTTGCGGCGGGGGAATGAATCACCGAATCGGTTTGTTTGACGCCTACCTCATAAAAGAAAATCACCTGGCCGCCTGTGGCAGCATCCAACAAGCCGTCGAGCGAGGTCGTACATTACATCCCGAACGGTTGTTAGAGGTAGAAGTTGAGACTATCGAGCAGTTGCAACAGGCCATCGATGCAAAAGTGGACAGAGCCCTAATCGACAATTTCAGCATCGAAGAAATGGTACTGGCGGTTAATATGACTGCCAATCAAATTCAGCTCGAAGCGTCTGGTAATATTACCGATGAATCGTTATTACTTATTGCCAATACAGGGGTCGACTTCATTTCTATTGGCGCACTGACCAAACATTTGCGGGCAGTCGATTTTTCATTACGATTTGCATAACCTTAAAAACTGTATAGAAATACCAGAAGTCTAATATAGGTCTTACTCGAAATCAGCGCTGTAATTCGTTATAACAGTGATCCAGTGTCGATATTGACAATTTCCACACTGGAGAAAAAAACCCATTTCTGCTAGTATTTTACAGTTAAGCAGACGATGTTCTGTTCATATACTTAAGCGCACATTTAAACACTTCCTCCACCCTTTTCACAGGAGTCACCATCATCAACGGCAGTACCATTCTAATTAATCTAGTTGGTGGGGTTTCTTTACTGTTGTGGGGATTACGCATGGTGCGCATCGGAATTACCGATGCCTGGGGTAGTGAGGTTCGCACCGCATTAGGCGCCAGCCTTTCTAACCGTTTCAAAGCTTTTTTCACCGGTCTTGGTGTTACCGTCTTATTACAGAGCAGCAGCGCGACTGCATTATTGACGGCCTCGTTTAGTGGTCAGGGCATCATCAATACAGGTCCGGCGCTCGCCGTATTATTAGGGGCAGATGTTGGTACGACACTTGTTGCTCAAATTCTTACCTTCGACTTATCCGTTCTGTCACCCATACTAATTGCAATCGGTGTCGCAATGTTCACTTATTCTGACAGCGGCCGTGCTCGTGATACCGGTCGACTAGTGCTCGGCATTGGCATGATGTTATTAGCTCTCAAGTTAATACTAGCCGCTTCAACCCCCATGCGTGAATCGGCTATCGTTCAGAGTATTTTCTCGTCGTTAGGTGATGATTTAATTCTAGCGGTGCTTGTTGCCGCACTAATTGCCTGGATGGCGCATTCAAGTCTTGCCACCGTATTGTTAATTATCACCCTGGCAAGCTCCGGCGCACTGGACCCTAATGTCGCCTTTGCATTTGTTCTGGGTGCCAATATTGGTAGCGCTATTCCACCCTTTGTAGCAACACTTGGCAGCAGCAGTAGCGCACGGCGCCCCCCTTTAGGAAACTTGATTTTCAGGGTTTGTGGTGTTGTTATCACATTGCCAATGATCGGCTTTTTATCTACCTGGATGGCGCAATTTGATATGGATGCAGCGCGTCAAATCGCAAATTTTCATATGCTATTCAATATCGCTCTGGCTATTTTATTTTTACCATTGATCAATAAAATGGCCTCCCTAACCGAAAAGCTATTGCCAGAGCTTGAAGTTGAGTCAAATGAGCTGAAACCCATGTACCTGGATAAATCGGCCTTTACCACACCACTTGTCGCTTTGTTAAACGCCGAACGCGAAGTGCTCCGAATGGGGGAAATTGTCGAACGCATGTTCAGAAACACCTTCATTGCGCTAAAGAAAAACGACATCGATTTAGCCAAAAATACGCGCAAGATGGATCAAACTGCAAACCAGTTTTATGATGAGGTAAAGCTGTATCTCACCAAACTCAGTCGAGAAACACTGGGTGAAAAAGAAAGCAAGCGTTGCGCCGAAATCATGAGCTTTGCGACTAACCTGGAACATATTGGCGACATTATTTCAGTCGATATGATCGATAGTCTATTGCGTAAAAAAATGACGTCTGGTGCAAAAATGTCATTGCAAGATAGAGAAGACATCAACAATCTATATCAACCAGTTTTACTCAGCTTTAATCTGTCGTTGAGCGTTTTCACGTCAGGTGATATTAGTATGGCAAGGCAGCTATTGGCGAAGAAATATAAGTTCATCAAGCTCGAAAAACAGTCTGTCGTGAACCACCTCAACAAATTACGTGAAGACATTACCTACGACTCTCGACTGAGCGCACTGCAGCTTGATGTTATTCGTGATTTAAAGCGTATCAACTCGCATTTAACGTCAGTCGCGTATCCAATTTTGGAGTCTGCAGGTCAATTGCGTAGCCGTTTGCGGACGACTGAGGCATCTGAGACTACCGCCACTAGCTCGATAAAACAGTAACGAGAATCATTGGCGAGGTTCAACCTCGCCAATCGACTCCCAACGCTCCCGCGTACCGACATCGATCCATTTCCCTTCGAACAATTCTCCAGTGACTTGATTGCCTTTCATTGCTTTTCGAAGCAAAGGCGCTAACGCCTGTTTACCGGGAACAAGACCCTCGAAAAATGATTTGTGGAAACAAGATATACCAGCGAAAGTATGACGATCTTCATCCGTCTTATTGACATACCCATCACTCAACCCAAAATCTCCTTCGGGGTGATGAGGCGGATTTTGCACCATCACTAAATGGGCAATAGACTCTTTTGAAAACAACCGTTGAAACGGATAGTCGGTGAGAATGTCACCATTAACTACTATAAATCGGTCATCCAGTTTTTCCAGTGCGTGAACAATGCCTCCAGCAGTTTCAAGCGCCTCGACTTCTCGGCTATAAACAATCTCAAGGCCAAACTGACACCCCGACCCCATCGCCTCTTCAATTTTTTCACCCAGCCAACTGGCATTCACCACAACCTGCTTAATTCCGGCTCGGGCTAGCGCTTCAAAATGGTAGCTAATGAGCGGCTTGCCCTTAACATCCAGCAATGGTTTGGGACAAGTGTCAGTATAAGGACGCAAACGCTCGCCGCGTCCAGCAGCCAGAATCATTGCATTCATTCAATCATCACTCTTATTCGTTCAGCTAGATTTAGCTCCACTATTAAGCCGCTGAGTTCCATCATGCCTGGTTCCAATTCGCTCACCTGAGACAGATAATTGAGCGTCCGAGGGATGTCATTCAAATAGTCACTTTTGCCATCTCGAATTTTCAAACGAGAAAATATCCCCACCGCTTTCAAATGACGCTGAATACCCATTAAGTTAAACCAGCGCAAAAATTGCTGCGGCTCGACATCGACCAGTGCCGCCGCTTTCGCAGCGCGATAATAATCAAGTGCCAATGACTCAACCTCGTCGATTGGCCAGTCGATATAACAATCTCGCAATAACGAAACCAGATCATAAGTAATGGGGCCAAAAACAGCATCCTGGAAGTCGATAACACCCGGATTCCCGTTGTCAATTTTCATTAGATTGCGTGAATGATAATCACGATGCACAAATAGCTGAGGCTGTTCAAGGGCATTTTGAATCAAGCTTTTCTTAATCGAGAGCCATTTTACTTGCTGCGATTCGTTGAGCCGAATGCCGAGCAACTCGGCCAGAAACCAATCATGAAATAAATCCATCTCCTGGTTTAATAGCGCTGGGTTATATTCGTCTAAATCGTGAATCGTAACATTAACCTGCATTTGCAACAAAGCAGACAATGCATCCGCATAGAGAGCCTCTTTGCTATCCGTATTGAGTACCGACAGATAAGGTGTCGCGCCTAAATCTGTTAACAGTAAAAAACCTAGCTCAAGGTTTTGATTGATAATCTCTGGCGCTGATAATCCAGTCTGACGCAGTTTTTGTGCAATCTCAATAAAACGATCACAAGGTTCTTTATCCGGCGGCGCATCCATCACTACCCAGGAATTGGCACCTTGCTGCAGGCGCTGATACGATCTAAAACTGGCATCTTCGGATGCAGAAGTTAGCGTATAATGATGGTAGCCAAGACTGTTTAGCCATCGCTCCATTTGTTGCAGTCTATCGCTCATAAATTATAGGTAAGTAATAAATGGATGGTTATTATTGAATGTGTCATGGCAGATGAAGCTATTATCCAGTTTTAACGCGCCATGAAGCAAACTATTATTCTATGTTTATCCAATGGGTACCTCTAAAAATGAATTTTTTAGCTATTGCTGCGTCAGGCCTGTACTGATGCACCTACCCGGTCGATCCTCATGTGCTGCCCGTGCACTCCGGCTCCTTGTACTTACTGCCCTGGATAGCTTGTATGCTTGTTTCGCCTCTTGGCGCCTACTGTTAGTGCTGGAGCAAAAAAACAGATCACGAAAAAATTGTTATTTCTAGGGACATTCATACCGTTATCACTTTAGATCAAACAGGACAATCCATGAGTAACATCGAAGAATTACTTACCTTAATGAAAAGGTTGCGCACACCTATAACTGGCTGCCCCTGGGACTTGAAGCAAACTAATGCATCGATAGCAGCGCACACGCTAGAAGAAACCCACGAAGTACTCGATGCTATCGAACGTGACGACATGGACAATTTAAAGGAGGAATTAGGCGACTTACTATTTCATATTGTATTTCATAGCCGTATCGCACAAGAACGAGGCGCCTTTGATTTCGACCAGATCGTTGAGGGAGTTGTCACCAAAATGACCCACAGACATCCCCATGTTTTTGATGAAAACCATCAGGCCAACACGGATGAAGAAACTCTCAGGCAGCAATGGCTGGATCTTAAAGCAAAGGAAAAAGCGACCTCGGCTCTGGACATGGCGTCGACTCACTTTGGACAAAATTCGAGCTCTCAGTCAGCCATAAAAAGGGCCGTTAGCTTGCAGCAAGAAGCTGCCGAATACGGCTTTGACTGGCCTGAACTAAGCCTAGTCATTGACAAGCTCGACGAAGAAATCATTGAGCTAAAACAGGCGATAGAAAGTGGTGATCTAACGCACGTCAGTGATGAACTAGGCGATGTTTTATTTGTTTGCCTTAATATTGCCCGCCACCTCAAAATTGAAGCGGAGATGTCGTTACGACATACCAATCAAAAATTTATTCGCCGTTTTGATTATGTTAAACAACAAATGCAGTCTTCTGATATCAATATGAGCCAGCAGGCACTCGATCAAATGGAAGCTTTCTGGCAACAGTCAAAATCAGTCGTGGGATAAAGAAGAAAAGGCGGAGAACACTATGGCCAAAAGTCGATTACAAACCGAACAGAAAATCCTCAAAGCTGTCGAGACATTACTGCTCGAGCAAGGCTATCCGGCTGTTGGAGTTAACGCCATTGCTCGTCAGGCTGGTTGCGACAAGGTACTCATTTATCGCTACTTTGGTGGTTTCGATGGATTGCTACTCTCTTTTGCGGAAGCAACCCAACTTTGGTGGGAAGTCGACCAGGTCATGTCTGAAACTGCAGAACAATTGGCAAGACAGCCATTACATCAATACCTGCAAACTTTATTAAAACGACATGCGTCCTGCTTACAGGCAATGCCAGTCACACTCGAGATTATGGCCTGGGAAATGTCAGAGCAAAACAATCTCACTATTGCGCTGGCACGCACCCGGGCCGAGCGCGGCATGGCACTCATTAAAAGGATTAGAACCCATTATTCACAACCTAATTTTGATGTTGGTGGTATTCTTGGCGTATTTGGTGCAGCCATCAACTATCTAGTGATCCGTACTCGAAAGTCACCACCACAGCACATGAAAGAAGAATGGTGGCGATTGCAGCAAACTATCGCCAAAATGTTAGACAATCAATCCTAAACAACTCATGAGCAAGCTTATAAAACTCGAATCGTCGGTGCTCCGCTTTAATGACTTTAATCATATCGAACTCATTAACCTGCTAGCACGTTACCAAATCGAGGTTAAAATCACACCGCCTGGCAACGCTATTCCCGGTAGCTTTTGGGGTGACGAAGAAGCTGGGCTCATCGGTCATCAAATTTTTTTAAGGCAAGATACTCCGATACACTCAGCTTTGCATGAAGCCTGCCACTTTATCTGCATGGACGACGTTAGACGCAAACAACTCAATACCTATGCAGGTAACTTTCAGCAAGAAGAAAACGCAGTTTGCTATCTGCAAATATTACTCGCAGATGATCTGCCCTCACTGGGTCGTCAGCGTATGCTGAGCGATATGGATGCCTGGGGTTACAGCTTCCGTCTCGGTAACACTCAAGACTGGTTTGAGCAGGATGCAATAGATTCTCGTGACTGGCTGCTGGAGCATCAATTGATCGACGAGGGCAATCGTTCAACATATCAGCTGCGTTCATAACCTACCGAGCACCCTCTAATGTGTATTAATGCTCAAAATATTATGCAGAATTAAAAAACTAAACTAAACTAAAATTTGTCCGATAACTGATAAAATAAAAGGAGAAACTGATTGGATATTGCTTCAATTGTTGGGTTTATTGCAGCCTTCGGAATAATAGGGGGTGCCATCACGATGGGTGGCCCCTTTATCATATTTGTTAATATACCGTCTCTTCTGGTGGTCATCGGTGGCACCTTTGCCGTGACTTTAATGCGGATTACATTAGTTGACTTTCTTGGGTCATTTAAAATTGGCTTAAAAGGATTTTTCTATAAGCTTGATGCGACTCAAGCTTTGATTGAAGAATCGGTAGAAATGGCCAATATAGCGCGTAAGGAAGGTATTCTTGCACTCGAAGGCCGAGAGATTACCAACGGATTTTTACAAAAAGGCATTAGCCTTTGCATCGACGGGCATGCACCCGAAATTGTCAGTAACTTATTATCCAAAGACATCCGCATGTCGATTGATCGGCATATTGTTGGTGCTGAGATGTTCAAAGCGATGGCAGTTTATGCGCCTGCGATGGGCATGATTGGTACTCTCATTGGACTGGTACAGATGCTCGCGAATATGTCAGACCCAGCTTCAATTGGGCCTGCGATGGCGATTGCATTATTGACCACATTATATGGTGCAATCATCGCCAACGCCTTTGCTCAACCGCTAGCAGAGAAGTTAGTTTTGATTAGCGGCTATGAAAAACGGAATAAGGACTTAATTCTTGAAGCCATTAATGGCATTCAAGAAGGCGTCAATCCACGTGTATTAAAGCAATTGTTAGATGCCTATCTGCCCGAAAGCAAACGAGTAGAGGATGAGTAAGATTCCGTTGGTAGCCTTTGTGACCCTGGTTTATCCTAAGGTGGAAGTTTCGCCATGAGCGAAGAGTGCGAATGCCCTCCATGCGAAGATGGTCTGCCTCCGTGGCTTGCCACCTTCGCGGACTTAATGACACTACTCATGTGCTTCTTCGTTTTGCTGTTGTCTTTCGCCGAAATGGATGTACTCAAATACAAGCAGGTCGCAGGCGCTATGAAACACGCTTTCGGCGTTCAACGCGATGTAAAGGCAACTGAAATACCCAAGGGTACAAGTGTGATTGCCCAGAAATACAGCCCGGGTAAGCCGGTTGAAGTTACTCCGTTAGAAATAATGCGCGAAAAAACCACCGACGATACCAAAACAAACCTCGACTTTACAGACACTGATTCCAAAAACGATCTATCCCTTGGTGATGCGCAAATAGAAGCCCTCGCCCAGGCCAAAGCCGAGCAGGATGCGAAAGAACAGGCAGAGGAATTAAAGCAAGAGTTGGCTGACGCAATAGAAGATGGATTACTCGAAGTCGAAGCCTTTGCTGATCGAGTTCTGATCCGCATTCGAGAAAAAGGTTCGTTCGGATCAGGAGAGGCTCAACTTAAAAAAGAGTTCTTCCCTATTCTCAAGCTCATTGCAGATGTTTTAAATCAACGCGACGGCCTGTTTATCATCGCCGGGCATACCGATGATATTCCTATCGAAACCAAACAATTCCGATCTAACTGGGACTTGTCCGCAGGCCGAGCCGCCAGTGTTGTGCACTATTTCATACGCTATGGCGATATTGACCCCGAACGAATGGAAATTCGTGCTTTAGCTGACAACGAACCCATCGTGCCGAATGATAGTTGGGATAACCGAGCACAGAATCGACGTGTCGAAATTAGTGTTCTTCATGGCAACCGTTTATCGATTGACCTGGATGCGCCTTCCACAAACGTTGATTTTCTCAGCGATACCGACCCAGCAAGCTAAACCCGAGAATTGAGAACTGTTATGCCTGATGAACGCCGCCGCTATTTCCGTATCGAAGATACAGTCAGTTTAACTGTCTCAAGAATCGATCCAGACGAACTACAAACTCAAATTGACGATTTCTGGCATGATCAACAAGCGTACGCTGTGCGCCATCAGTTTAATAATCAACTCGAACAGCATTTATCTGATTTCAAGTCGATTGAAAAAAACATGCCTGAATTGGCTCGTTATCTCAGTGTATTGCAGGCTCAGATTGATAACCTCACCGCTAAAGTATTACCCGAGCAAGCATCTATTGCCAGTGACTCACAAAAAGTCAGCCTTAGTGGACAAGGCATGGCATTCACCTCTGATCAAAAAATGACCATTGCTGAAACGGTCGAGCTCTATTTGAAACTATTGCCGACGGGCCAAACGATAAAAATATACGCCCAGATAGTCGAAGTAGAGTTAGTCCCAGAGCAGACTCCTGAACAATATAGAATCTCTCTCGATTTTACTCATATTTACGAATCGGATCAGGAGCTTTTAGTCAAACGCATTCACGCCCAACAATTGAAAGATATTGCTGCAGCACGATCGACCGCTAGCTAGTAACCTCTGATGTCAGATTCCCATGTCCGATAGTGCTGCAAAAACCTGGCTGTCGAGCCATAAAAATCAGGTACCTGCGCTCGATAGTTTCCACCAAAAAGTGCTCGAAACACTAAAAAGAAAAACAACCTCTCTATCAGACCTTGCTGACATTATTTCGCTAGATCCAGGCATGAGTATTGCGCTGTTCGAAAAAATGAATGTCAAACGTAATGGCAAAAAACAACCCCGTCTCGATTCGGTCCATAGCATATTGGGTTTAATGGGCATTCCAGCAGTAACTCATTTTATTAATCAGTTCCAAACTTTGCAAAATTCAGGATTAAGTAAAGATATTCGACAGGCGTATCATCAGTTGATGAGTCGTAATTTCCATCTAATGCATCAGTCCGCTCAATTTATTGAACTACAAGGCATGGCTAATACCCACGAAATTGAAGCCGCTGCTTTGTTGCATAATACGGCTGAAATCTATGCATGCCTGTTCGACATCGCACAATATAAGAAATATCAGCAAGCTTGCCTGCCTAACAATTTAGCTGCCGAAACTGCAGAATTCATATTTGGATTCAACTTTTCAGAGTTAGGGCACCTACTGAGCCATCAATTGCATCTACCCGACTTAGCACGCGAAGCTCAGCAACAATCTAAAAACACCAGCCGCAAAGGCCGCACTCTGCGGATAGTCGCTGAAATAACGCAGCAAGCAGAAACTGGCTGGGACCATGATGCTTTCACACAATCATTACAATTGGGATCTGATTATCTCGATTACCCAGTATCGAGCTTACGCAAAAAGGTACTTTCAACCGCGCTTAAAGCTGCTCTGGACTTCCCTATCGCTGATGTTTTTCCCGCTATTGCCAATGCTATCCTTTTGCCAACTAAAGAGAAACCACAGCCAAAACTCACTTCAGCCCCATTAAAGGCACCCGTATCTGCGCCAGCGCCAGCAATCAAAAAACAAACCCTAACATCATCAAATCTATCTTTTAGTGACAGGGTAAAATCACTCATAAGGTTACAGAATACCACTCAGGCTGGCATCATCGACTTACTCCTCAAAGAGCTAGCTGAAGAGCTTCAATTGTCTCGCATTGTTTTAATGCTTTTATCTAAAAACAGCGACGTTTTATCAACTAGGTTTAGCAAAGGTATCGACACTCAGTCCCCCCTGTTAAAGCTACAAATTAAAGTATCACAAGGCGGATTGATTAAAAATCTAATCACAAAGCCTCAGTCACTATGGGTAAAACCTGCCAACTTTAAAAAGTATGAAACCCTCTTACCTGGCAGTTTCAGAGCCAGCTGTCAAAGTGATAACTTTTTTCTAATGTCACTATTCATTAGCGAGAGGCCCATTGGTATGATTTTTTGCGATAGCACTAAACAGCTAGACGAAACTTTGTACAAAGCTTTCAAGTCACGCCTGTCGCTGACCGCAAAGGCTCTCACTTTTCTGTCCCAGCGAGCTAAAAAGGTAAGTTAAGAAGGCTAGTTAGCCTGCTAGAAAACCTAGTCAGCTTCCAAAAAACCCACCAACCAGTCACTCAATAATCTCGCCTGTTCTGATAGAGGGCGATTGCTATCCCAGGTCAGGTAATAAGAACCTGGCGCTTTCATTTCCATATCGCCCAAGCGCACTAATTTATTTTGCTTGATTAAGGTATCCACCTGACTATGCCACCCGAGTGCGACCCCTTGGTTTTCCTCTGCTGCCTGTAATGCGACTATGTAGTTGTTAAATCGTCTGAAATTAGACTCTGGCAATACAACACCCCACTTCGCAATCCAGCGATTCCATCCAATCCAGGCTGGATCAATACTTTCCAGACGTAGCAACGGCAAATCCGCTAGTTCTTCAGGCTGTGTTAATTCCTTTTTCTCAGAAAGTTGCTCTGCAAATATTCGACCACAGACAGGATAGATAACATCGTCAAACAAACGAGTAGCCGTCTCCCCTGGCCAATGTCCATCACCATATCGAATACGAATATCGGCAGATCTAAAACCCTCATCATGCGGATTATCAGAAATAGCATGATTCAGCGCGATTTGCTTATGCATAGCCCAAAATCCCCCCAGGCGTGGCATTAACCACAATGATGCAAATGCGGTAGTGGCTCCAATGGTAATGTCTGCTGTTTTGGCACGCGCTTTTAGCTCTTGCCAGGCATTGCCAATATTTCGAAAACTACTACTGAGAACCTGATGAAGCTCTAGTCCTGCGTTAGTCAATTCGACACCACGATGATGGCGTTTAAAAACCGCTAAGCCTAAATCCGTCTCCAGTGCTTTGATTTGCCGGCTGACGGCACCTAAAGTCACACCCAATTCTGCCGCTGCCAGCGTTAAGCTGCCATGACGCGCGCAGGCATCGAATGTGTTTAAGCCCGTTAAACTGGGTAACTTATAGTGTCGTCGGGCCATTGGTTGAATGCCTATTTAATATTGATTATGACCGTATCTGCTGATTACTTGCTTGAGTTAAAAGACAAGGCTTGCTGCTGTATAATAAGCGATTAACTACATAATTTGTCATTCAGTCTTTACATAAAGTAAAGTAATAATGATTTTTTAGAATATTGCCAAATTACCCAATTGAAGGCAATGTATTGTTAATTACGAATCCTATGCCTTACAAACCGAAGGAGATATCCAATGTTGAATGCTAATCAAGGAACGGTCACTTTGGATATAGATGTCGACTCTGTCTTAAAGCCAATTACCATTGCCTCTGGCCTACCCAACTTGACTTACATCGATGCTGACTATATGCGACACGAACGCGACCAGGTGCTCGGCACTAGCTGGGCTGGTTTGTGGTTTGCGGGTGATTTACCTCAACAGGGTTATGCCAAACCAGTTGATTTCATGGGATTACCTTTAGTCATCACGCGTAACAAACAGAATGAAATAAAGGTTTTTCATAATGTGTGCAGCCACCGGGGCACGGTTCTGGTTAAAGATGAGATTTCAGTACAGGGTGTTTTGCGCTGCCCATATCACTCCTGGAGTTACAATCTTGACGGGGATTTAATGGGGACACCTCATATTGGTGGCGTTGGTGAACATAAAGTCGAGGGCTTTAAGCACTGTGATCATGGTCTAAAACTAATCCGCAGTGCGGTATGGATGGATATTATTTTCATTAATCTGTCAGGCGATGCAGTCGATTTTGAACAACACATTGAGCCACTAACTGCACGCTGGAAAACCTTTCTTGGGGAAACAGGTCTGGCTCATTTACAGAGCGCGGTCAATGGCAAGGGTATGCAAATTGAAATTCAATCTAACTGGAAGTTAGCAGTCGAAAATTACTGTGAAAGCTATCATTTGCCGTGGATTCACCCAAGCCTTAATAGCTACTCAAAGCTTGAAGATCATTATCACATTATGATCGATACCAATTTTGCCGGCCAGGGCAGCTATGCCTATCGACTATCGGATGAGGTAGGGTCTGCTTTACCTCGTTTCCCTGAATGGCCAGAAGATAAACTGGAGCAAGCTGAATATGTTTCATTTTATCCAAATGTACTACTAGGCATTCAGGCAGATCATGCCTTTGTAATGATCATCGAGCCAGTGGCTCCAAACAAATCGATTGAGCATTTACGACTATATTATGTAGGCGAAGAAGCATTAGACGATAACCTGGCGGCGAGTCGAAATGCCACGTTAGAATCGTGGCGCGTAGTTTTTGGTGAAGATATCGATGCTGTCGAGGGCATGCAAAAGGGGCGTTCATCTCCTGGATATCAAGGAGGCGTGTTCTCACCCGTGATGGATAACCCCACTCATCATTTTCATCAGTGGGTAGCGCGCAAACTTCAAGCCGCTAGCTAGCTCTATTAAGGGCAAACCAAAGCAAGACTAATACGCTTGTTCTGTCTGCCCTTATTTTTAATTTTAGTCACGATTACCTCACCAATCTCTGCTGTGTTTTGGACATGCGTACCGCCGCAAGGTTGATAGTCAGTATCAAGAATAGTAATTGTGCGTATGCTGCCCTGACCTTGGGGAGGCTGCACTGACATGGTTCTGACTAAACCGGGGTTTTGTTCTAATTCCTGATCTGTAATCGAGCCTATACTCACTGCTAATTGGCTGTTGATTAAACAATTCATTTCAATGGTTAGTTTGCCTTTATCAACCACCTGCCCTTGCAGATCAAAATCGATACGGCTCTCAGTTTCACCAATTGCCCCCCCCGTCGCCTGAGCCGTAATTAAATGACACATGAGGTGCATGCTGGTGTGCATTCTCATGTGACGATGGCGTTTTTCCCAGTCAAGTTTCATATCGACACTTGCACCCAACTGAAAAGCGCTTAAGTCTTCCACATCCAGCTTATGGATAATGGTATTTTTATCTTCTGCATAACGCGTATCCGTCACCCGATAATCAACACCATCCAACGAGAGTATGCCAGTATCACCTGGCTGCCCGCCGCCCAGTGGATAGAAGATTGTCGATGCGAGTACAATACTGTCGTCTAATACGGCAACAATCTCACTCTGATGTGTTTTCTGGTAGCTGTCTTGATAAAATACTTTTTCTGTCATCGAATAATCACTCCGCTTGAATGGTTCAATTCTTACCTAGCAGTGATTTTGACGCAAGCATCCATCTTATCCAATATGAAATGACTTCAGATCCATCGCCTAAACCGCCTCAAAGAAAAATAATCCACATCGATGCGGATTGCTTTTATGCGGCTGTCGAAGTTCGTGACAATCCCGCACTGCGAGGACTGCCCATAGCCGTCGGCGGTAATGCAGACCGCAGAGGTGTTATCGCTACCGCCAGTTATGAGGCTCGAAAATTTGGCATTCACTCCGCGATGGCCAGTGCGACTGCACTGAAGCGTTGCCCTCAACTAGTGTTGGTTCCCGGCAGGATGGCCGCCTATCGTGAAGCTTCACGTCAAATGCGCGATATATTTACCGACTATACCGATCTTATCGAACCACTCTCTCTAGACGAAGCCTTCCTCGATGTATCAAACTGCGAGCAATGCAAAGGCAGTGCTACATTGATCGCCAGAGAAATTCGTCAACGTATTGCCGATACCATCGGTATTACTGTCTCTGCCGGTATCGCGCCAAATAAATTTATTGCCAAGGTGGCTAGTGACTGGAATAAGCCAAATGGGCAGTGCGTTGTGACACCCGAACGTGTCGATGCGTTTTTAGAGAATTTGCCCGTTAAGAAAATCTGGGGGGTGGGCAAAGTAACTGCGGCACGTTTAGAAAAACAGGACATTAAATCCTGTGCTGATGTGCGTCGCTACTCTTTATTCGATTTCATAAAGCTATTTGGTAATTTTGGGGACCATATCTACAAACTCGCTCACGGCGAAGATAACCGACCTGTTATATCCGAATGGCGCAGAAAATCGATCAGCGTCGAAAATACTTATGCTGAAGATTTACCCGGCTTGCCTGATTGCCTGGAAAAAATTCCTGACTTAATTGTATCACTTGAGAAACGCATGGAAAATTTGGATGCTGACTATAGTATTCAAAATTGTTTTTTGAAAATGAAGTTTAGCGACTTCACTCAAACCACCGTTGAGCGACAGGATAGCCAGCCAGATTTATCTGATTTAAGTTCTCTTTGTGAAGAAGCATGGCATCGAAAAAAATCATCCGTCCGACTGCTCGGCATTGGTGTAAAGCTCAATGACCTAACCAAAAGAAGTGGCCAGCTTGACCTTTTTATTAGCCTCGACTCAAACTAGAAGTCACTCGTCATGAATGAGCTGCTACTCGTCGTCATAACGCTCTTCACTTCGGTTCTCACCGCGATTGCGGGCTTGGGTGGTGGCATGATATTAATCGCCTTTATGCCCGGTATTTTGCCACCCACAGCCATAGTGCCCATTCATGCACTGGTTCAGCTTTGCTCAAATTCCAGCCGTGCGATCTTTTCCTGGCACTCCATCCACTGGACATTCTGCGCTGCCTTTATATCGGGCTCTCTGCTAGGAGGGCTTGGCGCAGCGCAACTGGTTAACCAGATGGATTTGCATTATCTACCATTAATGCTTGGTTTATACATATTACTCAATGTGTGGGGGACAAAACTGACTTTTAAAAAAACACCAAGGGGAGAATTCTTCACGATTGGAATGATACAAACAGGCCTAAGCACGATTATCGGAGCAACAGGGCCATTGACTCAGTCGACTCTGTTACGCAAGGGGTTAAGCAGGGATTCGATAGTATCAACATCGGCATTATTAATGACAATCACTCATTTGATAAAGATTTTAATATTCGGGTGGCTCGGATTTTCTTTCATGAGCTACTGGCAAGTCATTACAGGCATGTGCTTCGGTGTTATCACTGGTACCTACATCGGTACCAAAGTGAGAGTCAAAATTCCCAAAGCAATATTCAAAAATGCATTGAACTGGCTTTTGACGCTGCTGGCACTGCGCATGATTTATATGACGCTATTCGTTTGACCTGGTTGAAATTTTTAGTGTAAAGTCGCTCGCTAATATTTTATCAGGAGCCACACAGTGACTGCCCTATTACCTAATATCGACCCCGATGGTTTACTCGAATATTCAGTCGTTTTTACCGACCGATCCTTGAACCACATGTCTCAATCTTTTCAGACTGTCATGACTGATATTTCCAGCGCACTGAAATCTACCTACAACGCTGAGGCAGTGGCTCTGGTTCCGGGTGGCGGTACTTATGCCATGGAAGCGGTGGCTCGACAATTTGCAACCGACAAAAAATGTCTGGTTATCCGCAATGGCTGGTTTAGCTATCGATGGACTCAAATATTTGAAGCGGGCAACATTCCTTCGCAATCCATCGTCATGAAAGCTGCTCCACTATCAACTGAGAGCCAGTCACCTTTTGCACCACCGGCTATTGCAGATGTTGTAAACACGATACTGATTGAGAAACCTGAAATGGTATTCGCGCCACATGTTGAAACCTCATCAGGCATCATGTTACCAAACGACTATATTCGACAAATGTCAGATGCAGTGCATTCGGTAGGTGGTCTTTTAGTGCTGGATTGCGTTGCCTCAGGAACGATCTGGATTGACATCGAAGCAACAGGCGTCGATCTATTGATCAGCGCGCCACAAAAAGGCTGGAGTGCTTCGCCTAGCTGTGGATTAGTCATGTTGAGTGCCAATGCACTGACAAAAATACATACTACTAAGAGCACTAGCTTTGCCTGTGACCTATTGAAATGGCTACAAATCATGCAAGCCTACGAAAATGGCGGTCATGCCTATCACGCCACTTTACCCACAGATGCACTGACAAATTTTCGCGATACAATTAAAGAATCGGAAATCTATGGCTTTGACAAAGTACGTGACGAACAGCAAGAGCTTGGAGACAAGGTTCGTGCTCTATTAGCCCATAAAGGTTTTATCAGCGTAGCCGCCGATGGTTTCGGCGCACCCGGTGTCGTCGTCTGTTATACCGACGATAGCGGTATTCAAAATGGTAAGAAATTCTCAGAGCAAGGATTACAAATTGCTGCTGGCGTTCCATTGCAATGTGATGAGTCTGAAGATTTTCGAACTTTTCGACTGGGTTTGTTTGGTTTGGATAAACTACACAATATCAATCGCACCGTTGCCAGTCTGGAACAGGCCTTAAATAAAATTTTGTAACCGTCTCTCGCACCCATACTCTGTTATGGGTGCGAATTAACACCTAAGGTGACGGAGACTCTGATGATAGTGTCGGCGCCAGCTCTATCGTCGTTTTTGCACCATGCATTGCATAACCCACGCTTTCGATTTGCTTGATCACGTCGTCCTGATCTAGTGCTGCATGTACCTTCCCTTTCTCAACTTCTAGTCGAGTTTTAAATGGAGATAGTGATAACAGGTCTGGGTCAATCGAATCGGGCAATATCAATGCCTCAACACGTGTGCCTTTAGCAACACTGAGGTATTTATCTCCACATTTTGCACTTTGGTAAATATCAATTTTCAAAAGTTAAGTCTCGCAAGGTTGATGGTTCTAGATTCATTAATTGTAGAATGGTTATTCGTAGGTACAAAAATAAGCTGTTTCGATAGCAACCTTGACTTCAAACTTCTGATTAGCATCGACTGTAAAATGTTCACCTGAGGAATAGGCTACCCATTCGTCGTTACCTGGCAGTTTCACGACCAACATGCCACTGACAACAGTCATCATTTCTTTCTGACTAGTGCCAAACTCAAACTCGCCAATACCCATGACACCGACTGTCGCTGGCAATCGACTAGTCTGGAATCCGATTGATGCCACTTGCCCATCAAAGTATTCATTTACTTTAAACATGTTTAACTGCCGTATTATTGGCCGTAGTAGATTCGACCCGATTAGTAAGAGCAGCATTCTAACTTGGATAGTAGACTGCAGAAAGCACCTGAGTGATATTTATAATACTCACCGCTGCATCGTTGGGTTTAATCATATGAGGGAACCCCTAAAAGCCACTTTTGGCTATCCTTTAAGACCATACTTTGAGCTTCCTGCCCTAACGCCTCGACTCATGGCGCCTACTTCTGGTATTAGAACGCAGCCTACCCCTAACAAATTAAGACATCCACCTTGCCGTTTTATCGAAAATTAATCAAAGATTTATCTGCAGGAATTTACAGACTCTTTATACTTGCAACGCTGAAAATAAGGCTTGATAGCTACATCCTCTTATTTTACAGCCCAGGTTAAAAGCCCGTTTAGTCACTCATTGAAAAAACTGTTTCGATCATGGTTTGGAAGCTTGGGGTAAAGCAGGCCGACAATAGCCCGATAGTGTATTGAACTAATTTATTAAATAGGCGGTGAATCATGGCAAAGATATTTCAAAAGGGCCCTGCAATGAAGCAGGCTGATCGTGGTAAATCAAACTTCGAAACTAAAAGTGCTTTGCGTTTGGGTAGCAAGAAGGCGCCGGCCCAGATTCGCGTTCAAACAGAACAGCGCGAACAGGAACTGGCTACAGTTTGTGCCGAAAATGACTGGGCCTGTGAAATTGAGGTTGATTCTGAGCAGGATGAAGATATCCGCAGCCTGGAGGCTTTACAAAACAAACAGGTAACTTCTGTGAGCGCTAAAACGCCTAACCGGAATGACCCATGTTCTTGTGATAGTGGCAAGAAATATAAGAAGTGTTGCGGCGCGTAATGACTTGAATTTGATGCTTCCGCCCAACTTAAACCCTGCATTAAGTGGAAGCGTTATAAACCTTCAGTATTTTGATTGTCCGTTTTCCTCGTGCACCCGCCTTAAAAACCAATAAAGCTATCAACTCGAACTAACGCCCTTAAGATCGTCATTTATTTGTGTGGGCTAGGTAGTTTCGCCACACCCATACTCAAACCCAGCACAAATCAATCACTATTATTCCATTTTCTGGAACAGTGAATTGTATTATCTAAGCATTCTTTTCCCTATCGACCTTAGGCATAGTGATTCTTCCTTCAGAGCGATGTGCGATACGCACTAACGGGGGGATTCTTATCAATTTAGGAGACTGACACCATGGGGCATAAATTTGCAGAGATTGCTTTCACTGACTCGGTTCGTGAAGTTCAGCAATTACGCGGTAGTAGAGCTGGTTATGCCACGCTGGATGGTGACGTCGACAGCAACCACTTACTGGGTGAAAACGAAGCGACGTTTATTACTGAAAGAGATAGTTTTTACATGGCAAGCGTCAGTGAAACGGGTTGGCCTTATGTACAACATCGAGGTGGCCCGGCCGGGTTTATAAAAGTTATTGATGAAAATACGTTAGGCTTCGTCGACTTTGCTGGCAATCGACAATATGTGAGTGTTGGGAATTTCAAAGGAGATGACCGAGTATCGCTTTTTTTTATGGACTATCTGAATCGACGACGCCTTAAGCTACTAGGCAGGGTAAGCGTAATCGACCCTGATAACTCGACATTGTTAGCAAGACTTAAAACTGACAATTATCGAGCGCGAGTAGAACGAGGATTTGTTATTAATGTCGAAGCATTCGATTGGAACTGCCCGCAACATATAACCCCACGTTATACCGAGGCACAGGTTGAAGCACTTATAGCACCTCTGCTTGCCGAAAATAACGCGCTAAAAAATAAGGCTAACAATTAAGGACGAGTCCATGGACAATAACAATGAAGCACGACCACCCTTTCCTCCATTCAACTATAAAACTACGGTTCAAAAAGTACGGTTGGCTGAAGACGGCTGGAATGGTTAAAACCCACAGAAAATTGCAATGGCCTATAGCGCTGATAGCCAGTGGCGCAATCGAAATGAGTTCCCCCGCAGGCCGAGTTCAAATCATTGACTTTTCAACTCAAAAATGGCAACGCGAATTCGACTACCGGTTAATTAAGGAGCTTTGGACCACCGATGGAAACCGTATTGCAGTGCGCTTTGCCTACGAATGCCACAACTTCGATGGCAATTGGAGTCGCTCTTATGGTAACGAAAATTGAGAATTCGATGAGACTGGATTAATGCGTAGTCGTTACGCCAGCATCAATGACCTTGCCATTACCGAAGCAGAGCGCAAGTTTCGCTGGCCCCAAGGTCGTAGACCTGACACTCACCCGGGTTTGAGTGATTTGGGATTGTAAAGATTAATGCCACCTTATAGCCCGTTGTCAGTTCAAGCTAGTACGCTGCTTATACTCCTTTAATACCGACCTACCCTAGCTGGATTGCTTTTGTTATTTCAATCTAACCCGACAGCCACGCTGGAATAAGTTAAATGACACTGGCAATCTCGACAATGTCATTTCCACAAACATAAAGGGC
>Ga0307492_10000295_pt1 | contig 21457 bp, 19 predicted proteins | sample SI3LmetaG_FD_202365 | JGI IMG/M metagenome (GOLD analysis project Ga0307492, IMG submission 202365) | Sea-ice brine microbial communities from Beaufort Sea near Barrow, Alaska, United States - SI3L | ecosystem: Environmental > Aquatic > Marine > Coastal | place: USA: Alaska | collected 2017-05-06 | reverse complement strand
TTCCCAACCTGTGCTGTTAGAGCACAGTAAAGAGTTGATCATGCATTGCAAAAAATTAACACCCGTTGATATATCAACACTGATGGGAATTAGTGACAAGCTTGCAGGGTTAAATGCCGCTAGATTTGGTGAATGGTCAATGCCTTTTACTGTTGATAATGCTCGACCAGCGGTATTAGCTTTTAATGGCGATGTGTATACCGGATTAGACGCAAAAACGTTTAGTGATGAAGATTTTGAGTTTGCACAGAAACACATGAGAATTTTATCTGGTTTATATGGTTTACTCAAACCGCTTGACTTAATGCAACCCTATCGATTAGAAATGGGCTCAAGATTAGTTAATGACCGTGGAACTAATTTGTATCAGTTTTGGGGGGATATTATTACTGATAACGTCAATGAAGCATTAGCCCAACAAGGTGATGAAATTCTAATTAATCTTGCATCAAACGAATACTTTAAATCTGTGAAGAAGAAAAATTTGAAAGGTAATATCATCACACCAGCATTTAAAGATTGGAAAAATGGTCAATTTAAGATGATCAGCTTTTTTGCTAAAAAAGCACGCGGTTTAATGGCGCGTTATATTATTGAAAATCGCTTAACAGATATTGAACAACTGAAATCATTTGATAGTGCGGGTTACCAATACAGTGAAGATTTGAGTCAAGGAAATGATTGGGTATTTACACGCAAGGCAGTTGAATAACGTGATTACATAGGTAAATAAGACGTTAGCTTAATTATTATTCAGTTATTTACTGATATCCATTTAAAAATGAAAACAACAGAAAAGGAAAAGGAATGCTCTCATTATTCGCTAAACTGTTTCATGCACTAAACTCCGAAAGCTCAACAAGGCAAATATCATTGGCCATAGCATTAGGCTTTATCGTTGGGCTATCTCCACTATTAACGTTGCATAATATTGCATTTCTATTCATCGTTTTATTTCTACGGGTGAACATAGGTGGGTTTATATTAGCGTGGGGATTCTTTAAGGGTGTTAGTTATTTATTATCTTCATTAATTATAATGGTCGGCGAATCAATATTAACAGCCGAGCCTTTGCAGCCTTTATTTGATCACTTATATCAATTCTCGTTATTTAAGTTAGCTCACCTTCATCATACCTATACCTTAGGTGCGCTTGTTGTTGGTTGTTTATTCGCTATTCCACTTTATTTTCTGTGTAATTTCTTCATTGAGAAGTACCGAATATATATCAAAGCATTCTTTGATAAATTTCGTATTGTTAAAGCATTGAAAGCATCAAAATTTTACAGTGTTTATTCTCAAGTATCAGGTCAAGGGGCGTTGTCATGAGTCGCTTTATCCGGTGGCAAGGACTCGCCAGTTTTTTTATAGTTATCGCATTAATTGTCACTTTTGTTTATTTTTTTGCTGATTCTTTAGTCAAAAAAGGGATAGAAAAATCAGGAGAGTGGTATTTAGGGGCTGAAGTTAATGTTACTGATGTTGAAATAAAATATGCTCCACTAACATTAAGCATTGAAGGTTTTCAGGCAACAGACCCAGAAAAATCTACACATAACTTAGTGAGTTTTTCTCAAGCGTCAGCGGGTGTTGATGTTTGGCAATATCTTTTTGGAAAAATATATATTAGCGAGTTAAATATTTCAGGCTTACGTATTGACCAGCCAAGGCTCACTGCAGGAGAAGTATATATTTCCTCTAGTGAAGGAGTAGAAGACGGCAGTGAAGGGGCTGATGAGTCAGGGTTACCAGCACTTGATATGAGCTTACCTACAGTTGATGATTTACTGAATAATAGTGACTTATTAACCATTAAGCACGGTAAAGCTTTAGAGCAAAGCTATCAAACTGAAAAGAAGAAACTGAATGATATTTACGAAAAGCTACCCAATAAAGACAGTTTGGCTATTTATAATGAAAAGATTAAGGCATTAGGCAATACGAAAATTAAAACTTTGGCTGATATTGAAAAGCTTAATAAGGCGTTTAAAGCGCTGAAAAAACAATTTAAAGCAGACCAAGCTATTGTTAAGCAAGCTGAAAAGCAAGTGATATCGTCTAAAAATTTATTGGCAAAACAAACTAAAACATTAAAAGATGCACCTAACGCGGATTGGAAAAATATCGAAAGCAAGTATCAACTAGAAAAGGTAGACGGCGCTGACTTTGCTCATTTGTTGTTTGGTGAACAAGCGCGTGAATATTTCGGTTACGCTAATACGGTATACCAAACTATAGCCCCATTAGTTAAATCATCTAAAGTAGATAAAGAAGCTAAACCATCAATAGGTGAAGGTCGTTTTATTCATTTTTATGATGAAACCCCTTTGCCTGATGTGCTTATTGAACAAGCCAATTTTTCATTGATATTGCCACAAGGTGAATTTGCAATTAGTGGCAAAGAATTGACGCATCAACATTGGGTACGTGGTAATAATAGTGTCGTTGAAGTGACAAGTGATAATGTGCAAGGCACTGGTGAATTATCATTAGCGTTGGAATTCTCATTAGATCAGAGTCATGTGCTTAAAAGTGATGGCAAATGGCAACTGGCTAAAGTTGGCCTAAAAGATGTTTCTCTGCAAGAATCCAGTGCCTTTAATTTAAAACTTAATAGTGGCTTACTATCAGGAAACGGTACTTTTTCGTTACTTGATGAGCAGCTTGATAGTGAAAATAAACTTAAGCTTGATAATACGCAATATACGGGCACTGGTACTTCTCATTTAAGTACACTATTTATTGATACTGTTCAGTCATTGAAAACATTAGCGTTAACGATAACAGCTAAAGGTAAAATCACAGGCCCAAGCTTCTCGGTTTCATCACCATTAGATAAGCAGTTAAAAAAATCAATGATGAAACAGGTATCGAATAAATTAACAGACTTTAAAACTGATGTTAAAGCTGGTTTGAATACCAAGTTAACTCAAGCCTTAGGCTTAAGTAGTGAGGGTGAGCAATCTTTTTTTGATGTAGAGTCCTTGATTAATGATACGGATAAAGCACTAGATAACTTGATGAATTCGGATGTAGTAAAAGCGAAAAAGAAAGTGTTTGAAGATAAACAAAAGAAAAAGCTTGAAGATAAATTGAAGAAAAAATTAGGTGACTTGTTCGGCTAGACTGTATCTGACCAGGCACCTTAGTAAGTATATTATTTGGCATTTAGTTTGCTACGCAACAAAGCAAACTAAAATATCTTAAATAAAACAGTGTATTATTAATACAAAAAATCCTCAATTTCATTAAAAGTTGAGGCTTGTTATTTTTACGTGAATAATCTATTTAAGTGTAACGGATGCAGTCAATGACAAAACTTGCTTTTTCTGCATATTTATTCTTAAGCTTTAATACCTAAACTGCTGAGACCACCACTTTTTTTGCCCTTACTGTTGTAAGTCATTGATGAACGGTTATGATTTTCAAGTAGTGAATTTTTCATACGCTCTGCTGCGAGTGAGGATTGTTGTATAACCTGGCCATTGACATGATTTTTGTTTTTACAGCGAATTAAAATGGCCTCAATTTCATCAATTTTTTTCTGATGAATACCTGACTCTATTTCATGCTTAAAAATAGGGTCCTGAGCGTTTTTCTCATCAAGTTTTTGTATAGTCTCTAGTAAAGTTTTTTTCTGTTGGGTAAGAGAAATTAAATCTTCAGGATCTTGTTTTTGTAATACTGCTTTTTCTAAGACAAGCATATCTTCAAGTTGCTGTAGGTTTTGTAATTGTTGAGCAATTAATTGCTCTGCTGTTAACGCTGTCATCACGTATAATCTCCTGTGATTAGGTTAACAGTATACTATTAACCTAGTTTAAATTCGAAATTTGCTATGCTTGCGGCAAGCTTTTCAGGATCAACTTTATATTCACCATTTGTAATTGCTTTCTTAAGTTGATCAATCTTTTTCTGATCGAGTGCTGGTGCATCATTCGCTTTCTTTTGTAACTCATTAAGCTGCTTAGCTTGTGGCGTTAAAGAAACAGAATCTTTACCTGCAGATTTAACTTGTTCATTGCTAACAGCATTTTGAGTGACTTGCTGTTTTACTTGAACCTGTTGATCAAGTTTTTGCTTTACCTGACTATTTTTCGGTAGGTTATTGATATTTATAGCCATAATACTATCCTATAGATAACGGGTTTATATTCACTATCTTGTTATCGGCAAGCAGCCTAATAACTTAACGATTATTATAAATTAATTATGACTTTGTTGATACCAGATACTCGACCTGTCACCGTTCTTCCACTGCTATCATTTTTAACCCGTATTTGCTCGCCTATACCACCGTCTTTTAGTGCTATTCCTGATGTTTTTATCATTAAATTATCTGACTTTGCAATCAGTGTGACGTGACTTCCTTTACACACAAAGCAGATGTTTTTTTTTGTTAAAATAACACCGGCAGATAGCTTTCTTTTAGCTCTTGTACCAATGACTATTTTTTTATCATCAATAGTCTCACCTCGAATTCTACGTGTATCACGATATTCAATGATTACATTGGATTTATCAACTCTACTATCTTTACTAATGATGCTCTTTGCTACAACTACGGGCACGACCATTTGAATTCTTGCAGGAATAAAAAGATACCACGGTGATGGATCATTGCAATTTATTTTTACATTTACGTTTCTACCATTATGATTTTCAGGTATATTTGCCACTAAAGAAGATATGCAAGGTTTAATGATAATTCTAGGGTCTAAGGTAGAGACAGAAACCGTCATTTTTCCTTGAGTTGGCAACGGGATATTATTTTTTATATATTGCTCCACAAAATCCTGAATTTGCTCTCTGTTCATTGTTTTGCCAAAAGCTAAATTTGACAAAGACGCTGAAATTACGGAAAAAATGATAAAACTCTTTAATTTACTCATATAATTGTCAACTATTTGCTAGGGTAATTTAAATACTTGTCTATGCTTAATTTATGTATAAACTTAAGGATAAGTAAATACAGACGAATATGTATCAAACGTCAAAAAATTGAACATTAAATATAATATAAGTAAGCACAATCAAGAAATGTGCCTTTTTGTGAATTAAGTAATATGAGGTTCGTATGGCAGGAATTTTAGACTCAGTAAATCAACGTACTCAGATGGTAGGACAGAATAGACTTGAATTATTACTTTTTCGTTTAATCGGGCCACAACTTTTTGGTATTAATGTTTTTAAAGTACGAGAAGTAATGCCTTGTCCTCGTTTAACTGCACTTCCTGGGCAAGACTCTTACATCAAAGGTGTTGCACATATTCGTGGCCAAACCATTTCTGTTATTGATTTGAGTAAATCTACGGGTGGACCTTCAATAATCCCCGATGAGAACTCCTTTGTAATTATCGCTGAATATAATCGAACCGTTCAAGGATTTTTAGTGGGTGGCGTTGAAAGAATTGTAACATTAAGTTGGAAAGATGTTATGCCACCTCCAGAAGGTGCGGGTAAATCAAGTTACTTAACTGCTGTAACTGAGATAGACAATAAAATGGTGTCTATTTTAGATGTAGAAAAAATTCTAAATGAAATTAGTCCTATCTCAACTGAATTAAGTGAAGATGTCGCAGATTCTACTGTTGGTGCTAGTATTGGAGAACGCGTTATCATGATAGCTGATGATTCTACCGTTGCCCGTAATCAAGTTAAACGGGCTTTAGAGCCTTTAGGCTTAAATATGTTATTAGCTAAGAATGGCCAAGACGCCTTAGACCAATTACTTGTTTTAGCTGAAGACTGTAAATCATCGATTACTGAAAAAGTGGCTTTGTTGATATCTGATATTGAAATGCCTGAAATGGATGGTTATACCTTAACGGCTGAAATAAAAGGTAATGATTGCTTAAGAGCAATGCCAGTTATTTTACATACCTCACTCAGTGGTGTTTTTAATAATGCGATGGTTGAAAAAGTAGGGGCAGAAGACTTTATTCCAAAGTTCCACCCTGATGAATTAGCCACAGCTGTAAAAAAATGGTTGAAGAAAGATGGAGTAGGGAAAAGTGCCCATTAAAATTTGCTTTTATTAGTGTATTTTATACCCATTTAACGAGCACAATAATAATTTAAGGTAGAATATAGAAGTGTCAGACCGGCAGCTTGATGATCGTAGTTATCATCAGTTTAGAGTTTTTCTAGAGAAACAGTGTGGCATTGTGTTAGGTGAAAATAAACAATACCTAGTAAAAAGCCGTTTAGCCCCTTTAATGGCGAAATTTGATGTTGCCACACTCGGTGATTTAGTCACTCGTACTCTCAGTCCAATGGAAAGACAGTTGCGTGCATCGGTAATTGATGCAATGACGACCAATGAAACATTGTGGTTTCGCGATGAGTACCCATTCGAACTTTTGAAAAAGCGTTTACTGCCTGAATTTAAAAATCAAAGAACGCCTTTAAAAATTTGGTCTGCGGCTAGCTCTTCAGGTCAAGAGCCATACTCTATTGCTATGGCAGTGACGGAATTTCAACAAAGTAATCCAAGAGCCTTTCCTGGTGGTGTTCAAATTATTGGCACTGACATCTCTAATACGATGTTAGAGCACTGTAAGTATGGACATTACGACAGTTTAGCGTTGTCACGTGGTTTATCTGCCGAACGAAAAAGAATGTTTTTTGAAAACGGCGATAAAGGTATGTCAAAAGTCAAAGAATCAGTTAAAAAAATGGTGAGCTTTAGGCAGCTAAACCTATTAAATAGTTATAGTTTAATGGGGCGGTTTGATATTATCTTTTGCCGTAACGTATTGATTTACTTTGCACCTGAAATTAAAAAACAAATAATCGCTCAATTTGAAGGGGCGTTAAATCCTAAAAAATATCTATTTCTTGGCGCCTCAGAATCACTCTCTGGTTTAAACCAAAATTTTGATATGGTTCGCTGTAATCCCGGTATTATTTACCAGAAAAAGAATTAACTTCCTCTATAAACCTTCCTGTGGCACAAATATTGTATAGTTACTTTTATTGATTTGGAGGTAACACTATGGCTATTAATTTTGAACAAGCACTTGGTATTCATCCGCAAACACTTGCGGTTCGCGCTAAACGCGCTGAAGTTATTGCTAGTAATATCGCAAATGCAGACACACCTGGCTATAAAGCAAGGGGCATGGATTTTAAGACTGCGTTAGCCCAAGCCTCCCAAAAACAGCAGTCAGGTATGGATCGTACACATGCTAAACATTTTGATATTCGAACAGAGCGCAATAATGGCGTGATGTTTAGAACGCCAGATCAAGCAGATACAGGTGATGGTAATACGGTAGATGCACAAGTGGAACGAAACTTGTATCTAGAAAACTCAATGCAGTATCAAGCGAGCCTTCAATTTTTAACTGGCAGGATAAAAGGCTTGAAGAAAGCCATTATAGGACAATAAATATGAGTCTATTTAACGTATTTACTATATCAGGAACGGGTATGAGCGCTCAATCTGTTCGCTTAAACGCTACTGCCAGTAATATCGCTAATGCCGATAGTGTGAGTAGTAGTATTGATCAAACATATCGAGCACGGCATCCGGTTTTTGCCGCTGAGATGCAAAAAGCTGCCGCAGGGCAAGATAATTCTGCTGTAGGCGTAAACGTTTTAGGTATTGTGGAAAGCAATAAACCTTTAACCGTCGAGCATAATCCTGGACATCCCATGGCAGACAAAGATGGTTATATATATAAACCAAACGTAAATGTTATCGAAGAAATGACCAATATGATTTCGGCTTCACGCTCATATCAAACTAATGTTCAGTTAGCGGAATCAGCAAAAAACATGTTGAATAAAACCCTGCAGCTTGGCAAGTAACAACTAAAGGTGGAATTAAAATGGAAACTGTAAGTGGCACTAATCCTTTAGATGGCCTTCGCTGGCAAAAGGAAGCAACACCAGAAGCTGAGAATGACAATGGCATGTTAACGCAAGCAGATTTTTTTGCGTTACTCACCAAAGAGCTTTCTCATCAAGACCCAACAAAGCCTGTTGAAAACAATGAAATGATTTCTCAAATGACGGCATTTTCAACAACTGATGGTGTTGCAACCTTAAACGAACAATTTACATCATTTGCTTCATCAATGTCATCTAGTCAAGCATTGCAGGCCTCCTCGTTAGTTGGCCGCAGCGTATTAGTTAATGAGAATGTTTTTGGGATGTCAGAAGGTGAAAATATTAAAGGAAAAATGGTGACCGATAAACCGGCGAGTAATGTCAATATCTATGTTGAAAATAGTGCGGGTGAGCTTATTCAAACGGTCCCTGTAGGCAGCGTTTCCGCAGGAGACTTTACCTTTAATTGGGATGGAAAAATGGCGAACGGAGAACCGGCTCCTCAAGGCGCATACCGTTTTAGAATTGCCGGTTTAGTTGATGGTGAGGCTTCAGAGTTACAAGCGATGACTTATCGTAAAGTTGACAGCGTAACGTTAGCGGGTGCAGGTGGAAATATTTTACTAAATCTTAATGGTGGCAGTTCTATGGCACTAGCAGATGTGGTGGAAGTATCAGAAGGTTAGATTAATCGTTCATTAGAACTAATGGAAATTTAAGCCACTGTTATTTCAATGAATCGTGAATACTCACAAAATTTAGAAATAATTAAGATAAACAGTTTTTATATGAGGTGCAATTATGTCATTTAATATAGCGTTGAGCGGATTGAATGCTGCTCAGAAAGATTTGGATGTTACATCGAATAACATCGCGAACGTTAATACCACAGGCTTTAAAGAGTCACGTGCAGAATTTGTAGATGTGTATGCATCGTCTCTGCTTGCTTCGGGTAAAACTAAGGTTGGAGACGGTGTTTTGACAGCAGACGTTGCTCAGCAATTCCAGCAAGGTAGTATTCAATTTACCAGCAATGCGTTGGATTTGGCGATAACGGGCAATGGTTTTTATGCGACAGTCCCAGAGCTTGATTCTTTAGAAACCTCTTATACCCGAGCAGGCCAATTTAAATTAAATGACAGTAATTTTGTTGTTAACTCAGGTGGTGGATACTTACTGGGTTTTCCTGTTAATGCCGATGGTTCTTCTTCATCGGTGAGTTTAAGTACTGCTGAACCTATTTTAATTCCAACCTCTTCTGGTGCTCCAACACCGAGTAGCAAAGTAGATATTCGTATGAATCTTCCTGCAGGAGATTCCTATATTACAGGGGCCCCGGGTAATTTTGATCCAGATGATTCCGGTACCTTTAATCATTCTACTTCCGTGACTACTTTTGATTCACTTGGTGATAGCCATATAATGACTTATTACTTCGTTAAAGATGATCCATCAACCAATGCAAACCAGTGGATGATGTTTGCTGGTGTTGATGGGATACCCGTTAACATTGTTGACCCTGCAGGTGGCTCAACAAACCCAGTAGGTGGTACTGTTTCTGGTGGGTTATTTCCTGGTGGTGTTACCGGTGCCCGTTTAGAGTTTTCTAGTTCAGGCGATTTTGTTAATCAAGTACCAACGACAGCCGAAGGCGGCATTGTAACTGAACCACTTGGTGGTATTATTTTATCAAATGGTGCAGATGCTTCTCAAGCAATCGAGGTTGATTTTAACCTAGATGTTATAGGTCCAAACCCAAATGAACCCACACAGTTTGCTTCAAACTTCGAAGTTACCGCACTAGAGCAGAATGGTTTAGCCGTAGGGCGATTAACGGGCATAGATATTGGCACCGACGGATTAATTCGAGCAACCTATAGTAATGGTACTTCTGCGCCATTATCACGTATTTCGTTAGTCAATTTTGCCAATGAACAGGGGTTAACACAAATTGGTAACTCTTCTTGGAAAGAGAGTCTTAGTTCGGGTGAAGCACTCGCAGGTGAAGGTGGTTCAGGTACTTTTGGTACAATTAATTCTTCGGCATTAGAGCAATCAAATGTTAATTTAACCACAGAATTAATTGACTTGATTTCAGCTCAGCGAAATTTCCAAGCGAACTCTCGTGCACTCGAAGTTGATAACCAACTGAATCAGACCATTTTACAAATACGATAAATAGATAGTTAACGTAATTTAGTCTTTACATCAAAATAAAGAGATAAAACATACCCAGTTTTTTATCTCTTTTTATGTGCAGGATGGTCTTTCTCAGACATCCTGTCTTTCAATACATTAGCACATCCCGATACGTTAACGGTCCATGACAGCTCTTAGGTATCGATGCCTTGACTGGATTAGTGCTGCCGTATGTCAATGGCAAAGATCGACGATAGCGCTTATCTTTTATTTTCTCTCCGTTATACTTTTTCTGGCACCGTTATTGCATTTTTAACGATAAGATACAATTTCAGAGAACTGTTATGGACAAAATGCTTTATATCGCCATGAGCGGAGCGAAACAAAATATGCATGCGCTAGCAGTGAATGCTAACAACCTTGCTAACGCTAAAACCACTGGTTTTAAGGCTGATATGGCGCAGGCCCGTTCAATGCAAGCTTTCGGAGAAGGATTACCTTCTCGTGTGTTTTCCATGACAGAAAGGTCAAGCCAAAATTTTGACAGTGGTGCTTTAATGCAAACATCTCGTGACCTAGACCTCGCTATTCAAGGGCCTGGTTGGTTTACCGTTCAAGCTGAAGATGGTACTGAAGGTTATACACGTGATGGTCAATTTCGTATGAATGAAGAGGGTGCATTAGAAACCTCTGAAGGTGAATTAGTCATGGGTGACACAGGGCCTATATTTATACCTCTTCCTGTAAATAATATTCATATTAGTGCAGATGGAACCATTATGGTTCAGCCCGAAGGTGCCCCGAGTACTGTGCAGGATGAAGTGGGTAGAATCAAAATGGTCAACCCTAGAGTGCAAGCGTTAACGAAAGGTGCGGATGGCTTGTTTCGACGAAAAGACGGCCTTAATGAAGATGCCGACATCAATGTCAAAGTAGAGAGCGGTATGCTTGAATCAAGTAACGTAAGCCCTATCGGTGAAATGACAGCAATGATTTCTTTGCAACGACAGTTTGAAATGCAGTTAAAGCTAATGAAAACAGCTGAAGAAATTGATGCCAGTTCTGCATCTTTATTACGCGCTTTTTAATTTAAATAAATAATTTTTGAGGTGATTTATGAACCCAGCATTATGGATAAGTAAAACAGGATTAGATGCGCAAAGTAAAGATATTGCGGTAATTTCTAATAACTTAGCTAACGCTAGCACAATCGGCTATAAGAAAAGTCGTGCAGTATTTGAAGATTTACTCTATCAAACTATTAACCAACCAGGTGGGCGTTCAGCGCAAGACACTGAAATGCCATCGGGACTAATGCTTGGTGCAGGAACAAAGGTGGTTGCTACGCAAAAAATTCATACCCAAGGTGATATGCAAAACACCGATAACGCCTTAGATCTAATGATCCAAGGGGAAGGTTTTTTTGAAGTACAACTCCCTGACGGTACATCGTCTTATTCACGAAATGGTCAATTTACCATGGATGAAGAAGGCAATATGGTTACGCCAGGCGCGGGTTATTTAATTCAGCCACAAATAACGATTCCACAAGATGCCTTAAGTATTATTGTTTCGCAAGATGGTGAAGTCTCGGTGACCCTTCAGGGACAACCGGATCCAGCTGTTGTTGGTCAAATTAATACGGTGAATTTTGTAAACCCAACTGGTCTGCAACCTATTGGGCAAAACTTGTATGTTGAAACAGCTGTTAGTGGAGCTCCACAAGAGGGGGTTCCAGGTCTAGCCGGTTTTGGTATGATCGTTCAGGGCGCACTTGAAACATCCAACGTAAATACAACAGAAGAATTAGTCAACTTGATTGAAAGCCAACGAGTCTATGAAATGAACTCAAAAGTTATATCAGCTGTTGATCAAATGCTTAGTTATATTAATCAGCAGTTATAGCGCTTAAGGATTTAATGATGAAAACAGCTTTAGTATTAATGATTACATTTTTAGCAATAAGCGGATGTGCAAGCACTGAGCAAGCTAAAACTTTACCTAATGATCCTGACTTTGCACCGATTTTACCTGAAATGGAAGAATCATCGATTATTCCTACAGGTTCATTGTTTAAAGTGAATTACGTGAATAATATTTATTCTGACTCTAAAGCGCATCGTGTTGGTGACATTATTTCAGTTATTTTGAGTGAAAGTACGCAAGCGAAGAAGAATGCTAAAACTGAGTTAAAAAAGGAAAACAGTGCCACGTTAGACCCTATTATTGGTCTAGGTGGAGCTGCCGTGAACTTTAAAAATGATGCGATACAATTTGGCTTTAACCAAGGGTCTGATTTTAGTGGGGATTCTAAGACAAACCAAGGTAATAGTTTAAGCGGTAATATATCTGTTCATGTATTACGTGTGTTACCCAACGGAAATTTGATGATCCGTGGTGAAAAATGGATGACCCTAAATAACGGTGATGAATATATACGGTTAACTGGTGTGATCCGAGCACAAGATATAAGTGCAGGGAATACGATTACTTCTAGTAAAATTGCGAACGCGCGTATTCAGTATGCAGGCACAGGTACTTTTGCTGATATGCAAGAACAAGGCTGGTTGTCAAGCTTCTTTAGTAGCTCTTGGTGGCCTCTGTAGCTTTATTCAACTTTAGCTTTTATTCAATAAAGATTTTCAGTAGGTATTATTATGAACACTTTTACCACAAACATAAAATTGACAATATTCGTGCTAACACTTGTGATGAGCTCTACCAGTTACGCGCAACGAATTAAAGATTTAGCTGATGTTGCGGGAGTACGAAGTAACCAGCTAATAGGGTACGGTTTAGTGGTTGGTTTACCCGGTACAGGTGAACAAAGTCCCTTTACTGAACAAAGCTTTAAAACCATGTTAAGTAATTTTGGCATTACTATGCCTAAAAATTTAAAACCCAAAATTAAAAATGTTGCGGCTGTTGCTGTTCATGCTGAATTACCCGCTTTTACAAAACCGGGACAAAGGATCGATATAACTGTTTCTTCAATGGGAAGTGCGCAAAGTTTGCGTGGCGGAACGTTAATTCAAACTATTCTTATGGGGATTGACGGTAATGCATATGCTGTTGGTCAAGGAAGTTTAGTCGTCAGTGGTTTAGGTGCTGATGGTTTAGATGGTTCAAAAGTTATTGTAAATACGCCAACAGTTGGCCGTATTGCAAATGGTGCAACAGTTGAACGTGAAGTGATTTCACCTTTCACGAGTGGTGATTATATTACATTTAATCTTCGAGACTCTGATTTTAGTAGTGCGAGAAGTTTGGAAAGAGTGATAAATAGTGAATTTGCTAATATCAATGACCCCGCCACTTTTATTGCACGTGCGATTGATGCAACATCTATTCAAGTGAATGCCCCAAGAGATGCCAGCCAGCGTGTAAGTTTTCTTGCTGCATTAGAAAATCTAGAATTCGAACCATCACGTCCCGCCGCAAAAGTCATTGTGAACTCACGTACGGGTACTATTGTTATTGGCTCTGATGTTCGTTTGTTACCAGCGGCAATCACGCATGGCGGTATTACTGTTACTATTAATGAAACACGCGATGTTTCTCAGCCTAATGCATTTGCAGAGGGTGATACGGTTACAACAAATCAATCTATAGTGAACGTGAACACAGATGATAACCGTATGTTTGTTTTTAATCCCGGTGTAAGTTTAGATACACTTGTTCGTGCCATTAATGAAATTGGTGCTGGCCCTGGTGATGTAATGGCAATATTAGAAGCCTTATCACAAGCTGGTGCATTACGTGGAGAATTGATCATCATTTAATGATCAATCGTGCTTATGACTTCACCTACTAACTCTTCATTCTCTTCATTTTCACCGAAATCATCTGTGACCGCTAATTCACAAAATTTCTTAGACATCAATGGATTGAATTCAATTCGCCAACAGTCTAAAGAAACAGATAAAGGGTCAAAAGAGGCGGCTTTGCAAACTGCCGCCAAGCAATTTGAAGCGATCTTTATGCAAATGCTAATGAAAAGCATGCGTAAAGCACAAGAGGTTTTAGAGTCAGATAGCCCATTTAACTCCGAGAGTACTAAGTTTTATCGTGATATGCATGACCAACAAATGTCATTAGAGTTATCGAGTAATGGATCATTAGGATTATCTGATCTAATTGTCCGCCAATTAGGAGGAGATACTGAAAGCTTCACATCACAGTCATTCTTACGCAGTGATACTCGTTTTAGTAAAAATAATGGCTTACTGAACGAAGATGTGACTAAAGGCAAGTCAATAGTACAAGAAGGGATCCTTATTTCTGCAAAGGATCGTCAAACTAATGACTCTCGCGATCATCAAGATCACAACCAAAACGCATTATTTAGTATGCCGCAACGCGCTCCGTCATCGTCAAATAGTGCGAGTGCGTTAAATGATAAATCCTCAGTTTATGAAACATTTTCACTACAAGAACCTCAATATAAGGAACCGAAAGATTTTGTAACTGCATTGGTCAAAGACGCTAAACGTGTTGAAGAAAAGCTTAATGTACCTTTTGAAGTTGTTATTGCTCAGGCGGCATTAGAAACTGGCTGGGGACAAAAAATAATCAAAACTGAAAATGGTCAAAGTTCTAATAACCTATTTAACATCAAAGCAGATAAACGTTGGGATGGCGACAAAACCAATAAAGAAACACTTGAATTCGAACAAGGCGCGATGGTTAAAAAACGTGAACCGTTTAGAGTCTATGAAAGCATTGGTGACAGTGTGAATGACTATATTCATTTCCTTTCAAATAGCGACCGCTACAAAGACGCATTAGATAAAGCTAGCGATGAAAAATCCTTTTTAAACGGCTTGCAACAAGCAGGTTATGCCACTGATCCTAGTTATGCTAAAAAAATATTAAGTACATTAAATACAGTTAAGAAACTGCTTTAATAGTTTGTTTATTCTTAGTATTGATATCTGAGCTTCCAGTGAGAAGTTTCCGGAATATAAGTATTACCTCCATTTACAATTTCTCTCTCTCATAATTCCTGACTTTGTTTTTGTTGGCATTATTTATGCATATAGGTAGCTATTAGTCGTGTTAATTCACTTAGTTTTGACACTTTTTAGTTAATAATTTAAATGATATGCATGGACGTCTAGTCTTACTTATTGTTTAGGAGTTTATGTTATGGCTGTCAGTTTGTATCAAACAGGTGTAAGTGGTCTATTGGCTGCTCAGCAACACTTAGCGACGACAGGCCATAATATCTCCAATGTTAATACTGATGGCTACACTGTTCAGCGTGGTGAGCAAGCTGCTTCAATAGGTGATACAAGTGGACGGAATTATATAGGAACTGGAACGTATGTTTCTGACATATCCAGAGTATTTAGTTCATTTACTTATAAAGAGCAAACAGTTACAGCAAACAACGCAAGTTATAGTAGCAAGCTAAGTAGTCAGCTTAATGAACTTGACCAAACCATGAGTATTTATGGTAGCCAGGTTGAATCCTCTTTAGACAATTTTTATCGTTCATTAGATAGTATTTCAGATAAACCAGAAGATACTTCTTTACGAAAAATGGCATTAGATCAAGCGCAAACAATAACAAATGATATTAAAAATCTACAAGGGCGAATAACCGGAACTCAGAAGTTAATTAATAATGAGTTTTCTCAAATGGCTGACCGTATATCTATGCTTGCAGTAGACATTAGCAAAATTAATAGTCAAATATCTTCTAGTTACAGCGAGAATAATGTCGGGAAAAATAATGATCTATTAGATCAAAGAGAACGCTTGTTAAGCGAATTAAATGAACTAGTAAAAGTGGATACAGTAACTGACAAATCTGGTGTTATGACCGTAATGATTGGTAATGGTAAAACATTAGTCGCAGGAATTACGCCTTTATCAATGTATTTAACCGCTGGTGATCCTGACCCATCAAAAAATCAGTTAGCAATTAGTAATGGTAAAAGTACTTTATCATTAGAAGGGAGTTATTTAGGTGGGCAATTAGGTGCTCTAGTTGACTTTAGAGACACTCATCTTAAAAGAGCTTCATCTGAAATTGATCTTCTTGCTGTGGGAATTAGCCAAACAATAAACCAGTCACAATCTGAAGGGTTAGATTTAAACCAGCTTCAGGGAACTGACATTTTTTCTGATATTAATAGTGGTGCTCTGCCAACAGAACGTGTTTTAGCACACTCGGCTAATAATGTTAGTAACCCGACTCCATTGATTGCTCAAGTAACTATTACTGACGTTTCTCAATTATCTACAGATGAATATGAAGTCATCTATGATGGTGCTAATTACAATTTAAACAACCTAACGACGGGGGCATCTAATACTTTGGGTGTAATAGGTGCAGGGCCATTTACTTTACCGGGATTAGGTTTTCAGTTTGAAGAAAATTCGGGAACACCACAAGCAAATGATCGGTTTTTAGTTCGCCCACTACAAAATAGTGCCGAAAGAATGAATATTGAATTGAAAGATCCTCAATCAATTGCGGCAAGCAGCCCTATAGAAGTTACGGCTAACGATAATAATGTGAGTTCAGGCTCTGTAACCATTTCAAAAATCACTGATCCGATTGCAGCTCGTACACAAGTTATGGCTACATTTCCATCATTAACGGTTGATGTTTATGAAGATAATCTTTCACCAGGAATATTCCAATATAGAGTATTTGATACATCAAGCCCACCACCTGCAGCTCCTTTAGCTTCAGGTTCATACCTTCAAGGTGGTACTGCTACTGTTGCCTTATCTGGCTATGAAATTGAAATTACAGGAAATCTCTCTGGTTTAGGATCTGATGCTAGAGAAAATTTTGTTATTGGTGATGCTTTTGGTGTTGGCAATGGTAACAATATGTTGGATATGGCTGGGACACAAAATTCCAGCGTTTTAAATGATACACAGACGTTTTCTCAATTTCTGACAAGTAGTCTTTCTGTTGTCGGCTCGGAAGCTGCGTCATTAGAAAGTCAATTGGAAACGGACGTCGCCATGGCTAACCAAGCAATTAGTCGGCATCAGTCTATTTCAGGTGTAAATCTCGATGAAGAAGCAGCGAACATGTTGAAATATCAAAAGGCATATCAAGCTTCAGCGAAAGTCATCAGCATTGCTAGCACTCTATTTGACACTATCTTGTCATCACTTCGTTAGAAGGTATTAATCATGAGAATTTCTACTTCACAGTTTTATCAAGTTAGCGCCAACAGCATGAGTAAAATGCAGTCTGACTTACAAGATCAGGTTAAATATTTGTCTGCAGGCAAACAAGTTTTAACCGCTAAAGATGCGCCAATACAAAATATATCGTTAGGCGGTATTAAAGAAGAGTTACGTTCAATTGAACGTTTTGAAACAAATATTACGCAGGCGGTAAATCATAACAACCGACAGGAAATTTCGTTATCAAATACTCAAGACGTATTGATGCAAGTTCAAGAACTTTTTATTCAGGCTAATAATGGTTCATATGATGATGAGGACTTGAAATCTTTGTCTGGACAGCTTAAATCAAACCTAGAACAATTACTTGATATAGGCAATACAAAAAACGAAACCGGCGAATATATTTTCTCGGGGTTTCAAGTCGAGCAACGACCTTTTAGTATTGCACCTGATAATCAGGTTACTTATTCAGGTGATAATAAAATCGCTGAATTGCAAATTTCCACGAATATTCGGGTGACTAAAAATTCGCCTGGTGATGATATATTCATGAACATTGATAATAGTGTCGGAGACTTTATTCCCAGTGCCATTCAAAACTTGACACCACCTGCGGACCCTGATTCAGAAGAACCTTATATCTACGTTGCAAGCGCTAAAATTGTTGATCGACAAGCTTATAACGCGGCAGTAATGACGCCGAACTTAACCTTCGACTTTACAGATACAGATGCTGACGGTGTGGCTGACGAAGTTACTGTAACCGATGGTGCAGCCGTGGTAGCTCACGGGCCAGTTCCCTTTGTCGCAGGGCAAAAGATTGCCTTTAATGGTATGGAAGTTGAGTTAGACGGCAACCCGTTGCCGGGCGATAATTTTTCGCTAATACCACAAGAAAAAGTGAGTGTGTTTGATACGTTAAAGTCAGCTATTGATTGGATTGATAGCTCAATTGAAGGCACTGATGATCCAAAACAACTTCAAGTTGATTATAAGCACTTACTCACACAACTTAATGGTGCTTTTGGTCATATAACAAGCAAAAGAGCAGAAGTCGGTATAACCCTTAATAAAATTGACTTGCAGCGCAATGTTGCTCTGGACTTAAGTGTGATGTTGCAATCATCTAGAGGGAAAATAGAAGATTTAGATTTTGCTAGCGCCGTGTCTTTATTTGAACAACAAAAAATGTCGTTACAGGCGACTCAGCAAACTTTTACACAAATTGAAGGATTAAGTTTATTTAATTTTATTTGAGTTATGTCTTGGCATAACCTTTGCTTTGTTAATTGATATAGAGGAGTTATCAGCACTTTATGATCGGCAAGTTTTGTAGGCGTTGATTAATAATCTTGCGCAAAGTAGATGATTAATATTTACGGGTTTTAACTCTCAAGAGTACAACCCTCTGTTAGTAAAACAGAAGCTTGAAATATATAAGCTTCTAATAGCATTTTAAATAATTAGGAGCACTATTATGGCTTTATCAGTAGTAACAAATACCGCGTCATTAAACGCACAACGTAACTTAAGTAAATCAGGTGAAGGTTTAGCAACATCAATGCAACGCTTATCATCAGGTATGCGTATCAATAGCTCGAAAGATGATGCAGCAGGTATGCAAATTGCTAATCGCCTGACCTCACAGATTAACGGCTTGGGTGTTGCACAGCGTAACGCTAACGATGGTATTTCAATGGCGCAAACTGCTGAAGGTGCAATGCAAGAATCTTCTGCTATTTTACAACGTATGCGTGACTTGTCTTTACAATCCGCGAATGGCTCGAATGGTTCAGAAGATAGAGCTGCCCTACAAAAAGAAATGGGTGCATTGCAGCAAGAATTAACACGTATTGCTGACACAACCAAATTTGGCGCAACCAGTTTATTGGATGGTACTTTTGGTACTAAGCAATTCCAAGTAGGCGCTAATGCTAATGAAACGATAAATGTCTCTTTGGGTAATACATCAGCCGATGCGATTGGCGCTCATGAAATTAAAGGGCCTGGTGCAACTGCATCTCTTGGTCTAGGTGACGTACAAACTACTTCGTTAAATACTAACCATAATACAACGGCAGATACATTAAATATAAATGGTTCAACGATGTCTGTAGCTGGGGGCTCTGGCGCAGCAACCATTGCTGATACTATCAATGGTCTAGGTAATGGCGTTAATGCTGAAGCAAAGTTAGAAACAACTATTTCTGGTATCTCAGCCGCAAGCACTGCAGTGATAAACATAGATAAAGGTAGTAATACCAAAGATTCTTACGATTTAGGCACTTATGGTGGAGATTCAGCCCGTTTAGCTGAAGATATGCAGGCTGATGGTTATGATGCGATCTATGATGCCGACACTGATACCATATCGTTTAAAGCAACGGATGTTGATGGTATGGATATTACAGGGACAGACGGAAGCCTCCTTACGATTGGTGGAACTGCAGTTACTACAACGGCTAACCCTATTAGTGTTTCTTCAGAGCTTAATTTGTCATCTGCGAATAAAATCGGTATTTCAGGCTCTACTGCTAATGAAATTTTTGGTAATGGTGGTACAGTAGCTGTTCAATCAACGGGTGGCTCCAGTGGCTTATCTAGTATTGAGTCTATTGATATTTCAGGTGTCGATTCCGCTGGAGCTCAATCAGCGATTAAATCTATTGATGCGGCATTAGCTCAAATTGATTCTAGTCGAGCTGATTTAGGTGCGGTACAAAATCGATTTAGTCATACCATTAGTAATTTAGCGAATGTTGCAGAAAATGTAACAGCATCTCGAAGCCGTATTCAAGATACTGATTTTGCGTCTGAAACTGCCCAAATGACTAAAAACCAAATATTACAACAAGCTGGAACGACTATTTTATCGCAAGCTAATCAAATACCACAAGCGGCCACCAGTTTACTCGGTTAAGCTAAAAGCTAATGTTATTAATAACATAAAGTATTATTAAGAATAAAGGAGGCCAATATGGCCTCCTTTTTTATTGGCTTTTATTTATGAGTGCTAATTTTAACTGGGCTAGGAAGGTTGTTGACGGTTTTTAATGCGAACTGAAATTTGAAATAGAATAATAATGTCAATTTAATGGCTATAAAATAAGCAATAAGTTTTGTCGATGTATATGCAAAGTATACATGTTGTTTTTTATTTTAAGTTGTTGTTATTTAAGTTATAAAATTTATTGGCCTACTTTGTGCAGCGTACATAAACATGAAAGAAGCTAACGAGTTGTAACGAGCTTCTATGTGTAAATATACTAGGAGAACATTATGGCCTTATCAGTTATAACGAATACGGCATCATTAAATGCGCAAAGAAACTTGTCTAAATCGGGTGAGGGCTTAGCAACATCCATGCAGCGTTTATCATCAGGTATGCGTATTAATAGTGCAAAAGATGATGCGGCAGGGATGCAGATTGCGAACAGATTAACTTCGCAAGTCAATGGCCTTGCCGTTGCTCAGCGTAATGCTAATGACGGAATATCGATGGCGCAAACTGCAGAAGGTGCAATGCAAGAGTCATCAAGTATTTTACAGCGGATGCGAGATCTGTCTTTGCAATCAGCAAATGGCTCAAATAGTGCTGACGACAGATCAGCATTACAGAAAGAAATGGGGGCTTTACAGCAAGAGCTTACCCGTATTTCAGAAACAACAAAGTTTGGCTCAACCAGTTTGCTCGATGGAAGTTTTGGTACAAAACAATTCCAAGTGGGGGCGAATGCAAACGAAACGATTAACGTCACGTTAGGTAATATGGCTGCCGACAGTATCGGAGCACACCAAATCAGGGGTGGAGGCACTACAGGTGCACCTGCTACTAATATTGGTGATGCTGAGGCGGCACTATTACCTGCGAACATGGGGACAACAGGTGATACTTGGAGTATAAATGGTACCTCAGTCAATTTTTCGGGTGGCGATGGTGCATCAAGTATAGCCAAAAAAATCACGGATGCTTCAACGGGTGTAGACGCTCAAGCCGTGTTAAAAACACGTATTCAAGGTCTTTCAACTGCAGACGCAGGTACATTTAATATTTTTAAGGAGGGTTCCATAGAAGACACCTTTCAGTTAGCTTCGTATGGCGGAGATATGGAGCGTTTAACCGAAGACTTACAATCTGCTGGGTATAACGCCGTATTCGATGGAACCTTAAACGGTGGACTCGGCGGTATTGATGTAGTCGCGACGGATATTGACGGTTTTGAAGTTACGGCTTCAGCAGTAGGTACTATTGAGATGGGACCTGCAGGGAGTCTACTTACTTCGGGCGCAGGGCCCCTTTCTCATTCAGCTGAATTACAAT
>Ga0307492_10000294_pt1 | contig 21460 bp, 21 predicted proteins | sample SI3LmetaG_FD_202365 | JGI IMG/M metagenome (GOLD analysis project Ga0307492, IMG submission 202365) | Sea-ice brine microbial communities from Beaufort Sea near Barrow, Alaska, United States - SI3L | ecosystem: Environmental > Aquatic > Marine > Coastal | place: USA: Alaska | collected 2017-05-06 | reverse complement strand
AATACGCAAATTTGGAGTATGCATCTGCTTCCTTTCCGCTATTTTCATTGAGTAGCCTCACTTGGGATAAGTCGAAACCCAATGTGTTAATAACCGGTGGTGTACATGGTTATGAAACCAGTGGTGTACATGGCGCATTACGTTTTGCTGTATCTGCAGCCCATGAATATCATGATAAGTTTAATATTATGATCGTGCCTTGTGTTAGTCCCTGGGCTTACGAAACGATTAATCGTTGGAACCCAAATGCTGTCGACCCTAATCGATCATTCTGTATAAATAGCCCTGCGCCAGAGTCTGCGGCTTTGATGAATTTGGTTTCAGGCTTAGAATTTCTTATACACATAGACTTACATGAAACCACAGATACCGATAACTCTGAGTTTAGACCTGCTTTGGGCGCAAGAGATGCGGTAGAGCATAAAGAATGGGCCATCCCAGATGGTTTTTATGCAGTGGGCGATACCTTAAAACCTTGCCCTGAATTTCAGAAAGCCATCATTGAGTCTGTTGAAAAAGTCACCCACATCGCTCCCGCTGATGAAAGTGGCAGACTGATTGGAGAAACGTTGCAGCAAAAGGGCGTGATTAACTATGCCACTAAATCTTTAGGATTATGCGCAGGGTTAACCAACGCCAAGTTTGTAAGTACCACAGAAGTGTACCCAGATAGTCCAAAAGTAGATGCTGAAAACTGCATACAAGCCCAAGTTGCTGCCATAATAGGTGCCTTGAATTTTGTAGATAAAAATGAGTCTTAGTCTAATGAATCCTTTCTCGGTGTTTAACTATAAACATATGATTAACTAATATAAGCGATTGATATAATGAAACAATGTTATAAATCATTGGTGTTGGTATCGGTATTTGTATTGTTTTTTAGTAGTTGTGCTAATTACGAGTACCCTAGCCAAGTGACCATTGGCGATAAAATGATTGCAGCGACGGGTCAGAGTTTGGAAGGCAATCCAGTGGTTATCCCGCAAGATTTTGCCGGGCAAGAAACCTTACTATTGTTTGGTTATAAACAAGACTCACAATTTGATATCGACCGCTGGTTAATCGGTTTAGATATGACGCAAACTAAGGTCGCTGCTTATGAAATTCCGACGATCCAAGGCATGTTGCCACGTATGTTTAGCGGTTTTATCGATAGCGGTATGCGTAAAGGCATCCCTAAAGATTTATGGAAAGGTGTGGTCACAGTATATGAAGACGGCGATAAAGTGCAGCGTTTTACTGGCAATCTAAACCCTAACAATGCCCGTGTTATGTTGCTCGATACACAAGGGAATATTGTTTATTTCTATGACCGAGGGTTTTCTGTTGAAGCGTTGAACGAGGTGCGTAGTCAATTAACTCAATAGTTCTGCTAATGATTATGGATAGTGAATAAGCCTTTTTTACATTTTAACCAAGTTAGGACATCTCTCTAGGCTTAGTGCAAGCGAGGGCCTAGAGAGGTAGTCAATGATGCTCTCCATAACTGTCATTATTTCCGTAGCTTCGCTAGTTATGCAAATGAAGCAAAATGATCACCCAGAAGATGAAAATAAGTATCTTGACTAACGTATAAAAATGTCCAAACTGCTCAACCTCGAAAATAGGGCTTCTTAACAGGTCATCATTATGCAAACAGAAATTAGTTATCGTTTTGAAAGAGCACAATTAGCCAATCGATTTTTAAACGAACTCAAACACTGGACAGTGGCAGATGTAAAAGCCAAATTATTTAACGGGTCAGATACCGTCAAGATCATCTATGAGTTTGACGGAAAGGGTTTTGATTATACGTGTTCAGAACTGGATGATTTGGCGAGTAAATATGGGGGTGAAGAGGTGTAATATAATGCCGGTTTATGCAAATGTCTTTAGTGCTTAAATAGCGTCTTTAGTAAACGAACAAAAATATGATGACACCCACAATAATAAATCACCAAAAATACACTCGACCAACAAGGTTTAATTTATCGAATTATGGGTAACAAAAAAATGGTAGATATCAAGATATCTGTTTTTAGATAAATTCGTTTGAAACCAGCCTGGGAATAATGTTTTTCTAGAATTTAGAACAAGTCCTTATCTCAATCACTACGATTGATATTCGTTAAACTTTCAAAGGGTAGATTTAGGCGTGTTTTAACAACGTTTTCGCTTTACCTATGCCTCGTATTCTTTGGTGTTGAGTATGAATGCCAAATTGGCGCATCAGGTGTTCGCTGCCTACCGCTGTATTAATACGATGTTGAATACTGGTATGGTCTGAGGTTTCTGGGGTTTTGGCCATCTTGGCGCGAATAGGGTTTAGGTCTACATAAACCACCACCTTCAAAAATCTACGGTACACATACCCTAGTTCACTATTTTATCTATTCAACTATTTGTGGGTGTCTGCTTAGCAGCAGTAACCTTCAAAGATCAGGTGATTTAATGGGTCCTTTTTAGCCATATACCACAAGGGTAATACGCAGCTCATGTTTCCATTTGTGCGAGCATTTTCAAATCCAACTTTTTGTTGATATTGCTCATTGGTGAAAGGCTTGTATGCTCTTATTTATATGAGGTTGTGAAAGATAGTAACCGGCTAGCAAAGTAAAAAGGTACTTACCAGCCATTTCTATCAATATTGAATTGAGGTTGACGACGGTCAAGATTTGGTCACTTATTATTTGAATCCAAGCTTTCATATTTGACGAATAAATAGCCACACCGTAGATTTAAAGCCCAATCTATTTCTAATCAAAGATGAAAATTATGTCAGAGTACTGCCCACCACCCGTTTTAGTAAAAACTTGGCTTATGTTAATTAATTTAAGTTCTTCTGATGAAGCTAGAGACCATGCTAAAAGAATGATTAATAGAAACTTTGGCAGTGTTGATTTGGCAATCACTTATCTTGAGCAATCACAAAGCGATAATATGCTGGTAAAAGTGGGTATGTGACACCGATTTACTCCCTTCTTTACCGTACGAGGTCCGCTACAGTTAAAGGCTGCTTTTCGACAATCAATTTTTGCTGATCTGACTCGTCATTCACAGCATCAATAATACTTGGTCTTTTTCTAGAGGCTTTACTTTGAATTGGTTTAGCTCGGATGTTTGTTATTATCATTTCGTTGGATTAATCACTTGTCGATTGAATTTTAACTAGAGAATGAGAAGCAGCAAGCTTGATATTTTAAGCTGCTCTTTGTCGGTGACTCTTCCGCTTTAAATTTAAAAGCAGACTAAAGTACTACGCCTAGCGCCAGCAAAGCAGCAATATAAGCATAAAACAGGTTCGATAAGTCCCGGTAGAAGTTGAGTTATAAACGTATGTGTTAATTTCTTAAGTTAATGACATTGATGCGTCGTGGCGAAAAGGTTTCTGGAGCTTGACGGCCTTAGTCTGTAGCACACCGGTTAACGGTTTACATGTCTTTGGCGAGAAATTCAGTTACACTTAGGCCTGAAAAAAATAAGCATAAGGATAAGCATAAAAATAAAAATAGGTGTAGCTGGTTATGAAGTTATCTGTGAAAAAATTAATGGGCCCAATACTATACCCATTGATTTTTGTGTTATGTGTGGTCATTACCATGTGGGCTACATTGTCGTATATTGAAACCAACTCAAAACAAAACATTCATAAATCGCTGAATACGGTGTTGCAGATTACCCAGGAAGCACTGGAACTTTGGGTAAGCAGTCGACTGGATAATTTGACCTACTTTGCAAAAGATCCATCGCTGGGTGACTTGAGCAAAACTCTACTCAATGAATATGACAGCGGCATAAGCAGTATGGACTCTGAGGCGCTGCAAAAAATCAGAGCTATGGTGAGTGAGAAAATGCGGCGTCATGATGACCTCGATTTCTTCATCATCGCCCCTGACAGGGTGAGTGTCGCCTCTAAACTGGATGCCAATATCGGCAGCGAAAATATCATCAATCAACATCAGAAAGCTTATCTTGACCGAGTGTTTTTGGGTGAAACCCTGTTTATTACCAATGTCGTTACAGATATACACTTAAAATCTATATCAGTAATAATGCCCAATAAACAACATAGTATTTTTATCGCGACCCCAATATTGGATGAAACAAAAAATGTGATGGCGGCTTTGATAATCCGCCTCAATCCCATGACCGGTTTCTCCCGCATTACCCAGTTGGGCAGAATGGGTGAGACCGGCGAAACCTACGCCTTCGACAATAAGGGGCAGCTCATCACCCCAAGCCGATTTTACGATCAATTAAATGCGGTCGAGGCCATTGCTGACGATGGAAACGGCATATTATCCATTCGGTTGACCGACCCCGGTGGTAACCTGCTTAAAGGGCATATGCCCAAAAAATCCAAGGACAACAGACCATTAACACGCATGGCAGCTAGCGCCATATCAGGTGATAATAAGCCTTATCTTGAAACCTACCGGGATTATCGTGGCGTGCCTGTTTTTGGTGCATGGTTATGGAACGACAGATTAGGACTTGGTTTAACTACCGAAATCGACGGCAAAGAGGCGCTACACCCCTTAGAAGTGACACATATTGTGGTCATCATGGTGATGGTGGTGGTGATATTACTCACGATTGGACTGGTGTTTATCCCTTTATGGGTTCAAGCAAGACAGACGGAAGCTTTAACAAAGTACAGTAACGACCTTGAAAAAATGGTGTCGGCGCGTACTTCAGAACTGGAAGAGGCCAATATAACACTTAAAGAATTGTGTGACATCGATCCACTGACCCAAATTGCCAACCGCCGTCTATACGAGCATACTCTAGGCGAGCTGATTGCTTTGTCTAAAAGAACGTCTCAAGTGATGTCCCTGATGGTCATCGACATCGACTTCTTTAAAACGTATAACGATAATTACGGTCACGACAAAGGGGATACCACCTTAACAGAAGTGGCTCAGACGATTTCGAACTCATTAATTCGCAGCACCGATTTTGTTGCACGTTACGGCGGAGAAGAATTTGTGGTGCTAATGCCCGCCACCGATTTACAAGGCGCTAAGATCCTAGCCAAACAAATCAAGAAAAATATTGATGCACGGGGGATAAAACACGAGTACTCCAAAGTGGCTGATATAATTACGGTTAGTATGGGCATCTCCTCTCTTAAAGGAGAGGCTTTGGACGAAAAAAAATTATTCAAACACGCTGACAATGCCTTATATCAAGCCAAAGAAAATGGTAGAAACCAGACGATAATCTTTGAGAAATAAGTCCCTGTCACGACTCGGCTAATAGCGAACTAAACAACGTAACAATGCCCAGGTGTCAGACTTCCACTACTTTGGCCGGTCGGCGTCAATTAGCTTTGCCAATTTTTAGACACAAAGGGTTACAAACTGCTTATAAACTTTCATCTATTTTCTCGGTCTTATACCTCACAACTCTTCCAAATGATTACACTATGAATATCAACATTTCATTTAATAAATTAGTAAAAGAAAACTGGGGTATTTTGCTTTTTACTGTTGTGTTATTTGCCTCACGTAGCAGTTTTGCTGATTGGTATGTGGTGCCTACTGGATCGATGTTACCGACTATTGTGGAAGGTGATCGGATTTTTGTAGATAAAATGGCTTACCGCTTAGAAGTGCCCTTTACCGATATTGAGATTATGCAAACCGGTCAGCCCAAAAGAGGTGACATAGTGGTGTTTAATTCTGAAAAAGCGGGTAATAGATTGATTAAACGCTTGATTGGAGAGCCGGGCGACAGGGTCGCGATGTTTGATAATAAATTGATTATCAATGGTGAACCCATCCTCTACGAAGATAACAAAAATGCCCTTCGCAAAACCGAGTATTTAGGGAATGTTGCGCATCTTGTGCAATTTATACCCGTAGCTGAAGCCCGTGATAATTTTGCTGAAGTGATAGTGCCACAAGGGCATTATTTAGTGTTAGGTGACAACAGAAATAATAGTGCAGACTCTAGGTACTACGGATTTGTGCCAGCCATAGAAATTCAGGGCAAGGCGAATAAAGTGTTGGTATCTCTGGATCCTGAAAACTATTCTTTACCTCGTAAAGAGAGGTTCAATAAGCCGTTGATTTAGTTATAAAATATCAGGGTGGTTTGCTATTGATATGTTTTTTTAGAGAGCAAGCAAGATGTAAGGGGGGGGGGAATCTGCTCCCCTTAGTCTTTAAAGTAGTACAGTTGTCATGATACCCAGCTTTTATTCCCAGCTTATTCCCACCCTTGAAATTTCAAAATAACGTCTATGGTGTACAGCGTACTCTTTTTCGCCTCTTCTTTTTATCTCAGATTTAATGTTGCATGGGACCTAATCAACTGCGAGAAACTTAAAATAGCTATGGGTAATGTTTACCTATAGCAGATGTAAATGTAGCCAATCAGTACATTCCCATATACTGACTGCTATTACGACTCAATATGTCGAATAATCTACCCTAAACATAACCCAAAAAGGAATATTAATGAGAATATTTGGAATTGTCCTGCTTAGCATAACTTTATTCATCAGTTTCAATGGCAACAGTGCTCATCACGGTGACGCAAATTCGCATCAAAAAGCAGTCTTGGTGACAGGCTCCAACTCGGGCCTTGGATTAAGAATGACCCAAGAATTGAGTGAAAATGGCTTCTACGTATACGCTGGCGTTTTGCATAAAGACGAAATGAAAGCAATGAATGCGATGGACAATGTTACTGCTGTGCAATTTGATGTACGCAACCAAGCTGAAATTGACGCAGCGGTTACCTTCGTTGAAGCTCAAGGCCGCGGCTTATATGGGCTAATAAATAACGCCGGCATTAACGTTTTTGGCCCGTTGTTAGAAGTGCCAGTAGAGCAACTACATTACCAGATGGATGTTAATGTTTATGGCCCGGTGCGTGTAACTCAAGCATTTGCACCGCTGATAATCGAGAGTAAAGGTCGTATAGTCACTACGGGCTCTGTCGCTGGCATTATCACTCCCCCTATATTTGGGGCTTATAGTATGAGTAAACATGCAATTGAGGCTTTTAACGACACGCTTGCTATAGAAATGGCGCGATTTGATGTCAGCGTACATGTCATTGAGCCAAGTACCTATAAATCGAATATAGGCGTTGCGGCGAAAAAACTAATGGATGACGCCAACTATTGGACTGAAGACACTGCATATCCTCAAGAGCTTGCTTATCTGCTTGATGCTTTGACCAAAATGGACCAACAACCAGACCCAGCCCCAGTAGGTAAAGCGGCGCTACATGCTATGCAAAGTAACGCACCTAAAAGTCGTTATATGGTTACAGGAACAGTGGCCCAAGCTGATCGAGTTTTGCGTCGCCAAATTAGCAAGATGTTAGAGCTTAATGATGGGCAAGTTCACCAATTTGATCGTGCAAGGTTAATTGAAATGCTTGATGAAGAAATCGCTAAAGGTTCAAAAAACAACCCTGCTGCAAAATAACCAGAACACTTAGCTAAACGAAATATTCCTCGCTGCGCACAGACTAATATCAGTGTGTTGCGCAGTATGAATAGATGTTTGGTTCGTATTGTTTTTATTGTGAAAACAGCTAAGCTATTTCAACCTGCAAATTATAGCCAGAATATTTGCGCATATTGATAACACGATCGCCATCCAACATAAGATACTGGCCTTTAATACCCAGTAGGGTGCCTTCAAAGGTCAGTTCTTTATCTAAGTTGATAGACTTTACTTTTTCGGGGTATTGCTTAACGGGATAACAAATATCAATAGCGGGAGTATTGGTGATATCAATCGCTTGAAAGCCATATTCTTCAATGATTTCGTCTAAATCAGCTTCAACTTGCTCCAGTAGTGATTCTTTCAGCGCGGCTAAATCGACTCGTTCGGGCTGACTTTTGAGCATGGTGCGCCAATTGGTTTTGTCTGCAATATGCTCTTTAAATGCCATTTCAACTAAGCCACTGGTTAGCCTATTTTGTACACGCATGATAGCAATGGCTTGGGTGGCGCCTTGATCTATCCAGCGACTAGACACTCCGTCAGTAACATGCCGAGTAATCCCAACTTTTACTGTACCGGTATTGGCTAAATAAACAAAATGGTCTGATAAGCAGTTAGCTTCACCCCAAGCGGGCTCGCGGCAGGTCCCTTTTTCGTAGTGACACAGTTCTGGTTTAATAATACAGGTATCACACTGTGCCAGTTTCATTAGGCAACGATAGCAGTATCCTTGATTAAAGCTCTTTTTAGTTTTTGTCGCACAATGCACGCAATGTATTTCGCCGGCATAGATAACTTTGAGTGATTGGCCCATCAGCGCATTCATATTAATTTCGTTATCGCCAATCGGCAGAGAATATTGAGCAACATTGTTTGAGTCAGTACTCACTCTCATCTTGCGGGTATTGCCTTGGTAAAAGGTCATTTAATTTTTTCCAATGATGGTCTCAAAAATACTGAGGCAAATTTAACACAGACACCTATCTAAACAACAAATATCAAACAGTATGATTTTTTATATTGATTTTTCCTTGTTTTTTGCCCATCTTATCCCAAGCTCTATAGTATGTGTTGTTCTCCCATATGTCGGTGAGATTTTCATCAAAACGTTCTCAGTCAAGATTAAAGCAGTGCTGTTTGGGCATCCAAATAAACTGGCTTAACACATCTTGGGGATGTTTTGAGGAAAACCCTTGAGGCTGGAATATTTGTTCGCTTGATTTGTTTAGAATGACTAAACTTCAAGATGGACGCCTCGCGATTAACGCGTTGGAAATAATAAATGATTTCAGTTTCGGCGATGTATGAGGGAGCAATGCGCCCTCGACAATAAAAATGTAATCAGAGCAAAGAGGAAAATCTATGAAAATAAATGTTTCAGGTCATCATTGTGAAATCTCAGAGTCAGTTAAAGACGATATTCATCAAAAGTTCTCTAAAATAGCCAGCCATTTTCCTACCTTAATCGCATTAGATATCATCGTAACTAAAGAGCACGGTGAATTTAGTGCAGAGGTTGCGACTAAATATGAAGGAACCAGTATTGCAGTAAAAGGCAAAGGTGCGGTGATGTACCCGGCTATTTCTCAAGCGGGTAAAAAATTAGATGCTGCACTTAAACATCGTAAAGGTCAGTTAAAAGGTGATCTTCATGAAAAACCCAGTGTTACTACCCCTGAAATTGCCCATGAAATCATTCAGGGTATGGATCTAACCTAGTCTCCTTAGTCTTACCCCGCGCGCTCAAGTTAACGATAATATCTTGAGCGCCATCCCCGATATGGCGTTTTCACCCTCCCATTTGCTTTCTGCACGTTTTTTGCACATTTTTTGCTGGTTTCTTGCACACTGTTTGTTTGTTTTTTCGGTAAGCTTTACCTGAATTTAAATCAACGTGTAGGTCATATTTATGAATTTTGATAAGGTTGAACAAACGCATAAATGGGTAAAGTTCTTGACAATTTGTTGTTGTATTGGAATGTCTTTAAGCCTAACTCTTCATGCTCAAGAACGTGGTTCAAAGGATAAACCAGAACATAAACGCCCACAATTTTCGTCGTTAGATTTGGACCAAGATGGTTCTATCACATTCGAAGAGTTCTCTAAAAGTGAAGTGCCAAACGATGACTATGCCACTATTTTTGGTTATATTGATGCCAACGGAGACGGTGTCTTGACGGAACAAGAATTTAAGAGCCATAAGCCGCCTCGTCACGATAGATAGATATTAAGAATAGATAAAACCACGCTTCAGAGCCGTTTTATCTATTTACTCTTCTTAGCGTTTTCTGTTTGGGGTAATATATTGACAGTCAGTCAATTTTACAAACACAACGGATGCCAACTATCGATGTTTTAGCCCTGCTTAAACAGAATTTTGCGGACAACTCATTATATAAATTACAAACCGTGCAATCTCTTTGGAGTGGCTATGGGGATATTTCGCGGTATGTAAGTCCAAGACTAAACACCACTTTTATTGTTAAACACATTTCACCACCCATCGAGCAAGTTCATCCTAGAGGATGGAATACGCAAACCAGCCATCAACGTAAACTACATTCCTATCAAGTTGAAACCAATTTTTACCGATATTATGCATCCTTATGTGATGATAATTGTGTGGTGCCTAAACTATTGGCTGAATTCTCAGAAAACCAACAACAGATATTAGTGTTACAAGATTTAGATCACGCTGGATTTTCGCTGCGTAAAGACCAAGCCAGCATCGCTGACGTGAAGCTAGGCATCAAATGGTTGGCCTTTTTTCATGCTAGATTTTTACAACAACCCAGTTCTGACCTTTGGCCTGTTGGCACCTATTGGTATCTGGCTACACGCCAAGATGAGCTTAAGGTGATGCAGGCAGGTAAACTCAAAGATGCTGCACAGGCTCTAGACAGCGCATTGAATAATGCGTGTTTTCAAACCCTGGTTCACGGTGATGCGAAGTTGGCTAACTTCTGTTTTCCTGATAATAATAGCGCTAACAGAATAGCCGCAGTGGATTTCCAGTATGTGGGTCAAGGAGTAGGTGTAAAAGACCTTGCTTATTTTCTAGGGGCTTGTCTTAATCAAGATGATTTATTTAAATATGAACAAAGCTTATTAGACGAGTATTTTTCGCAGCTCAAACAAGCATTTTGTCATTATCAGTTAGAGTTGGACATTGCGTCGATACAGCATGAGTGGCGCCGCTTATATCCTTTAGTCTGGGCTGACTTTTATCGATTTTTATTAGGCTGGAGCCCCGACCATTATAAAATCAATGGGTACATGCAAAAGCAAACCGATATAGCGCTAGCTAGCTTATAAACTTAGTTATATTCATAAACGCCTCAGGAGCAAAATGAAAACGAATATCATAACTTACGCAACACTGTTACTCAGCCTGCTTATCCTTGATGGCATTTGGTTAGGTTTGGTTGCAAAGGACGGCTATCAACAGGCTATGGGACATATTATGCGAGAACAGGTCATCATATGGCCTTGGGTTGCATTTTATCTATTATACACATTGGCGATTTTGATCTTAGCAATTAACGTTCAACTACCCTCACAGTCTAGATTTTACTTTCTATGGCGAGGTTTTGTTTTAGGTGCAGCGGCTTATGGCACTTACAACTTAACCAACTATGCACTAGTGGTAAATTGGCCTCTGTCTATTACGATTAAAGACTGGCTCTGGGGTACTGTGTTGACCTCAAGTTGTGCGATGATGGGTGGACATGTGTGGTTGAAATATTCTTTTCAGAGTAAAGCTAAATGATATCTAAACCGTCTAATTCTGCTCGACTAGTCAGTAACATTAAAGCTGCAATAGGCGCTAATTTACTACCTGGTCTATGTTTGCAGCTGTTCGCTTTAACGATTGGATTAAGTTACTTTTATTGGCCTGCATCCCAGCAAACATTCCAGTTTTTTGCTGACTTAAAAACAGAATATGGTGCTTTGTATGCTGTCATTTCCACTTCCATATTTGGCGGTTTGTTGCCATTTTTGTTTCTATTTCTAAGTGGCAAAATTAAATTTTTAGCAGTTACGCAATTACTTTTTTATATCATTATATGGGCAGCGTTAGGTGGCTTGATAAATGGATTTTATGGCTTGCAAATTCTGTTATTTGGTGAAGGCACAGACTGGCTAACTATATTCAAAAAAACGGCATTTGATCAATTTGTGTTCTCTGTCTTTGTCACTTCACCATTTATTGCTTTAGCTTTTTTATGGAAAGATCAGCAGTTTAATTGGCAGCAAACCAAAATGTATTTTGATGACCTCATCAAGGTGCAAATTCCCACTACAATTGTGACCACTTGGATTATCTGGATACCTGCAGTGAGTCTTATTTATATGATGCCAAGTAATCTACAAATTCCGTTGTTTAATTTAGTGTTATGTTTTTTTGTGTTGATACTGGCTATTTTGAATGTGGATGAAAAATAGGTACGCCGATCATTACATTAGCTGAGTCACAGTAAGTAGCCACATGCAAAATTGGCTTTAAATGCACTAAAACCAATTATAGCTAGACTCGGGTTGAGCCCCGACTAATTGGTTATATATTTCGCCGGTAAATATACATGTCTTTCATCAGGTGATTGATGTTACTCATAAATATCCTGCAACAGTTTGATACTTTTTACTTTGGCTGGCGTATCGTAATAGGTCCTTGATGCCCCAATATAAATTCTACCGTTAAATTTAAGAGAGTCACACTTTGCAATCCCCTAAAACCAGCACCGTCATGAAATGGCTATTTGGCCAACTTCGTCCTTACAAGTCAAAAGTGGTTTTTGCTATAACAGCATTAATTGTGGGGGCGGCATCTTGGCTATTATTAGGCCAAGGTATTAAAGCGGTAGTGGACGATGGGTTTATTGCCGACAATGCTGACAAGTTAGATCAAACGATGTTTATGGTTATGAGTATTGCCCTTGTAGGCAGTATTGCTGCTTATTTTAGATTTTATTGGATGATTTGGTTGGGTGAGAGAGTTAGCGCAGACATTCGCCAAAATGTGTATGGGCATTTGTTAACGCTATCACCTGCATTTTTTGCTAAAACCCGAACCGGAGAAGTGATTTCACGATTTACCGCCGACACCACATTGCTGCAATCGGTGGTGGGTATGGGTTTGTCTATGGGCTTACGCTCATGTATTACTTTTATCGGTGCGTTGTTTTTGATGCTCTTTTCTAGCCCAATGTTGACCCTGTATGTATTAATTGCTGTGCCAATAGTGTTACTGCCGATTAGAGTATTTGGAGCAAAAGTAAGATTACACTCCAAAAACAGTCAAGATAAGGTCGCAGACGTGGGGGCTTATGTAGATGAAACGCTGCATGAAATCCATACAGTACAAGCTTATTCTCATGAAGAAATAGACAAAACCTTATTTCAATCGCGTATCGAAGGTGTGATGGGGGCGGCACAATTACGGATCAAATACCGTGCTTTGTTGGTGGCATTTATTATGGCGATTAGCATTATTGCTATCACGTCAGTTGCTTGGATTGGTGCTCAGCAAGTGTTATCGGGTGAATTGAGTGCTGGTGAGCTAACGGCATTTATGTTTTATGCAGTGATGGCGGGTGGTGCTGTAGCCACCATTAGTGAAGTGATTGGTGAAGTGCAAAAAGCCGCGGGTGCTAGTGAGCGTTTAATGGAACTGCTGAACACTCAAACCAGTATTCAGTCCCCTGTTTCTCCTATTGTTTTGCCTAACAAAGTTAGCGGTGAAATTGACTTAAAGCATGTGAGTTTTCATTACCCCGAAGCCGACGCTGTTCCCGTTATAAAAAATCTAAGTTTGGCCGTCAAAAGTGGAGAGCGTGTTGCTTTAGTTGGTCCAAGCGGAGCGGGTAAGTCTACGTTGTTTCAACTATTACTGCGTTTTTATGATGTCAGCAATGGGCAGATAGCATTAGAAAACCAAGACATTAAATTGTTAGATGTATCTGCATTGCGAGATCAATTTGCGTTGGTACCTCAAGAATCGGTTATATTTGCCAGTAGTGTTAAAGATAATATTGGTTATGGCCGTACTCATGCTAGTCAATTAGATATTGAAAACGCTGCAAAAGCGGCCCGTGCCCATGATTTTATTAGTGAGCTACCCCAAGGTTATGATACTAATTTAGGCGAACGAGGTGTGCGTTTGTCAGGTGGTCAAAAACAGCGTATAGCGATTGCTAGAGCCATTTTAGCCGACAGGCCAATTCTGTTGTTAGATGAAGCCACGAGTTCTTTGGATGCCTCTAACGAGCAACATGTTAAATTAGCGCTAGAAGAATTGATGAAAGACAAGACAACCTTGATTATCGCCCATAGACTGGCGACGGTTATCAACGCAGACCGGATAGTGGTAATGGACAAAGGTGAGATAGTCGCTATTGGCACTCATCAAGAATTAGTGGAAAATAATGCCCTATATAGAGAATTTGCGCAGTTGCAGTTGGTGAGTTAAAAGCAACTGTGAGTGCGGGCAATCAGATAAAAGCTAAAATTATTTTACACCACCCAGGAAAAAGAGCGCTGGCGCTACACAGAGAAACAGAACAATCAGTTTAAAATCTGTTCCTCTGTGTTCTCGGTGGTTCAAAGCTTTATTCAATATTTAAAGGAAGGCAGTTTATGAAAATTGCGCAGGTAGGTGAACAGATCCTTAGGACACCAGCTAGGCAGGTTGGGCAGTGTGAGTTTGAGCAAGAGGCGCTGGTCACATTTATGGATGGCTTGTTGGCGACTATGCTTGAAGCTAACGGCATTGGTATTGCTGCACCACAAGTGTTTGACCCTAGGGCTATAATGATTATTGCCTCGCGGCCTAATCCGCGTTATCCCGATGCCCCAGATATGCAGCCTTTGATAATGGTTAATCCTGTTATTAAACAAAGTAGCGACAATAAGGTCTGGGAGTGGGAAGGCTGTCTCTCTGTGCCGGGTTTACGTGGGCGTATTGAACGAGCAGATTGGGTTGATGTGGCCTATTTGGACACAGAAGGCAAAGCGCAAAATATCAAGCTAGAAGGTTTTGTTGCACGCATCTTTTTACATGAGTTTGATCATTTAATTGGTAAAACATGGCTCGATCATATTACCAGTACAGAAAATATCATGGCAAACGATGTTTGGGTGACTAAATTCACCTGAAATTTTTGTTATCAATTTTTGCTAAGTCAGTTAGGATAAGCCTTAGAGCAACAAATTTAAATTTTTGGATCGTCACATTGATTTCTTTTTCTTCATTTAAAACAATTTTTATCGCCGCAAGCCTCACCTCAGTGGCTTTTATTTCCCAGGCTCAGGATGGTCAAAAACCTGAGTCGGAATCGTTTCCACAGTGTATCGAACGTTTACAGCAACTGGCTCTTAACGCAGGAGTGTCTGAAAACACCACTGTGGATATTTTAGGGCAAGTCAAGCCTTTGCCAAAAATCCTTGGATACGACCGTAATCAACCAGAATTTGTTCAGACATTTACCGGCTATTTTTCAAAACGAGTAACCAACTGGCGCGTCAATAAGGGGCGTGAAAAATTGGCAAAACATCGTGAGTTTTTATCCAAACTCACCCAGCAGTATGGCGTACCAGCCCATTATCTGATTGCATTTTGGGGGCTAGAAACGAATTTTGGGGGCATTAAAGGTAAAATCCCCACTATCCCTGCTTTAACCACACTGGCTTGTGATCAACGCCGAAGCGCATATTTTTCAGGAGAACTGATACAGGCTTTGTTGTTACTTGAGCGTGAAAACCTTGATTATAAAGACATGATTGGTTCTTGGGCCGGTGCAATGGGGCACACTCAATTTATGCCAACAGCCTACATGAAATATGCCAAAGATGGTGATGCAGATGGCAAAGTTGACTTATGGAACAATGAATTAGATGCACTGGCATCTGCAGCCCACTTTTTACAAAATTTAGGCTGGCAAACCGGTTTTAAATGGGGCCGAGAGGTATTGTTGCCCGCAGGTTTTAACTATCAATTAGCAGGCAAATCCCATCCGCAAACGTTGTCTTTTTGGTCACAACAAAACGTCACGCAAGTGAGCGGTAAAACGCTCGGTGATAGTGACATAAAAGCAGCCTTGCTTGTTCCAGCAGGGCACACTGGCTCTGCGTTTATGGTTTACCCTAACTTTGATGTGATCCTGCGTTGGAACAATTCCGAATATTACGGCATAGCAGTAGGCCACTTGGCTGACCGAATAAAAGGACAAGGTACGTTATCCAAACCTCTGCCTAAATTACCCAATTACACATTAGTCGAAATGCAGCAATTCCAAGATAAACTGAATCAGTTAGGTTTTGATGTAGGTGAAGCTGACGGTATTTTAGGCCCAGCCACACGCAAAGGTGTACGTGGATTTCAAGTGACTGTTGGTTTGATTGCCGATGGTTATCCATCAAAAGAAACGGTTGAAGCAGTGATGAATGCGCCTTTGAATATCGAAGCGGAAATAAATAGTTGAGAGTTTGTAAAGTATATATCGCACATTGGATCATCACTTAAATAGCAAAACAGGTAAGGAGTCATTAAACCTCTATCTGTTTTGTATTAGGGCATAGTTCATTTTTCAAAATCACTTAAATTGAGTTTGATTTCGTCTTTGTTTGTTCTATTGTCTGCTTCAATTAAGCCACTTTCAGAGCTGATAGGTGGCTTGTCAGTTTCAGGCGGATTTATTAAGCCTCTGTCAGCAACAGATAAATCATAACTGTGTTTGCCTACCTCAACACCTGTTTTGAAGGCTTGTCTTTGATGGATAGGAATATTTAAACTTACATCAATATCTTTGATTCTGTTAAAAGTTTCAAATCCGAGTTGATAAGCTTCGTCGTTTAAAGCAGCGTACTGTTTCATAGAAGCTTCTACTTGCCTAAGTCTAGCCATCTGCATAAATGCCTGTCGATCTTCAAATTTTTTATCTAGTTTTTTTTCTTTTGCCAAGGCAGCCTTATCCAACATGTCTAACACTTTTTTATTAGACTTGTCCATTTCCTGTAAAATATCATTCTGAACATAGGCTAAAAATATAGCCATTTTGTTGGGAGTACCACTGTTGTGCAACGCTATGACTATTGACACCTGCATTTGGACGTCAACATATTTGTTTTTACTCTCCCATTCACTTCGCTCTCCGAACACCCAACGTATTAATGCTAAAACAACGGCTTTTGTATAATTCGGTTGATCGTCATCGGCTAGATGTCTGGTGCTGACATCATCAAAAATAGGAAAAGTTACAACGGATTTGAGCGTTGAAAAATAACTTTTCCCAATAGGTTTATGAAGTACCGTTTTTGATAGCCAGAGCGGAGTGTTGTGGCTTGAAGCCGCTAATAAAGAACTTGAAATAGTGCTTGCGGTCAAAAGGAAGGCTACAGCACCAAGTTTAACAAGCGTTTTTTTGGGAATATTGGCTAGCTTCGAACTCTGATTATTAGTATTAATAAAATTTATTTTAGTTAGCTTCATATACCCCCCGTAACTTTATTCTGGATCTACTATATCTAATCAAATACAAAACACATAGCGAGTGTTTAACTCGTTATGTGTTTTGTATTTAAGCGACTTTGGTTAACGCTTTTGGGATAAGTCGTTAAGCAGCTTTTCGTTTTTATCACTTGGAAACAACATAGCTATTTTTTCTTGTACAGCGATGACTTGAGTCGCGTTTTTATTCTCGACATAGTTTGCCATTAACAGATTCAACCAATTTTCTTTGGGTTGAAAACCTTGGGTTTCGCTGATTAAGACTAGCTCATTCAACAAAGGGATGGCAGTGTCATATTGCTGCAAAGAATAGTGCGAGACTGCGGTCATAAACAAAAGTTCTTTTTTGTCTACGTTATTATCTGCAATTTCAAACCACTTGTTTGAGTAGCTCAGCTGTTTGTCCCATCGCTCTTGGCTTGCGGCTAAAGCTTGTGCCATTTGAAGAATGGGTAAAAGCTCACTTGCTGATAGCGAATCTTCAAGGGCTACCGCTTTATCTATATAGGTAATTATCAGTGGGTTTTTGGCATCTAATTCGTATAATGCGTGAGCATGTAGTTTCCAGATTATTGCTTGAGCTGATGATGTGAAACTATCAACTTTATTTGCCAGCTTACTTAACAGTGCTTCGGCCTCAGCAAAGTCTTTGTCGTTTAGAGCATGTAAAACTTTAACTATGCTTGTTGTTTTTTCTTCAAAGTTAATAGATTGTTGAGCATTTACAGTGGCATTTGAAAAGCCAATCCAACCTGTCAGTGACAGCAATGCCGTCATCACAACTACATATCGTTTTTTCATGTTATGTTCCTCATTGAGTTTATTGATCCGTTGTAAATTAAATGCCGGTGTACCACTCATTTGTAAGACTGCTGGCATAGGCAGAGAGTGTTGCTGCGTATTCACCTGTAATGTCAGTTTAATCAACTGCAGTTGATAACGGCCTTCGGGTAAATGCTTTTTGCACTGCTCATCGCAGCTTAATTCTATTTGTTGCCTTGCATAACGAGCAGTAAACCAAATCAGAGGATTCCACCAAAACAAACGTTGTACTAGGTTAATCGCCCATAACCAATAGGGGTCGTGCTGGCGAATATGGGTGAGTTCGTGCAATACAATAGTGCGAATTTTTTCTGCATCATGTTGATTACTGTCTAGCCAAATAATAGGTGTAGTCAGACCTGTTGCCATGCCTGGGGAGTGTGAATTGATTCGACGAATATCACAGTTAGGCTGAGCGATTTGTGCCGTATTCCAAGTTTGATTGTCTAGTGTTGAGTTTTTTATCCAGCGTTTATGTAATTTCACATAACCTACTAGGTCTTTGGAAAACAATACTAGTCCTATGGCGAATGCGGCCAGCCATAACCAATAATATGTAAACAATGAAGAAGATGATTGTGCTGTTACTGGTGCAACTAACTCAGTGTTTTGCGTTTTGGCAGCTGACTTCACCCAATTGAATTCACTCAGAATATTTAGCGGTAAGGTGAAAGTGTCGAAAGCGTTAGACACCGTCTGAAATTGCATAAGCTGCCAAGGGGTAAGCCAAGTCACCAATACCATTAAGCAAATATAAAAACGTAAACGGGCGGGAGCACCGCGCAGTAATAGAATGGCTAAGCCGCAGAGACTGCTGATCAATAGGGTGATTGTGAGATAAGAAATCATCATAGCCTCACTTTTTAGTGCTATTTTTATTTTTAGCTTTTTGTGCAGCCAGCATGTTTTCAAGCTGCTCTATTTCACTGTTATCAAGTTGTTCATTAGCCAGTAATTGCGCCACCATTTTGTGTGGATCACCAGCAAACATACGTTTTAGAAACCCTTTTAGCAAAGGTGTAGAGAGGGCTTCACGTTCAATCGCTGGAGCATAATATATGGTGCGACCTTGTTGATCGGCCCGGGTTAAGGCTAGTTTTTGTTCGAGGCGGTCGATAATAGTTTTAACGGTTGAGTAACTGACGTCTTTGTCTAACTTGATCTTTTGATGTACTTCAGGCGCAGACGCTTTTCCGGCTTGCCATAGGATGTTCATGACATCTAATTCAAATTCACTGAGTTTAATATCGGTTTTCATCTCTATCTCTACATTTGTAAATTTTATATCTACGAATGTAGAGGTAGGAGATTTGTCTGTCAACTATTTAGTGAAATAAATGTATTTTTATCATTGGAATGGAGTGTCACGCTTGTATAAAAACGTGCTCAAGCATCCAGCCTAACCGGGCTTACCATCAGGTCTTGGAGTGGTCAGACTGGGTGCATAAACAACAACATATATCCCAAAGGCCAATGCCCATAAACAAGCGGACACAACATGTAAGTTGAAGTTGAAATATAACTGAATATAAGGAGAGAGAAGCCGAATGCCACCGGCTAAAATTATTAGGCTAAAGGCATACTTCATTATCCAGTGAGGTGTCAGTGGCCTACCTGAATGACCTAAAGAAATTCGCGCTATCATCGCCAATATCAGTGAACTCATAGCCCCTGCGGTTAAACCGTGTAACGCATTTGATGTGGATATGTTTAGACCTGCATAGTGCAACGCAAACAACAAAAAGCTGACGGGAATAAACCAATATGCCAGATGTAATGACCACACTAAATGCGTGTTAAAGGTTACCTGAGGTCGCCAGCGTATTGCTTGAATGCTGTGGCCCAGCGAGCAAAAGACAAATAATAAAACCATTAGTTTGCTCGATATTATCTGCTGTAATCCGAAAAAATGTATCAGCAGTGCTATGGCAGTTAAACTAATCACTGACTTTTCCAACCAAGGCAGATTATCTACTTTTTTTGTTTGGGTGCCATTTGCAGCCGTTCGCCATTGGTTTTTTAATCGCAATAAACTTTAGTAAAGCGGTCTATAAATCAGCTGTATATAAACTTAGGTATAATACATATTTTTAAATAAAACCAAGATTGCTTCCTATTATGTTAATTCCTTAGGTCTCGTTTTGTTTTTCAAAAATATGCTAAGTTATTAATTTAACTATGGAAAATATTATTCACATAGTTTTTAATAGGAAGGATAAAAGTCGCGTTAAAGTCAGGGCTCCTTTTTCTTTTGCAACTCTTTGTAACTCTTTGTAGTTTTGATAGCAGGATAGTGAATAATACTTAATAAAATCAAAAGGTAAGTTCTGAAAGTGACGGAAATAAAAATCAAATCGAGAAGTTACATATACGACATGCTCGATAATAAGCGTTGAGGCTGTAGAATTTCTCCTAAGTGGAACATTTTCATGTTCTTGTTAATTACTTTACATTGCGTGCTTTTTAACCTTGAGCCCCGAGGTTAGGTGTGATCTAATAGATATTATTCACCCACAGTAAATTGTCATGGCCAACTACAAGCCTGATATATCCTGCCAAAACAAATTCATTCCCGTTAACTTTTCAGAGCAAATTCTGCCCGGTACCTTTGAATATGCGCTGTGCTATATCGTCGAAAACAAGCTCGATTTATCGGGGTTTGATGCCTGGTATAACAATGACAAAACAACGTCAAAAGGCACTATCCAAGGCTACAACGGTATTGCGATAAACGATGATAAACACCAGATAACACTCCAAGCCCAAACCTGGGGATCAGTGGGAGAGCAACAAACCCTTCAGCCCGCCATTGAACAACTTAACCAGCAACTCGATAAACTGAACGCCGCAAAAATTGATAATAAAAAGGGTGAAACCACTACACGATTCACTGCCGATAGAGGCTTTAACAGCGAAGACAACTTAGCCTTCATGGCCAATAGTGGTTTTGATACTTACATCGCTGACACTCAGTTTAGAAGCAGAAATCCCCTGTTTAAAGAAAGCGAAACCTACCACACAGAAAAAGAAACGCGTCGTCTAAAAATACGAAATGGCAAACCAAGACTCTTTACCTCACAAGACTTTCATTATGATAAACACAATCAGACCTGCCGTTGCCCAGCCGGTAATCTCATGTGATGCAGTGGTATCAACGTCAAGAGTAACAACAAAGCGTACACGCGATTCGGCGGTTATTTAAAAGACTGTAAAGCTGCCCACTGCAAGAGCATTGCATGCGCAAGCCCCCGTCTGAAAGAGGGCGACAAGTACAGTTCTTAAACGACGCGTCACGAAAGCAGCTCAGTTATAGTGACAAGATGAAAATCAAGATAGACAGCCCGATGGGACGACGACAATATTCAAAACGGCTGGGATGCATAGAGCCCGTATTCGGAAACATCACGACGAATAAAGGCATGAACAAACTGACCTTACGTGGCCAAGTCAAAGTGAATGCGCAATGGCAACTGTATTGCCTCGTTCATAATATAGAAAAGCTGCAAAATACAATGCATTAAGAAGGGTAACCCCTTTGCACCCTCAATAAAGCCACTAAAACCTCGTCTAAACGCCCGTCAAAACAACACTCAATCACTATTTTTAATATTGAAGGTCAAATTAAGTAATCGTTTGAATCGAGTTATGAACTCAGATATCGTTTGTGGATGACCTAAATGAATTT
>Ga0307492_10000293_pt1 | contig 21476 bp, 23 predicted proteins | sample SI3LmetaG_FD_202365 | JGI IMG/M metagenome (GOLD analysis project Ga0307492, IMG submission 202365) | Sea-ice brine microbial communities from Beaufort Sea near Barrow, Alaska, United States - SI3L | ecosystem: Environmental > Aquatic > Marine > Coastal | place: USA: Alaska | collected 2017-05-06 | reverse complement strand
CCTGAGCTTGACACCGCGCCAACGTATCGCGGTCTATCGTGAAATGGCGCGCAAAGAAAGGGCCACAGAGCCGGTTTCGGCTCAGTGGGAGGCACAGTTTCAACAGCTTGGCGTGGCGACCTGTGCCGCGACGGGACTGTGTGAAGAGCGCTGTCCAGTGGGCATCAATACCGGATCCCTGGTGCTGAAAATTCGGGCTAAAAACAACCAGCCCTATCGTTGGCTGGCGCAGTTGTTGGCTCGGCATTATGCGGCTGTGGCCGGCTGGACCCGAGCCGGGCTGATGCTGGCCAGCACTGCGCAACGGCTAATGGGTGCGCAACGGCTCGAGGACTGGTCTAGCGTCGTGCGCGGCTGGACCGGCCAGCGCACACCGCTCTGGCTGGCCACCACACCGGGGCGCGCCAAGCCCATCTATGCACGCAACGAACGAGCTGATCCACGCGCCAGCGATACGGTGGTCTATTGGGCATCGTGCGTCAGTCAGTCGATGGGCAAGTCGTTAGCGGACGACCGGCAGTCAATACCGACGGCCGTGCGCAGTGTGCTTGAAAAAGCCCAATTGGATGTCGTCTACCCGCAACCGACCCGCGGCCTCTGTTGTGGCCAACCGTTTCACTCTAAGGGTCATCAGGCGATCGCAGAGCGGATGATGAACGAAGTTCTGGACGCCCTGTGGGAGGTCTCCAGTGGCGGTCGTTACCCAGTCCTGTCCGATACCAGTCCCTGCTCATTGCAAATGCGCGCACAGGCCAGTAAGCGTGGCATTCATCTCTATGACAGCAGTGAGTTTATCGATAAGTTTCTTTTGAACCGTTTGCATATAGACCCGGTTGTGGACAAGGTCGCCGTGCATGTGACTTGCAGTGCGCAAAAGCAGGGTTTGGAAAACAGTGTCAAGCGGGTGGCGAATCGCCTGACGCCTAACTGGGTCCAGCCTGATGGTATTGCCTGTTGTGGCTTTGCTGGGGATAAGGGCTTTACTCAGCCGGAACTGAATGCCTCGGCGCTAAAAACCTTGGCAGGTCAGGTCAGTGATTGCAGCTTTGGCGTATCGACCAGCCGCACCTGTGAAATTGGCCTCAGCAAGCACAGTGGCCTGACCTATTATTCGTTGTTTGAGGTGCTCGATAGACAGTCAAATATTTTTCCGAAGCTGACGTCAGAGAGTTGATATGGGGGCATTTGGCGACAGTTAGGACTGTCGCCGCGATCCTGTTTAGGCTGTGAGGAAGGGGTTGAGTATCCAGCCCCAAGGGCCCGTCAGCTTGACCGGTGCTTGGACAATGGACAGTAACCAGCAATCGCCATCGGCGTCTGCCTGCGGTGAATGGTGATGCTCAGTCGACAGATGAATAAAGGCACCTGGGCCATACGACCCCATCTGATCGGAAAAACCGCCCTCAATCACCAGACTGATTTCATGCCCGCGGTGAGTATGTTGCGGCACTCGGCAGCCCGCCTTCATATGATGCAGGCCGAGAATCAAACCCTGCTCATCGGTTAACAGCTGACTGACGCGCAAGTTCTTCATCGGTTTGCGCCAGCGCAGCGATTCTGTGCCGTGCGCAATCAGTTTTTCTACCACCAGTGGGAAGCGAGATGGTGTTGGGCGCTTAGCAATAGGCCGCGCTGGCGGCTGGGATTCGATACGGGCCATGAGCCGGGCAAAGCCATTATCGACCACAGCGACCTCAGCCTGCTGCTCAAATAGTACCGCCGCGACGCTTTCATATTCGATTACCTGACGCTGGCAATCGGGGCAAAAGTGCAGGTGGGCAGAGACTGCAATATTCATCGCGCTGGAACCTACGCCACTGGAAAATTCTATCAATTGATCACTGCTGGGATGCCATAGCGTCATAATTCATTGACCCCCATGGTTAATTTCAACTTTTGCATAGCGAGCCTGACGCGACTTTTAACGGTGCCCAATGGCAAACTCAATTCATTAGCAACTTCCTGGTGACTCTTATCTTCGAGGAAGACCTTGGCCACTATCTGCTTCTGATCCATCGGCAAGTTACGCAGCTCCTTGTTGACGTTTTTCTGTATCCGGGTATCCCGAATTTCGCCAAACAAGTCGGTCTCGCTGGTTAGATCCCAGACATCATCGGCATTTAGATCATTTTGGTATTTTCGTAATCGGCGCAGGATATCAATGCGTTGATTACGTGCGATCGTAAAGATCCAGGTCGAGGGGGCGGCTTTTCGACGGTCAAAGAGATCGGCCTTACGCCAAATGGACAGCATCACCTCTTGCACCAGCTCTTCAGGTAGATGGTCACCCTGATAACTTAAACCGGAGGATACGCCAAAGGCCTTGATTAGGGGTGCAAAATGGCTATAGATCGCCTCAAATGCACGCGTATCTTTGTCTGCGGCCACCTTTTCCAACTGGTTGGCAAAGTGCTCGCGTAGTTCAATTTGCTGTTGCGTCATCACCCGACCTATATTGCCGCGAATTGGTCTAATAGCTGAAACCGCCATCGGAAGCCCTTATATTTAACGATTGGCTTTTTTACGAGTGTCGGAGGTCAGCGGATCATTTTTTAAGCTGTTCTTTTACCCATTTTAGTAATTTCTTGCTGTTTTTACCGCCGGCAATAGGCGCAGCCGGATCCTCTGGCTGTTCTTTTTTGGCTGCCCGCACTATATTGCGAAAGGTTTGGCGCTCGGTGTCGGGGTAAGTTTCGAACCACTCAGCGTCCGCCTGGTCCGTCTTGATCAGTTTTTCACGCCAATATTCGGCCTGATTCTGGACCCGAAGATAGAGCTCAGAGGATGGATCCAAACGGTCGAGTTCGCGCTGGATGCCCTCAATATCGGCCCCACGCATGATCTTGCCAATATATTGCAAGTGGCGACGCATCGCCTCATTGCTTTTAATTCGTTTACTCTCTTCAATCGCGGCCAACAATTCATCAGTTAGCGGGAATTTGGCCAATGCGCCTTTTTTGATGCCCAGTAAACGCTCACCCATTGCTTGCAGCAGGTGACTGTCGCGTTTCATCTCAGACTTACTGACCCACTCGATATCGTCTTGGGTATCGTCAAACTCGTTCATGTACTTCCATGCCTTATAGTAGAAAAAGTGTTGCCAAACCTAAAAATGTCAAAAAACCGAATACATCGGTCAAGGTTGTCAATATCACGCTGCCGGACAAGGCTGGATCTATTTTGGCGGCCTTAAGAAAAAATGGCAGCAAGGTACCAGAGAGCACAGCAATGCAAATATTAACAAGAATTGCCGCAGCAATCACCAAGGACAATGACAGTTGATGATACCAGAAGAAGGTGATGACGCCGATAACAATAGCCCAGAGACTGCCATTAATCAGGCCAACGCCCAGTTCTCGCAGTACCAGCCAGGTCAGGTTCGACCGGTCAATGTGGCCGGTGGCCATACCCCGTATCATCAGGGTCAATGTCTGACTGCCGGCGATACCGCCCATGCTCGCGACAACGGGGCTTAACACTGCCAGGGCCACAATTTGTGCGATGGAGGCTTCAAATTGACTCATAACCGCCGCGGCAATAAAGGCCGTCGCCATATTGATGCCCAGCCATACAGCCCGATCCTGACTGCTCTTGATAATGGGTGAAAAGGCATCATTTTCTTCATCGAGGCCGGCCATACTCATCATGTTGTGAGCAGCGCTATCGCGTATCACATCGACGACATCATCGATGGTAATTCGGCCTATTACAATGCCGTCGTTATTGACCACCGGCGCGGAGACTAAATCTTGGCGTTCGAATAGGCGCGCCACCTGATCTTCGCCCTCATCGGACTGGATACCCTGTATGTCGGTATTCATGATGGCCGATACTAGGCTAGACGGCGCAGCGGTCAACAGCACCGTGAGGGCGAGTGAGCCCTGATAATGAAATTGACGATCGGTCACCCAAAGGCGATCCAGAGCATCGGGTAGCGAGATTTGGCGTAAATACCGTAGCACCGCGGCCACCGTGACATCGGCGCGGATGATCACCATATCGGTCGTCATCAGGCCGCCTGCGGTGTCTTCCGGGTAGGCGAGTAAGCCTTCTACTTCGGAACGCTCTTCCGCCGACAGTAGCTGCAAGACCCTATTTGACTGCTCATAGGACATGTGCTGCAACAGGTCTGCGAGATCATCGCTGTCGATGGCGTGTGTGGTGTCAACGATCTCCTCGGCTGACATCCGAGCGAGAAAGGATTGCTGGATCTCCTCATTTAGGTGCGTCAGCACCTCACCTTGTAACCCCTCAGCAACAAAACCCCAGAGCGTTATGCGCAACTTGTGGGGTGTCGACTCCAGTAGATGGGCGATATCGACTACTGCTATGTTGGCGTTGATCAGCGCCGACACTCGGTCGAGGTCACCGCTTTCCAACGCCATACCCAACTGTAGTTTTTGCAGATTTAATTGTACATCGGTCAGGCTGGCGGACATAAGAGATCTCGGTGGTCGGGCGGGGGTCTGGGTCGGGTGTTATTCGCCCTCATCAAAGCGGTTATTGATCAGCGTCTGAATTTCAGTCCAGGCGAGGGCCTCGTCTGTGCCATCAATTTCAAAGGTCAACTGAGTGCCCTTCGACGCAGCCAGCATCATAACCGCCATGATGCTTTTCGCGTCGGCCTGCCGCCCATCTTTGTGGATGAACACCGTACTGCCAAACTGAGCAGCGGTCCCGACCAACTTTGCGGCCGCTCGAGCATGCAGTCCCAGTTTATTAATGATGATAATCTGTTCTTTTATCACGCGGTATCCTGCCCCATGTCTCGGTGTCTGATTTGTGTGGACGGGTATTGTTCTTTAAAAACAGCTGTGAGCTGCTCAGCCAGGTAAACTGAACGATGTTGTCCGCCCGTACAACCAATGGCGACGGTTAAATAACTGCGTTGGTTACGTTCGTATTCTGGCAACCAGCGGTCCATAAAGCGGCGTATATCGTCAAACATTTCAGTAACAGCCGGTTCCCGACGCAAAAACTCCTGAATCGGACCGTCGACGCCGGTAAACATGCGCAGGTTTTTGTCCCAATAGGGGTTCGGCAGGCAACGCACGTCGAACACCAGATCGGCATCCCTGGGCAAACCGTGCTTAAAACCAAAGCTTAAAAACTGCAGGGCCAAACCGGTCGGCCGGTTGATCAAACGGTCACGGATCTGTACGCGCAGTTCCTGCACCGACAGGGTACTGGTATCCAGTTTGAAATTGGCTCGGTCGGCAATAGGCGCTAGATACAGTGTCTCTTGGGCAATAGCTTCGGCCAGTGAATGGGCGTTATCGGTTAACGGATGCTTGCGTCGGGTTGCTGAAAAACGCTGCAAAAGCATGGTTTCATCGGCATCGAGGTAAAGCAGTTCAGGCTTAATGGCGGGACTGAGGCTGCCTAATATATCGGGAAGTTCCCGCAGGCCTTCGGTTGAGACGCGAACATCGATGCACACGGCAATCTGCTTATGCGGTGCAGACTCGCTCATCCATTTGACCAGTTCAGGCAATAGAGCCGGCGGCAAATTATCGATGCAATTAAAGCCGGCGTCTTCAAGTGTATTTAATACGGTCGACTTACCGGAACCGGAACGACCACTGATCACTATCAGGCGAAATTTTTCAGAAGGCATACCCATTCTCAGTTTATTACTTAATTAGGGGCTCCTACAAATTGTTCATATAGGGCCGTCGCGCTGGAGCATTGGCGTATCAAAGCTAAAGACGCTGGGTCGTTAACCTTTTCAACCACCATCGCCAGCAGCTGTAGATGTTCATCGGTGGCATCAATAGGGACTACCAGGGCAAATACCAGGTTCACCGGTTTTTTGTCTATTGCTTCAAAATCAATCGGATTGGTCAATAAAACCAAGGCCGCTGTGGGCTTGTCTAAGCCAGCTAGGCGACAATGGGGTATTGCGACCCCTGAACCTATGCCAGTACTGCCGAGTCGTTCTCGAGCGATTAACTGGTCAAACAACTCAACGTCCGACACCCCACTGAGCGTTTGTGATAGCCGCTCAGCCAGGGTTTGCAGGACTTTCTTCTTACTGGCACCGAAATCTTCAGCAAAGGTACGTTCCGGACGCAGTACCTGATCCAATGGAATCATTTTACACTTATGACCCGTGGCTACGTGAGACAGTTTTTTCTTTATGCTTGATCAATTGACGGTCCAATCTGTCATTCATCAGGTCGATTGCCGCGTACAGGTCTTCGTGTTCGGCGTCGGCATGAAGCTGTGCGCCTTTGATGTTGAGTGAGCCTTCTGCTTTCTGTCGCTCCTTTTCGATGCTCAGGGTGACTTGCACATTGCCAATATGATCAAAATGTCGTTGGAGCTTTTCAAGTTTAGTTGAAACATAGCTCTGCAGGGCTTCTGTTACTTCAACGTGATGGCCACTGATGTGAACTTGCATAGGCTGCTCCTTTTGCAGTTTTTACCTTTCCAGCCATAGTGGGCTGGCACACAACCGGTGGTCAAAAATGAGGCCACCGTCCACCGACAAACAGATGTCGGTAATCGTAAAACTATTATTTCGCTTAGACCCTAACTATTGCCCTTCATTGCCAAAACTGCAAGCGGCTTCGTTAAAAATTTATGGTTTAAATCAAACTCTTACGTTCATTTGACGGTGGAATGTTCAATGACTCGCGATACTTGGCGATGGTTCTGCGCGCGACCTGTATGCCCTGTTCACCGAGCAGATCGGCAATTTTCGAGTCGCTGAGCGGTTTACGGGTATTTTCTGCGCTGACCAGCTTTTTGATCAGGGCGCGTATTGCTGTGCTGGAACACTCACCGCCGGCATCGGTGCTAACATGGCTGCTGAAGAAATACTTAAGTTCGTATATACCCCGCGGGGTATGCATATATTTTTGTGTGGTAACCCGCGAAATGGTGGACTCGTGCATGCCCACAACCTCAGCAACATCGTGCAGAACCAGTGGTTTCATGGCTTCATCGCCATAGTCCAAGAAGCCTCGTTGGTGTTCGACGATGGTGGTGGCGACCTTGAGTAGGGTTTCATTGCGACTCTGCAGGCTCTTAATAAACCACTTAGCCTCCTGTAAATGGTCTTTCAGGTAGGTATTGTCGGACGAATTATCGGCCCGTTTGACCATCGATGCATAGGATGAGTTGACCCGCAACTTGGGCGCTATATCCGGGTTAAGTTCCACAAACCAACGGTTGTTTTTTAAGTCTTTGGTGACTATGACATCCGGGACCACATATTCGGACTTGCCCGACGCGATGCTATTGCCGGGCCTTGGATTGAGCGTCTGAATGAGCAGAAAGACATCGCGCAGTTCGGCTTCTTTGATGCGCGCCTTGCGCATTATTTGCGCGAAATCCTTGATGCCCAGCAATTCGATGTGATTTTCGACAATTCGAATCGCAAGCGCTCGATTTGGGGTGTCATGGGCCAGCTGCTTTAACTGGATCGCCAGGCAGTCGGCTAGGTTGACCGCGCAGACGCCAGGTGGATCAAATTGCTGCAGACGGTGCAATACAGCATGAAATTCGTCCTCATCGAGCGGATCCTCTGCAGAGGAGATGGCTAACAGCAGACCTTCGAATATTTCAGCCAAAGGGCTCGACAAATAGCCCTCATCATTGACACTTTCTAAAATGGTTTCAGCAATGACCCGATCCTTATCGGTCATAGGGGTCAGGTTCAGCTGCCAATAGAGGCGATCCTGGAGTGAATCGGTGGTGCCGTACATGTTTTCCAGATTAAAGTCGTCATCACCGGACGGCAGTCCATGGCTGGTTGGCTGATGGGTATAGATGTCGTCCCATGAGCTGTCTACCGCCAGTTCATCCGGAATGGTTTCCTGCACCGTTAACTCTTTAGCTGAGTCATCGGATTCGGTCTTCACCGATTGACGGTCTTCGACATTCGGCGGCTCCAAGGTGTTGGGGCGTTCCGGAATGTCGATTTCGTCTTCTTTTACCTCAAGCATTGGATTGGTGTCCAATGCCTGTTGGATTTCCTGCTGCAAATCGAGGGTTGAAAGCTGCAGTAACTTAATGGCCTGCTGCAACTGAGGGGTCATCGTCAGTTGCTGGCTCATTTTAAGTTGTAAGGATGTCTTCATACTTGCTCAATACTCACCAAATGTGGTTCAACGCCAAAAAGATGGCTAACGCAAAGAACGTTACAAACGGAATTTATCACCTAAATATACCTCACGGACGGTCTTATTACTGAGGACTTCTTCAGTCGACCCTTCCGCAATGATGTGACCGTTGCCCACAATGTAGGCCTTTTCACAAATATCGAGCGTTTCCCGAACATTATGATCGGTGATCAACACGGCAATGCCACGCTTCTGTAGGTGATAGATAATCGCCTTAATATCCCCGACCGAAATGGGATCTACTCCGGCAAAGGGTTCATCCAGCAGTATCACCTTGGGTTCCATGGCCAAGGCCCGGGCTATCTCGACCCGCCGTCGTTCGCCGCCGGATAGGGCCATGCCCATGCTGGTGCGGATATGGGTGACATTGAATTCCTGTAACAGAGACTCCAGCCGTTCTCGCTGCTGGCTCTTGGACAAGTCTTTACGAGTTTGCAATACCGCCAAAATATTATCGGCGACCGACAGCTTGCGGAATATAGACGCTTCCTGAGGCAAATAGCCAATGCCATGACGCGCCCGAGCATGCATAGGCATTTGCGTCACCGAAACGCCATTAATCGATACGTCGCCGTGATCAGCGGCAATCAGCCCGACGATCATATAGAAACAGGTGGTTTTTCCGGCACCGTTTGGCCCGAGCAGGCCCACTATCTGGGACTCTTCCACAGAGATGCTGACATCTTGGACGACGGGTCGCTTTTTATAGCTTTTAGCCAGATGGGTCGCCTCCAATAGGGCCATTATTCTAATGCTCCAGGCTGAATGAGCAACTCAGCCCGCTTGCCACCGGGCTGCCCGGTTACGGTTTGCTTAGACTCGATGGTCATCACCCCGGTATCGGTATGATAGATAATACGCTCTCCGTCAGCCTGATTGCCCACCTGGGTGATTTGCGCCTCACCCAGAGTGATGATTTTATTGTCATTGGGGAAGAATTCTAGCCGTAAACCCTGTACCTCTACCATCTCTCCGTCTGCCACCGGTTGGTCGTATAAGCGCACCGGATTGCCTTCGGCGAGCAAATAGGAGAGTCTGTTTTCCTCCCCTTCGGTTTCAATGGTGACCTTATCGGCATAAATGATCAAAGCGCCCTGGGTAATGACAACCTTGCCAAGCAGGATGCTTTTACCGGTGTTGGCGTCGATGGAATTGGAGTCCGCTTTTCCGGTAATCATTTTATTGCGGTCCTCCGGCGTCGCCCAAGTCAAGTTTGCCGTACAGAGGCAGGCGAGCATAAGTAACGCTGTTCTTTTACGACGGTTCATAAACAAAAGTAACCTCCGACAGTAGTTCGATGACCGGTTCAAGGTCATCAAGTTTTACGTCCATGCCAATGGCATCAACAGTTTGCCCACCCTTCACTATATTGACCGCCAGGTCAGACGTCATCCGCTGGCCTTGGTCGGAAACCTTCATGGCATCAGTACGTAAGACAGTAGCAGGCTCACTGCTGGCCTGCACCGCAACCACATTATGCCTGAATTCAATGTCGTCATTGGCCAGAATAGTGGCCTCATCGGCAGTGACTTGCCAGGTAGTTTGGCCTTGCTGACTTAACACCACGACTACGCGCCCCAGCAGGCTCTGATCGCTTATGTTGTACTGCGCCAGTGTGTCTGCGTTGACCGTCATGTTGATAATGCCCTGGTCATCGTAGCGGTTTAGGACCATGCCGGTCACGTAGATATCGGGTAAATCCGTCGGTATATCGATCTCACTGGTCGTATCGGCATCGATTCGATCACTACTTGAGCGGTTATAGAGTAGCGCAGCAAGCCCGATCAACAGCCAAACCAATAGTTTAGAATAATGCATTAGGCCACGCCAGCTCTCAAAATGTCGTGCATATGCAGGACTCCAGCAACGGTATGTTTTTGGGTGACGACGAGCGAGGTGATTTTGTGCTCTTCCATCACGTATAGGGCCTGTGCGGCGAGCTGATCGGCATCAATGGAGCGTGGTTGAGGATGCATTACAGCGGAGATCGGCGTTGCCGCAAAATCAACTTTCTGATCGATTACCCGGCGCAGGTCGCCATCGGTAAATATCCCCAGCAGCAGTCCGTCCTGCTGGACAGTCACCATGCCCAAGCTTTTTTGCGTCATGACCATAAGGGCCTCGGAAATCGACGCTTCTGGGTTAATGACCGGAATTTCATCGCCGCCATGCATTATGGTTTCCACTTTGAGCAGTAATTTCCGGCCGAGACTGCCGCCTGGGTGCGAAAAGGCAAAATCTTCTGCGCTGAAGCCGCGTGCTTCCAGTAGCGCTATGGCCAGGGCATCGCCCATTACCAGGGCCGCTGTGGTCGACGACGTCGGTGCCAGATTCAACGGGCAGGCTTCTTGTTCGACACCACAGTATAAATGGACATCCGACAGGGTTGCCAGACTGCTGTGGTTGTTGCCAGAGATACCAATCAAGGACGCGCCAAGGCGCTTAATAAGCGGCAACAATGAGACGATTTCGCCTACCTCGCCGGAATTCGATAGGGCGATGACAATATCGTCACCGGTAATCATGCCCATGTCGCCATGGCTGGCCTCACCCGGGTGGACAAAGAATGCCGGTGTACCGGTACTGGCCAGTGTAGCGGCTATTTTGTGGGCGATATGCCCGGATTTGCCCATGCCCGTGACCACTACACGTCCCTTGCAGTCCAATAATAGCAAGCAAGCGCGTTCAAATTGCTCATCGAGAGACTGTTCCAACGTTGTTAAGGCTGAAATCTCCAGTTCAAAGGTTCGTTTTGCGATAGCGAGGAAATTTGTGTTTTTCATATATTACGCGGCGGTTGCGGCTAGAAAGACTATGTAGCCATAGGTTACATAGCTTATCACAAAAAACGTGCCAAGATAGCGGCCTAGTTTTGCGTTCCGTCGGCCTTGGACAAAGAGAGCGGCAAAGAGGACCAGGCTGATCGCCAACATAAACCAGTAATCGCGGTCAAAGACTTCTGCAGCAAAACCGCCTGGGGCGATAAGCCCCGGCACGGCCAATACGGCCAAAAGATTAAATATATTGGAACCCAATATATTGCCGATCGCTATATCATGGTGTTTTTTGAGTGCACTGGCTACCGAGGCGGCCAACTCCGGTAGGCTGGTGCCGATGGCGATAATGGTCGCGCCGATTATGGCTTCACTGATAGCGTATTGATTGGCGATGCCGACGGCACCCCAGACCAGTAATCGGGCACTGCCGATAAGGACTGCCAGCCCCAGTACAAACCAAATCAGGGCCTTTTTATTGGCCATATCGCTGGGAATGTTTTCCTCGAACTCATCATTGGCGCTGTTTGAACGCTGATGCTGAATGTATATCCAGAGCAAAAAGACTACCAAGGCTACCAGTAGCGAGAAGGATTCAACCAAGCCAATGACGTAGTTAAATAAGACCAACCCAGCGCCTACGGTGACGGCGAGCATGATTAAATTTTCATTGGTAATAAGGCGTTTGCTGATCGGTATTGGCGCAATCAAGGCAGTAACGCCCAGTACCAGGCCAATATTGGCGATATTGGAGCCGAGGGCATTGCCCATGGCAATTTCAATTTTACCGTCCAGTGCGGCAAAGATGGCGACGATAATTTCCGGTGCCGATGTCCCCAGCGAGACAATGGTGACGCCGATAATGATATGCGGAACGCCAAAGTTATTAGCGATAGCTGCGCTGCCGGCGACGAAGCGATCGGCACTGAAAACCAGCAATACTAGCCCGGCCAAGATGGCCAAGGAAAAGAGCAACATAAGGTGGCGCCTAAAGTTATAATCCGGAGCATTTAACGGGCTTTGCGTCCGGAATGCAATCTTGTGCCAGTAAATCACAACAGAAATGTGCTGCTGACTTCATCACAAATTCACCTTCAGGCTGATATGATGTCGGCCGAAATGAATCAAGGAGTGTGGAATGCGTAATATATTAGCTCATATTGGACTAGCCGGTCTGCTGCTGTTCGTTCCCAACCAGGTGTTTGCCTTTGAAGCGACTAAAGTGGCCGATGAAACGGTGCGCGCGGGTGTCCAGGCCATCCTCACCGTCGTGCGCAAGTATGCGGGCAGTACTGATGTAGGCGCTCGGCAGGCCTACTTGGATGAGGTGTCTGACGTACTTGAGCCAGTGATCGGTTATTCGGTCATTGCTCGGAAAGTGATGGGGCAGGCCTATAGCAGCGCAACAACTGAGCAGAAAATTCGCTTTTTGGAGGTTTTTAAGCGCAGCATGGTCAATATCTATGCTGGCGGTATCTATGCCTTTGGTGCCTTTGAGGTCAATCTCCTAGCAAGCCAGGATGACAAGAAAGATACCCTGCGCAATACCCGGGTCTATTTAGAAGTCGTCTCGCCCGATGGTCCCAAATACCCGCTGGTACAGAGTGTTTATTTCAGCCAGCAATCGGGGGACTGGAAAATGCAGAATGCGATTTTTAACGGCATTAACCTCGGGGTGACTTTCCGCACTCAATTTGAGCAGCTTTATAATGCAGCAGGGGATGACCTGGATGCGACCATAATCGCTTGGGAACGGATAACCGAAGAGGCTTACAAAAGCACCCGTTTTAGAGACTGACCGGACCTACACCCTAAAGCCTGACCGGACCTACACCCTAAAGCCTGACGTTAGGGTGTATACTCGGCTTTGCGAGTAAGTTTGCAACTGTGCTTTTTTTATTCCGATTTACGCCCATATTGGGTACAATCCGGCGCCCCCTTTTTCCCTGATGATGAGACCCTGCTATGACCGTTGATGACATAAAAGCACTATTAAATGTCGCTTTCCCCGATGCACAGATTGCCGTAGAAGGTGAGGGTGCTAAGTTCGCGGTAACAATTGTTGCCGAGGCATTCAACGCATTACGCCCGGTACCTCGCCAGCAGATGGTCTATGCAGTGCTCAACGACTACATCGCATCGGGTGAAATTCATGCCGTTTCGATGAAGTTACAATCACTCTCAGAAGCCTCTTAAGGATTAGCTCAGTGGATAAATTACTCATTTCCGGCGGCGCCAAGCTGAATGGCGAAGTTCGCATATCAGGTGCTAAAAATGCTGCATTGCCGATCCTGGCCTGCACTCTTTTGACTGAGGACACGGTGAGCCTGAGCAATCTGCCCCATCTCAATGACATCACTACCTTGATCGGCCTGCTCGGTTGTATGGGCGTTAATGTGACCTTGAACGAAGATATGAGTGTCGATGTGTGCGCAGGGACTATTACCGAATATACCGCACCCTACGAGTTAGTGCGCACTATGCGGGCGTCCATCCTCGTACTCGGACCCCTGTTGGCCCATTTTGGTGAGGCCAACGTGTCTCTGCCCGGTGGTTGCGCTATCGGCAGTCGGCCGGTTGATCTGCACATTCGAGGCATGGAGGCGATGGGCGCAGATATTAGTGTCGAAGACGGTTATATCCGCGCCCGTTGTGACGGTCGGCTGAAGGGCGCACGGATCTTTTTTGATACAGTAACGGTAACCGGAACGGAAAACTTACTCATGGCTGCGACCTTGGCCGACGGGGTCACCGTGCTGGAAAATGCCGCCAAAGAACCAGAAGTTGTCGATTTGGCCAAGTGTCTGATCGCCATGGGTGCCCGCATCGAAGGTGCCGGTACCGATACCATTACCATTGTAGGCGTTGAACGTCTGCACGGTTGCCACCATCGAGTCCTGCCTGATCGTATCGAAGCCGGCACCTATCTGGTCGCCGGTGCCATCGCCGGTGGCCGCGTCCGGCTGCGCGATGTGATCCCGGATCATCTGGATGCCGTATTAGTTAAGCTGCGCGAAGCCGGAGCCAATATCGAATGTGGCCCCGACTGGATCGAAATCGATATGCTCGGCCAGCGGGTTAAGTCTGTTGATATAACCACGGCACCGTATCCGGCGTTTCCCACCGATATGCAGGCACAGTTCACCGTCCTGAATGCGGTCGCCATTGGCACCGGAACCGTCGAAGAAACAGTGTTTGAAAACCGCTTTATGCATATCAATGAACTCGAACGGATGGGTGCTAAAGCACGTATTCGTGGCAATTCCGTCGTTATTGACGGACGCATGACTTTAAAGGGCGCACCTGTGATGGCTACCGATTTGCGCGCCTCGGCGTCGTTGGTCTTGGCCGGACTGATTGCCGAGGGTGAAACCTTGGTCGATCGGATCTACCATCTCGATCGGGGTTATGAATGTATCGAAGAGAAACTGGCCGGTCTGGGTGCAACCATTCGCCGAATTTCCGGTTAATCGGTCCAGGCACCTTACTGTTTTATCGATCATTAGGCGCCTAACAGCGCCTTTTGGATCTAACGAATTCGACTTAAGAGACTAGTGAGTGACCATGCAACGAAGTGCCGAGAGCATCACCATTGCCCTGTCTAAGGGGCGGATTTTGAAAGAAACCTTGCCCCTGTTTGCCGCAGCGGGTATCGAACCCCTTGAGGATGTGCATACCTCCCGCAAATTGATATTTGAAACTACCCAGGCCAATGTGTATTTTATTATAATCCGTGCCGTCGATGTGCCCACCTATGTTGAATACGGCGTTGCCGATCTGGGCGTCTCCGGCAAAGATGTGTTAATGGAGCACGGAGCCGAGGAGATGTACGAGCTGCTCGACCTAAAGATTGCCAAGTGCCGGCTCATGACGGCCAAGATGAACGATTTAAGCCTGCCGGCCGGGCGTTTAAAGGTTGCCACCAAATATATTAACGTGGCGCGGCGCTACTTTGCCAATCAGGGTCGCCAGGTCGATCTGATCAAGCTATACGGCGGTATGGAGCTGGCCCCGATCATGAATCTGGCCGATGTAATCGTCGATATAGTCGATACCGGTAATACCCTGAAAGCCAATGGCTTGGCCCCCGATGAGTTTATCGCCGATATCAGCAGTCGTTTGGTGGCTAGCCGTTTGGCCTTAAAGATGAAAGACGAAACTATTAAACCGCTGGTCGCCTTGCTGGCGGCGGCTATCCAAAGGAATTCGGAGCAGGCATGAGTTCGCTAACTATTAAACAACTGCGTTTGGGTGACCCAGGGTTTGGCACGGAATTGAACCAGCTCTTGGCCTGGGAATCGGTTTCCGATGGTAATTTGCAGCAAACCGTGGCCGATATTATCCGTCAGGTGCGCACCGACGGCGACGCCGCCCTGTGCCGCTTGTCCGAGAAATTCGATCGTTTTCCAGTGGCCTCGATGGCCGAACTCACTCTGGGCGCGGTCGAGATTGCCGCCGCCTTTGAGCGTTTGCCGACACAGCAGAAAGCGGCCTTGCGCTTTTCTGCCGAGCGGGTGACCGCCTATCATGAAAAACAGATCGCCAAGAGCTGGCGCTATACCGATGAGCTGGGTGTGATCTTGGGCCAGCAGGTGACTGCGATGGATCGAGTCGGTATCTACGTGCCCGGTGGTGTTGCACCGCTGGCCTCTTCGGTGATTATGAATGCCCTGCCGGCCAAGGTCGCCGGGGTTCAGGATATTATCATGACCACGCCTGCGCCGGATGGCCAGGTGAATGACTTTGTCTTGGGTGCCGCCTTTGTCGCCGGTGTGACCGAAGTCTATTTGCTCGGCGGGGCTCAAGCCATCGCAGCGCTGGCCTATGGTACCGAGACGGTGCCGGCGGTCGATAAGATCGTTGGCCCAGGTAATGCCTATGTTGCAACGGCCAAACAGCAGGTGTTCGGTAAGGTGGGTATCGATATGATCGCCGGCCCGAGTGAGATCCTGGTGATCTGTGACGGCAAGACCGACCCGGATTGGATCGCTATGGACCTGTTTTCTCAGGCTGAGCATTCCCATGATGCCCAAGCTATTTTAATCTCCCAAGATGCTGACTTCTTGCGCCGAACCCTAGCCGCTATCGAGCGGCTGTTGCCGACCATGGAGCGCGCCGACACCATTCGTCGCTCGCTGAACGATCGAGGCGCATTTATTTTGGTGCCGGAGCTTGACGATGCCAAGGCGCTGATCAATAAGATCGCGCCGGAGCATTTGGAGCTGTCCGTCGCCGACCCAGAAGCCTGGTTGCCCGATATCCGCCACGCCGGCGCGATATTTATGGGCCGGCACACCTCGGAGGCCTTGGGCGACTATTGCGCCGGCCCCAATCATGTGCTGCCGACCAGTGGTACGGCCCGGTTTTTCAGTCCTCTGGGCGTTTACGATTTCCAAAAGCGCAGCTCACTGATCGGTGCTTCGGCCTCAGCTGCCAGCGAATTGGGTAAAATAGTGTCAGTACTGGCGCGTGGTGAACTCCTAACGGCACACGCCCGAAGCGCGGAGCAACGTATCAATGAATGATTTTCGAGATCGCCTGGACGCCCATCTTGATCGTTGGGTGAATAAGAACATCCGCGCTATCGGTGCCTACACGGTGCCGGACTCAACCGGTATGATCAAACTTGATGCCATGGAGAACCCCTTTGTCTGGCCGGAGGCCATGCAAACGGCCTGGGCTGAACTGATGGCCAGTGCCCATGTCAATCGGTATCCACATCCGGATGCACCCGAGGTCAAGAACGGTATCCGTGCGCTATTCAATGTCCCGGATGGCATCGAGATATTGCTCGGTAATGGCTCCGACGAATTGATTCAATTGATCGGCCTGGTGGTCAATGGTGCGGGCCGGAAAATCATGGCACCGGAACCCAGCTTTGTTATGTTCGAGATGGTCGCCAAGTTCCTCGGTATGACCTATGTCGGTGTGCCACTTAATGGCGACTTCGAAATCGATTTGGAGTCAACCCTCCGCGCGATCGAGGTCGAAGATCCGGCAGTGATTTTTCTCGCCCAACCCAATAATCCGACCGGCAACCTCTGGGGCGCTGAAAAGCTGCGTCGCATCCTGGAATATGCCAATGGCCTGGTGGTGATCGACGAGGCTTACACCGCCTTTACCGACGCTGACTATCTGGACTGGTTGGACGAGTTTCCGAACCTATTGATCATGCGGACCTTTTCCAAGGTAGGCTTGGCTGGGTTGCGCCTCGGCATGCTGTTTGGTCACCCAGCCTGGATTGAGCAGATTAATAAGCTACGGCTGCCCTATAACATTAATGCTTTGACGCAACTGACGGCCGTGTTTGCCATGGAACATTATCCAGTGCTGATGAATCAGACTCAGGAACTTGTGCGCCAACGGCAGCAACTGAGTCAAAGTTTGGCCGAATTCGCTAGTTTGACGGTCTACCCGAGCCAGGCGAACTTTATCTTGGTGCGTACCGCAGCAGGCCAGGCCGTCGATATTCACCAGAAATTGAAAGAAGCTGGGATCCTAGTCAAAAAATTGCACGGCGCGCACCCCTCGCTCAGCGATTGTCTAAGGATCAACGTGTCGTCAAGCGCTGAAAACGGCCTGTTGGTGGCGGCGCTGAAACAGATACTGTAGTTGTTATTAAGGCGTGTGCGGTCATATGAGTGCGGTCATGGGAAGAAGCCGTGCCCACGCACTCAGGGTATCTAATCAATTTGCAATGCACCCCCGGCCTAAATCCCCCTTAGTTTTCCTGCCAAGCTCTGCTTCAATACTGAGCATGTTAAAAAACCAAAGAGAGTTGTTATGAGTCTAATTGCTTTTCATGAAGCGATACCTGGCTATCTAGAAGATCGAGGCGACCAGCTCTGGCTGAGGGTCGCGGTTAATGGCGTGCAACCGGAAACTGTCTATGCCCGAATCGAACCGGACAACGAAGAGTATTTGGTGGCCATGTCGGCTGAAGGTCATCAAGGCAGCTGGTATTTTTATACCGCGTTGATCCAGAAAAGCCAGCATATAGAGCAAACCGAGTACCTTTTTAAGCTGGTCTGGCCGCAAGCCTCATGCTGGATCGGTGCCGCCGGGGTTGAGCCCCATATGCCACGCAATATCCATATGTACCGTTTCAGTCACGATCGCCGCCTGCCGACCTGGTCGGGTGCGCAGATCTTCTATCAAGTATTCCCGGAGCGCTTTGCTCAGGGCGATACGCGCCTTAAGCCGCAGCAGGGCGAATACCGCTACCTCGATCGGAACGACGTCGTCATTAAAGAATGGGGTGACGAACCGGACTGGCGCAGTGGTGGTTTTGAGTTTTTTGGTGGTGATCTGATCGGTGTTTACAACCGGCTGGGCTATTTAAATGACCAGTTAGGTGTGACCGCACTCTATCTGAATCCGGTCTTCGAGTCCCAGTCGTCGCATAAATACGACACGGTGGATTATTTCAATGTGGATCGGCATTTCGGCGGCAATCAAGCGCTGCAACAGTTGATCGAAGGCATTCATCTGCGCGGCATGCGGATCGTCTTGGACGCGGTAATCAACCACACCAGCCTAATGCATCCCTGGTTCCAGGCCGCACTGGCTGGCGACGAGCGTCAGCGCGCCAAATACGTGTTCGGGCCCAACAATGTATACAGCAGTTGGAAAGACCAGGACAGCTTGCCCACCCTCGACTTCGCCAATCCGGATGTCGTGGCGGAGATGATTACCGGCAGTGACTCGGTGATTCGGCATTGGTTACAGCCGCCCTATAGTATCGATGGTTGGCGCATGGACGTCATCCATATGATTGGCGAAGGTCGGGGCGCGAAAAACAACGCTCAGTATGTGCGTACCCTCCGCAATGTCATTAAGTCTGAAAACAGTGAAGCCTTACTCTTGGGTGAACACTTTTTCGAAGCCAGTAATTGGCTGCAGGGCGACCAGGAAGATTGTGCGATGAATTACTTTGGCTTTGGTCATCCGGTGCGCGCGTTCCTCGCCGGTTTGGACATCGCTTTGCATCCCATCCAGTTGAACGCAGCTCAGTTTGCTCGCTGGCTGCGCGAGGCCCGTGCGCGAGTGTCCTTTGATCACCAGTTGCTGCAATTTAATCAGCTCGACAGTCACGACACGCCGCGGTTTTTATCCATGCTCAAGGGTGATCGACCGTTACTAGAGGTTGCTATTGGCTTTCTAATGACCTATATCGGCACCCCCTGCCTTTATTATGGTACTGAGATTGGCATGATTGGCGATCAAGATCCCGGTTGTCGACGCTGCTTTCCATGGGATGAAAGCCAGTGGGATAGCGAGCTGCTCGACTTCTGCAAACGCTGGATCGGTTATCGGAAAGCGTTTCAAGCGCTCAGCGCGGGCGCTCTGATTGACCTCTACGCCGAGCAGGATACTATGGTTTTCGCGCGCGTAAGTGAACACCAACAGTGTCTGATTGTCTTCAATCGCGGCGCCGCCTGTGATCTGGTATTTGACTTGAACTTACCGGGCTCTACTGCGCCATGGCAGAAGATAGAGGCGCATGGGGACCTAACAATGGCCGGAAGTCAGTGCGCGGTAGTGGTGCCGGATCGGTCGGTGCAGCTTTGGTCGCGCCAACTATAGTCCGTCGTCGATAGGCGCTCTGGGATCAGTTGCGCTGACTCAGGAATACGCGTTTTTCCACTGCGACCCCGCCCCGCAATAGGTCGATGGCGATGCCCTTGCCGGGCATCAACTGGCTGATCAGTCGCACCGCTTTGGTGCGAGTCGATACAGGTGCGCCATCGATGGTCAGCAAAACATCGCCAATGCGGATGTCGTTGTCGGCAGCGGGACTGTCAGCTTTGACCGACACTATGGATAATCCACCCGAGGCGTGGCCTAAACTGGCCTGCTGTTTAGGCGTTAATTCAGCGACATCGATGCCCAGATATCCTCGGCTGACCAGGCCGTTTTTGCTGAGCTGATCAGCCACTGCCTTGACCTGGCCAAAGGGAATGGCAAAACCTATTCCCTGGGAGCCACCGGTAGAGGAGAAGATGGCGGTGTTCATGCCGATCACCTGCCCTTGGGCATTGACCAGCGGGCCGCCACTATTGCCTGGATTGATGGCTGCATCGGTTTGAATAAAGTCGGTCAGGGTGGTTAGGCCTGGCTGCTGGCGACCGGTAGCGGAAATCACCCCCATCGATACCGATTGGCCAATACCAAAGGGGTTACCGATGGTGAAGGCTATATCACCGACCCTCACTGGGCTCTCCAGTCCCATCGGCAGATCGCGTGATAAACGCAGATCGGTTTCCAGGACCGCAATATCGGTTTCTGGATCGATCAGGGTGCGAATGACCGAGGCTCGGCGACCCAGGTGGGTTAGAATGATAATATTGTCGGCGCTGCGCACCACATGGGCGTTGGTCACCACCAGCCCGGTTTTGCTGAGCACAATGCCGGAGCCCAAGGTGGTTTGTTCTCGGGTCGGGTCAAAAGATGGTTCGGTCTGGTTAACCGGTGGTTCGGTCTGGTTAACAGATGGCTGGGTCTGGTCAAAATATTTTGAGAAATAAGGGTCGTTGGCCAAGTCACTGGGAACTTCCTCCGACTTCCTATTGGTTAGAATGCTGACCGCGTAGGGCAGTACCGGTTCCAATATGTCGGCATAGCTGCCGCGGATCACACTATTGTCTGGAGGCGAACGATGCGACCACAGGGGCCAGAGCACCAGCAAGAGGCCAACCAGGGCGCCTATGAGGATTGGCATAAGCCAGTCTGTTTTTTGATTAAAATACGCCATAATGATCTAACTAGGTGCAACCAAAGGAGTATACCATGCCTGTTTCAAGAACGGAGCTGAATGCCTACCTCAACGAATTGTTGCAGGTCGATCAATTTAAAGACTACTGTCCAAATGGGTTACAGGTCGAGGGCAGTGCGACCATCGAACGCCTCGTGACCGGTGTAACCGCCAGCCAAGGCCTAATAGAAGAGGCCATTGCGCACAATGCCCAAGCCATTCTGGTGCATCATGGCTATTTCTGGAAAGGCGAGAATCCGTGCCTAACCGGCATTAAAAGAAACCGGATAGCGACCTTACTCGAGCACGACATTAATCTGTTTGCCTATCATCTGCCGCTCGATGCGCATAAAAGTTTGGGCAACAATGTTCAGTTGGCGCACACTATGGGTTGGACTGTTGCCGGCAACCTGGGTGACACCCTCGCCTTGCACGGCTTGGTCGATGGCACGGAAACGGGTGGCAGTTTAGCGAAAAAATTAACCGAAACGCTCGGCTTTGAGGTACTTCATATAGGTGAGGAACTCGATAATATTGAAACCATTGCCTGGTGTACCGGTGCCGCACAGGGTTATTTGGCAGAGGCTATAGAGGCCGGTGTCGATGCCTTTGTGTCCGGGGAAATTAGCGAACCTACCGTGCATCTGGCACGGGAAAGTGGCGTGCATTATTTTGCCGCCGGTCATCATGCGACCGAACGCGGTGGCGTGATCGCCTTGGGTGAGCATTTGGCGCAACGCTTCGACCTTGATGTGCAATTTATCGATCTGCCCATACCCGTCTAAAGGCTTCCGCGCTGAGCTATCCCGGTGGTCGAGC
>Ga0307492_10000292_pt1 | contig 21494 bp, 18 predicted proteins | sample SI3LmetaG_FD_202365 | JGI IMG/M metagenome (GOLD analysis project Ga0307492, IMG submission 202365) | Sea-ice brine microbial communities from Beaufort Sea near Barrow, Alaska, United States - SI3L | ecosystem: Environmental > Aquatic > Marine > Coastal | place: USA: Alaska | collected 2017-05-06 | reverse complement strand
GACTACATCGAAGTTTTTTATAATAGGCAAAGACTTCACTCAACAAATGGCTATTGGTCACCTGTTGATTATGAAGCTATGCAAAAAGTTGTGTAGTTGAGTGTCCCGAATAGTGTTGACAGATCAATCAGCAGTGGTAATGTCTTCAATCATTGCTTTACACGAAGTTCTAACAATTGCTTTAGTGAACATGATTTTCCAACCTTTAATTATTTTGAAGTGTATAAAGTTTTGCGGATTAAGTTTTGAAAATGTAAAACACCGCCTTCTCTTTTTTTACATAATGGGCCGGCTTGGTAACTGCCAGAGTTTAAACCTTTTTGCACTTGCTCACAAATTGTAATATCTTCTTGTTGTACTTCGTCACTGAACTCTTGATCTTGTAGAATTAAATTTTGAGTCTGCTCCGACTCAATGTTTGAATAATAGTAATCAAAAATTATTCTAGTTTTATCATGACCTTTGGGAAGAATCATATTTGTTTGTAATCGCCCCGGCAATATATTCAACATAAGGTTTGGAAACACACAATAATAATGAGCGCTTCCTTCTCCATAAAAAATATCGGCATTGTTATTTTCTGCATTATCCAATGGACTATATTGATAACTGAACCAATCAGTTAGTTCTGTGTTGTAACTTCGGTAGTCTAATAATTTATTTAAACCTGGATGAACGTGTGGTAAATGATAACCTTCTAAATAGTTATCCATGTAAGCCTTCCAATTACACTCAATCACATATTCATCGCGATGATGAAATAACATCTGTTTAAGGTCAATCGGTTTAATTTGATCTGAAATGCCTTTGAGTAATTCATCAATTGAAACTTGTGGAAGTTGAATGGCACAAAAAATAAAACCTTGCCATTCCGTCAAGTAAGCCGAAGGAAGGTGATACTCACAAATATCAAAATTTGGCGTTGATTGCATTTCAGGGGCAGCTTTTAAATTGCCATCTAAACTATAGGTCCAACCGTGATATTTACAACGTAAAACTTTATTGTTACCATTTTCTGTTGCAAGGGGACCAGCTCTGTGACGACACACATTATGGAATGCTTTTAACTGATTCTCTTGATTACGAACAATAACTAGTGGAACTGAACCAATTTGAGTCACTAACTGATCGCCGATTTCTTTAATTTGATCAACATGACCCACCAATTGCCACTGGCTTTCAAAAATACTTTTATTTTCAATCTTTAAAAACTCGGGAGTAGTATATAGCTTGGCATTTAATGCCATCGCTCTATTAGCCTCTAATGGTTGCAAGTAGTTATTAAAGTCAGTCATCTTATAGTCTCATCAAGTTCGCTCTGACAAAATATAATCGTAATTGACAACTAATACAATCATGAGTGACAATTGTTGATGATTTATTAATAGTTAAGGATTATTAGCTCTTGCCTGAAAATAATAAAAACAAAAAAATCGGCATCTGGATCTGTAGTGCTTTAGTCATCGGTAATATGATTGGCTCAGGTATTTTTTTATTACCCGCCTCACTAGCATCTTATGGTGGCGTTAGTATTATTGGCTGGCTCGCTACAACATTCGGTGCATTAATGACGGCTTTAGTTTTTGTTCGATTAAGTCGTCGTTTTCCACGACAAGGTGGCCCTTATCGTTATGCCTATGATCACTTTGGATCATTTGCTGCTTTTTCGGTGACTTGGTCTTATTGGATTTCAATATGGGTAACTAATGCCGCAATTGCTGTCGCCGCGATTACTTACTTAAGTTTTTTTTGGCCTAGCCTGCAAGAAAGTACTCTCTATTCCGCCTTGTTGGCATTAGCGTTTATTTGGCTAACGACCTTAATGAACATGAAAGGGGTTAGAGAAGCAGGGATTTTTCAGTTAGTCACAACAGTGATTAAATTTGTTCCGCTGTTAATCATTGGCGCAATGTGTGTCACTGAATTTAATGTTGAATCTTTTAAACCCTTTAACTTATCTGGTGAACCTCTTTTCACTTCGATAACCGCGACGGCAGCTTTAACCTTATGGGCATTCTTAGGTTTAGAGTCAGCCACTATTCCTGCGGATAATGTCGAGAACCCTAGCAGAACCATTCCAAGAGCCACCATCATTGGAATTGTAGCTACAGCAATTGTTTACGTTTCTACTACGGTCACAATTATGAGTGTCATTCCTAATGGGCAATTACAGACATCTAGTGCACCTTTTGCTGATGCTGCTCAAGTGTTGTGGGGAAGTTGGGGAGGTGTTGCAATTGCGATTGTGGCAGTTGCTAGTTGTTTGGGAGCGTTAAATGGTTGGATCTTGCTACAGGGGCAGGTACCAATGAGCGCTGCGAGGGACGGATTAATGCCGAAGGTTTTTATAGATAAAAAAGGGGATGGTGTTTCAAGTGGTGCACTGATTATATCGAGTATATTGTCCACTCTATTAGTGTTGGCCAATTTCAACGAAGGCATGGTTCAGTTATTTACCTTTGCCATTCTTTTGGCGACACTGGGTGTTTTTATTCCCTACTTATTATCGATTGCCGCGGATATAAAATTAATTATTAAGCACTGGAAAGTCCACCAAGACTATTTTTCATTGATAACCGCGATTTTGGCTTTTATCTATTGTTGTTGGGCAATCAGCGGGATTGGTAGCAATGTTATTTTATGGGGAATTGCACTTATGGCGGCTGGTATCCCTATTTATCTATATAGAATCCACAAAATTAAGTTAAAAAAGTTGAGTCAACAAGCAGAGAGCATTGAATCTGTAAGAAAGCAATAATAAACAACCCACTTATTTTTGAAAAGCCGCATTATAAAGATAAAGAACCCGATAACTCAAAAAATAGTTTGTCTCAAAATAAAAATTAAGATTTCAGCTGTTAAGCCGAATCAGGCTGTCTGATATTTATTATCAGTTCATACATTCTTCTATCACATCTTTATAAACTCATTTTTCAGTAAATAAGCCTGTAAATACCTTGTTTTTGTACTATAAATAAAGTAGGTCAATAGAATGACCCAATAATTCAGGAATAAGTAGTATATGTCTGATTGGAATCCCACTAGTAATATATTGACGCTTAAAATAGTCTATTATGGGCCGGCGTTAAGTGGAAAAACCACCAATTTAATCGCTTTACACGATTTATTACAGCCTAGCTTTAAAGGCGATATGCAAATTCTTGAAACCAAAGATGACCGTACTCTTTTCTTCGACTTATTTCCTTTAGGTCTACGAACTTCTGATAACACTCTCATTAAGCTTAAGATCTACACTGTGCCAGGTCAGGTAGTGCATAACAGTACTCGCAAAGCGGTATTATCTCGCTGTGATGGAATTGTGTTTGTTGCCGACTCTCAACTAAATCAATCGGAAAACAATGCTGAATCCTTTAACAATCTAGCACAAAATATTCGCCTGCTTGGTCTTAATTTAAAAACACTCCCTTTATTCGTTCAATTTAATAAACGTGATCTACCTGCTATAGAAAGTATTGAAAACATAGAAAAACGTTGGAGTGAAACACCTTGGCAAGTTCAGTATGCTAGTGCACTTAACAAAGATGGAGTTTACGAGACATTTATTAAGTTACTTGAATTAGTTTATCGAAGCGTTGATAAAGACTACCACCTTATGGATAACTACAAACTAACTGAAAGCAGTTTTATTCAACAGTTGACTAAGGGAGATCAAGACTAAAGTGGAAGATTTTGAAAGAGTATTTACAATTGAAGAGCTTTTACCCAGTCGTAGTTATTGTAGAATCACAAAAGCTTTACAACAAATGGGGATGAATCATTTTAGTGTAAATAACTTAGAAGGCACTCCTCTACTACAATATGGGCAAGATAACGGATTAAACCAAATAGACCTTTCAGCAGAGTTAGAGCCTGTCGGTTTCTTAAGGTTTGAGCCAGAAAAGTTGGAACTAGCTGAATCGGCAGCTAATTTTATTTTAGAAGTTTTGCAAACCAACTGGCGCTATCAAATGGCTTCCGATATTCATTTGCAAGTGTCTAAGCAAGATTATTACGATCTAAAGAGTAAACACCAACAATTACAAGAATCTGAGCGTAGATATCGCGAATTATCCGAACATTTAGAAGATAAAGTTAGAGCACAGTTAAAAGTGATCGAAGACTCTCAAAGACAACTATACGAAACTGAAAAGATGGCATCAATCGGCCAACTTGCTGCTGGAGTTGCTCACGAAATCAATAATCCAATTGGTTTTGTTAGCAGTAACCTCAATACGGCTATAGATTATTTACAGGAACTTAATCAATTTTTTTCAAGGTTTCTAGAAAACGGTACCAATTCAACTTTATCTGACAAGGAATCTAGCGAAGCCGAGTTTTTGCTAGAGGATTTTGGATCCTTACTTATCGAATCAAAAGAAGGCACTCAACGAGTCGCTAGAATTGTTGCAGACCTAAGAGCTTTCTCCAATGTCGACCAATCTGAAGATGCATGGATTAAACTTAGTGATAACCTCTCACAAGTTGCACGTATATTCTTAACCTCAGTTGAAAAAAAAATCATCCTAGAGACTAACATATCTCCCTTGTTACCGACTTGGTGTAAACCCGCTCATATTAACCAATTATTGTTAAATCTTCTTGATAATGCGGCAAACGCCATTACTCAACAAGGAAAGATTACCCTTGGGTGTGAAATGGTTAATGGCTCAATATTTCTGGAAGTAAAAGATACGGGTGTAGGGATGGATGAGGAAACCAAACGAAAAGCTTTTTTACCCTTTTATACAACCCGTGAAGTTGGTGGAGGTACCGGTCTGGGATTAACGGTCAGTCGCGATATTGTCTTAGCTCATAATGGAAAAATCACAATGGAAAGTCAATTGGGACAAGGTACAACGATTCAAGTAATAATACCACTCAAAGACAAGAGCCGTTAACATGAATAGTTATTCCTCCTTATTTACACACATAGATACTGAAAATAAAGATAATAATGCAAATTATTCAAATGCTAACAATTTAGCTGATAATTATCGCGTGCTTATCGTTGATGATGAACCTGCGGTATTAAAGTCGCTTGTACGTTGTTTTCGTAAAGAAAATTATCACATAGAAACCTGTAATGAGCCTAAAAAAGCGCTAGAAATACTTAAAAAAAACAACTTTAATTTAATCATCAGTGATTTCATGATGCCTGAAATGAATGGAGCCGATCTGTTAAGAGAAGTCAAAAAACACTATCCACAAACTATCCGAATTATGCTTACAGGACAGGCTGATACTCAGGCTGTGATGACGGCTATTAAAGAAGGTGCCGTCTATAAATTCATTCTCAAACCATGGCACGACGATGATTTACGCGTTACCGTTGCTTTAGCGCTCGAACAGTATGAACTTCAAGCCAATAATAAAAACCTAACAATTGAAAATGACAAACATCGCAGGGATCTGTCCACTCTGAGTAAAATGGCGACAATAAATCGCAGTCAGTTGTTAGTTGCACTCAATAAAAAAGGGCTACTAAAAAACGAACAGGTACAAAAAATTCTTTCATTGCATATGAGCTCTAAACTTCCGCCAATCAAGTTACTGTTAAAGCAGGGTTGGATCAATGAGAATGCCATCAGGAAGCTAATAAAATCACAGTTTTATATTGAGCAAGTTCTATTAAAAGAATTTAATATTGATGAAGCGATCGCTAGTCTAATCCCAGGAAGTTTTTGTCGTCAACAGTTACTGTTGCCAATTAAACAAATGGGTAAAACAGTCACATTAGTAATGGCAGATCCACTTGATGATGGGATATTAGAGAGTCTTCGTTTTAGTAGTGGGCTAGATTTTGATGTAGTGATGGCAAACTGCTCAGAAATTGAAGAAAAGCTGGATGATATATTTGGTGAATCTATAGTATTAAATAGCTTAGATTCTATCACTTCAATGTGCGACCCCATCGATACCATAGAAATTGTTATAGACGAAGAAGATGACATCGAGCTTTCTGAGCTATTGGAAGGTACTAGTGAACCTCCAGCCATTAGACTGGCAAATGCGATCATACTGGAAGCTATTAGACTTAACGCGAGTGACATTCATATCCAACCAACGTCTAAATGTATACTTATTCGCTATCGCATCGATGGTGTTTTACATGACAAAATCCAAGCACCTTTGACTCTGTTAATGCCACTCATATCGCGAATAAAAATAATGGCCGAATTGGATATTACAGAGCGTAGACGTCCGCAAGATGGTCGGATTACGGTGAAGTCAGCACTAAAAATTGTTGATCTCAGGTTATCGACTATGCCGACAATTAATGGTGAAAAAATCGTTATGCGATTATTAGATCGAAACTCTTCAATGGTTCCTTTACTAGAGTTAGGATTCAATCAACAGCAATTAGAAATGTTGGATTTTGTAAATACCAAACCACAAGGAATTATCCTTACAACAGGACCAACAGGTAGTGGAAAAACCACCACGTTATATTCGCTACTTAAGAATAATGCGACCTCGGAAAAGAACTATATTACCATCGAAGATCCCGTTGAATATTATATGGATCGGGCTGGACAAGTGATGGTTAAAGAAAAGATAAACTTGAATTTTTCCACTGTATTAAGAGCAGTCCTAAGGCAAGATCCAGACACTATTCTTCTTGGGGAAATTAGGGATGCAGAAACTGCCACAATCGCATTTCAAGCGGCATTAACGGGTCATGTTGTCTACTCAACTCTACATACCAATTCAGCATTAGCGACTATAGCTCGTCTGTTCGATTTAGGATTAAGACCCTTAATAGTTGCCTCTGCTCTAGAAGCTATTATAGCGCAACGACTTGTGAGAAAACTTTGCCAATACTGTAAGCATGAAACCAAGCCTGAAGAGAGAGTAATCAAGTTACTAGGTCATTCATTCTCAGATAATCTTGTGCACCATTATTCAGCTGAAGGGTGCGAACACTGCCAAGGCACCGGTCTAAAAGGAAGGTTGGGTCTCTATGAGGTGTTTGTGATGAACGAAGAAATAAGAAACGCAATTACTAATGAGCAGGGCTTTATTGAAATAGAAAAAATTGCTAAAGCTCGTGGACTAGTATCTCTAATTGATGATGCCGCCAGCAAGGCAAATCAAGGTTTAGTATCAGCTAGCGAGGTTTTGCGAGTCTTGGGAGCGCAATAATTTCGATCCCTTTGTTAGAAACAACGTAAACGTCCGACACCTACCCAGTCAAACTAAAGTAATTAAACTGGCTACCCTCAATCATGATGAGAGTCAGTAATGAAAAGTCGAACACGAGTCGAATGGAGAGAGTTATTTAAACAACAAGCTACTGGGGGAGTTTTCCGTTGCAGCGTTTTGCGAAGAACATAAGAGCGGGCAAAGCTATTTTTATAAACGTAAAAGTGATTTAAAAGTTGAAACCAAGCATTCACCATACACATTTGTTAAAGTAAAACCGTTAACAAAAAAACACGTTCAATCTCAAACCATAAAAATTTAATTTAAACAAACGCGTTTAAGTATTCCCTTAAATGTTTCATCCAGTTGGTTAGCTAACTTTGTGAAGTCTCTCGCATGATCCAGCTAAATGGAATGACGGGAATTTATTTACACTGAGATGTCGTTGTGCGGTAGATTATTTAAAGGGATTTAAGGGCTATGCTTCGCAATTTATGTGGCCATTAAGAATAGAAAAAAAGTTGTATGTAACAAGCTTCAAGATAATAGCTTTTTGTTATATAGCAATAATAAACTTAGACACATAGATTAAACCATGTTTAAATCAATATAAGCTTAAAGAGACACAATAAATGTTTTCACAAACACTAGAAATGAAAAATAAATGAATAACAACCTAACACATTTAGAACTCTCTGTTTTGCGCCGCCGTAGATATTATTTCGGGTGCGATAACGTATAGCTCAATTATCTTGAGTAAAGTTTTCGAAAAAAAAACCCGGCAATCGCCGGGTTTTTTTATGTCCAAGGATGGACAGTCAGTTTTTTTGCTCCATGCAAAAACTGCACTTCCTAAATCCATGTAGGGCGTATGCCTTAAAGAGGCATGGATGCCGGTGCGGTTATGGGTGTAGAAAATGTAAGTACAAATGAATAATAAAACGAATTGGAACAATAATGAAAAACTTTATAAATACGACTGACTGGAGTCAAGCAGAGTTGCAGTCAATGCTCGATTTGGCTAATCAATTTAAACAAGGTGAAACCAGCCAATCGTTAAACGGTAAATCAGTGGCTTTATTATTTTTTAATCCATCCATGAGAACCAGAGCATCTTTTGAATTAGGTGTTTCTCAAATGGGAGGAACAGCAATTGTTTTAGAACCTGGAAAAAATGCTTGGCCAATTGAGTTTGATATTGGTTCTAAAATGGATGGCGAAGCAGAGGAACATATTATCGAGGTTGCTCAGGTACTTTCGAGATACTGTGACATGATTGCTGTAAGAGCTTTTCCAAAATTTAAAAATTGGCAGGATGACCGACAAGATAAAGTAATCAATGCATTCAAAAAGTTTGCATCTGTACCTATCATCAATATGGAAACCATCAGTCACCCATGCCAAGAATTAGCTCATATGATGTCTATTCAAGAAAAAATAGGCAAACCAAAGAATAAAAAATACTTACTAACATGGACGTATCATCCAAAGCCATTGAATACTGCTGTTGCAAATTCCTCACTTTTGATTTCTACAAAGTTTGGTATGGACGTAACGTTATTGTGTCCTAATGAAAATTATCTACTCGATCCACGATATATGGATTTTGCAAAAAAGCAAGCGGAGGAAAATGGTGGAAGTTTTAAAGTGACTCATGATATTAACGAGGGTTACGAAGGCGCTGAAATTGTTTATGCTAAAAGCTGGGGTGCTATTCCATATTTTGGCAAATGGGAACAGGAAAAATTAATCCGAGATCAATATCAACATTTTATAGTTGACCAAGAAAAGATGAATATGACTAATAATGGTCGATTTTCTCACTGTTTACCTTTAAGAAGAAATATTAAAGCGACTGATGAAGTTATGGATTCAGATTATTGTTTTGCTATTGACGAAGCTGAAAATAGATTGCATGTTCAAAAGGCGATGATGCAGTTGTTAGCTCAAGAGATTTAAATGTTTTTTTACCACAGAGGCACACAGAGAAATGAAGGATGCTGCCAATGAGTAATTATTTAAAATATAACGGTGCCATTGTGAAAGTAGCGCGGCAATCTGTTACAGGTTTTACACCACCCACATTTTCACACAACTTTGGAGATTGCCGAGTCATTATTCCTCGCAATGACAGGTATTAATTATGAATAATATTTCAAAAAAAATTGTTTTGGCTTTTTCTGGAGGGCTAGATACCAGTTTTTGCGTACCATATTTAATCGAGAAAGGTTATGAAGTCACAACTATATTCGTTGACTCGGGAGGTGTAACCGAAGAAGAGAAAGTTGAAATAAAGCAGCGAGCGTTATCTTTAGGGGCCTCTAATCATGTTGAAGAAAGTATCGCAAGTGAACTTTGGAATGATGTTATAACCCCACTTATTTGGGGAGGACATTGGTATCAAAATCAGTATCCTTTACTTTGTTCAGATAGATATTTGATCGTAGATAAATGTTTACAACTATGTGAAAAATTAGGAACGAAAAATTTTGCACATGGTTGTACTGGTATGGGAAATGACCAAGTAAGATTTGATATGGCAGTTCATTGTTTAGGTGATTATGAAATCGTCTCACCTATAAGAGAAATACAAAAGTTGACCAATGAAGTTAGAACATATGAAAAAGACTATTTAATCAAAAAAGGATTCTCCGTTTCCGATAAAGTTTCCGCTTATTCAGTCAATGAGAATTTATTAGGTGCGACAATTTCAGGCTCTGAAATCGATGAGTGGAAACAACCATCAGATGAAAGTTATTTAATTACTCAAGCAAAAGTAGATGTAACAAAAACAAATAAACTAATATCATTTAAATTCGAAAAAGGTAGTTTAGTTGCCGTAGATAATGAAGATTTATCCGATTCATTTACTGGCGAAGCTGTGATGCAAAAGTTAAATCAAGTAGTTGGAGCTTATTCAATCGGTAGAGGTTTATATACTGGAGATACCAGCATTGGATTAAAAGGTCGAATAGCTTTTGAAGCGCCTGCCTTAGTCGCATTACAAGCCGCCCATGTTGCTTTAGAGCAAGCCGTTTTAACCAAAGCACAAAACAGATTTAAATCAACAGTTGCAGAAAAGTGGACGGAGCTAGTTTATGAAGGATTCTATTTTGAACCATTAAAGTATGACCTAGAAGCTTTTTTAAAGTCATCGCAAGAAAAAGTGACGGGAACGGTTACTTTAGAATTAAAACCAGGAAATTTAATGGCAGTTGAAGTTGTGTCTGAAAATATATTGCAAGATAAAAGTGCAGTGTATGCTCAATCAGCATCGTGGACTATTGATGAGGCTGTCGGATTTATTAAGTTGTTTGGAAAGTCAACAGTTATGGCAACAGGGCAAAACCAAAAATGAGTTTTTCTGAATCCGAAGTTTATAAACATCTGAGCGAATTAGTTAGTTTTGATACGCAAAATCCGCCAAGAAAAATTGATCAACAAAGTGATATTTACACGTATTTATCTAAACAATTAACAGGGTTTAAAACCTCTTTTATTAATGCTGGCGATGGTTGTTTGAGCATGCTAGCGGTACGAGGTGAGCCTGAACTGTTATTTAATTTCCATATAGATACTGTGCCGATAGCCGAAGGTTGGAATACTAATCCTCATGAACTTGTACAAAAAAATAGTAAAGTTGTAGGGCTTGGTGCTTGTGATATAAAAGGCGCTTCGGCTTGTATGCTATCCGCTGTCGATAAAACTAATGGAGATGTTGCTTTACTATTTTCATCGGATGAAGAGCATGGATCGAGCCAAGCGATTAAGAAATTTTTGACAACATCACATGGATTTAAGAAAGTAATTGTCGCTGAACCAACAATGGCAAAAGCTGTTATCGCACATAGAGGAATTCAAACGGCTACGGCTTATTTTGATGGAATATCTGGTCATGCCTCTGAAGCCAGAGCTCTTGCTGATAATGCTATTCATAAAGCTGGAAAGTGGATCGATAGCGCCTTGAATTGGGTTTCAGAGCAAGATCAACATGTCGAAAATCTTTCAGGTCTACCATTCAATATTGGAACAATTAATGGCGGAGTCAAGGCCAACATGATTGCTGCAAATTGTGAGTTGAAATTTGGCTTTAGACCTTTGCCCGGGCAAGATTCTCAATTGGTTATTAAAAGGCTGTCGGATCTTAATAATCAAGATAATCCTGTAAAAATTGAAGCAGGTTTTTTTGGACCATGTTTACCCGCCGCGAATCAATCTTTTAAAAAATCAATGTTAAAAGCTGATGAGCTAACAAAAGAAATTAGCTTAGAGATAGGCGAATCTGTTAGTTTTTGGACGGAAGCAAGTTTATTCTCGCAGGCAGGAATGACAGCATTAGTTTTCGGACCTGGAAATATTGCTCAAGCCCATACAGCCAATGAATGGGTGGATATTAATCAGTTAAAAATAGTAGAAAAAATTTATATTGATTATTTGAATCGATAGTTCTTTAACTATAGAACAATAAATATAATAACGTGAAATGTGAAAAAATGAATGTTTTGTAGGTTGGGTAGGCGAAGAAAACCCAGCAGATTGGGTCTAGTAATAAAAAATAAAATGGTAAAACTATGAATGCTGAGTTAAAAAATAATAATTTGAAAGATACACCCGTAAAAGAAACGATCGTTCAGCTACTTTCTAATTTAGCGAACCCTAAAGAATTCAATCAGTATATGAAGCGTTTTGTCGAGGCTGGTTTGTCTCGATTTGCGGTAATAAAAGTAGGTGGAGGCATTCTTGATAATGATTTGGAAAACCTTTGTTCCTCTTTAGCTTTTTTAGAAAGAATTGGATTATTTCCTATTGTTGTGCATGGTGCAGGGCCTCAACTTAATCGTAATTTGGAAAACGCAGGGATCAAATCTAAATTTATTGATGGACAGAGAGTAACAAGTGCTTCCGTGTTAAGGGTGGCAAAAAAAACATTTATTGAACAAAATTTAAAATTAGCACATCGCTTACAGGAGATGGGTGTTAGAACGTCATCAATCACTTCTGGAGTATTCACAGCTAAACAAACGGAACAATCTAATCTAGGTTTTGTAGGTGATGTGACCGGCATTGACTTAGAACCGATTAATTTAGCTATAGCTTCGGGCGCTGTACCTATACTTTCATCTCTTGCAGAGACCGATAGTGGTCAGATACTCAATATTAATGCTGATATAGCCACTAATGAATTATCTATTGCTATTAAACCTTATAAAATCATATTCTTAACCGGTACAGGCGGCTTGTTAAACGAAGATGGAAAAATCATTTCATCGGTTAACCTAATTACTGATTACACTAAAATGATGCAAGAAGATTGGTTACATGGTGGCATGAAATTAAAGATCCAACAGGTTGCCCAAATATTGAGTCAATTACCTTCAACCTCGTCCGTTTCAATCACAAATCCTTCTCACTTGGCAAAGGAGCTTTTTACTCATAAAGGTTCGGGTACTTTGATCCGCAAAGGTGAATCTATTATGACCCATGATGATTTAGAAACGATAAAAACAAAAAAATTAACTCAAGTTATTGAAGAAAGTTTTAATAAAAAATTAGATGATGATTATTTTGATAAAACTAAAATAAAAAAAGCTTACATTACTTATTGTTATCGAGCTGTAGCCGTAGTGATTGATATTGGTGGTATTCCTTATTTAGATAAATTTGTTGTGGCAGATGCTGCTAAAGGAGAGGGGTTGGGTAAGGTGTTATGGGAAAAAATTAGGCAGCAACATCCAAACTTACATTGGCGAGCAAGACCAGATAATAGCATTAATGGCTTTTATTTTAAAAATGCAGAAGGGTGCATTAAAACAGATGAGTGGAATATTTTTTGGTATGGTTTAAGTGATTTTAAAATGATAGAACAATGTATTCAACAAGCAAAAGAAAAAGCACCCACGGTTTCCTAAAAAATGATAAAAAGCAAAGATAGTTTGACTCTTGGTATTGTTGGCGTACGCGGTTATGTTGGTCGTGAATTAATTAGGCTTTTAGCTGGGCATCCATATATAAAAGTCCAGTGGGTGAGTTCCCGACAGTTAAAGGGAATCACTTTAAATGAATTTCTTAGTGATGATGCTTACTTTAATAAAGAGATATTAGAACCTGAACATTATTATAATAATTTAAAAATAGAAACTTTATCAGAAATAGAGGTTGCGAGTAGAAATACGGATATTATTGTACTGGCTCTACCGAATGGATTAGCGGCACCTTTTGTAACGGAAATCGAAAAACAACTGAATAGTAAAATGATTATTGATCTTTCTGCGGATTATCGTTTTGATGAATCATGGCAATATTCGATCCCGGAATTAAATTCTATTTTTTCTAGTAATAAAAAAAATGATTCTGGATTGATGAAAACTGAAACAGGATTAAAAAAAATCAGTAATCCAGGATGTTATGCAACAGCGATGCAAATAGCTTTAGCTCCATTGGCCAAGCATATAAAAGGAGTGGCTAACTGTTTCGGTGTTTCAGGTTTTAGTGGGGCAGGAAAAAAACCCTCGGCAAATAATAATCCTGACAACTTAAAAGACAATATTCTACCTTATGGTTTGATTGAACATTTGCATGAAAAAGAAGTGTCTTTTCATTTAGATATGTCTATCCATTTTTCTCCCCACGTTGCACAGTTCTTTAGAGGTATTTCTATGACAGTGCAAGCTGAATTGAAAGAGTGTTGGACAATTGACTCGATAAATGATTTATTTGTAAATTTTTATGACGAACAGCTTGTGGTTAAAATCAATAAAGCAATTCCCAATATCCAGCAAGTTACTAATTCAAATAATTGTCATGTTGGTGGTTTTTCATTAAGTGAAAATGGAAAAAGATTAACACTCGTAAGTTGTTTAGATAATTTGTTGAAAGGCGCAGCTACCCAGGCAATACAGAATATAGAATTGTTTTACGATACTAAATAATATTCGTAGACTCAATCATAATCTACAAAAAAGATTAAATAATAATACAATTTTGATAAAGTAAGAGAAATCAATATGACTCAACCTCTATGGCAAAAAAATACAACGTCTATCAATAAACAAATGATGGATTTTATGGCGGGTGAAGATATAGTCCTTGACCGTGAATTGATTCAGTTTGATATTCAAGCTAGTAAGGCGCACGTCAAAGGCTTGTTATCCATTAATATGCTTAACTTAAATGAGTGTAAAAATCTTTTAACGGGTTTAGATAATTTGGATGAAGCGATTATTAATAATGAATTTGTTTTAGACAATCGCTTTGAAGATTGTCATTCGGCAATTGAATATTGGCTCGTCGAAAAATTAGGTGAACTTGGAAAAAAGACGCACACAGGACGTTCAAGAAATGATCAAATTTTAGTAGCAACTCGATTGTATTTAAAAGACTCCCTCAATCAAGTGATTCAACTTTGTAAAGCAAGTGCAGAAGCTTGTTTAATTCAAGCTAAAAAAGGAGTCGATCAACCTATGCCCGGTTATACTCATTTGCAACAAGCCGTCCCATCATCTGTCGGTATGTGGTTTGCTGGTTTTGCCGAATCGATGGTCGATAATTTAATTTCCTTACAAGCTGCTTTAAAATTAGTAGATTGTAACCCACTCGGCACTGCCGCGGGTTATGGCGTTAATCTTCCATTAGATAGAGATCTAACAACCAAGGAACTCAATTTTTCAAGAACTCAACTTAACCCTATTTATGCACAAAACAGTCGCGGAAAATTTGAACTAGCCGTACTTAATGCTATGTCACTGTGTATGCTCGATGTTAGACGTTATTGTTGGGATATTTCAATTTTTACTACGCAAGAATTTTCGATGGTGACCTTACCTAATGAAATGATGACCGGTAGCTCTATTATGCCAAACAAAAATAACCCTGACTTAGTTGAGCTAATGAGAGCTAGTTACTCAGTGGTTCAGTCCGCTAGTCTCGAACTTCAATCATTATTATCATTACCGTCTGGTTACCAAAGAGATCTGCAGTTAACCAAAGGCCCACTATTACGAGGCATAAAAAAGACAATCGATACCTTGTCATTATTCCCAGCCTTAATAAAGGGAACTCAATTTATAAAGGACTCATGTGAAAGTAAGATTACTGCACCGATGTATGCAACTGATTTAGCGATTGAATTAAGCCAACAAAACATTCCTTTTAGAACAGCTTATCAGCAAGTTGCGAATAGTTATGATGAGCTTGAAAATAGAAAGCCTTTGGAAAGCATTACTGCTAGAGTTTCAATTGGTGCTTGTGCTGATTTAAGGTTGGATGAAATTGAACAACGGTTAAATCAAGTTGAGTAAAGTAATATGTCGATTGCATGCTATGCTTGTATTCTCTTAATTCCCTCCTAACTCACTGATATTTAAGATAAACCTAATTTAAATATGGCTTTATTTTCAATTTGATAGAGCAAAGTAGCTTGCAATCACTACATATTCATATAAACTATTAATTTTTAAGATAATTAAATGCTGTATTTCTACATCAATGGCTTTATTGTGATTTCTGATGAAAATACGCTATTAACTTTATAAGGAGTGTCTTGCTGTGCAAGAAAAAATTACCCTAGTTGTTGATTATATAAACAAAGTAAAAACACGTTGCACGTTTGATGCGGTAGCCAAAGCGTTAGGTATTACGCCACAAGCACTGAAAAAAGAATTAGGTGACCCTCGACCCGAAATTTCCTGGTTTGTAAGCCCGACATCTGGCGAGCCAATGCGCTACTCCGACGAACAGAAACATCCCGAACTTTATCGCACATCACGTATTATTACTTCAGCAAGTGTTTTAATACGTAACCTTGATCTGTAAAACGCTTAAAAAGAGCCTGTTACTGAGCTCTTACTGTTTCATTTCAATAATCGAAAAAAATTCTCATTAGGTTTAAGTAACTGAGGGTAAGGTTAATTTAGGTCTAGAGAGTCAGAAACGCTAAATTAAGAGTTTTTGACTCTCATACTCACCTTTGTAAAAAATGAGTACGCTCGAATCTAATCAAGTAATGGAATATTTGCCCCCCTTTTTTTTAGATAGACTGTGTTTAATGCAATTTGAATAAACTAATAAACATTCCCCTGTAGCCAAAATTTCTCTATTTTGTAAAGGCAAAAAATGCCTCTGGCTTTGTACTATACTGACTTGTGTCTATGGCGTTTAATTGAAAATAGCATTCTACAGTAGCTATTTAAAAATGAGTGAAACCATATCATAGGGGCTCGACTCTGTATGATTGACGATGAATTCAAATCTAGAATGAATGACCTTAATCGATCTGCCAAATATCTTTTTGTATGTCCAAGTGGTGGGCTTTCCACAAGAGCATCTAGAGAGGCACAAGAACTAGGTTTTGATAGAATCTACAATTTAAAAGGTGGCATGTTAGCTTGGAATAATAACGATCAAGATAAAACACGGCTTAAATATTAGAAAAAATCGGTTAATAATATCCCAATACCAAAACGCTCAATAGGTTGATTATAATCTATCAAACTTTCACCATAGCCGTTAAAATATTGCACATATCCCTTGAACCTTGTACCCATTGGAAAAGACCAATCAATTTGAACCGCGCCTTTATTATCGCCTTGCAAATTATTCCGAAAAAGGGTGCTTAATGTTTGAGATTCCCATTGATAAACGGTGGTTAATTCAAAATATCCCATGAATACTTGAATATCAGGATTATCATCGCCATCCGCTTGGTTTAACTCCGTTTTATCTTTTTCCGGTATGCGGTACCATGGCTTAAAGGAAACCACCCAATTATCCTTTTCAAACACAAACTGGGCATATAATCGATTCCAACTTCTTGATAGCAACTGAGTATGTCCGTTAGATTGATGCTCAAATCCAAATGTGACAATGCGGTTATACCATCCTTCAAACTCTTGATCGTTTGTGATTGAATAAAATAACTCAGGTTGGTAATTGGTTTCTCTAAACGGCGAAGATATACCAGAATTATACATTTGCCAATAGGATTGAATCGTAAATCCCATATGGATGGAATCAGATTCATTGAATATTTTAGTAAAAATAGGTGCTTTGAAACTAATTTGAAACTTGGCTTCAAAATTATCAAGATCTCCGCCTATAGCAGATTCTTCAAAGGCTGCTTCATTAGGGTTATCAATATAAGTTATTGGTAAAAAATAGCTGCGTTTATGGGGTGTAATCACACTCGGATTAATTCGAGTTACTCTTTCTCTAGCTATACGTTTTTCTACTTTAGACAACTCACGTTGTTCATCATTGATATTTGCTCCTACAACAAGACTGCATTTATTCTTTATTGTCTCAACGGAAATATCGGGTTCATTTTTAGCTATTTGCTCAAGAAGGCATATTTGAATAGCCTCCGAATATTCGAAAGCTGTAGATAACGGAGCGAAAAAATTTGATACAGCGCAAGCTATAAAAAATAGAATAAATGTTTTTATTTTCATTATTTGAATTTGTTAGTCTATTATTTAAATTAAATAAGAGGTTTTTGATTCTGATTTTTATAAAAATCTTTTGGTAATTCTATAACTCGTGAGCCAACTGCAATATCCTGTAATCCACGATTTTCATTATCAACGATTGACCAGAGTGTCGACAAACCGATTAAGGATAAGAAAGAGCGTAAATAGGCTTCCTTATAAGAAAGTAATTCACCATTTACTTTATAGACTTGTAAACGCCAAGTTTTCATTCCCACAGTTTGACCGCCTTTTACCCAACACCAAACGTAATAGAACTGTACACACACGAAAAGGTAAATACCTCGTAATATATCCGTTATAAACGCTTTATCTAAGCGATTAAAGTCTTCGTTGAATAAAAGGGAGACTAAATAAATAAAAAGTTGGCTTATCACTAACGCTAAAACAAAGATCCCTAAGGCACCGAGTAAATCATAAACCCACGCAAATAGGCGTTTCCAAAATGTCGCAAGTGTTACTTGTGTAGCAGGTTGATTCATGTTTATAATGAACTTTAGTCGGTAGGAGGCAAGTTGGGCGCAAGTTTAGCAAATTATTAGTAGGATGTCCGATGTTCACGCTTTATAATATCTGGTTCAAAATAAAAGCCTAATATCCATCATATATTGTATTTGGTCACAATATTTGGCCAATTTTAGTTATTAATTTAAGGATCAACATTGAGTAGCATCAATCTACAAAATCAACGAGTTCTTTCCGGTATGCGCCCATCAGGAAAGCTGCATCTTGGACACTATCATGGTGTACTTAAAAACTGGACAAGATTGCAGCATGAGCATGAGTGCTTCTTTTGTGTCGCTGATTGGCATGTGTTAACTACTCACTATGATAACCCTCAGATCATTGAAGAATCTGTTTGGGATATGGTGATTGATTGGTTGGCTGCTGGTGTCAATCCTGGTTCATCTACTATGTTTATTCAGTCAAAAGTGCCAGAGCACGCTGAATTACACCTGTTGCTATCTATGTTGACACCTTTAAGTTGGTTAGAAAGAGCGCCAAGCTATAAAGAGCAGCAAGATAAATTGCAAGATAAAGATTTAAGCACCTATGGTTTTCTTGGATATCCATTATTACAAACAGCGGATATTTTAGCTTACAAGGCCGGTGCTGTGCCTGTCGGTCAAGATCAGGTACCACACGTAGAAATGTCTCGTGAGATTGCTAGGCGATTTAATCATTATTACGGTCGTGAGCCAGGATTTGAGAAAAAAGCGGAGTCAGCAATTAAAAAACTGGGAAAAAAGAATGCGAAACTTTATAGCAATTTAAGGCGAGATTATGTTCAAGAAGGCAATGAAGATGCACTTGCTCAGGCTCAGTCAATGGTTGAGAGTCATTCAAGCATTTCATTAGGAGATAAAGAACGTTTAATAGGTTATTTAGAAGGCGGTGGAAAAATAATTCTTCCAGAACCACAAGCATTATTAACGCCTGTTTCTAAAATGCCGGGTTTAGATGGGCAAAAAATGTCTAAATCTTATAACAATGTAATAGAAATGCGCGAATCTGCTGAGCAAGTGGAAAAGAAAATTAAAACTATGCAAACCGATCCTGCGAGAGTTAGGTTAACCGACCCTGGCGATCCTGATAAGTGCCCTGTATGGCAATTACATGAAGTTTATTCAGCAGATGATGTTAAAAGTTGGGTTAAGCAAGGTTGCACGACAGCCGGCATAGGTTGTTTAGAATGTAAACAACCACTTATTGACAGCGTAATAAAAGAAACCACTGAATTTAAAGAAAATGCAAAAGAGTATGAGGAAAACCCTGAATTAGTGAGAAACATAATCGCTGAAGGTTCAGATAAAGCCAGAGACGTCGCTAAAGAAACGATGGAAGATGTTCGTGAAGCTATGGGGTTATCGTACCGATAGGTGCGAGAGTTATAGTTATGCAAGAAGATAATCATGACGAGCATTTTGAAGGCCGCTTAGAAGGTTCAGAAATTAACTTGGAAGATTCGGCAGTTATAGAAGTGCAAGAAAAAGCGACGTTAGAATCTATCACGCAAGAATATTTAGATAATGAGTCACAATCTTTCGAAGGTCAGCCTCAATCTCAAGAAGAAATGCCTTTTGCGTTAATTGAGGGAGAGGCGGTTAGCGATGTACCGAAAGATTTGTATATTCCTCCAGATGCACTAGAGGTCTTTTTAGAAGCTTTTGAAGGACCTCTTGATTTATTATTGTATTTAATTAAACGTCAAAATTTAGATATTTTAAATATTCCAATTGCTCATATTACTGAGCAATATATGGAATATGTTGAGTTAATGAAAGGCGTGAACCTTGAATTAGCTGCTGAGTATTTGGTGATGGCGGCAATGCTGGCTGAAATTAAGAGCCGAGTTTTACTTCCGAGACCAAAACTCGATGAAGATGAAGATGATCCAAGAGCTGATTTGATTCGACGTTTACAAGAGTACGAACGTTTTAAGAAAGCGGCATTGGATGTTGATGAGTTACCTCGGATGGGTAGAAATATTTTTCAAGCGGAAGTGCAAACACCCGAGTTACATATTAATAAACCGGCACCAGAAGTTGATATGCGGGAAGTGATGATGGCTTTAAAAGATGTGATGCAAAGAGCAAAAATGTTTACATCTCATCAAATTCAAAGAGAAGCACTTTCGACACGTGAAAAGATGTCTAAAGTATTGGCTATTTTATCAGCTGATAATTTTACAGAGTTTGTTTCCTTGTTTGATGTAGAAGAAGGTAAAGCAGGGATTGTTGTGACATTCTTAGCGATTATGGAATTAACCAAAGAATCTTTAGTAGAGCTAGTTCAAAGTGAAGCTTTTGCTCCGATTCATGTAAGAGCAAGAATAAATTAGTTTTAGCTAATAATATAAAATATTTTACGAAAAAGAAAAGAAAAGAAAAATGAATATAGATGACAATAAAATAAAACAAATTATAGAAGCCGCTTTAATGTCGGTTGGTAAACCTATGTCGATTGACCAGTTGTTGAAACTGTTTGTCGAAGATGAGCAAATTACTGCTAGTAAAGTGAGAGAGGCTGTTCAACAACTACAAATTGAATGTGAAGGCCGAGGAATTGAATTAGTTGATGTTGCTTCTGGATATCGTTATCAAGCGAGACAAGATTATTCTGAGTGGATTAGTCGATTATGGGAAGAGCGACCGCCAAAATATTCAAGAGCGAGTTTAGAAACGTTAGCGTTGATAGCTTATAGACAGCCTGTCACACGTGGTGAAATTGAAGATGTTCGAGGGGTAGGCGTTTCAAGCAGTATTATAAAAACATTAATGGAAAGAGAGTGGATCAGAATTGTTGGGCATCGGGATGTTCCTGGCCGCCCCGCTTTATATGCAACCACAAAACAGTTTTTAGATTATTTTAATATGAAAAGCTTAGAAGAGTTGCCAACGCTTTCTGAAATTAAAGATCTAGCTGATCTAAACCTAGAACTTGAGTTGCCTAATCCAGATGTGCACGAAGAGGATGAGACAACTTTAGGTTCAGACAAGGGTTTAAAATCAAATAAAAATCCGGATTCAAAAGAAGACCCGGACTCAAAATTTGACCAGAGTTCTCAACAAGACCTGGGTCAGGAAGAAAATGATGACGCGCCGCGGGAACTAGCTGCCAATGAAGTTTTAGAATCAGCAAAAGAATTGGATGAAAATGAAAATATTCAAATAGATGCAACGGAACCGCAAACCGAATTAGTGGATGAAAATCAAATAGACTCTGATCCAATCTGATCTGCTCTTAGAATTAGAATTAGAATTAGAATTAGAATTAGAATTAGAATCAGAATCAGAATCAGAGATAGATAGCTCTATCTAATAAATTAAATTTAAACGACGAATACAATACTTATGCAAAAGCCGATAG